>Ga0299915_10000683_pt1 | contig 25371 bp, 27 predicted proteins | sample RVTome_13_FD_200263 | JGI IMG/M metagenome (GOLD analysis project Ga0299915, IMG submission 200263) | Soil microbial communities from uranium-contaminated site in the Upper Colorado River Basin, Wyoming, United States - RVT92D227 (version 2) ... | reverse complement strand
TAAATGTATCGTAATTTATATATTTATATGATGTGAGTTAATTAGATTAATAATAGAATGTAGTGTCAAATTTAATATACTATTATTAGTTAGAAGGTGTACTTAATGCAACTGTTGTCTATTTTTATTCTCGGAGAGTTTGAAACTGTTAAATTAAAGATAAACGATTGGGAGAATTTTCGTTAGAAAATTTTTTAGAATGAAGAACAGAATGCTCCCGTCGGGAATATACGTTGATAGTTTAATGCCCCTTACAAATTTGACATAATTATTGAATTTAATAATTTTTCTTATTACGATTCAATTTTTTTTAGTTATGGTATAATTTTAGTTTTTTTTATGCTTCCTTCAAGCTTAGGAACAATGGACCCAATGCAAAAGCTGTATACTCTTTTTGGACTTCATTTGCAGTTACCACTATATTGACTTTTCCTAATGCTATTGAGAATCCTAATCTTACGGTTTCTTGTGTGTTTGGATTAATTGTTCCACTGTTTTCTCCTCCGAGGAATACCTTGCCTTCTACTGTGATTTGCCAATGGCAGTTGTTCTCACCAGCATCTATAGTTGCTTTTACTCCTAATCCTGCTTTAACTTCTTTGATTTCTGCTTCTTCAATAATGTTTTCTTCATCTACTGTTATAGTTGCTGTGTCTGTTGCGGTTTTTTGTTTGTCATCTGTTACTGTAACGGTTATAGTGCAATTTCCTGGGTTATTGTATATGTGTATTGGGTTTGTTTCTTGGGATGTTGTTCCGTCTCCGAAATCCCAGTTTATGATATATGGTGGTGTACCTCCTTTTATCCTGGCTGTAAACATAGTTTCTATTCCTGCTATAGTATTTGCATCATTTATAGTTACGAATAGTTCGTCTATGTCGTATACTGTTACTTTTGCTGTATCGGTTGCTGTTTCTCCATCTGAGAATACGGAAAGTGTTACTGTATAGGTTCCTGATTTTGTATAGGTGTGTATCGGGTTTTGGAGGTTGCTATCTGTTGTTTGGTCTCCGAAATTCCAATGCCAGGTATAGTCTCCATTTCCTCCATATGCGTCTCCGTATAGCTGTATTGGTTCGTTTACTATGGTTTCGTATCCGCCTAGGTTTCCTCCATCAGCGTTTGCAGTGAGTGCTGTATCTTCTGTGATTACATGTATTGTTACATAAGCCCAGTCGTACATGAAGTTAGAATATAGTCCGGGCATACCTGGTGAATCTACCATCAATGTTACCACATATGTTCCAGGCTGTTCAAAAACATGGGTTGCTATCATGTTTGTGCTTTGTGAACCATCTCCGAAGTCCCATAAGTATTGCATAGGTATCTCGGTTAGTTGAGCGCATTCTCCAAATGAATATGCGAAACTACCGGTTGCATCAAAAGTTAATGGTGTTCCTAGTTCTACTTCTATGGTTCCAATAGGTTCTGTTATTTCTGCGTGTATTCCTATCCATGGTTCCACAAGGACCTGTCCTATATTTTTAACACCGTTTCCGTTGGCTGTTTTTCCATCGTTCATTATTCCTCCCTTTGGTCCGTCTGGTTCTCCCCACCAGTTATGCTCTGTCTCAACTATTGAGCTACCAAGTGCTTGTACACCTATTGCATCTGTTACGCAGTCTCTTCTGAATTTATTATATTCAAGTTTTGTTCCGGTTATTCCTTCCATTACTGTTATAGCTGCATCTGTTGTTGGTGTGAACTCCAGGTATTTTATAGTTACATCATTTACACTTATTATTGCGTGTCCGCGTATTACTGCTGCTTGACTGGTTGGGAAGCATTCATATGCTCCTTTTATGGTGATTCCTGTGTTGTCATCATCTATGATTAGGTCTTCATCATATTCTCCATCATAGACAATAATCGTGCCACCTGGGCATACATGGTCTAAGGCATATTGAATATTGATGAACTTATCTATTCCTAAACCAGGTGTGGAATATTTGTAATCATCATCCACATAAATGGTGCAGGGTGGTCCATTTGCAGTAAAAAAAGTATAACTTGAAAAATTGGTTTCTCCGCTTCCCTCAGGATCAGTTGCATTAACACAAACAGTGTATTCTGTATTGTACGCAAGTCCGCCTAAGTGTATTTCTTTTGTTCCATTTGTATCATCAGTTTCTGATATGGCTTGACCATTGCTACATTCAATACTCCAATCAAATAAATCGCCATCAGGGTCACTGATTTGAATACTCCATATAAGTAATTCCACTGGTTGATTAATTGCTCCATCATTAGGTATAGGTGTTCCAAATTCTGGTTTTTGATTACTTGGAATGATAGTGATTTGTTTACAAATGATATCGCTCGCTCCATCATCATCTGTAACATTTAAACAAATAGTATAGTCACTTGGAGTAATATATTGATGTGTTGGATTTTGTTCTGTTGATGTATCACCATCTCCGAAATCCCAACTCCATGAAGTTATAGTCCCATCCGTATCAGTTGACGTATCAGTAAATTGAACCGTATCTAAATATGTTGGATTGTCTGGAAAGAAAGTAAAATCAGCTATTGGTGCTAGATTAGGATAATCTAGAGGCAGATAATCTCCTGGTCCATATGGTAAATCTGTATTGCCTAGTCCGTCACCATCTGTATCGGCACCAGTATAATCACTCCAGTAATTACCACCTAAATATAGTCCACCAATGATATTAGTTCCAGGTGTTTTACCGATATTCCAGATATTATTTCCGTTATCATAAAAATTGTTTATATTGCTAAAATAATTGTTGTATATGATATTGTTGTTAGAATAGCTTAGGACGATGCCGTCGCTGTTGTTTGATGCGTAGTTACCTGTGACTGTATTGTTGCTGGAACTGCCTAGGTAGATGCCCCGGTCGTTGTTTGAATTTGCATTGTTACCTATGACTATGTTGTTGGTGCTGGAATTATATATTAAGGAGATGCCGTCTTTGTTTGAGTTTGCATTGTTACCCATAATTGTATTGTAACTGGCAGAGTCTAGATGGATGCCTACTTGGCCATTGTTTGTTGCATTGTTGCTTGTCACTGTGTTTTTGTTGCTGGAAGCATATAAAATGATGCCACAGTAGTTGTTTGAGTTTGCATCGTTACCCGTGACTATGTTGTTGCTGGAAAGTAGTAGGAAGATGCCGGTACCGTTGTTTGAGTTTGCATTGTTACCCGTGACTGTATTGTTGTGTGCAGTGCCTAGGACGATTCCGCCACCGTTGTTTGATGCATTGTTACCCGTAGCCGTGTTGTTGGAACCGACTAGGACGATGCCGTAGTCGTTGTTTGAGTTTGCATTATTGCCTGTTACTGTGTTGCTGGAACCACCGATGACGATACCTCGGTTGTTGTTTGAGTTTGCATTATTACCTGTCACTGTGTTTGTATTTGAACCTTCTAGGTAGATGCCGCAGTTGTTGTTTGAGTTTGCATTATTATCTGTGATTGTGTTGTTGTTAGAAACTTGCAGGATGATACCATGACCGTTGTCTGTTGCATCGTTAGCTGTGACTGTGCTGTTGCTAGCATAATATAGGACAATACCGTAGTAGTAGTTTGAGTGTACATTGTTACCCATGGCTATTAAATTGGAACCGCTTAGACGGATGCCTTCCCATCCGTTGTTTGATACATTGTTACCCGTCACTGTGCAGTAGGTGCAGGAATAATCTAGGATGATACCGCTGCGATTATTTGAGTTTGCATTGTTACCCGTAACCGTGTTGTTGGAACCGACTAGGACGATGCCGTAGTCGTTGTTTGAGTTTGCATTATTGCCTGTTACTGTGTTGCTGGAACCAATGATGAAGATGCCTCGGTTTTTGTTTGAGTTTGCATTATTATCTGTCACTGTGTTTGTATTTGAACCTTCTAGGTAGATACCGTGTTCATTGTTTGAGTTTGCACTATTACGTGTGATTGTGTTGTTGTTAGAAACTTGCAGGATGATACCATGACCGTTGTCTGTTGCATCGTTAGCTGTGACTGTGCTATTACTAGCATAATATAGGACAATACCGTAGTAGTAGTTTGAGTGTACATAGTTACCCATGGCTATTAAATTGGAACCGCTTAGGCGGATGCCTTCCCATCCGTTGTTTGATACATTGTTACCCGTCACTGTGCAGTAGGTGCAGGAATAATCTAGGATGATACCGCTGCGGTTGTTTGAGTATGCATTGTTGCCCATGACTATGATTTTGTTGGAACGGGCTAGATTGATACCGCTGCGGTTGTTTGAGTATGCATTGTTACCCACGACCGTTCCGTTGCTGCAAGCTTCTATGACGATACCGGTGCCGTTGTTTGAGTATGCATTATTACCCATGACTGAGCTGTTGCTAGAACCGGTTAAGCGGATGCCTTCACCGTTGTTTGATACATTGTTACCCGTGACTGTGCTGTTGCTGGAACAGAGTAGATAGATGCCTTGGTAGCCGTTATTTGATACCTTGTTACCCGTTACGGTGTTGGTGCTGGAATAATATAGCATGATACCGTTGTAGTTGTTTGAGTTTGCATTATTACCCGTGACTGTGACATGGCTGGAAGAATAAAGATAGATGCCATAGTAATCGTTGTTTAATGCATTATTATTTGTTATCTTACAGTTCTTTGCAGTAGATACCTGTACGCCATATACACCTTTTTGGATTGTGAATCCACTCACATTGACCCAATCAGAAGTAATGAATACGACATTTCCCCATCCCGAACCATCAAGTAACGTAGACGTTTTATTTTCACCAATAACGTTTAATTTTTTGTTCAATGTAACATGTTCATAGTACGTCCCACTGTAAACAAAAACAATATCGCCTGAATTTGCTGCGTCTATCGCACTTTGAATATTAGTATAGTTCCCTGGTCCACTACCACCGACATAAAATGTATTTCCACTTGCTTTAACAGTTTCAACTGGAAAAACTACTGTAAATGTAGTAAATAGCAGCATACATACTAAAATTATTCCTATCCTCTTCTTCATACTTTTTCCCCCAAAATATAAAAATTATATATAATAATCAAATTTAAATATATCTAATTAAGCAAAAATCATATATATCAACATGAGAAAACATTATTTTTTACTAGAAAAGTGGAGTTCAAATCCCTTCCCCTGCAAGAAGATGAACGCATAAAAGCAAAAGAAAATCGTCTCAAAATCCTCAAAAAAATACAAGAATCCATCGACAACAAAAATAGTCATCATTAATTTTTTAGGTTTTTGGTGGCCTGAAATCTTTACCACAAAATGGACATACATTTGAATTCATTGGTATTGATTTTCCACAAGAAGGACACATTCTTCCAACGCCAACACTTTGTTGAGATGTCATTTTACGTCCTTTTAATACAAAGTAAATACATAAAGCAATGAATCCTGGTAAAACCATAAAAAACCCTAAGAAAAGCACTGCTGTTGCCCAAAAGTCTCCATCCATACCATGTTTGTACGCATCTTTTTCTACCCAATATGCAACAATAAACCATATTATTATATAAACAACGAATACCGAACATAAATAGTCGGGCATTTCGGAAAAAAAGTTTTGAATATCATCAAAAGGATTATTCGTCACTACGGTACTAGATATTACTATAAATAATACAATTACTGCTATACCTACTATTGATAATTTTTTTAATTTATCCATCCATCTTACCTTTTAATGATAGTATTAAATATTCTAAAATGTTACTAAATTTAAATGGTTAATTGCCCAAAATGTGGAACAAAACTTGTAGATTCTTATCAATTCTGCAATAATTGCGGAGAACAAATCATAAAAGAAAAACTCGATGGAAAAGAATCTATCACTGAAAAAATTTTATTTATGACTAGAAATCTTAATACACATCAAACATTTTATTTTACTCAAAATAGAGTTATAGTAGTAAAAACTGGAAGTAAAGCTGCAGAGTATGCTGCAGGGTTTACTTTTGGTATTGTCGGATGGGCGTATCAAGGGCGTGCTGATTGGAAAAAAAGTGTACAACTTGCTCAGTTAAATCCTGAGAGTATTTTGGCAGCTAATAAAGATAATTATTATATTTCTTATTCTGAAATAGCACAAGTTAAGGTATCTAAAGGACTTGGAAATACAGTAAAAATCAAAACAACAGATAATAAAAAAATCAAATATGGGATAGAGAAGGATGAAATATATAAAGACCATGTGATTTTTTTACATTCTGTTTTATCTGAAAAAATTTTCCTATCTTAACCAACTATATAAGACATTTGAAGATATATAGAATACTATTTTGTAGCACTAACTGATATTCAACCAGTATAGAAATTGTAGTTTGAGGGAGGAAAATAACGGTTAAATGCGAGTATTGTAGTAAAGAGATTGATTTAAGTAAATGTTATACAGGTTATGATCTAGATGGAGCAAAAACAATACATTGCTGGAATTGTGGAAATGTCATTAGTAGAACAAAATCAAATTTAATACAAGGAGTAAAACAAGAAAAAAGCCTGGTGAGCAGAAAAAAAGTCTCCAGAAGAATAATAAATTTTGTATTAATAATTGGTTTAATATTACTATTAACTGGTATCTATCAATTAGGTACAATATCTTTTTTAAGCACACATTTGAAAGATATTGAAAATACTTGGGTTCCGGCAATCAATAATCAATCCCGTGGTTATTATGGTGATTATAACGCAAATGACACAGTGAATATTATAGGTAAAATTAGTTATAGTGAAACTATTGATTCCATGATCAATAATCCTTATGAATTATTTGTGGAAAACGTATCATATCGTTTTCAAGAAGTACAACTGAAGGGGTTAGGCTATTTATATTTTTTTGAGAATTCAACTGAGATTCTGATATCAAATTCTTATTTTCCTTATGAAGAAGAATTCTTTTATGAAATCAAACTCCATGATTGGTTTCTAGCCGATAAAAATTATTGGGTATGGACATTGGAATCAAAAGGAGCTTCATCATCTTCAGTGTTAATATATAGTCTTCCGCTTATTCTTGTTGGACTTGTAATCCTTATTTTTGGAGGTGTTGCCCTGAGAACGATTTCATATCATGAATAAAAATAGTTTTTTTAGAAAGAGAAGTTTTTAAACAAACAATTGTTTTAAGATTGGAGTGAAGGGAGGAAAAGTATGAGAAAAATAGTGATATTGTTAATTGTTTTTATGATGGCTGGTGTAAGTTTTTTAAGTGGTTGTCAGAGTGGTCAAGGACAATTTGTAGGATATTGGAAATCCCAACCTTATTTGGAATTAACTGCTAACAATCAAATTATTAAACGTTCTGATGCATATTTAAATTTTACTGAAGATGGTCGAATTACTGATTTTAAAGTAGATGGTTTCCCTCATTTTGAGAATATGACTTATAAAGCTTCAGATGGAATTTTAATTATTTATTATGATTATAATGGTACTTCGATATGGGAAGGCGAATACAAGTTTACTTATAAGTGGCAAGGTTCTGATACGTTAATCATTTCTTATAAGTATGGTTTTTCTGTTCAGGATATTCTGCTGAAAAAAAAATGGGCTTTTGACGTTTGAGGGAAGGAAATATATGAAAAAACAACAAATAATAGTTGGAATAATTGTAATACTTCTAACTGTTGGATTAAGTGGATGCACTAGTGAAAATCCTGATGATTTGTATAATGAAGCACAGACTTTTCAGAATCAAGGTGATTATGAAAGTGCTATTGGAACTTATGAAGAATTAATCTATTCATATGCAAATTATGAAAATATATCGAAGGTCAAGGAAGAAATTCCTCGATGTTATTTTGAATGGGGTGAACAACTACAAAACCAAGGATTATATCAAGAAGCAATGTTGAAATATTCAGTCATTATCCAGTCATACCCTGATTCACATTATGAATCCGATGCAGTAAATAGAATAATTGAAATTGGGGAATTAGCAAATACAACCTTAAGTATTCCCTCACCTGAGCGAGAATATGTTGGTGGAAATTGTTCGATTGTTGAAATGAAGAATGATGCAGATATTCCAGTTACGCTTGTTTTTACTGGACCGACGTATAAGTCAATTACTATGGAAACAGGTGAATTTGTTCAATTGGAATTTAATCCGGGGGTCTATTATCTTGTTGGTATTGCTTCTGGGGTTATACCATTTAAAGGTGTTGAAGATTTATCCGTCGGATATAAATACAGCTGGACTTGGTTTATTGAGACTACTTATTACTGAAGAATGAAATTTCAATAGGGGATATAAAAATGTATGTCTATAAAGTTCATAAAAATCAAATAACTCAATCGATTTTTATATCGATAACGGAGGCGACAGCATATTTGGTTTAAATGAACGTATTATTGTAATTGTATTTTTATGGTTTGTACTATTGGGAATTAGAGATTTATTAACTCGTAGATTTGTTCAAATTCGATTTGTAAAACTTAATGGAATCAAAAATAAAAAAAAATTTGCTTTGAATCAATTCCACGAAGTTACTTCATATTTCTTGGATCCTATGTTTTTATGATTCTTGGGTTTATTATTAATCATCATATTTAAATCTATACCAATACAATAAAAACAATTGAACTGTTGTTTCCAAGGGATGGGTTTAATTTTCTCACCGTGATGTTTAAATAAGAAAATTGATTACAATAATTAAGGGTGAATGAGAACGAATATAATCATTATTAAAAAAAATATAATTATACTTTTTTTTTCTTTTATGATTATACTCATGTTATCTTCACAAAATAATATTTATGGTCAGGAAACTGGAGAAATCATTTCAGGGGGGACAATTAATGGAAATATAGAAATTGGGGGACAATTGGATTCATATACTTTTAATGGTCGATCTGGTCAGGGTGTTTATATTGAGATGTCTGCACATGAAAGTGATCTAGGACCAGCATTATATTTATACGGACCAGATGGAACACTTGAAACTGAATTAATTGGTTATATTTCTGATAATGCAATCTCCTTGAAAGATCATCAATTAAACCAATCTGGGACGTATACAATAGTAGCTGGTGCTAGTACAGCATATGCTACTACAACCACTGGTCAATATGGATTATCTGTAGTTTTAGCTGGTGCGTCATCAGATCAAGAATCCAAAGACAAAAATATGTTCGAGGATATCCCCGTAACTGAAGTGGTGGTAGTTACTGGTACAGCTGTAACAACCATTACTTTATTAGGAATATTAACGACAGCTTGGGGAAAATACAAATTCTTTTCATTTCTATCTCTATTTAGTCCACTCTATCTTCGTACTGTTCGTGAAGATGTTTTTAATAATGAAAAGAGACTATCTATGTATAATCATATTGCTGAAAACCAGCCTGTGGTTTATTCTGATATTAAAAGATCATGTAATCTTAGTCATGGTGAGATTAATTGGCATGCTGGTATGATGGAACAGCTTGGTTTAATTCATGTTGAACGAAGAGGTTTTAATGTATTTTTTAAGTTATCTGGTAAGACTCTTCCTACTGAGAAATTTATTAGATTAACTGATACGCAGAAAATAATTTTTGATCTAATTAAAAATAATCCAGGTATTACTCAGGCTGAAATAGTTGAAAAAGTTGGTTTAAAACAGCAGAATATTAGTTATAATCTTTTGAAACTAGAGGAAAAAGGTAAAATAAGGTTTACAAAGCAGGGTAAAAATAAGATTTATTATCATATTGAGTAAATCATTTTTTCTTTTTTTTACAAAATTTTGTACCAAATTTCCTTAATATAAACTACGATATTTCCAGTTTTGAAAAAATTAGGAGATGAAAAAAATGGAAGAAAAAATATATAATAATGTAGGCAGCTGTGAAAAACAATTAATAAAAAAAGATAGTGGTTTTTTTGCTCCAGAGAAAGCAGGGATTAAAAAAGGGGTTATAGGTGGATTAATAATGATTGGAATAGCAACTGTTTGGTTTATTGGAGGATTAAGTATTGGTTTGATCTTCTTTTATCCACCAATTCTCTTTCTGATAGGGATATATGCTTTACTCAAGGGCTTAGTCACTGGTAATGTTAACGGTGAGAAACAATCAATGAAGACGGAAGGGAGATAAAAAAATGGTGGAGAAAAAATTGGAGAACAATGGACAGGATGTAGGTGTAGGATCTTTTTGTGTTGCAATGCCCGATAATCCAGTTGGATATAATAATAAAAACAAGAGTAACCTGGAATGGAATCGGATCATTGTTGGTGGAGTGATTGCATTTGTCGTTTCACTGATTCTTGGATTCATGATGGGTTTCTTGTTCGGGGATGCAGATAGTTCTACGATACTTGGCGTAACAATATTTGGAGCTATGATATCATGGTTTATTGGGGGTTTATATGCTGGTATCAGAGTAAGAAAATTTGGTGGAACGCATGGAGCCTTAGCAGGGTTGATATGTGCAATAATTTCAATACCAATTAATATCATATTTGGAATGTCTATAGATATAGGATCAGCAATTTTTGCAGTACTTTGGGCGATGCTTTTTGCAGGGATTGGGGGACTAATAGGATACTATGCAACTAAGTCAAGTAAGATACGACTTCAGTTAAGCAATCAGACCTTATCTGGGTAAAAAAACATGGAGATAATAAATATCTAAAGATATTATAATCATACTTAACATTTAAATGATATTACTGAATAACAATGTCAGCTAATATTAAAGGGGAGGCTAAACGGTATTATGAAAAATAAGTTATTTGAAGTATTTGTGTGTATGCTGCTGATTGGAACTTTCTTTGTCGTAAGTTTAGATACGGTGTCCGCAGAGGATCTGATGGAAGGCGACTATATCTATCATATTTTCGATGGGGGCGCTCTAATCACGAAATATACTGGTACTGAAGTGACGGTTACAATCCCATGCACACTAGGTGGATATCCAACAACGCAGATTAGAGAAGGAACGTTCCGTAACAATAACATCCTGAGATCTGTAATCGTACCAGATAGCGTCACCTTCATCGGAGACGGCGCGTTCAGTGGTTCCTCACTAGTATCTATAACGATCGGAAGCGGTATCAGCTTTATCGAATCTTTCGACTGCGCCTATCTCACTTCAATAACATTTCTTGGTAATGTACCGCAATATTTTTTTCATTCTCCGAGTTGGGGCTTACCCGAGGATGTAAAAGTTCATGCGTACCCCAACTCAAACTTCCCACCCCCTGGGGACGAATGGATTGGATTGACAATGGGTGAATATATAGGTGAAGGAAACTGGGCACCTACTGCAATGATTAAATGGACGCGAGTAATAGTCAATGATAATCATACGTTCACCTTTAACGCGTCATTAAGCAACGACCCAGACGGTTACATCACGAAATATGAATGGAATTGGGATGTGGATGGCGGCATATACGATGAATCCTCTACTAGTCCAATAATAACACATTCATGGTCATGGCCACAAGATATGAAATATTATGGTGTTTACATTGGCTATACTGTTACATTACGAGTAACTGATAATAGTGGTGCTACAGACACCCAAATCCAACAAATTTTTATCAATGGTAGCATTAGTGACAATGACAATACAAGCAGCGAAGATGGTGATACAAGTGGAAATGGTGATACAAGTGGAAATGGTGATACAGATGACAAAGGAACTCCTGGGTTTGAATTCGTCATTGTCATCGTAGCAATCGTGGTAACAATGTTCCTTTTTAGAAAAAAAAGAATTGTATAAGTTTCCAAATAAAACCTGTCTTTTTTTCTTTTTATCATTTGATTCACACAAAAACATTAGGTTAAATCGAAGGATCGTTAGGAATCAACTATTTTCTTTAATAACTTCTATTGAAACACTTAAAAATGAGAAATATGAGGTGTAATAAATAAAGTCAGTTTTTCATTTCTTAGTATTTTTTGCTACTTCTTCCTTTACAATTTTAATAAATCTATGCTGTTTACCATTAAGTAAGCATGGTACATAAATTCTCCAATTACGCATATGTTTCCTATCTAAATCTGAGCTGTGGATTTGATAATAGGACAAAGGATAAATTAATATCAATATGATAGTTGCAATAATCGCTATAATTAATGCAACTGTAGGTATTAACGGATCACCAACTTCTCCTGAAAACGGAGTAATCCAAACCTCACCAAGTTTATATGGATGACCAAGCAAATCTGGAATAAACAATATATACATTAATAAGAAAATAAACAATAGCAGGACAAATCCGATTATTCCTTGAATAGATTTTTTACGAGTAATGTCTGAGATTTGGTTGTAGTCTAAGGATGAAAATTTAAAGGATGACCAACGAGATTCATCAAAACGATTTAGTAAGCGTTTATCAGTTGCATAGATCAAAGTAGTCTTTGCAATTACCTTCTCATTATCTAGTAGTCTATTTTGAACCCAAGAGGGAATTAAACTTCCTGGCATTTTACTACCTTCCTCTCTATGAAATATGATTTATCTAATAAAAATTTTTATTTTAATTAATTCTTTAGGTATTAATGAACAACTAATAATCTGCAAGATCAAAGCAATAGTACCAAAAATCATACCTATAAAATCCATTGGTAACTCAGTTCCAGTCATCGAATAAATAAACGTTTCAATTAGAAACAGTATAAATATAAGACTTATTCCAACTATCCATAATAAACCAGAATTTTTAAAATTACCAACATCAGTGAGTCTTGATAATCCTTCTAAATTTTGATAGTAGTACCATGCAGCAGTTACTAAAATAATAAACACAATTATTGAAATAATTAACCATGCATAAAACGAAGCTTCTGTCGTAAATTTAAGGGTTGGAAGGTAATCCCACATAATTGTTGGAAGAAGAAGCCCAATGCCCCACAGAATAGCATACAACGTATAATTAGAAATAAAAGATTTATTGTCTGTTTTTTTAAAAATTGAATATAGTACTAGACCAAAAAGAATTTGTCCGATAATAAAGATACCAAATCCTATGTAAAAATAAAGCGCATGAATTCCAATTATTTCACCGATATCCGTAGCTGTAAAACCTATATCTAGAAATTCATACATCGTTATTAAAAATCCAATTAATAGTAAAAAAGAACCAATTATACCTAAAATTTTTTCATTTTGCGTTTCTATTTTACCGCCTCTTTATGGATATTAAGTTATAATTAGAGTATTGTTTTGTGATATATTAACTATACTTTTTTTTTGGATATATTTTTAAAGAAAAAATAGTTATTACACCTTTAGGCAGGAAAGGTTATGACGAATAATCAGAAGGAAGGAGAAACTCAGATTCGAACAGAACATATAACTCTGAGAGAAAAACTGATAGAAGCACATGTTTTAGAAAGAGTGCTAATGCTTTGTGCATTGGTTTTTGTAATAGCATTTTTCATTTTTGATGTTTTTGGCAAGACAAATATCTTTATTTTTGTAGCGGCTGTCGTTTTATTTATCGTTACCGCGATTGGTGCAATGTTAATAATGAGGATTGATCAAACAAGAACGCTTTATAAAGTATTAGTAGTGTATGAAATTATTCTTTTAGTGTTTTATTTGTTTTTGTTTTTATGGATTGCATTAAATCTATAATGGTAGTAATACGATTATGAGAAAAAGGAATTCGAGGGAAATGATCTATTTTTAATTTACTTTAATTCAATATTCAGGACAAAGTTTGCGGGCATTAGAGGGAATTCTATTGTTTTTGTACAGTTAATGCAATTGATTTTACATTATCGAGATTTGAAATATTCCACTTCTCGGGATTTTTTAAAATATAATTTTTTCAGAAGTAAAGAGATTTGAACTTGGAGTTGAAATCTCGTTCCCTGCACTTTTAATGTTTAAACAAATACGAGATTAGATCTTTTCTCCTGTAAAATATTATCAATACTTTTATTTGCAAAAAGAAGATTATGATATTATAAAGCACGATTTTATCCATTTTTTAGGGCGGGATTTGAACAATTAACACTGATGTCCGCCCCCGACATTCTTTTAAATAAAATTGTATTTTTATGGTTAGGATTTAAACGTCAACTATATCATCCCGCCTCGGGCCCATCTACTACAAGTATCATTTTTTAATTTTTAAAGATAAAAAGCCCTAAATGTTTTTTCAGCACCAAAACGAGAAATCACCAATTTGGGATATCTTTATATATCGCTTTCTTGCAATTTTATGTTATGATTTTTTTTATACTCTCCAATTTCAACGATAATTATTTTGAATAATATTTTTTCCTCCCTCAACTCTTCAATTTATTAGAAATTAATCTACTTGCTTCTATTTTTGATGTATTTTCATCAAAGGATATTCCTAAATCTTTTAGATGCTTCTTTTGTTTTTCTGTGGCAGGTTCAGATTTTTCAAGGTGATTGTTTAAAACAAAATCTGCCTTATTCTCTTCTCGTGGAATCCAATTAATATTCAATTTTATGTTTTTTTCAGATTTCAATTTCTTGATTTCTTCTAACAATTCTGACAAGGTTAAATCTTTGCACTCCCAATTGCCTTTGGTTTGTTCAACCATCAACTTTGAATCTGGATATACATGAAGAGTTGTATTTGGCGGGCATTTTTTAATTGCTAACAATAAACCATTATATTCAGCAATATTATTTGTTGCATAATCTGATTCCCAATAGTGTGTGTTGCTTTCTTTTACTTCCCTATCAAATAACACAATTGCATATGATTTTCCAGGATTGCCTAAAGATTTGCCATCAGTATAACAAGATAATTCTTTTCAATTTTTTATATCCTCAAACTACAATTTCATTTCTTATTGTTTTGTAAAAACATATGAGTTTGTTAAACCAGAATTTGTCATCGTTAGTGTAAGAGTATTATCATTATTAGAAAACAAATAAGAAAAAGTTAACATTAGTTCCATAGCGTTTATTACTAATTTTCCATCTTTTATATCATATGTTCCGCTAAGTCCACTAATTGAACATGTGCCATCTGAAAAGAAGGTATAAGTTTCATAAATCGTATTCCAAGTACCAACAAATTTATTTTTTTCTGTATTTAACGGATTACTAGTACATCCACTTAATCCAACAGTAAGAAGTATAACAAATATTCCAACTATCATTAGTTGTTTTTTCATTTTTCGCTCTTAGACCTATAATTTTATATCCTTATTAGTTTCCTTCTCTTTTTGTTTAATATTTAAAGCAACAGTAGCAATTCCAGCTATCAATCCTATTACAGCCCATATAACTGTAAACCTAAATACACCGAAGGGGGTAAAATAGGCATATTTTAAAACGAATGACCCCAGGATAGACCATTCAACTTTAGCTGTTGTGAAATAGATCCCACCAATAATAAAACCTATCGGCGCAGTCAATAGAGGACTTATTGCAATAAAAGCTTGAGGCATTTTATTTCTCAAAGAACCTAAACCAATACATTTTCGTTTTTTGTCTGTACCTCTCTTATTTTCGTCTTGGTCGCAAAAATTGCACATTTGTTGGGAAAAAGTTTGATACAAGGTTTTTATCTCGCCTTTCTTCTTCGATTGATCCTTGCGGTGAGAACGGAGAATTTCATTCATTTGTATTCGACGGCCCAATCTTTCATACACCTATTCGGTTCACAAAGGGAGAGATTGTGCTGCGGGATAATCGTTTTTACTTTTGTGATTTGTTTCCACGAAGGGAGTAATTGAAAGTTTTTTTTCTCTACTGCAAATTTACATTAACTATAATTAAGGAATCATGATTGGAGACTAAGACTAGCATTTTCTTTTATGATTTGAGATACTATTCATTATGAGTCAATTTTATGAGTAAAGTTTTCGAATTAAATAATAAGATTGTATTTATTTTTTAAAAGTGTAAATAGGTTTTCCTGGTTTAATTAATAGTTTCATCGCTTTTAAATAAACAATATTAGTGAGTTTAACAAATTCCAAGCATTGGCTTAAAATGTTTATTTTCTCATTGTAAGTAAACTTGCATAATTTTCTATCAGTTGATTGACTTGAATCAAATATTCTATCTGGTAAATAGATATTCGTAACTATTTTTTCATCCCGAGTCATTCTAAATGAAATATTTGCCAAGGGGGAAGGCCATTGTGGTAAATCCTCCTCGGACACTCCATCCCTTACAGCTTTAGCATTGTCACTTGTTGCGAAAGATCTAAAATGAACAATGCAATCTCTAATATCTATCATGTACGTAACAATCTTTGATTCTGCTAACATTTTGTAAATAGGACAGGCGGTAGTGCCTTTTTTGAAATCTTTGAAAGATTTTGGAAGATTATTATATTTAGTAATAAAAACCGGAGATAATAAATTTCTAAGGTCATCTAAACTTATTCTGGCTAGACAGATAAAAGCATTAAATTCAAATTGTAACCTTTGAGTTTCTGGGGAATACATTATTATTATATCGGGTAATGTTCCAATTTGTTTACCACCATGAGCTCTAGATGATGTACCTGCTGCAATTTTTTTATAATGATTTGTTAAATTTTTACAGTGATAGATTAGCCCTCGTACATACCATTCTCCCTTAAAAATACGATATCTGAAATCATTATTTTTCATGCTATTTGTAATTTCAAAAACTTCTTTTTTTAGGTTTTTTTCTATTTCATTTAATTCAATTACAAAATAATTAATCGATTTAACTTTATCATCATTTGATATTTTAATACCCCAAAATTAATCTATCTTGATACGAAATATATACTTATCGTCGATATTCAAAGTATATATTCACTGTTCATTTTTGGCTTATTAATATAGCTTTGTTTTTTGATTCTGGAAAATTTATATTCAAATTTTCAAAATATTCCCTTACCATCTCATCTGAAAAATGATCGTATTGTAGTGTTGTCTCAATTTAACTATGTCTTGCTTTCCTCCGGATAGTTATACGATGCTCGAGGCCCTGCCCCTGGCTTCTGTGGCATATAAATGGTATTGATTGCCGATGCTTTTTTACCAGTATCTGAAATTACAAAATTATAAGGTTTTTCCTTCTCATATACTCATGTTGGTGGTCATTGAAAGTATTCCTCCTGGCACATTAGGAGAAAAAACATCATAAAATATTATTTTTTCAATTTGTATGCAACTATTTATATTCAGAATGATATTCAAACATCATTTATAATAAAAAAGAATAAACAATTTGAGAAGAGGTATAAAAATGTATGAAGATTTTTATATTTCGTTAATAATGACATTATTTAGTGCTACATATGTTATATTTATTGTTTTTACTTTACAGCTGAAAAAAAGAAAACAAGACGAAGGAAAAAAGAAGTTTTTTAAAGCACTTAACGAGGGATTAAAAGTTGGCTCCATAATTTCTTTGGAAGATATTGTGAATATTTACAAAGGAGCAACAGGACTTAGTTCAGAAGATTTGCAATACAGATATGGTTTAAGTAAAAATCTTAGAGAATTTCTTGTTGAGCTAACTTCAAAGAATAAAAATATTTTTGGAGAGGTATTAGATGATAACCAAGTTCGGCAGTGGAGCCAAAAAATTACCGAATTTATTAAAAATAACGAAAAGACATCACCTTACGCCGATTTACCTTCTGCTGAAAGAAATATTTTGACTGATCTATCTTTATATGCAGAAAATAATGATGTTAATTCAACAAAAAGAAAGCTTTCTGAACTTGTCGGTTTGATTCAAGGCAGAAATGATGAACTGATAAGAATATCAAAAATTAATAGATGGTCTGTTCCTATTTCAGTGATTGGATTGATTTTAACAATTATATTTGGAATATTAGCAATGAGCTAAAAAATACGATATTTATTCTTTAGATTTGGGGTGGCAAAAAAACGGTAGAATTAAATGAAAAAGATTGGCTTGATTTAACTGAAAAAACGACATCAGAATATGCATCTCATGTTCGATTCCTTACAACACTTACTATAACATATATCGCGATATCTGTATCTGTATTAGGTATCGGCTATGCTCTTTCAAATTCTATAAGTGATTCTATAACAAAACTATTAACCGATAATATAAATATTACTGTAAACGAATCAATAATTGTTAGTTCGCAACTAAATCAAAAAGCATCAAATTTATTAACAATTCAATGGTTAGCAATTGTATCAGTTATTGCGGTCTTTAGTCTCATATTTTTTACCATCTTATTAAAAATTAAAAAAAGAAGGATGGAAAATTTATTTTTTAAGATATTAAAAAATAAAATAAAAGGCGAAAGTGAAGAAGTAAGATGTAAGGAAATATCAAGGCGGTATTTTGAGATTATTAAAAGTAAAAAAATTGGAGGTTTAGAAAAAATGTCAAAAATCAGTATATATGTAATATTTGCAGGAGTTTTATTAGTTATTTCAAGTGGAATAATATTTTACTTTACAAAAGAACCACAACTAATTTTTTCTGGATTGGTGGCTTTTGCTACTTTAGTATATGCATATCTAACTTTTTTACTCGTTGGCTTAACAAAAGATATGAGAGATTATCAGAAAGAACAAAGAGAACCAAATATAAAAATAGGTTTTCAACACGAAGAATACAACATGAATTTAGTACACATGCTCATTGAAAACATAGGAAAAAACACAGCATATGATGTTAAGATAAATATTACTCCAGATATGGAGTATTACCAAGGAAAAAAACTTTCTGATTTACCGATAATTAAAGATACACATGACATGCCTGCAAATAAAAAAATATCATTCTATTTAACAAATATGCTCCAAGATAATAGAGAAAAAACCCAAGAACCTTATAAGATTTCCGTTGACTACAAAAATGAGATTGGAGAGACATTCCATAAGGAGCTCGAAATTGATTTAAATATGTTATCAGGGGCGCTTTATCCTGCATTTAATCCAATGAAAGACATTCGTGATTTTTTAGATGAGATTAATAAAAATATAAAAGCTTTAGCAGATGGAACTAAGAAAATAACAACTGTAAGATATACTAAAGAAGAGGCGGAAATTGAAAAAAAAGAAAGAAACGATAATGCTAAGAAAATGATTGAGAAACAGAAAAAAGAATAATCAAGTCAAAGTTTGACTATAGTTGTTCAACACAAGAAAATCTAATCATAGGTTAATGATTAGATTTTGTTGCATGTAATTATCATACCTAGAAGGTTTATAAGATCATGATTGATTTTATTAAGTAGTATCTATTTTGAAATTGCAGGTTTTGAAGGAGGAAAAAAATTTGATTTAGACAGATTAGTTATAAGATTATTATATTTCAATAATATTCGTTATTTTAAACGTTCTAGAAATTCATCAATTTCATTACTAATGATTTGATACCTATCTTTATTTTTTTTATTGTTAACAGCTAAATCTGGCCTGTTAACATCCTTTTCCTTTTTATCTTTAAAGTAGTATTTAGTTAAAGCTTCTCGTATAATAATTGTATTTTGTCTACCATCTTCTTTCATTTTTTTGTATAATATGTCATTAATCCGTGCACCAACAACATTATTCATGTTTTAACCTGTTCATTTTGTTTATTATGTTCATCTTTTCTCACCATTCTTTTTTTATTAATCTTCTTTAAAATATTATTAAACAAATTAAATAGATCTTCATCTGAATCAAGATCATATTTATCATTAGATTCATCTAAATATTTTTTTAGATATGGATATTTTTTTAACTCAATATCTTCAGTTTTTTTATTCATATTTATTCTTCTAATAATTGTTTGAAATATCAACTATTACTAATTTGAATATTCTAATTATGTATCCTCCCCAACCCACAAATAGATCCAATATTCAAATCAATCATCCTTACGAAAATATATGGAACTTTTTCTTTATAAACTTAAAATAATATTTTACAAAGTTAATTATGCTATTTTCTAGTAAAAAAAAATTGTATTGATAAATTTTTTTTGATTATTATTTTTGTATTAATTTTGTAAGTGCATTAAGAGTTTGGAGCGCTAAGTCTCTGTCTTGAAGAAAATTTAAAAAATTTATATTAAAATCATCCTTTATTTTTTCAAATGCTTTAACAGATAATAAATCTAAGCCTAAGCTACAGTTGCTGCAGAATTTACTACCTGGTGAATTATTTGTTTTACAACGTGGACAGTTTATCGTTATAAATCTACTTTTTTTCTCTTCCTCATCATCTATTATCCCATGCATTCTTAAAACTGCGGTATCCATATCACGACCAGATAGATGAACATAGGTTGCTGCTTCTTTACTTGCTTGTACCCATCCAAGATATTCACATAGTTGGCTCTCAGTAAAACTTTTTGCTAGTTCTGTTGCTCTGCTATGTCTGAAATGATGTGGATTTACTGGTTTGTTAATCTCTGCTTTTTCAGCAGTTTCTTTTAAGAGTTTACTTATGGTGTTATAACTTATTTCTTCTCCTCGTTTTTTCCCCCAGATGCCACAGAAAAGAAAAGCATTTTTATTCCGTCTATTAGGATGTTCAAGAAGCCAATTATTTATAGCAGGTGATGAGGCGATTATACGGATTTTCCTGGGTCCTGTTTTCCCTGATAAGGTAATTAGTGATCCGTACTTGTCGTTTTCAAGATCTTTGATTCTCATGTTTAATATTTCTCCTATGCGTCCTCCACTTTCATACATAAATAGAATGATTGCTCTATCTCTAAGGTTATTTGTATTTTCAGCTAATTTTTTTATATCTTCTATATCAAATAGTTCTTGTGGGAGTTTCTTCTTATTTTGTTTTTTTCCAGTGTTAATCCATTTCACTTCATCTGGATATTCATATTTGCTATAGTTTTGTCCTTCTTCCTCTCTTAACCATTTGTAGAATTTCTTCAGTATTATTTTGAAATCCCGTTTTGTCCAGTATTCGTATGTTGAGTTATTTATCCAACCTACAAATTCTTCGATATCCTTTTTATTTGCTAGGGTAAAAGTTTTGTTAAAGTTTTTGTATATAGTTTTGAGTGTGTAAAAATATTTTAACTGTCGTGCTGGTGATAAATCGTTTGCTATTAGATAGTCTATGAACTCAATGATTTTTCTTTTATTTTCATCGTTTTCATTTGATTGTAAAAAATGGTATTTTGCTCTTTCAAGTCTTTTTGAATAATCTACCCCCATACTATCACACTTCTGTTTAATCAATTAGGGGCATTTAACTATAATCGTAAGTGCTCCCGTCGGGGAGTATACTCTTTTTCTCCTGTTAAAATTCTCGACAAACCACCGATATGACGAGTTATTGATTTTTCAACATTACTCACTAAAACTTTTCTTTTTTTCTTTTTTTAATAAAACAACTGCTGTAACAGCATCTACTGCTGTCTTACCTGTTGTATATTGCATATTATTCTATTCATTACTTTTCACTGGGGGTGGGTAGGTCGAAAAAGAAGAAATCCCGAAGACCTGACAGAGAGCCTGACAGAGCCCCTGTTAATAGTATAAATTACATATTTATTTCAAGACGTAGATATGATGTTTGGCTTATTCTTACAAGAGACTATATGAATCAGACACAGGTAGCCGAAAAACTTAAAATAAGAAGACAGACAGTCAATGAACATGCCAAGGCTTTGGAACTTTTAGGATTATTGGAACCAATCAACCCCAACGGTAGTCCCAAGTTTTATAAATCAACTGAAATCACTCCTATTATGTCAGGTCGTTTTGGAGTAATCATATCTAAAAATGCAAAAAAAATGGAACGCACCGTGCGTAAAAGACCTATTCTGGTTAGAGACAGAAGAACAGGTAGGATTAAACATTGGAAATCACATAAAAAGGTTGGATACGTCCGTAACTATGATACAATAATCTCAGTTGCAGGCAGAAGGATACCGATATTGCGTGTCCATAGTATATCATATACCTGCACGATACTTCATGGTCCTGAAAAATCAATCCCCTGGTCTCATATAACAGATATAAAGGGTGGAGAACAATATATTTTCAGACATACTTTTAAACACAAAGATTCCGAGATATTCTGCATGAAGGAATTAGATGTAACATTTGTTAGACAGATAACCTCTCATGGTTACGATGAACTCATAATTTATATGCCTGAGAAATACCTCTTTGAATTTGAATTAGAAGCGGGTAAGAAGATACTTCAGGATTATGTTAAGAGAGCCCGCAAATGGTTTCAGAACAAGTTTAAAACATATCTTGGTGAGCCAATAAAATACCGAGAAATGGAGATAGCACGTGAACTATTTGAGCCAAAATTAAAGAAGTATATAAAGGAACATCAACAGATGGTAAAAATAAAAACCGATAGAGGCCATGCCGCTATTGATAGTTCCAAAAAAGGTTATTCAGAAATTGAATATACAACGATCGAAGAAGTGAAAGCTGATTTGAATGCACCAGATAGAATACTTGCACTTGAAGAAAAAGTTGAAAATTTGCAAATCAAAATTGATAAAATTACAGATATTCAAGAAAAGTTATATGTATCTCAAGAGAAACTCACAGCAACAGTTGAAAATTTTATTAAATCTAAAAATGAACGTAAAGATATGACATTTCCTCAAATGTCAGAAGATAGTCATATTGATGTGGTATAGAAATAATTGAGCAGTTAATACTTCATAGTAGAAGTGTTAAGTAAATGGTTGAACTCAAAGAGGTGTTTAAGATGGAAGAAATATCAAAATCAGACGATAGACGAAGTATTAAGTTAGACCGTGGAATGACTATTGAGGAAGTTCAAAAACTACTTACAGCACCAATGGGAAACAAAGAACGTGCATTTTTCCGTGCAATCTATGAGACATTTTACAGGGCAAATGAACTGTTGCAATGTAATATTGAGGATTATAATCGTGATACTGGAGAACTTATTTCTCTACATACTAAAAACAAATACAACCCTAAAACAAAACAATATATCAAGTCTCCACCGAAACACATGGTAATATCTCAACCAACACAAATACTTTTTAAACGGATTATATGTAATAGAAAAAAAGGACCTATATTTATCAATAGAAAAGGAAAACGGTTAACTAAAACCTATTTGCAGATGTATATCAATACTATCTCCAGAGGCATTGGTATCCAAAAGGTATCACAAATAACACCGACTGGAAAAGAGTACCATTTAATTACATTAAAGGCACTTAGAGAAGCAGGAGAACGTCACTGCGACCTTGCTGGAGCAGATTATCAGGTTACAGCAAAAGGTGCACAACATAGTGCCATTGTAAAAGAAAAATACTACAAAAAGACTGCTTGGGAGGAAATCCAACAACAGGTTAAAAAATATCATCCATCATTCAGAGATTAATCAATAATTTAGAAAACCTTTTAAGTATGATTTTTTTTACAAATAAAAAGGGAGGTATTAATACGACTCAAAGAGACCCAAAGTTATATCAGATACTGATATTTTCCTGTGCATGTATCATAATCGTTGGTTTTCTTGGTGGCATGCTTTTAGGTTATAACATTCAATATATAGGCCTTGGAGTGTTATGTTCATCAATAGCATCGGCACTATTCATTGTTTATGATTTTTTAATAATAAAGGGTGGTACAAGGTGGGAACGGGAATTTTCTGATGAAATTGCAGATAAAGTAGAGAAAAGAGTAAAGAATATTATTAAGGATGAACTACAAAATAAAACAAAATAAGTAACTTAAAAAATAAGTGAAAATATTTAACATATCAATATTATTAGAAAAAATGTTATCAAAACTAAAAACAATATCAATTGATTATAACAGTAGTAAAGATATTATAAATTTGTATTATAATGGTTCTTTTCCATTTTCTACTTATATCAATCTTCTTTTAAATGAATCCAGATATGGGTATAATATTTATCACAAACCTATTTTCGATTTTTCTCCAGATTTCAATCAATCATTAATTTTAATTATAGATGATATAAAAGATTTAATGAAAAGAAAGGAATATCTTTTAGCAAGAAATACATCTGATGCAATTTTTAATGCATGTACTATTTACTGGCAAAGATTAATGTCAAATGGACAACATATTGTTGCAAAAGAATTTTGGAAGAAAATAATAGATACAATAATTGGTTTGGAAAATAAAAAAGTTAAAATTCATAAAGGAACTCCTTATTTCTTTCTTGCTCATACTTGTTTATTATTGGATGATATTGAAAATACATTTATTTATTTAAGTAAAGCAATATATGAAGATGAAAAAAGTTGTAAATTATTTGGACAGAATTATCAAATGGCACCAGGATATAAAACAGTATCTCTTTCAGCAGAAAAAAATAATTTTATGTATCCTGATGTAATGGAGGTTAGAAATTACTTAGAAAATCATTTAAAAAGATATAATAGAAAACTAAGGAAAAACCTTGCCTTTAAAACTATTGAAAACAAATTTTTTAATAATGCCCAGTATGTTGATCCAATGATATTTCTCAATTTTATTATACATGTATTACGAATACAAGAAGAATCCATCAATAAAATTGATAATGATTTTTCTAAAATCAGATTGTTAAATTTAATCTTTTGTCTATGTTTAGTTGTTGATAAAACACTTTGGATTAGGTTTTCTGGAGTCGAGAGATATATCAGTGGGAATGTACAAATTTTAGGTAAAACGAAAGGCTGGGGTTCAAAGAGATATATTTATAATGTTTATAGGGTAGAAGTAAATAATCTAATAGAATCTAAAAAAGTTGGAGATTTTAATAAAATAATAAATAAATTATTGGATTATAAATTAACATATAGAGGTAGTATTGTACGAAAGGAAATTCAAACATTATTATTGTTATGGGGTCTAAGAAATCAAGGTGCTCATAGACTTGAGAAGCAAAATATTTTAATAAAAAGATACAAAGATATTATTGAGATTATAATGTATTCTTTTTTTATGTCTGTATATTAATTTAAAAATTTGCATAAAAAATTAATACTATTTTATTTTTTTTGAACTCATGGACATATAGGTAAACAAAGGGTCCCTGTAAATTTGAGAGTTTTGTAAGGAGATGAAATCAGAAGTAATTTAACGGACGTTTTTTTGGTTTAGGAATTAACATTTGTTATCTGAGGGTTTATAAACAAACAGTTGTTTTTGAAATTGCAGTTGAGGGAGGACTATAAAGAATGACAGATTTCATCTTTATTGAAATAGAAGGGAAACGTCATATTGTCAGATATGAGGATATAAGAATAAAAAAATCAGATGTTAACAAAATTGAACTATATAATGACATAGAAAAACATCCATACTTAAAGGACGGGACATAGAATCCATTAAGAGAATGTGCTGGAAGTGGTCTTGATACTTATTCTTTTTTGAAATATAGTAAAGGACTTTAGTTATAGGCCAAATTGATATGATAGAAATGTACTCTCTTTTTTGGATGGGATGTATGAAATCGAAAAAAACAGCTCAATTAAAAGAGAGGGAATTGATCATCAAGCTATCTA
>Ga0299915_10000682_pt1 | contig 25388 bp, 20 predicted proteins | sample RVTome_13_FD_200263 | JGI IMG/M metagenome (GOLD analysis project Ga0299915, IMG submission 200263) | Soil microbial communities from uranium-contaminated site in the Upper Colorado River Basin, Wyoming, United States - RVT92D227 (version 2) ... | reverse complement strand
CAGCACTTCCCCCTTCTGCACCGCCTCGTCCTGGGCCTTGACCCAGCGGATCAACCTCCCTTCCGCCATGTCGAATCCCAGCTTGGGCATGTTGATGACCGTGGCCATCACAGCACCTCTCTCACCGCCGAGACGATATCATCCACCTGCGGCAAGGCCATCTGTTCCAGGGCCTGGTTGTACGGTAGCGGAACTTCCGCCTGCGCCACCCGTCGAATAGGTGCGTCCATATAGTCGAAGGCCTCCTCGGCAATCCGGGCTGCCACCTCCGCACCGACGCCGTAGGACCGCCAGCCTTCCTCGACGATCACCGCCCGGTTGGTGCGCTTGAAGGATTCCAGCACCGGACCCATGTCCAGCGGCCGCAGCGAACGCAGGTCCACGATCTCGATCTGGATGCCTTCCTGGGCGAGCTGTTCGGCCGCCTGCAGCGCGTGCTGGAGCGTCTTGGAATAGGCAACCACAGTGACATCGCTCCCCTGGCGCTGCACCTTGGAGACCCCGATCGGCTCCAGGTAGTCATCGTCGGGGACCTCGCCGCGGAACTGGTAGAGCGTGGCATGCTCGATGAACAGCACCGGATCGTCGCCGCGGATGGCGGCCTTCAGCAAGCCCTTGGCGTCGTGCGGGGTCCCCGGGGCGACCACCTTTAGGCCGGGGAAATGAGCGAAGATCGCGTCGGGGGTCTGCGAATGCGTGGCGCCCAACTGGCGTCCCCCACCGCCCACGGCCCGAATCACCACCGGCACGCTCATCTGGCCACCGAACATATAGCGCAGTTTGGCGGCGTGGTTGACGATCTGGTCCATGGCCAGGAAGGCGAAGTTGATCGTCATGAGCTCGGCCACCGGCCGCAGCCCGGCCATGGCCGCGCCGTTGGCGGCCCCGACGATTACCGCCTCGGCAATGGGGGTGTCGCGCACCCGCTCGGGCCCGAAGTGGTCGTAGAAGCCCTTCGTCACCGCGTAGGTGCCGCCCCAGACGCCGACCTCCTCGCCCAGGATGATCACCCGTTCATCTCGTTCCATCTCCTCCCACAGCGCCTGGGAGATGGCCTCCCGCATGGTGATGACCGCCATGACCGATCTAGCCTTCCTTGTAGATATCCTGGTAAAGGGCTTCCGGTGGGGGATCGGCGCTGGCCTCGGCGAACGCGATGGCCTGCTCCACCTCCTGCTCTACGCCGGCCTCCTCCGCACTCAGCGCCTCATCGGGGAATAGGCCTTCGCTGAGCAAGTAGTTGCGGAAGATCCCGATCGGGTCGTCCTGCTGCCAGCGCTGCACTTCTTCGCTCTGGCGGTAGCGCTCCGGATCCCCCATGGAGTGCCCGCGGTATCGGTAGGTCAGCACTTCCAGGAAGAAGGGACAGTCGTTGTCACGCACGGCGGCCAGGGCTTCTTCGGCCGCCTGGCGCACCTCCAGTACGTTCATGCCCTGGATGCGGCGGTTGGGCATGTTGTAGCCCTCGGCCTTCTGCCGGATCTCGCCTACGGCGGAGGCCCGCTCCACCGCAGTGCCCATGCCATATTGGTTGTTCTCGCACACCCAGAGCACGGGCAGCTTCCAGACCATGGAGAGGTTGAGCGACTCGTGGAAGTAGCCGATGTTGGTGGCGCCATCGCCGAACATGCAGATGGTCACCGCGTCCTTGCCCAGGTACTTGTCCGCCAGGGCCATCCCGGCGGCCAGGGGCAGATGGGCGCCGACGATTGCATGCCCGCCCCAAAAGTTGCGCTGGACGTCGGCCAGGTGCATCGATCCGCCCTTGCCCTTGGAAGTGCCGGTCGCCTTGCCCAGCAGCTCGGCCATGACCGCCCGAACCGGGATGCCGCAGGCGATGGCCGCGCCGTGGTCGCGGTAGGCGGTGATCACCCGATCCTGAGGCCGACGGGCGGAGATGATGCCGCTGGCGACGGCTTCCTGCCCAATGTAGAGGTGCAGAAACCCCCCGATCTTGCCCTCCTGGTACAGCCGGGCGGACTCCTCCTCCATCCGGCGGATGAGCACCATCTCATGGAAGAGTCGCAGCAACTCCTTCTCATCCATGGAGGCACCTTCTCGGGTCCGAGCGGGGGTTTCCCTCACCATCCTATGAACACTCCCAGAGGAGCCTAGTCGCGGCCCGGTAATAGACTGCCCCGGAGGACCGGGGCGAGGAGGATTATATCAGGGGCCCAGACCGTAGGCCACCAGGTCGAACTCTGCCATGGTCAGGTCACCGGCCGCCGGAAAGGGCAGGTCGACGACGAACTCCAGCCGCTCTCCCCCCGCCAGCCGGGCCGCCAGCTCGCGCCAGCCGGCGGTGAGCAATTCACCTTCGGTGGTGCCCAGCGCGGCGAACAAGCTTGGCCGCGACAGTGAAACCGAATGCGGGTTGGTGACCGCGCCGCGCAGGAAGACGGCGCTGCCGACGGTCTCGAAGGATTCGATCTGCACCTCCAGCTGGTTGCGGTGATCCGGGAATGGATCGGAGGCCCGGGGATCGACCTGCGCCTCCAGGGTGAGCGCGGCGGGATCGAGACCGAGTTCGGCCACCCGCAGGCTCAGCCCGGGGAAGTCGGCCTGGCCGAACGGCAGTTGCTCTCCGGGACCGATGGGAAACGGGGAGGCAAGTGTGGACACGCTGAGCACCTGGTCCTCATGCCGTACCACCAGCAGCAGCCCTGCCCGACGGGCCTGATCGCTGGAATTCATCAGGGTTCCCACGGCAAAGGGAAGGCCCTGAGCCGTAAGTTGCAGCGCGGGCGGCCCGTTCAGCGAGATGCCCGGCTGCAACGCCTCGACTTGCTCCTGAGCGTCCACATAGGCGACCCAGCGCAGCCCTTCCTGAATGCCCGCCACACTGGCCAGGAAAGGGCTGGAGGCCCCCGCCTCCAGCCAACCAGGGGCATGCAGTGCCGGTGCCAACGCGCGGGCCTCAGCCCGGGAGTTCATCCCGAGGTAGGCCAGGCCATCGATGGCGATGGGCAGGCTTCCTGGGTTGGAGATCAAGCCCAGCAGCAGGGTGCTGCCGTCCTCCCCAATGAAGACCTCCGGCTGAGAAATGACCGGGTCGGCCCGCTGAATGGGATTGCGGCGGGCCAGGAGCACGCGAGCTTCTGCCCCGGTCACCGCCCCGACGTCATGAAAACGCGCTTCGAAGGGGGTGACCTCCCCCGGACCGAGGTGCGGCAGCGCCGGCAGCACAGTGGTCTCTGCCAGCTTCTCCCCGCGCGGGTCTTCCAGGGATACCGACAGCTGGATGTCGGCCACCGCGAAGCCCGAGCCGTTCTCCAGCAACCCCAGGACCTGCCAGTCTCCGGGTCGTGAGTCGGGACGCACCGTCACGTCATAGACGCGACCGTCGAAGACCGGGGTGGAAGTCAGGGCCGGTGCAGGGCTGGGCGGCGCCTCCGGCGCGGGGTTGCGGGTCCCGCCGGAGGTCGAGGAGCAGGCGCTGAGGACAGCCAGCAGGGCGATCCAGCCTGCGGAGAGCGCGAGCGGCGTACGCATTCGGTTGCAGGGCTTCCGGGTCACCGGTTCAGACCGGGCTCGACCTGGGGCTGCGGGCGGCGAGATCAGGGCAGGGGCGCGGGCGGGGGCGTGGCCGTGAGCGGGACCGGGATCGTGGGGGGTAATTCGATGGTGGGTTCTTCGAGGCCGAAGTCGAAGTTGAAGTCGAAGCTCTCCTCCGACTGAAATCCCGCGCCCTCGCCAAGCTTGCACAACCCGTACAGCCCCTGGAACACGCAATCGGAGAGAAAGCCCTGTCCCACGTTTTCGGCCAGCCTGGCCAGCGACTCCTCATCCTCGGCCAGCACCACCAAGGTGGTCCGTTCAGGGTCTTGAACGGCAGCCAGCAGCCCGATTCCCTGGGGGTCGAGCGCGCCGAACCCCGGCACCTCCAACAATCCATCGGCCTGATCGGCAGGCAGCGTGAGGCCCAGAGAGGCCAGATAGGGATCGGTCTCGTCGGAGGGCTCATACAGGGCCGTCACCAGCAGGTCGTGGCCCTCGGAGGGCTCGGCAGTGAGGCTCATGGGAAGCCCGCGGGAGGTCAGGGAGGCCTGCAGGGACTGCAGGGCCTGCAGCGTCTCCGACTGAACCGGGAAGGCCGTCGAAGTCAGCACCTGCACCGGCCGGGTGAACAGATAGGGCAAATCGGTCAGGTCCTGTTCCCGATCCCCGCCGAGCAGGAAGGCGGCCAGGTTCTGGATGAGCTGGGAGTTGTCCGCCACCCGGTCATAGGGCGGGGTCAGAAAGGTCAGGTCCCCCACCGCCAGCACCCGCCCGTCCGGGCTGGCGGCCACCGCGGCCAGTCCGCCGCCGCGGTCGGTGCTGGACGAGAAGGTCGAATCGTCGCCGACGAGCACCGCGCTTCCCTGCCGGGTCGCTACCGAGCGGGCGGCGTAGAAGACTACCTGCGAGAGGTCTCCGGTCAGATCAGCCGGCTCGCCCGGGCTCAAAAACACATTCCGGAAGTTGCCTTCGTTCTCTAAGACGTTGTAGAGGTAGTCGTTGGAGAAAGACAGGTCGTGCGGCTCGAGCAGCAAGTTGACGCTGCTGACGTCCTGGGCGGAGCCGCTGAGCACGAAACCAAAAATGTCGATCCCGCCTCCGCCGCGGGTGGGGTCCAGCACCACCAGCAGCCGGCCGCCGCGGCTCACGAAGCGGGCCACGTGCTGAATCTCCGCCTCGCTGAAGGTGGACTGAGGGGCGACCACCACATAGGCGCTGGCGTACTTCAGACGGGTCTGGAGCGAACGGGAGCTGAAGGCGAAGAGCGCGTCTGAGCTCCCGAAGGAGGTCGACTCGAACTCATCCCCCGCATTGACTTCCTGCAGGGTCGCCCCCCGGGTGAGTAGCGCCTGGGTGAGGGTATCGAGCTCGGGTAGCTGGAACTGGTTGCTGTGTGCCCGATCGATGACGACCACCTTCCCGGAGAGGTCCTCCGCCTGCCCGGCGGACTCGGTCGTTCCGGCCGCCGGCGTCAGCGGCGGCTGGGGTGGCTCGATCTGTGTGAAGGAGGGCAGCCGGATGGGCTCTGCCGGTTGGTAGAAGCCTCGGAAGTACCACAGGCCGCGCAGCAAGGCGGGAAGGATGAGCAACGAGGCCGCAGCCAGCACACGATAACGGCGCATGCTCAGCCTCCGTCCCAGGGAGGCACGTAGAGCAGGTAAAGGCCGGGCTGGCGCGGATAGGGGGTCAGCACGCCCTCCGGAGTCTCATAGAAGAAGAAGTAGGTGACCGCGGAGGGCAATTCAGCCAACTGGCGCAGATCGACGACCCGATAGTGCGCAACCCGGGCCAGGTTGGCGGCGCGTTCGACCGACTGAGAGACCGATCCAACCTCGTCCACCAGCCCCATGCGCAAGGCCTCAGTTCCCAGCCAGATCTCCCCGGTGAGCAGGCGCTCCGGGCCGATCTGCAGCCGGTCGCCGCGCCCGAGCTGCACCGCCTGCAGGAAGGCCTGCTTGATGGCTTCCATGCTGCGCAGCTGGGCGTCCCGCGAGGACCCGAAGAGCTTGTAGGGGCCGGTAGAGGCCAGGTCTTCATAGACCTCGGGCGGGGGCGGAAGCTGGGATATCACCCCGATATTGCCGATGATCGCCGATGGCCCAGCCACCACGTAGTCGGTCCCGACCGAGAGGTAAAAGGCCCCGCTGGCGATCATGCCCTGGGCCATGGTGACCACCGGCTTGCTCTGGCGCAGGCGGGCCAACTCCAGATAGACCGCCTCGGTATCCACCACGGTCCCGCCGGGGCTGTCCATCACCAGCACAACCCCCCGCACTTCGGGATGCTGGCGGGCATAGTCCAGCTGGGAGATCATGTCCCGGGCGGTGTAGGCGTAGATGGAATCGTTGAGGTAGATCAGCCCGATCACGGGCCGCGGCACCCGGGTGGCCAGGGCCAGGCCGGCCAGCAGTGGTAGCAGCACCCACAGCAGTACCGACTTGACTCCGGAACCGGACTGAACCTGGCCCTGCATTCCTAGATCCTCATCCATGTCCACTCGTAGGCGAGCCGGCCGATATTCGGCCGGCTCGCCAATGCTACATCAGAAAACAAACGGTGGAAACCGGACACAGGTACGGCGGGGTCGCCCTAGCTCCGAACGCCTCCCAGCTCGACCTGCGGCAACCGGGCCATGGCTTCCTGGACCAGCGCCTGCGGGTACTCGTAGTTCTCCAGCTCGCCCTTCAGGAAGGAATCGTAGGCGGACAGGTCGAAGTAGCCATGCCCGGAGAGGTTGAAAGCGATGGTGCGCGATTGCCCGGCTTCTCGGGCCGCCAGGGCCTCATCGATCGCGCCCCGCACGGCGTGGGCCGACTCGGGGGCGGGGAGGAAGCCCTCGGTTCGGGCGAACTGCACCGCCGCCTCGAAGGTCTCCACCTGACCCACGGCCACCGCCTCAATGTCGCCGTGCTCGTAGAGGGCGCAGATGTGCGGCGCCATGCCGTGGTAGCGCAACCCGCCGGCGTGGATACCGGGCGGTACGAAGGTGTGCCCCAGCGTGTGCATCTTGACGATGGGGGCCATCTCGGCGGTGTCGCCGTAGTCAAAGGTGTACAGCCCCTGGGTGAGGGAGGGGCAGGCGGTCGGCTCCACCGCCAACGCCCGGATTGCCTTCCCCTCGGTGAACTTGCGGTGCAGGAACGGGAAGGCGAAACCGGAGAAGTTGCTGCCGCCGCCGATGCACCCGATCAGCACGTCCGGATAGTCGTCCGCCAGCTCGAACTGCTTGAGGGCCTCCAGGCCGACGATGGTCTGGTGGGTGAGCACCGGCCCCAACACGGAACCGATCGAGTACTTGTACTTCCCGTTGGAGCTGACCGCGGCCTCCACCGCCTCGGAGATGGCGATCCCCAACGAACCGGGGTGCTGCGGGTCCTGGGCCAGCAGCGACCGGCCGTACTGGGTGCGGTCGGAGGGGCTGGGGGTCACGTCGGCGCCGTAGGTCTCCATCATGATGCGGCGGTAGGGCTTCTGGTTGTAGGACACCCGCACCATGTAGACGTGGCACTCCAACCCGAAGAAGCTGCAGGCCATCGCCAGGGCCGAGCCCCACTGGCCCGCCCCGGTCTCGGTGGTGAAGCCGCGGGCGCCTTCCTGCTTGGCATAGAAGGCCTGCGGGACTGCCGTGTTGGGCTTGTGCGACCCGACCGGGGAGACGCCCTCGTACTTGTAGTAGATCCGCGCCGGGGTGTCCAGCGCCTTCTCCAGCCGGCGAGCCCGCACCAGCGGGGAGGGGCGCCACAGCCGGTAGATCTCCCGAACCGGTTCGGGGATCTCGATGAATCGTTCGGTGCTTACCGCATCCATGATCAGCCCCATGGGGAAGAGCACCCCCAAGAAGTCCGGCGTCACCGGCTCCTTGGTTCCCGGATGCAGAATCGGCCCGGGGTCGGCCGGCATATCGGGATTGATGTTGTACCAGGCCTGCGGCAGATCCTTCTCGTCCAGCATGAACTTCGTGCGCTCGCTCATGTTCTCCTCCTTAGGGAGTTATCGGCGTCGGCCAGGCCGCGCCCAAAACAAAACGCCCGTCCCACGTGGGGACGGGCGCTAGCCCGCGGTGCCACCCCGCTTAGCCTGGCCGCTCACGCAACATATCGGCCAGCCTCACTCTGTCCGGGCACCTGCTTCGATGCCCTTTGCCCTGATAACGGTGGCAGCTCCGGCACAGGCTACTCGGCGGAACCCGCCTTTCGCCCTGCAGCTCCGAGGTCCATTCAGCGCCGCCGTGCGGGCGGGGTTCACACCGATCCCCGCTCTCTGAACCGCCGTGTCGACGCCTACTCGCCCTCTTCTCGGCTTTTGGCTATCAGTTGTAAAGCGAGAGTATACAGACCGAAATACCCTTCGTCAAGAGGCAAGCCCTAGCGGGTCACGTAGACGTGGTACTCGTACACGCGGCTGCCGGGCGCATAAACCTGGGTTTCGATCCCGTCGTTCAGCTCCGATGTGAAGTTCACTTCGGTGATCACCACGTGCTCGCCCACCGGCCAGTCGGTCAGCAGCACGTAGTAGAAACGGCACTGGTTGGCTCCATTGGGAGAGTCTTGTTGAGAGAAACTGGTGAGGGGGACCGGCTCCCCGTCCAGGGTAAAGACCAGTTCGATGTTCTCCCAGTTCTGATCGAACTGCTCCTGGCTGGCGCACCAGCCGGTCAGCCAGAGCACCTCTCGGGATTCCCCCATCGGGACGGTGTATAGGCGCGTCCCGGGCTGGAAGAGCTCCTGGTCATAAGTCTCTTGAGCCACCTCGTCCAGGGGCGGAGTCTGAATAGCCAGGGCGTCATCCGACTCGGCCCGGGTGGCGACGCGGGGAGGCCCCTCCGGGATGACCCCCGCACCGCGCGGCTTGCCGATGGCGTCCAGCGCGGCCTGCAGCACGATGTCCTGGCCGTCCCGATAGAGAGCCAGGAAGTTCTCCTCGGTGAGCGGAACCGGCACGTCGGGCACGACGCCCGTGCCTTCGATGTGGATTTCGCCCTGTGGATCGACCGCCCGGCCGATGGTGAATCGCACACTCACGCCCAGCGGCATGACGAAGTCCTCGACGCTGCCGCCCGCCCCGGCCGACGGATACAGGCCCGCCACGCGAGCCCGATCCTCCAGGGTCAGCACGTACCCGAAGAACTCACAGGCGCTGGCGCAAGCCGGGCCCACCAGGGCAATGACCGGACCATGATACTGAAGTTCCTCCCGAGGAGGGATCATCCGGTCGATGTCCCCAGGATCGAAGTAGAACTCGCCCGTGCTGTCGTCGTAATAGCCGGTGTTCCCAGTCTCCGTTTCTTCGCTGAAGAAGTAGCCGGCCATCTGGCGGGCCAGGTATCCATTGCCGCCGCCGTTGTGCCGCAGGTCGATGATCAGTCCCGGGATGCTGTTCTGGTTGAGCGTCTGCATCACCCGCTCCCAGAGCTGGATGGTCAGCACGTCGGTATCGAAGAAGCTGTTGATCGCCACGTAGCCGTAGCCTTCATCCAGCAACCGGAATTCGACCGGCAACTCCAGCCCAGTGACCCCGGCGGAGAAGGAGCTGTAGTTGAAGCTGTCGCGCTCATCGGAGACAGTCAGGCCGGCGGTCCGCGGCCTTCCACCGGGATTCTGGAATTGCAGGTCGACGGCGGTCCCGCTTGGAAAGCGCACGGAATAGCGAAGCTGCTGCAAGCGTTTGTTGACCTCCGTGCTGAACGGGGAGGACCAGGGAACCGTGGCGTCGATCACTTCGCGGATGGGCTGGCCGTCAAGCTGTAGGATCTGTGCGCCAAACTCGACCCCCGCTTGGTCGGCCGGCCCGCCTTCCAGGACGTAGTTGACCAGAACGCGCCCGTCGTCCAGCTCGGCCAGGGCCATCCCCAGGCCACCGGCCGTCTCCTCGGCGAAGAGCTGGTTCAAGCCGGAGAGGTCCATCCCGACGTGGGTATCGGGGATGCTCCACAGGAAATCTCTGAGTGCCAGGAAATACGGTTCCGGACTGGAGGAGGCCTCGGCCTCCTCGAAGCGCGGCCGGAAGGTGCCGGCCATGGCGTCCCAGTCGATGTGTTTGTATTCGGTGAAGGCGTACTCGGTCCGGAACTTCTCCAGCATGGCGTCGAAGGCCTCGGCATAGCTCATGGAGGAGAAGTCGTCCAGCGCCAGGCTCTCGGGCTCGAGCAGGTCGATCTGAGGCTGGCGGGAGCGATCGAAGGTGAAGGGGGAGCTGTCCAGGTCGATCACCGTCCAACCCTGGGGGATCTGAACGATCGGGTCGTCCTCGGTGAACAGGGAGCCGTCGGGGCCGAAGTCGGAGGGGAAGCCCTGCTGGTCGTCGCCGGCGTAAACCACCAGCCGGCCGCCGTAGATTTCCAGGTAGTTGTCCCGGTCGTCGCTGACCAGGGTGGAGGCGTAGGCGGAGGACCAGCCGCCCCCGCCCTGATCGCGCTGCTCCAGGTAGGGATCACCCCAGGTATTGGTCCAGTAGGCCACCGCGAAGGTCATTACGCCGGCGTCTTTGCCGGGGTCCTGATCGACGTCCCGCTGCGTGCCGCGGGGCACCAGCGGCAGGGTCAGGCTGTAGCTGAAAGGCGAGGTGTAGAAATCGGAGGTGATCTGCCCCATCACCTGAGATTCGGCCGGGATGATGAAGTCCCGGTCGCGCACCACGAAACCGCCCTGGTCCTCCAGAATGACGATCGGTTCGGCGACGCCGGCGGTGAAGAAGGGGTTGGTGTAGGCCACTTTCCCGGTGATCACCGCCGGGCCGCCCTCGTCGGTCTCAATTGCGGCTGGCGGGAAGCGAGATTCCAGCACGGGTTCCGTCGGCGTTTCAGGAGGAGGTGCGATGCCGGTCTCCTCGATCACCCGGCCACCCAGCGAGCAGGCCACCGCAGCCAGCGCAAGGCCGGCTAGCATCAGACTCCAGGATCTATTGCTTCGCGGCATCATAGAACCACCTCCGTCGGCGCCTCAACCTTAGCAAGTAGATTTCATCGGTGCGAGCGTGGGCGCTAGTATAGCGCGCAAGAGTGTGGGGGCGCCGCGGCGCCCCCGAGCCCACTTGGATGGGGCGACTAGTAGACCGGCAGTGAGGGATCGACTGTCTGAGCCCAGGCGTTGATGCCTCCGCGCAGGTGGCGCTGCTTGCGGAATCCGGCGCCGGCCAGCAGCTCCACCGCCCGCGCCGACCGGCTCCCGGACTTGCAGAACAGCACGATCTCCTCGGCGCTGTCCAGTTCGTGCAGGTGGGCGGCCAGCGAGCCCAGAGGCATCAGCTCGGCACCTTCGATGCGCGAGATCTCCAACTCGTGCGGTTCGCGTACATCGATCAACCGGAGGCGGCCTCCCTGCTGCAGGCGCCCCGCCAACTCCCTCGGTTCGATCTCCCATTCGCTGGCAAGCCGGCCCTCACCCCGATCATGGCCGGGGACCCCGCAGAAGGCCTCGTAGTCGATCAGCCCGGTGACCTCCGGGTGGTCGGAACAAACCCGGCAGTGTGGATTCTTCTTCAGGCGCAGCTCCTCGAAGCTCATGCGCAGCGCGTCGAAGAGCAGCAGTTTTCCGATCAGCGGCTCCCCGATCCCCAGCAGCAGCTTCAAGACCTCGGTCGCTTGCAGCGTCCCGATCGTCCCCGGGAGCACGCCGAACACGCCTCCCTCGGCGCAGGAAGGTACCATTCCCGGCGGCGGGGGCTCCGGAAACAAGCAGCGGTAGCAGGGCCCCTTTTCCGCCCAAAAGACACTCAGCTGGCCTTCGAAGCGGAAGATCGATCCGTAGACATTAGGCTTTCCGGTGAGCACGCACAGGTCGTTGACCAGGTAGCGGGTGGGGAAATTGTCGGTTCCGTCCAAGATGACCTGGTAGGGCTCAGCGATGCGGAAGGCATTCTCGGAGGTGAAGGGCTCGTCGTACACGTCTACACGTATGGCAGGGTTGATGTCCAGCAGCCGATCGCGGGCGGAGAGGACCTTGCGCTGGCCCAGGCCGGAGGTGCCGTGCACGATCTGCCGCTGCAGGTTGGTGTAATCCACGACGTCGTAGTCAACCAACCCGATGCGCCCGACGCCGGCCGCAGCCAGGTACATTCCCGCGGGCGATCCCAGGCCGCCGGTTCCGATCAGCAGCACAGAGGCGGCCTTCAGCCGCTTCTGACCTTCCAGGCCCACCTCGGGCATCAACAGGTGGCGAGAGTAGCGCAGGATCTCCGGGTGGGTGAGTTCGGTCATGACATAGCCTCATTGGCCGGATCGGCTGCGCGGGAGCCATCTGGTGCCTGCTCACCGATGCCTGCCAGCTGGTCCCTCAGCCGAGGCGCCCGGGTGGCACCATGGTTGACCCGGCGTGGCCGGCCTGCGGTGTCAATGATAAAGGTGGTGGGCAAGGACAGCACCCCCCAGGAATCAGCCAGGTCCGGGTGCTCCAGGGCATCCACTTCCAGGATCTGCAGCCGAGGACCGAACTGGGCCGCCAGTTCCGATAGAGCGGGTCGCTGCACCGCCAAACACGGCCCGCAGCCGGGAGCGGTGAAGTACAGGATGGCCGGCCTGCCCAGACGATATCCTTCCACGCCCAGGATGGCCGTCGCCCCTCGGGAGAGCTGAAGCCTCCGGTACAGCCGGTAGGCCAGCAGCCCGAGCAGGCTCAGGCCGACTGCGAGGATCAAACGTTCCAACACCGCTCACTCCACCGGAGGCCGCGGACGCCGGCCCGGGAAGGCGCCCGGCGGCGGGGCCTGGGAGAACCCGGGAAGTCCCAGCCGGTTGAGCCAGTAGTAGACCGCGCAGCCGGCGCAGAATCCTCCGAACAGGTTGAGGCTGGCCAGAGCGATCACCAACCAGGCCAGTCCCCAGCCCAGGGCAGGCGAACCCACCGCGAAGGCCGCCGCCCCGCCCAGCAGCACCACCGCACCCAGTCCCTGAGAGAACCGATGCGGCTCGGGGTTGTCCTGCAGGATGTCGGGCCCAGCCAGGCGCAGCCGCCGGACGGTCCAGTAGACGGGCAGGAAACCGATTTTGCCGGCCAGAGTTCCCAACAGCATAACGGCCCCGACGCCGGCGGCCAGCACGGGGGCATCCAATACGAAGGCGGCCAGCAGCAGGGCGATGATGGAGGCCTGGTTGGTCCGCAGGGCGCTGTGATCCACCCCGCGCAGGCCTCGGGACGCTGCGCCTCCGGCGATGCTGGGGAGGATCATCAACCGGTCGCCATCCGTCAGCGGGGTCTGTACGCCGCGCAGGCTGCGAACGTCCTGGTCGTTGACGAACAGATTGATGTAGGGACGCAGTTCGTCGGCCTCCCCGAAGAGGTGCGGACGCAGCGCGGGGTAGCGTGACACCAGCTCCTGCAGGGCCTCCGCCACGCTGGCGGAGCTGACCTCCACTTCGGACTGGCCCGCCACGTAAGCTCGCAGCGGGGTGGGCACGCGAACCCGGCTCATCCTTCCTCCTGTTGAGCTCCGGAGGCGACCGAGGTGTCGGAGTCTCCTGGGAGCCATTCCGACACGGTTCTGACCTCGAGCCGTTCCTCCTGCATGCTGGCTTCCGACGGGCCCAGCCTCCAGGCCCGGGTCTCGCGCGCCCGGCCGCTGCGCACACCGGTGATCAGGTAGCTGTACCAGGGGACGGCAAAGTGCAGGTCGGTTTGAGAGGGGGCAGCGGGGTGATCCGGGTGCGAATGGAACACTCCGATGACCTTCAGCCCAAGCGCATCGGCTTGATCCTCGGCCGCCAGCGTCTCCAGCGGGTCGATCTCATAGCGGTGGCCGCGTTCGCCCGCCTCCCGGCGGTTGGGCAGGGGCAGGATTTCGCGCGCCTCCCGCTTCTCGCCTGCTTCGTCCCCCAGGATCAGGCCGGCGGCCTCCTCCGGGTAATGGGCCTCCGCGTACGCTTCGATGGCCCGCAGGTGGACTTCGCTGATGTGCAGCGTCACGAGGCCTCCCAGAACGGCTCATCCAGGTACTTGAGCCCGGAATCGGGGAACAGAGCCACCACCACCGCCTCCTCCAGCTCGCCGGCCAGCTCAAGGGCCGCCACCGCCGCAGCCGCCGAAGATGGCCCGACCAGCAGCCCTTCTTCCCGAGCTAACCTGCGGGCCATCGCATAGGCCTGCTCGGTGGCAACCGGGCGGGTCTCGTCGGGAACCGCTGGGTCGTAGATATCCGGAACCTGGCTGCTGGGTAGGTGTTTCAGGCCCTCCAGGCCGTGCAGCGGGCCGTCCGGCTGAACCGCGATCAACCTTACTCCAGGCAAGTGCTCCCGGAGGTAGCGCCCGGTCCCGACCAGGCTGCCGGTGGTGCCGAGCCCGGCCACCAGGTGGGTGAGCCGCGCCTGGGTGTCCTGCACGAGCTCGGGCCCGGTCCCCTGGTAGTGGGCCTGCCAATTGGCCGGGTTGGCGTACTGGTCGGCGTAGAAGTACCGATCCGGCGACTGAGCGGCCAGCTGGCCCGCGATCCGCCTTGCGCCGTCTGTACCCTCCAGCGGATCGGTGAGGGTGAGCTCCGCCCCCAGCATTTGCAGCATTTCCATACGCTTCCGGCTGGCGTTGGCGGGCAGGGCCAGGTGCACCCGAATCCCCAAGGAGGCGGCCAGGGTGGCATAGGCAATGCCCATGTTCCCCGAAGTGGAGTCGAGCAGCCAGCCCCCCGGCGCGAGCCGGCCGGACTGCAGCGCACTGCGCAGGATATTGGCGGCCGGGCGGTCCTTGATGGAGCCGCTGGGGTTGTGCCACTCGGCCTTGGCGTACACCTCCACTCCCGGCGCCAGCCCGAGGCTCGCCCGGCGCAGGCGCAGCAAAGGGGTCCGGCCGACCTGATCCAACAGGTTGAGCGGACCCGAGAACGGCGCCTGAGCGGTGGGCAATTCGGTGGCAGTTCTCATCTGGATCGAATGGTCAAGTCCGGTCTTCCTTAGAAAGCAAACGGCTCGCGCCAGCGGGCGGTGATCGCGGTGGCAGCGATTCCGCGGGGGCGAGCCGGGCAAGTCAGTTGCCTGGTGGAGGCCAGCGCCTCTCGGATCAGGTTTCGGACCGGCCGGTTGCTACCCCCGCCTGGGACAAATGCAGACGATCAGTGGGCAGCACATCTCGAATTTTTCAGACAATGTTGAGCAATATTATAGCCCGCGGCATGCCGCTGTCAAGGTCAGCCGGCGCTGGGACCCGGGTCCTGGATCGGCGGGGGAATCGTCTTGCTATAATGACTCTGCCAGGATAGCATTTCGCTGATCGTGGCCGAGCACGGGTATTCTGAGTCCGATTCGCCGCAGGGGACGCCCACCCGGGAGGTCGGACGGCACCTGGCGGTCACCGCCGGGATCGCGGCCCTATTGGCCACGGTGTTGACTGCCTGGCGGCCGGCGAGTTTGGATCCGGCCGAATTGGTGGGTCAGCTCCTGGCCATCGGGGGTCCAGTGGAGCCGGCCGCGGCGCCGGCGGAGGGGTTAGCCCCGGGCGCCGAGCGTCTGCCGATCGGTGTGGTGGCCGGCCATTCGGGCCTGCACCCGGGCTCAGGCCTGGCCGACCCCGGCGCGGTGTGCGACGACGGACTTACCGAATTGGAGGTCAACAGCGCGGTGGCCGAGCTGGTCATGAGCGGGCTGGAGGGTGCGGGGCTGGAGGCCGTGCAGCTGGAGGAATGGGATCCGCGCCTCAACGGTTTTCGCGGTCTGGCCCTGATCTCCATCCACGCCGACTCCTGCCAACCGATCAATGAGACCGCCACCGGCTACAAGATCACGACCGCGCTGGACACCGCCGTGCCCGATCGGTCGCAGCGCCTGATGGCCTGCGTGGCGGATCGCTATGGGCGGGCCACCGGCATGCGCTTCCATCCGAATAGCGTGACGCTGGACATGACCGAATACCACTCCTTCTATGAGATCCACAGTCAGACCCCGGCGGCGATCATCGAAGTGGGGTTCCTCTTCCTGGATCGCAGCTTCCTCACCCGCAATCCCGACCTGGCGGCGCGAGGGATCGTGGAGGGCCTGCTGTGCTACGTGAACAACGAGCCGGCTGTGCTGCCGCTGGACAGCCCACCAGGATGACGGCCGCCGAAGCGCTGAAGAAAGCCCACGAAGCGTTGGAGCGCGGCGACCGGGCCGAGGCTCGGCGCAGCGCCCGACTGGCGGCCAAGTTGGCCCCCGGACACGAAGCCCCCTGGCTCTACCTGGCGGCGGCGGCCGAGCCGCGGGCCGGGCTGGCCTACCTGGCCAAGGCTCTGGAAATCAATCCCAAGTCAAAGGCCGCCCGCAAGGCCATCCGTTGGATGGTTCGGCGGCTGCCGCCCGCGGAGCGGCGGGTGGCAGTGGCGCAGGCCGGCTTGCCGGAGGACATGGCCGTCCGGTTCGTTCCGCTGGAGGCGCTCATGCCGCGCCGACTGTTCTCCGCCCGGACCGTGCTGATGGCCGGACTGCTGGTGCTTGGTTTCGGCTTCTGGCTGGGACGAGTGCCCGCCGATGCCCGCGAGCCTCAGTTCGCCTCCGCTCCGATCGCCAAGGCCAGCCTGACCCCCACGCCCACCAACACCCCGACCCCCACACCCACGCCCACCCTGACACCGACGCCGACGGCCACGCTCACCCCGACCCCTACGTCCACCCCGACCCGACGGCCGGCGCTCTCCTGGACCTTCAGCACCGATCCACAGGAGCTGGCCGACGAGGGCCGCTGGATCGACGTGGACCTGAGCGCCCAGCGGGTGACGGCCTTCGAGGGCGCAGATCTGGTGCGCAGTTTCGTGGTATCCACCGGCACCGCCATCCACCCGACGCTGACCGGGCAATTCCGGGTCTACATTAAGCTGGTCTCCACCCCCATGGCCGGTCCGGGGTACTACCTGCCGGGCGTCCCATTCACCATGTACTTCTACAAGGGCTACGCGCTGCACGGCACCTACTGGCACAGCAACTTCGGCACACCGATGAGCCACGGATGCGTCAACCTGACCATCCCCGATTCGGAGTGGTTGTTCAATTTCGCCGAAGTCGGTACACTCGTCAACGTACACCCTTAGGGGCCCGAATCTTGCACGGCGTTTCGCGTAGAATCGGCCCTTCCGGGCGCGAGTTGACGTGAGCGATACCCTCGAGCTACCCGACCATCTTTCTCGCAGGGAATTCCTGCGGCTCTCGGGCATGAGCCTGCTGGCGCTTGGCGCGCCGGTCCACTGGGCGCGCCCGAAGCTGGAGGTCGAGCACGGCCTCTTTGGCCGGGTGACCGATCCCACGGTCATCGTCTATCGGGAGCCTTCCTTCGCCGGGTCCACCGTCAAGACCCTGTGGCGCGACGACGTGGTCCCCATTGCCGGGGCTCTGATGGGCGACCAGGTCCCTGCGCACAATCGCATCTGGTATGAAATCGACGGGCTCGGCTATGCCCATTCCTCCGCACTGCAGCCGGTGCGGGATGAGCCCAACCCGCCGCTGGAGAGCGTTTCCCCCAATGGGGTGCTGATGGAAGTCACGGTGCCGTACGTGGACGCCCACTGGAAGCCTCGTGAAGACAGCGAGAAGGCCTACCGCTTCTACTACTCATGCAATTTCTGGGTCGTGGGGATCAGCCGGGACGTCAAGCTGCAGAAGTGGTACCTGCTGTTTGACGACAAATACGATTATCACTACTTCGCCCGGGCGGAGGCCTTCCGCCCCGTTCCGGTCACCCAGTTGATCCCTATCTCGCCCGAAGTGCCGCACAAGGAGAAGCGCATCCAGGTCGATCTGACCAACCAGTGGGTGCACTGCTTCGAGGGGTCGCAGCAGGTGTTCTCCACCAAGGTCTCCACCGGCCGCAAATTCGGCGAGGCGGCCTACTGGACCCCGGAGGGGGACTTCCTCACCTTCCGCAAGCGGCCCTCGCGGCACATGTCGGCGGGCAACCTGGCGAGCGGGTATGATCTGCCGGGCGTCCCGTGGGTGGTCTACATCACCGAGGACGGCGTCTCCTTCCACGGCACCTACTGGCACAATGATTACGGCGCTCCCCGCAGCCATGGCTGCATCAACATGACCCCGGAGGCGGCCCGTTGGCTGTACCGCTGGACCTACCCGGTCGTCCCCAGGGATGAGATGGAGATTTGGGTCAGCTACGGCACCTCGGTCAGGGTCCACATCTAGCCGAATCGACCTCGCCCAATTCATGGCCAGACAGGCACTATTCGCGGGACTGGTAGCCGACGAGCGCGGCGACCCGGTTGGCGTGACGCACGTCGGTGGCGAGAGCTTTTACGTGGTCGACGATGCCGGTTTCAAGCGCCATGTCGAGAGCGAGGGCGTCGATCGACAGGTGCTGGGAGCCCTGGCCGAGTTCGTGCGGGGGCACGAGGAGTTGATCAGCACCGAGGCCATGAAGGCGCTGGGTCAGGAAGACATCTTCACCAAGGCCGCCATCGAGACTTCCCTGAAGAACCTGGACCAGCAGTTCGCCCAGGTTCTGGAGCGCGGATTGCCCGAGGAGGCACGCGCCTGGATGGGCATGCTGGGATTCCAGATCCGCATCGATATCCACGGCAACGTATTGGAAGTCAAGCAGCCCACCGGCCCGGAGGAGCCTCCGGAGTGATCGTGTTCTTACGCGGTGCTAATACGGGTGGGGTACAATGCCGCGCACAGTCCGAAGGTTGAGGTCAAGGTAGCAGGATGTCACTTTCGCAGTACATACAAGACGTAGAAGAAGCCACCTTCGAGAGCCAGGTCATTCTCAAGTCGCACGAGCTTCCGGTGGTGGTTGACTTCTGGGCCAGCTGGTGCGGACCCTGCCTGCTGCTCAGCCCGATCCTGGAAAGGCTGGCGATCGAGGCCGGCGGGACGTTTGTGCTGGCCAAGCTGGATGTGGATCGGAGCCCGAATCTGGCGATCCGCTATGGGGTGCAGGGCATCCCGGCCGTGAAGGCCTTCCGCAACGGCGAGCTGGTTGCCCAGTTTGTCGGCGCGCAGCCGGAATCCATGGTGCGGCGATTCATCGCCGCCCTGGCGCCCAGTGAGGCGCAGCAGGCGGTGGAGCAGGCTCGCAGCTTGCTGGCCACCCGGCACTATGACCAGGCCGAGGAGGCCTTCCGAGAGGTCTATTTCGCCGACGAAGCCAACGCCGACGCGGCGCTGGGGTTGGTGGAGAGTCTACTGATGCAGGGCCAGGGGCAGCAGGCCCTGGACATCTTGCAGGATTTCCCCTCCGGCACGGCCTGGGCCAAGGCCGAGCGACTGAAGCCGCTGGCTGTGTTGCTGGCGGAGACCGAGGCCGCCGATCCGGAGGCCGATGGAGATCCGATGGAGGCCGTGCTGCATCAATCTGCCCGGCTCTTGGCTCGAGGCAACCTGCCGGCGGCCATGGATGGGATGCTGGACGTGCTGCGCCAGGACAAGGGCTATCGGAACGGGCTACCCAAGCAAGCCCTGTTGGCCCTCTTTGCCCTGCTGGGGGACGATGATCCGCTCACCCGCAAATATCGGGACGAGCTGGCTTCGGTGTTGTTCTAAACTCCAACTTGCAGCCCCTAAGGCCCCAGAGTCAACGTGCCCCAGGTGGTGGGGTTGGTCAGCATGCGGCCCCGCACGGTGGAGACCATCGACTGCTGCAGCGCCTGTCCCGCCCGGTCGTTGTCGGAGAGGGAGAGCGCGAAACCGAAGCTGCTGCCTTCGGCCGGAGTCACACCCCCCAAGGCCGACCAGGGGATGCGGGCCTCCAGGTCGTAGCCTTCATCGGTGCGGACGGCCTTGAGGGTCACACCGGCCGGGATCCCCGCCAGACTGGCCGGGTACCAGCGGTAGGCGCCGCTGCCGATCGTGCCGAAGTTGCCCGGCGACAGTCCCATCTGGTAGTCGTCGCCGGTCAGCACAGTGGAGGCGAGATCGCCCCGCAGGTCGGTGTCCAGCTGCAGTTCAATGATATCCCCGCGGAACATGTTCCTGCCGGAGGACACCTGCACGAAGGTGTCATCGATCACGACCACCCCGAGATACAGGGCCTGATCATCCCAGCCGGCGTGGAAATGGCCGTAGGAGTCTGCGATGCCGGTCCAGTTGGCGGCACCGAACACGACCTGCTCGATGGTGGTCGGAGTGCTCTGCCATTCGCTCAGGAGGCCGTCCAGGGTCGGCGCCGTGCTGAATCGCTCGGCTGTCACGGTGCTGCCGCTGGGGCGAGCGTCCTGGGAAGCCAGGGTGGGGGTCAGCGGGGTGGACTCGGCGGGCGTTCCGGTGCCGGGGAAAAAGGCGGTGGGGCTGGCGGTGGCCGCCAGGGTGGGCGAGCCGGCCAGGAGCGGCGTTGGAGAGGGGGTCGTGCTCACTGTGGGCGCGACCAGAGCGGTCAGGGTCAGATCCGGCGTGGGAAAGCTGAAAGGCGTAGGCGAGGCGCTGCCCGGCAGCGTGCAGGCCGCCAGGGTGAGGATCAGGATGATTGCCAACAATCGCCGGGCCTGTGGGGACATGTTCTCCTCCCGTTCAAGACAGCCGGGCGATTGTACAACGCCGGCTCGGAGCGGGCCACGGCATCAGGTGGGGCGGGTGGGAGTCGAACCCACACGAGGTATTCCCTCAGAGGATTTTAAGTCCCCGGCGTCTGCCAGTTCCGCCACCGCCCCTCGGAGGATTGTATCCCCGCCAGGGATCGCGTCAAGCAAGGCCGAGATGCTATAATCCCGCCTGGCTATGTTAAAAGGAATAACCCGCTTTCTCAGCGGCGATCCCCTCGCCAAGCAGATGGAGCGCTACGACGGGATCGTCGCTCAAATTAACGGCCTGGAGCCTTCCATCCAGGCCCTGAGCGATGAGCAGCTGCGCGGCAAGACTGCCGAGTTCCGGCTCCGCCTGGAGCAGGGGGAGGCGCTCGATAACCTGCTGCCGGAGGCCTTTGCCGTAGTGCGGGAGGTGAGCGTGCGCACCCTCGGCCTGCACCATTTCGACGTGCAGTTGGTGGGCGCAGCGGCCCTGCATGAGGGCAAGATCGTGGAAATGAAGACCGGCGAAGGCAAAACGCTGGTCGCCACGCTGCCCATCTACCTGAATGCCCTCACCGGCAAAGGCGTCCACCTGGTGACGGTCAACGATTACCTGGCCCGGCGGGATGCGCGCTGGATGGGGCCCATCTACCACTTCTTGGGCCTGCAGGTGGGCGTGCTCCAGGAGGCCGCCCGCACCGAGCACGGCCGCAAGGCCTTCCTCTACGATCCCGATCGGGCATCCGGTCAGGAGGATGTCCACCAACTGCAGCTGGTCGATCGCAAGCTGGCCTATGCCGCCGACGTGGTCTACGGGACCAACAACGAATTCGGCTTCGACTATCTGCGCGACAACATGGCCCAGGCCCTGGAGGCCCGCTCCCAACGCGGCCACCACTACGTCATCCTGGATGAAGTGGACAACATCCTGATCGACGAGGCCCGCACCCCGCTGATCATCTCTGGCCCCTCCCACGATGATCCGGAGCTGTACCTCGAGATGGCCCGGGTCGTGAAGCAGCTGGATGCGGAGGATTTCGAGATCAGCGAGCGTGACCGGACCATCTCGCTGACCGAGATCGGCGAGGATCACGTGGAACGGTTGCTGGGACAACCGCTGCGCGACCCGGACCGTCCGGAAGACATCGCTCCCGAGCAGGCCCGGCTGCTGGGTTTCCTGGAGCAGGGGCTGCGGGCGGAGTACCTCTTCAAGCGCAACAAGGACTACGTGGTGCAGGGCGGGCGGGTGATCATCGTGGATGAGTTCACCGGCCGGATGATGGCCGGACGGCGTTGGTCCGACGGCCTGCATCAGGCGGTGGAAGCCAAGGAAGGGGTGCGGGTGCGCGAGGAGAACGTCACCTATGCCACCATCACCCTGCAGAACTACTTCCGCATGTACGACAAGCTGGCCGGAATGACCGGCACTGCCGTCACCGAGGCGGAGGAATTCAGCAAGATCTACAAGGTGGACGTGCTCCCACTGCCCACCAACCTGGAATACATCGCGGCACAGTCCGATTCCCCGCTGTTGGAGGTGGAGTATCGGGAGAACGGCAGCCGCTTCCAGTACTACACCCGGCCGGACGACGCCGAACAGCAGGCGGTGTTCTGGCGCCGCAAGGACTATCCCGATGTGGTCTACCGCACGGAAGAGGCCAAACTGCGGGCGGTGACCCTGGAAATCCTGCGCCGCCAGGTCCTGGGGCAGCCGATGCTGGTTGGCACGACCTCGGTGGAGCTCTCGGAGAAACTCTCCAGCCGTCTGCGGGCCGAGCCGCTGCAGCGCCTGGTCATGACCCAACTGCTGCGGGACGCTTACCTGGAGGCCCACGGACTGCAGGACGACGGCATGCGGGTGGACGAAGTTCAGGAGCTGTACACCCCGCTGGAAGAGATCAACCCGTCCAGCCTGCGGTCATTCGCCCGGGATCTGGAGCTCACCCTGAATCCAACCAAGCCGGAGAACCTGACCCGGGCCGCCGATCTGCTCGACCTGACGCCCGATCAGCACGAGCGGCTGCTGGAGGCGCTGCAGGGCGGCATCCGGCACAACGTGCTGAACGCCAAGAAGCATGCCGAGGAATCCCAGATCATCGCCAGCGCCGGGGGCTTCGGCGCGGTGACCATCGCCACCAACATGGCCGGCCGCGGAGTGGACATCAAGCTGGGCGGGGAGCTGGCGGAGGAGATCCTGGGCACGGTCAACCGGGTGCTGCGGCGGACCGGCCAAGCTGATCCCGAGACGCTGAGCATGCCCGAACGCCTGGAGGCGCTGGACTCGCTGGACGCCGAGACGGTGGGCATCTACCAGCAGGAAATCGAGTACTTCCGGCGCTTCATGCAGGAGCAGGACCTGGTCCGAGAGGCCGGCGGTCTGCACGTCATCGGGTCCGAGCGGCATGAGGCCCGGCGCATCGACAACCAGCTGCGCGGCCGGGCCGCCCGACAGGGGGACCCCGGATCTTCGCAGTTCTTCCTCTCGTTGGAAGATGAGCTCATGCGGCTGTTCGGCGGGGGACAGGTTTCCGGTCTGATGCAGCGGCTCAACATCGACGATGCCACCCCCATCGCCCACGGGATCGTGAACAAGACCATCGAGCAATCGCAGGGGCGGGTGGAAGGGGCCAACTTCGACCGCCGCAAGCATCTGCTGGAGTACGACGACGTGCTCAACCAGCAGCGCGAGATTTTCTACGGCCAGCGCAACCGGCTGTTCGTGAAGGAGGATCTCAGCCAGGACCTCGAGCAGATGCTGCGATCGGAGGTCTTGACCCACGTCCAGGCCGCCCTGGAAGATCCCGAGGGCCCGTGGCGCCTGCTGGCCTGGCTGGAGGAAGTCCAGCCGACCCTGGCCCTGGAAACGGAGCAGCCGTATCCGTCCTTCATGCTGCAGCTGCTGCTGCAGGAACTGGAAGGGCTGAGTGAGCCTGCCGCACTGCAGGCCGAGCTGGTGCGTATGGCGCGCCGTTCGCTGGAGACCCAGCTGGAACACACCCTGCGGGCCACCGAGGAGCAGCTGTATCGCTCGGCCGAGCGCCTGCGTGATCAGGTCCGCCAGCGCATCGACCTGGCGGACATGGCCATCGAATCGGCGCTCATGGAAGCCGAGCAGGGCGAAGCCGACCTCGACCCACGGGCGCTGCTCAGCGCGGTGGAATCTGCCGCCGGGCTGCGCATCCAGGCCAACGGGTCCGTGCGGGACCAGATCCAGGACGATCCAGAGAAATTCCGCCAACGGGTCCCCGAGCTGGTCGAGGCCAGCCTGGGGCTGCGAGTGTGGGCCGGCCTGACTCAGACCGCCGAACGCCGCCTGGGCCAGGCACTGGAACTGCAGGAGCAGCTATCGGTTCCCATCGACTGGGACGCGGCTGCCGAAATGCTCAGCGAGGCAATGCAGCGCGCCGGCCAGGCCCGGCAAGAGCAGCTGCTGGATGAGCTCGAGCGCGACCTGGCCGCGCGTCTGGGTCAGGGAGAACCCCTGGGAGAAGCGCACAAGACCCGCTTGCTGGTGGGCATGAGCTACAGCCAGCAGACCCTGTTCGATCGGCGCACGCACCAGCGGCGGGAAGTCATCGTCCCCCGGCTCTCCTACGCATTCTTCGCAGCCGAGATCCTGCCGCAGGAAGGCGAGCAGGCGCTGGTCGAGCAGGTGATGGAGCACCTGGCCGGGGCGCGGTCGGTGCTGCAGGGGTATGTGGGAACAGAAGCCCTCACCGAGTACCACCGCCGGCTGTTTCTCAACGTGGGAGACCGGCTGTGGGTGGAATACCTCACCGAGATGGAGGCCCTGCGCACCTCCATCGGGCTGGAGGCCTACGGCCAGCGCGATCCGCTGGTGCAGTACAAGAGCCGGGCGGTGGACATGTTTCGAGGGCTGCTCGGCAGCATCCGGGCCGGGGTGATCGCCCGACAGTTCCACCTCTCGGCCCCTCAGCGAACGACGGTCCAGCCTCCCCGCAGTCCGCGCACCCAACCGGATGCGCCGGCCCCCTCCGAGGGTTCCGGCAAGCGCAAACGCCGGCGCCGCCGCCGCTAACCCCCTGCTCCATCCGCATGACCTTCCTACCAATGCGGCCCGCCGTGGGAGTGTGATAGCCTTGACCCAACCTGGCATGACCGGGGAGCCGGAGGAAGGAATCCCCGTTTGGCCGTTGCGCGGCCACAGACGCAGCTAGAGGTTCTGGGCGCGCTCCCGCGGGTGGATCTACACCGCCACCTGGAAGGTTCGCTGCGCTTGCGTACGCTGGTCCAGCTCTCCAGGGAGGAGGGGCTGCCCCTCCCGCAAGAGGAAGCGGCCCTGGGCCGGCACGTTCAGATCCAGCACGACGACCGCCGCAATTCCCCGATCTTCCTGTCCAAGTTCGAAGTGCTGCGCACCTTCTACCGCTCGCCGGAGATCATCCAGCGCGTCACCCGTGAGGCGATTGCCGATGCCGCCGCGGACAATGTGCGCTACCTGGAGCTGCGTTTCACCCCGATTGCGTTGGCCTCTGCCCGGGGATTCCCGCTGGGGGAAGTGGCTGACTGGGTGATCGCCGCGGCTCAAGACGAGGCTGCCAGGCGGGGTATCCGGGTGGGCATGATCCTGAGCATGAACCGGCACGAGCCGCTAGGCCTGGCGGAGCAGATGGCCCAGTTGGCGATCGATCGGGCCGGCCGGGGCATCGTGGCGCTGGACCTGGCCGGTGATGAAGCCAACTTCACAGCCGAGGCCTTCGCCTCGATCTTCTCCACGGCCCGCCAGGCCGGACTGGGCACCACCGCCCACGCCGGGGAATGGGCCGGGCCCGAGTCGGTGCGCTTCGCCCTGGAAGGGCTCGGGGTGGTGCGCATCGGCCACGGAGTTCGGGTGCTGGAGAACCAGGAGGTCGTGGCGCTGGCGCGCGAGTGCCGGGCCGTCTTCGAGGTGTGCCTGACCAGCAACCTCCACTCCGGGGTGATCTCGCGCCTGGCGGATCACCCCCTGCCGGCGATGATCGACGCCGGGCTGCAGGTCACGCTGAACAGCGATGACCCGGGAATCTCCAACATCCGCCTGAGCGAGGAGCAGCTGGCGGCGCTGGTCGAGCTGGGCCTTTCCATGGAGACGCTGCACGGTCTGACGCTTGCGGCGGCCCAGGCGGCCTTCCTGCCGGCCGCCGGACGCCGCGCCCTGGAAGCGGAACTGCAGGCCGCGTTCGGGCTGGCCTGACCGGTCGGCCTCGCGCCGGGCCGGGTACAATCCTGCCGTTCGTCCCGAGGATCAGAGTCGATGCAGATCGGCGACCTGGAAGTCCACCTGGTCAGTGACGGCCACGTCTGGGTCGACCCGGGAGGCCCCTTCGGGCTGGTCCCAAGAGTTTTGTACCAGCGTGTGATTGCACCCAATCCGGACAACCTGGTCCCCGAGATGTTGAACTGCCTGCTGCTGCGCTCCGACGGGCGGACCCTGCTGGTCGACACCGGCCTGGGGCCCAAGTTGGACGAGCGGTCTGCGGCCCAATGGCACCTGG
>Ga0299915_10000681_pt1 | contig 25447 bp, 41 predicted proteins | sample RVTome_13_FD_200263 | JGI IMG/M metagenome (GOLD analysis project Ga0299915, IMG submission 200263) | Soil microbial communities from uranium-contaminated site in the Upper Colorado River Basin, Wyoming, United States - RVT92D227 (version 2) ... | reverse complement strand
TGGAGGGAAGCGCTGTTTCTTTATGGGGAGGACCTGCGACTTTCTCGTGATGGACACCGAGCCAGCAGGTAAGGAGATGGAAGTGGTCGCGAGACCGCGTCTCTGGGGCAGCTCTCTCGGAGTGACCATCCCGAAGAGGACCGTCGACCGCCTCGGCATCAAGCCCGGGGACGAGCTGCGCCTGCTGGTCCGGAAGACCCGTGGGGTGGCGTCCATGCCAATCGCGGCTGACGGGAGTGATTAGGTGCCCATCGTGGGAGGGACCCAGGAGCAGGTCGAGGCCAGGGCTCAGACAGCCCGAGAGAAGTACGGCGCCATGACCATAACTCAGATTCTCGACCGTATCATCATCTGGACCATCATCGGGTACATCGTCATCGCCGTGCTCTGCTTCCTGATGTACTACTCCCCCATCGACGACAGGCTCCTCACGACAATCCTTCTCATCTTCGTGGGCGCCGAGATGCTCACGGAGTACGCCCTCTGGGCCTTCACCTACCAGGGCATGAGGAAGACCGAGGCTCCTCTCCAGGACCTCCAGAAGTTCTCCACGCTCACCAAGGAGGGCTGGAGACGTGCGGAGATTGTCCTGGATATCACCACGCCCTTCTTCAAATGGCTTGAGGGCGTCCGGGAGCGCATCTGGCCCGACTGGAGGGACGAGAAGAACAAGTCCGAGGACATCAAGGCCCTTGAGAAGGTCTCTCCCATCGGCGTCGCGGACCTGGTGGGGGGCATGACATCCCTCGCTCACGGCATAGAGACCTTGAACGCCCGTATGGCCAGGATGGAAAGGGAGGGAGTTACAGAGGGAGGGAAGGTCAAGTGGGGCACGGACAAGCTCGAAAAGGACTAAATAGTCCGGAGCGACAATGATTCAAGCCGATGCCTGATGTAATCTATATAGACGGTCAGCGCCGTGAGGGCGGTGGCGGAATGCAGACCATTCTTCTCCTCGGCGTATTAGGTGCAGCCGGATACCTCGTCTGGAAGTATGTGTTGGCGGACGGTGGGAATGGCGGGAACGGTACTAAGGAATGCACACCTTTCATAGACCCTCCGAAGTGCATAGGCGGAGTGATGAACGAGTGCGGTTACGACTTCAAGTATCATCCTATGGAGCCTACAATTACGTGTCTTCTGGAGTGTGAGATATGCAGGGCGAATTATGATTGCACTTCTTCTTTCGCAACACCGGACGAGCTTAACCTACATATTGCACTATGCCATCCCGGAGCACCCGGTGACATTACGGTCTGGTGGGAGAATCCCGACCTTGTTGCTCAGCCTTACGGATGGAAGCAGGTCGACTATCACTTCTGCAGACCGTATTTTGTCGACTTCGTGTCCGGCAGCTTTTACTTGAACCTCGATAAGCAGCCGAATCCAAGCCAGGTCTGGCTGAGTCTGTATGGTCTACCGCCAGGCCTCGACCCCACTGTTAAGGCTAACTGGCTCCCGCTGGGGATTAATCAGGTCGATGATTCGGGCTACGGGTCGTTGCAAATAACTCCGGCTATGGCACTCGCAGCCATACGTTTTGAGGGTCACTGTGATGGGTTTTGGTGTATGGCTTACGACCCAGGTATTAAAAGAGTCAACCCGAATTTCAGAGTGAACTATCTCAGCCAGTACGAACCTGCGGACTGTTCCGGGCAGACGTTCGGATGGAAGTGGAGAACATGGTAGAGACGGTGGTTGTTGCTGGTGGGACATATGTAGGTAGGACAGCGAAGCTCTTCGATACCGAAACTGAGTTGAGGGCCTACCATTCTGAAGGTATGCTCACCGACGGTGAGGTAATCGGGGTCCATCCCGAGATTCGGTCATATCTTGCTACCGCCGAAGAAGGGAAAACTTATGCCATTGGTTGGAGCAACACGGTGGGAGCGCTGGACGTCGCTGTCTATCATCGAGCTATCAGTCTCGGTAACCTTGCGCCCCTGGACTTTCACGAGCTTCCGGACCCGGGTTGGAGGATAGACCACACTGCCCAGGCTATTATCGGGCCTGATGGAACGTCGTATCCCATCCAGCTTACCTGGCTGGTGACGTTCATTGTCATCATGGTGTTGCTTTCAATGTTTCTATCCATGGTGGGTTGGCTCATCGGGGTGTACAAAAAACTGAACGTTGCTACGACCGAGCAGATAAGTGCGACCACGGCAATAATTAGTCAGCCAAATGGCGGCGGCTTTTCTGTCAACAAGGACACTGGGGAAGTGACCAATGAGTGGGATGCTCCGTTCGACTGGAAGATACTCATACTTGCCGGGCTCGGCATCGCGGCGCTTATAGTTATCATGCAGATGAGAAAGGACTAGCGGAGGCTCCATGACCGATTTCTCGGGAAACGTCTCCTTCTTCACTGAGAACTTCCACAGTCTTGTGCAGCCAGGGAATTCCGTAGTCCAGGAAGTGGCCAGCGAGCTGAACAGTCTCTCATATGCTAGAATCGACAGTTTCTTGTCAGCGCTCATCGGGCGTGTTCGGACCATCTTCGACTTTGATACCGATATGAGCCTCTACGGACTGGATGATTACTGGGCATCACCCGACGAGATGGTCCAGGCAGGCGCTGGCGACTGCGACGACTTCGCTCTCTTCGCATCGAGCGTCCTTCACGCGATGGGCCTCCCGCACGACGTGGTGATGGGATACTATCAGGGCGCGGGAGGCCATGCCTGGGTAGAAGTTCATGGAGAGGGGAGCACGTACATCCTTGAGTTCACGGAGCCCCAGCTACACATAATCCCAGAGAGCGACTACAGCTTCATTCCCTATATGCCCGTGGCCAGAGTTATCGTCGAATAATCAGAGTTCTCTCGCGCCGAGCGCCGCGAGCGCTATCTCAAGGACTTCCTGCAGCTTGTGCCTGTAGAGTTCCTCCACCTCATCCCCATAGCCGAACCCTTCCGCGACAGCCAGGTCATAAATCATCTGGATGTTCTGGGTCTCGCTCATCAGCCACTGGAGTATGCACTCCTCGCTCGTGCATGATTCGGGAGCGCTCTCAGCCGTGTGTGAGAGTTGGCTTATGAAGTCCTGCATCACGTCCGAGGAGAATAAGGGACAGGTGCGTATAAAAAGTCTTGTTAAGAGGTTTCACCAGCTTCACTCTTAGAAGTCCACTGGTCCTCACTGGCAAGGCCTCACGCCATAGCTTTCTGGCCGATGTTCAGAGCGGCCTTCACCAAAGCGAGGCCACCGATTCCGACAGCGACCGCTGTCGCAAAGCCTTCCACTACCAGCACGTTCAGTCCGAGCAACCAGCAGCCCACTGGGACTGCGATGGCCGCTCCGGCTAGTACGGGCAGGATGTTCGCCCACAGAATCTTGCCGGTCTCGTCGATGATTTCTGTCTTGGGCGTGTCATAGAACCGTATCGCTACAGCTATGACGATTGCTGCCAGGAGGTAGAGCACTGTTTCCATGTCGATAACGAGTGTCACCTACACTCACCGGTCCTTTCAGCGTCACCATGGGTATATGTTGGTTTGCCCCCGTCCTTAAATAGGGTCCTTCGAGTAGGCTTTCAAGGCTGTTATCACGACATCTGTCGGACATCCGTACCAGTTGGGCAGACAGACAACTTCCTTTCCGAGCACGTCGCTGTTCTTGAGCCCTTCCACCAACGGCGTGTAGTACGCTCTGGACTCTATGCCGCTCGCCTTGAGATGGTCCTGTAGCGTCTGCCGGTTCTTCACCCGGGCCCCGAATATCGAGTAGTTGGTCAGCGTCGCCTTCTGCGGGCTCTTGAAGAGCTGAGCGTAGGCCTCCCACCTTCTCTTCCGGTCCCTCATGTAGGCGTCCAGGCCGTCCATGTGCGCGAGCCCCATCGCCGCGTTCGCCTCGCTCATCCTTCCGAACTTGTTCCGAAGCTCCTCGAACTTGGCAGCCACCTCTGAGAACTCAGTGAGGAGCATCCCTCCTTCCCCACAAGTAAGGAGTTTGGAGGGTGAGAATGATAGGAGCACACCTGCTATGTGTGCGAGGTCGATGTGCACGGTAAGCGCGTGGGCCCCGTCTACGAGGATGGAGCCGGTGTAGTCCCCGGGATTGATGTAGGCTCCAAAGGTCGACACGGGCATGGTTATCTCGTCTTTGTGCCCCGACGGCACCATGGTCCACGTTCCGGGGTCCGAGTCCACGAAGACCCGGTTCATCTCAGACGCTTCCACAGCGAGCCCTGTCGAATACCAGGTGAAGGCGGGTAGGTACACATCCTTGCTCTTAGTCAGCGCTCTGAGGGCACGTAATGCAAGAATTAGGCCCATCGTGCACGAGGAGCAGGACAGGGCATACCTAGCCCCCTGTAGGTCCCTTATCGACTCCTCGAAGTCCCTGCAGAGGGGTCCGTTGCTGATGATGCGGGATTCGGCACTGCGCTTGACGTTGTGACCGACGGTATAGCTCGGGAGGGGAGGCCTGTAGTATGGTACTATCGGAACATCAGGTCGGGGTCCTTGCATTTCAACTTCCTCTTCCTCTCCTTTTTCTTCAGCTCCTTATAAGCGTAATAGAGGTTCTTGACCTTCAGGACGCCCTCGCTCATGCTCACATAGGACATCGCGGGTATGACGGTATCGTCGGGGACGGCCACCCCAGGCATCAGGACGCTTTTGGCTCCTATGAAGCACTCGTTTCCGATAGTGATTGAGGCGCTCTTGACCCGCCTCTCCTCCTCCGGGTCGAAGTCGTTGTGCTTCCACTTGGGCGGGTTGGGACTGTCCGAGCTTGTCATAATGAGCACGTCGTAGCTGACCACGCTGCCCCTGCCTATCGTGACGGTCTCTCTGCCCAGTATCTTCGCTCCCGAGTTTATCTGGCAGAACCCGCCCAGGACCAGCAGCGGGACCGTCACCAGGCAGAAGTCGCCGATGAACCAGTTGTCCAGTTCCGGGGTTCCCTGAATGAGTTGTTTTCCTTCGTTCTGGTCATAGAGGACCGTTCCACCTATGGATACTATCTTCGTTCTCTTCAATACCTTAGCCATGCCGTAGATTCCTGTCATTCTCTCACCATCCTTACGAAGCTGATTATCGGGAACTCGCCCGTCAGCTCCTCCCATGTCCCTTCTTCCTGCTTCATGTCGACCCTCACCTTTATCCGGGTTAGTCTGTCGGGCGTGTCCATCGGGTCCTCCTCGACGACTTGGACAGACCAGCCCGGTCTCTGAAGCTCCTGCAGGTTGACGATGTCGTATATCGCTCCGGACTGCTCGCCGCTCAGTCTTACGAAGCTGAAGTATCCCGCGAAGAGCACCTGCTTTCTTGCGACCCTGATAAGCTCGTCGACCGTCTTCCGCATCCCCTCCTGGTCTAGGTGCAGGAGAAGGAAGAGGCACAGCACGTGGTCGAAGCTCTTGTCCGGGAAGGGAAGGTCCCTGCAGTCGCCTACTATCCACTTCTTCTCGGGGTAGGTCTTACGGGCGACCTCTATGTACTCCGGTGTCACGTCGATTCCGGTGTAGTCCGCATCGCCGACTTCGGTCTTGACGAGGGGCCAGTAGTGTCCTCCACAGCAGCCGACGTCGAGGATTCTGTCCCCGGCCTCATAGGTCCTCGAAAGGAGCATCAGAATCTCCGGGTAGAACACCTGGTCCTTCTTCACGGCGTCCTCGACCTGCTTCAACTTAAGGTCCGCGTAGGGCTTGGCGTTCTTGCTCCAGTACTCCGGGTCGTATGACGGCTTTCCTTCCACGACCCCCTTGTTCTGAGGGAGGAACTGGGGCCTGCCTCTCGCGGGTTCATCGAGGGACGAGAAGGAAGCCTTGTCCGTGAAGTCTATCTTTCTAGCCAAGTCTTCAACCTCTTTGCGATGCGCTTAGACCCTCCGAGCCTCAGCTCTACGTTCTCTCTTATCCGGTTGCGCTCCCCGACGTGTATGACCTTACATCCGAAGTGAGGTGCCTCGAAGTAAAGTGCGCTTGAGTTACCGATGACCCGTTTCGCCCTGCTAAGAAGACCGAGCAGTGCTGGGTGTTCCATGCTCTTAGTCCAGAGAATCTCAGGTTTTGCCTTAGCATATGAGAGAACCCTGTGCTCAATCCCGCTGCTCCCGTCGTCCCCGTTGGGCTCCAGCCAATACGTCGACTTGTCGATGAGGTTGACGATATCCCTCAGCTCGTCGTTGAGCTTCGACATCGCCTTGGTGGGAGGGTTGTACATGACCACGTCGTACTCCCCGTCAGGAGGCTCGGACATCTTGTCAAGCTCATCGAGGTTCGTGACCCCGGAGACGTAGACCTTAACGTCTTTCTTCTCCTTTCCTATGAGCTTGAGGAACCTCCGCACTCGCGTCGCCTGGTCCTTACCGGCGCAGAAGTGGTAGTCGGCCCACGCGGTGATGCACCATCTGTCCATGTCGTCCAAGGTCCCCGAGCTGATGTCCCCCGCGTGGAGCTGAGCGATGGGGATGCCCCTGTGATAGGCTATGAAGGCTACCATCGCCATCGGTGCCCGGTCGTATGGGATTATCGCGCAGTCGGGCAGCTCGGTCTCCAGGTTCAGGAGGTAGTTCGCCACTCCATCAGGGTCGTCGGGGACCTTGCACTCCTGCACCTCGAAGTACTCTTTCAGAGCCTCTATCACCGGCTTGATGAGGCCCTCCTCGCTCCGGTTGCTCCAGAATACCATCACTCTCTTCATCTGCTCCCGTCCGTTGCTTGTGGTACGCTCCAGCTCCACTGCTCTCTCACTCTGTCTGCTTCCTGCAGGACTGTGATGGCGCAGATGTTGCAGTAGTCTTTGTCCGCTGGAATCATAATCCCGCACTTCTTGCAGTGCCTGTGGTCTATCGACACCGTTGACGGATACACCGTCCAGTTCGGTGGTATGGTCCAGCTCGGTTCTGTCATTCGTCCATCTCCTTCTCTGCTTCTGCTACTTCATAGTCGATGCTCAGGCACTCCCAGAGGGCGTTTGCATCTCGGTAGTAGCTATGACCTGTGAATCGAGGGTCTCTCTTGTAATTCTCGCCCTCTTCTGCATCGACCTCGAACAGCCACGCTTCTTTCTCGTCGTGCAGGAGCAGGAACGGACCAGTCAGTTGCTTCACTCCTCAAGCCCCCTGGCCATCTGGAAATCGTAATCGTAATCGACGTCCATGCTTTCCTTCCAGTCCATCACGAGGGGCATCACGAGAGGTCTGTAGAAGTCCCCGTATGTCTTCAGGTCCCTGACGTATCCCGTGTAGAGGGCCCCATTCGGCTTGTAGGAGGGGTTCACTCCGACGACCTTCTGGTTGTTGGACTGCACGGCGTGTATCGCCTCCTGCACCTTCTCGAACCTGAGGAACGGGCTCGTGGGCTGCAGGAGACAATAGATGTCCTGGTCCTGTGCCTTCACGGATTCGAGCGCGTCCTGGACCACGTCCACGCTGTCATCCCCGAGGAATCGCGGTCTCTTCCTGATGCTCCATCCTTGTGAGTGGGTGAGGGCATAGTGGTTCCTCGGCTTGTCCAGAAAGGGCACGTCGTTCCTCGGAAAGTCTATCGAGAGGACTGTGTGGTTGAACAGTCCGCACCCGATGGAAAAGAGGAACTTCCTCTCCGCGAGGCTCTGGTCGTGCATGAAGTCGACCCAGTTCTTGTTCGGGCATCTCTTGCTGTTCAGCTTCGCCGGTATCACAGCGACGCACATCTCCTCTCCCGTCCTGAGCATCAATCGTATTCCTCCAGGTGTCTCGTGGTCTTCAGCTGCAGGTACTTCTTGGATTCCAGGTCGTCTGCGAGCTGCTTCAGAAGGTCTGCGATGGCCCGGGCCTGCTTCGCGTCGATGGGGACGTTGCAGGCATCGTACCCCCCGCTGTCCACGCCGATTATGTATATCCGGTCGTCCTCTATCCAGAACTCCGCCTGACCGCCATGGCTCACGTACTTGTCGAAGGCTTCTTCAGACACCACGTTGAAGCCGTACTTTACCTTGGAGTCCTCAAGCCTTGTCCTCGTGACGCTCAATCTGCTTCCTCCTGTGACACTCCCTATGCGCTGCAAGCTCCTCGTCTGAGAGGTTCTCGTAACATCCATGGCAGAGCACGGTCTTGTCCTCGAAGATGTGGCTTCTAGTGGACTTACCGCAGCACTCGCACGGCCACATACTCGGAGGCTTGATTTTCTTGACTTCGGTCTGCTTCGGAATTTCGACATAGTCTGCCTCGACCATCAGAACTCACTCTCCGGCGGCGGAATCCACATGGGCTTCTTCCCGGCTGCCCACTTGACCCCTTCGGGATATCCGAACTCCATGCTCCCATCGTCGAAGAATCGCATCGCTGCAACGGTCTTGTTCCTGCTCGTGATGGGCATGACCACGGGCTTCCCCAAGGTGCTCGCCTGGTCGGCTGCAGCTTTGACCTGTTTCTTGAGCTGAATTTTGGTCCGGAACGGGAAGGATTTCTGGACTTCAAGCCAGTCGAGAAACCATTCGACCGTGTGACTCCCTTTCATGTCTTTCTCTCCTTGAAGTGCGGACAGTCCCCGTCCAGGCCCATGATGTCCCGCCCAATCTCGCCGCAACGGTATGTTCTGACGGGGTAGGGTTTATAGCCTTCTCCGCTCGACGTCCTTTCTACTGGGAGCCTCATTAGGAGCTTCGCGCATTCCTTGCAATTCATGGTTTCGGAGGCTCCTGTGGAGGTACCATCGGTCTCCCGCCCCTCGACTTCTTGTCGACATGGACCTTCCAGAGGTTGTCGAACCCTTGGATGATGCTCATCCATGAAAGGAAGAAGACGAACCCTCCTATCAGGAGGACCCACCAGTCCTGGCCCTTGCCGAACCAGGCCACTATGAACATCGCGACTATCCCCGCTACCACTTCGATAACGCCTTTCACGTCCATCCTCAACTTCTCAAGACCTCCACTCTTCGTATATGTCGGACCATGTCCTTGAACTCGACGGGCGTGACGGAGACCGGAGCGTCTATCCAGTCGAACTCCCTGTCGAGCATGACGTGCTTCTCGATTATCTGCGCTCCCATCGCGGCAGCTGCCACAGCGCAGGTCGTTCCGGTCGTGTGGTCGCTCAGACCTGTATATTCGATGCTGGACACGTATGTCCTCAGTGCGGGAAAGGCTGTCTTGAGGTGGACTTCCTCGTCCTTGGCCGGGTACTTCGCGACCGTATAGAGTAGTTTCACCTTGTACTTGGTGTCGGTCTTGTCGAGTATCCCCCAGTCGAGCCTGTCGTTCGCCACGGAGATGAAGACTTCCTTCTGCGTCTCAAGAATCTTTTTCAGGAGGCTTGTGTTCACAGCGTCCTTCGACCTGACCTTGTACCTGTTGATGTAGAGCTTCTCAAGGATGTCCACGGCCTCGGGGTACATGGGCGTGAAGAAGACGTCTATGTCACAGGTCTCCCCATACTCCTTGAGAACCTTCGCTCCGGACTCCTCGATGATAATCTTCTGAAGCTCCGCCGCCCTGGGGTGGGCCGCCACCTGATGGGGCTGGTACATCTGGAACTTGCAGGCGTCTGCCCCGCACTCCTTGAAGACCTCAATCATCCTCTTAGCCTCGCCTATGTCCCTCCAGTTGATGCCGCACTCGGCCACTACGTAGACGCTCATCCCCTCCGTACCTCCGATACCTTAATTATTTGGCCAGGATAGCCTCCGGCCATGATACCCTTCAGCGTGAGCACACTGCGCCTCATCCGAACACCTTCGTCGCCGAGCACCTTCTGCAGGCCTCAAGGCTATTCTGCTGGTTATCCCGGTGGCACTGCCTCAGGAACTCCATGCTATCGGACGTCCACATCTCGTTGATGGTGCTTTTGTAGGCGTTTCCCAGAGAAGCTCTGAACCTGTTCATCTCGCAGCACGGCCCGACCTTTCCATCGTATGAGACTACAAGGCGCTGCCACGGTTGGGCGCAGGGCTTGCTCGGGAATCTGGTGTCGCCCTCCAGGCTCTTCTCCTTGTAGTGGTTCTCCGCGACCGAGTTGACCCCGGGATAATTCTTCTCGAAGAACTCGACGAAGTCCTCGAAGGGCTCCGCCGGTATCACATCGGGATAGGCAATCCTCTGGACCCTCACGTACACGTCAGAATCGAGGAGGTCCTTCCACTGAAGGAAGGAGTCCAAGTTGTCAAGGACCTGTTCGAGCTGGGCACCGGGCCTCAGTCTAGCATATGTTACATCATCGGTCGAGTCGATGCTCCATGCGACCGTGGTAGTGCCCGCCAATATCATTTTCTTGGAGAGGTCCCCGTCCATCAGGACGCCGTTGGTATTGAGCATCCTGTCTATGATGCCCGTGTCGCCTGCTTTCTTGACCAGGTGCACCAGGCTGTGATGCAGGGTAGGCTCTCCCCGCCAGTTGAACTTGACGGCCCATCCCCCTCTGCAGCCGAACTCTTCCAGGAGGTTCTCCGCGAGCTGTACCTCCATGTCTCCCTTCCCGTAGTCCAGCTTCTGCGAGGGACATCCAGGACATCGGAGCTGACATCTAGCTGTAAGCTCAAGGTCCAGGTGGATGGGCACCGGCCCGAGTATGTCCCTTTTCGGGAACTCCTCCCATGCGAGCCTGTAGGTTTTCCACTCGCTGCTCACCTTTCTCGGAATTAGCTCCTTCTCTGTGAACCCCGGGTTGATTATCAAGGTATGAACTCTCCCTTTGCTATCTCGCGCAGTATTTCGTCCACTTTCTCCCGGGCCCTCTTGAGCCTGTCTTCGTAACACTTCAGGCATATCGGGATTGCCATTCCATGCGTGTACTCAAGTACGCTGTCGCAGTACGCAAGAACCGCCGGTGCTTCTCCACAATCCTTACAGGTCCCTAGCTTCTTCTTCATCCGTCGGCCCTCCCAGCATCCCGCCGAGCTTTCCCTCCTCGAACATATCGTAGACGGTCTTGTCCAGCTTTTCAGAATAGACGTAAGGAAGGAATATCTCCGTGACACTCGTCATCTCGACGTTGATGAGGGCGAGCTGCGCGTCGAGCCAGTCCCTGAGGATGCGCCATCCCACCCTCGCGGCCTGCGCGTCCGCCCACTTCCCTCCGTGGTACTTCCGGTCCAGGAGCTTCCTGCTCGCCTGCACCTTGAAGACTTCCGAGACCTTCTCTATTCTGACAGGCATCCTGACCGGCATGGGCCCACGGACAGTGTCTATGACGAAGCTGAGGCCGACCGGCCTACCGGTGTTGTATTCCTTGAGAATCTTTGTGGCACCGCTCTTCGTGAGCATCTTCTCTATCTCGGTGATTGTCCGTTCCACGGGCACGTCCGTGCTGTAGCTCTTGATTCGCTCGAAAGTGCGCCCCGTCAATCCTTTCCCTTCCCTTCATCGTAGAGGTATATGTTGGCCGTCAGGAGACCGATGACTATGATGCCCATGAAGACCAGGGGGAGCGGCGGGAGCCCCAGAGCTGCCATCAGTATGAGCAGGACTACCGTGACCATCGAGTAGAGTATCAGGTCTTTTCCCTTCCCGGCGCTCCAGCTTCCTTCCACTTCTTTATCCCCCATACCATAGCCGTCAGAAGGCAGTCGTTACAGAAAGCCTCAGCCTCATTGTCTGTCTTGTCGGGCACGAGGTCAAATATTCCCCCGGCATCCTTTCCACATATCGAGCACACCCACTTCGGTCGCTCTCCCGGACCGAACCATGGCAATCCTGTCTTGTCTTCGTTCATTTCTTCCACTCCTCTAGCAGCTGCATTATGTCGTACTGTTCGAGCGGCGTCTGGCTCCTTGTGGAGTACTCCGTCGGGGCCACGGATGGATAGCTGCGATGAAGTATGAAACCTTCCTTCGTCTCCATCCGGTGCGCGGACTCGGTCTCTGTCATAAGCCACTGGTCCTGCACCTCCCCCTCCACATGGGGCACTCCCACTATCTCCTTTCCTGTCATCCTTGAGACGGCTTCTGCAAGGTCTCCCATCCTTACCACTGGCATCTTGAATATGAAGGTCTCCCCGCCCTCCATCTTGGCGGTGCACTTGAGCACGAGGTCTATCGCGTCCTTGGTCTGCATGAAGAACCTTCTGTGTGTCGCATCCCTGAGCGTGATGGCCTTGCAGTCCTCGCTGAACCAGTTCTCCAGGACGGAGCCTCTGGAACCTATCACGTTCCCGAATCTGACGTTGGCGAAGCTCGTGATGCGCTGCTCCCGGGGCCTGTAGAAGCTCGCCCACTCTATCATCTTCTCCACGAGCGCCTTCGAGAGCCCGTAGGTCGAATATGCGTGGCAGACCTTGTCCGTGTTACCAGTAAAGAAGAATTTGCCATTTCGCTCGGCGAGGAAGTTGTGGTTGTGCTTCATCCTGACGCACCAGATTATACCATCGTAGTGAACCTTCTTACAGTGGTCTCTGATGAAACCACGGCGGCTCTTGGGCTTTGAGAAGAGGCCGAGGAAGGCATTACGCGAATGGATGACTCTTCCTTCGATTCTACTTATCGACTTGTTCTTTTGAATAGAAATCGTGAAGTGCAACCCCATCTTGGTAGCTAACTCAGCGCACTTCTCCATCAGTCTCGGTGAAATACTGGAAAGAACTGTCATACTGCCTCGATGCCCGTCGCTATCTATCAGGCCGTTGAACAGCGAATGTAGAAGTCTTGGTGAGTATCTCAATGCCCAGTCTGGTATCGTCTTGTTCTTTGCTCCTCTGCCACAGGATGAAAAGACTTCTGCCAACGCTCTCGAACTGAAATAGATGTGCTGGCCCGCTCGTCCTGTATAACACTTGTAGCTGATGCCCATATTGTCGAGGGTTGTCAGCACTTTCATCCGTGCTTTGTCTTTCTCGGGAATGTCCAGAAAGATGGCATCAGATTCACTTATGAACCCATCCCCTATGAATATTCCGAGAAGATAGAGAAGGTCTGCGGTCTTCACCTGAGCGGGACAGTTGCGTACGGTGTATGTTCTCCCCCGGAAGTGCTTGAGCGAGGGAATGGGTAACGAAAACCATGCTTCGTCGATTCCTGTCCATTTTCCTTTTGGAATCCATGCACAGGCTCTTTTCATGGACTGACTCGCGGATTCTTCGATGAGAGGGCTAGAGTTGTGTGGGAACTGAAGGAGTACCTTATGGTTAGGCGTGAGCATCATGTCGAGGCTGCGCGTCTTAATCTGAATCATATCTCCAGAGTATGCCTGTGAGACCACATCCTCGACCGCATCCTCCTCGATTTCTCCGTTCTGGTTCAGCGTTAATGTTATTGCTCCTGCAACAACCTCGTCCCATTGCTTTAGTCCGTCCTTAGTCCATATCCGGGTTTCGTTGTCGAGACAAGAAATATTCACGACCCTCTGGATACGTGCGTTCGCGAGCACCTCTTCTATCAAGTTCATGTTCCCGACCACGTTCACCTCGATGGCCTCCTGGGGGCTGTACTCCACGTACTGGACGTGCTTGTAAGCGGCGAGGAGGTAAAGAAGGTCGACCCCTCTCAGCACTTCCCTCATAGCGTGTCTGTTTCTCAGGTCCTTGAGGATGTACCGGATAGGGTTCCCGTCCCCGGCCCTCCCGAACCTCCTCTCCGCCTGCCACATGGAATACTCGTCGTTCGAGACGCACCTAATCCTCCGAGGGTTCTCCTTGAGAAGCCTCTCAATCAGGGCGGTGCCGATGGTCCCTGTCCCGCCGAGCACACAGATGTCCTGTCCTTCGAACTCACTCAAGATAACACCCTCTGATTAACATTTTATGACAGATGCCGCAGAGCCTACGTTTGCGCGAATGTATTCCGGAGAGTGGGCGGCCACACCTCTTACAGTGCACAACTCTTCCTCCGCTGTTCCTTGGGCTTTTACTCATAGTTCATCACCCTTATGAGCGCCGTAAAGTCTATAACTGCCTCACTGTTCCGGTCGAGGTCCCAGTCGTAGCTGCATATCTTGACCAGCTTTCCGTCTATCGTCGTCCAGACCTGGGAGAAGTCCTTGGGGAACTCCATGCAGACTTTGGGCCTCCTGTCATAGACCTTGCAGCCTCTGTCTGGCAGGAGCTGGGGGCACGGCGGAAGCCCCAACGTTATCTGGAGCTTGTGGTCCACTATCGTCACATCGCCCTCTCCGCGGAAGTTGAGAAACTCCTCGACTTCTTCCTTGATGGGCATGGACTCGATGTCTATTGGGCTTAGGTCGGAGCAGCACCATGGATGCTTCCATGTGTTGATGCAGCGGTCGCACTCTCCGACCCTCCTCATGGGGAGGAGTATGTAATGTAGGTGCCTGCGCGGGTCAGCCGGTCCAGGGTTTTCTGAGAGCAACCTCGGCCTCCTTTACCGTCATCTCCTCGATGTACTCGCCGTCATAGATGATACCGCCGTTCGTACAGTTATAGGTCTTCACACCCCTCTTGGCGAAGAACCTGGCGTACTCGAAGAAGGCGATGGTCGTGTCGAACCATCCCCAGTTGGCCCACCTGGGCTTTCCGTCCTTTTCCGGGTACTCTATGATGAGGTAGAAGTCACCGTCCTGCTGGTTCCTGGCCTCCTCCCTGGTCCTGAAGGAGAAGTCCATCCCGAGCAGGACGACCCTGTTGTATCCGAGCCTCGGTGCGAGAAGATACCCGAGAAAGCCGACGTTGTACCCCATGTTGATGGGCTCCAGTCCTGTCTCGTTGATTATCTGCTGGGTGAGGGTCGTGGGCGTGGAGCCGTTGAAGAGACAATAGCTTCCTTTCCAATCCTTAAGGTATATCGGGTCCGCGATGAGAGGCATGATGAGCGTGGATTTCGTGGTGTCCCCCGCATTCCACCACTTCTGAACGTCGTCGGGGGACTTCGGATGCGCTGCCAGGACATACTTCGGGTCCAGGTACTCGACAACCTTGGGATACGCCTTGTCTGTGCAGAAGAAATCGGCCCCCACCAAGCCGCTGAGTTCGGCGAGGTTTTCGTCCAGGGAGGGACCCGCCCCTGCAACCACGGCGATGGCCTGCGGGTCTTCGCATATGAGAGAATCGAGGGACACACTGGCAGGCAATGCGAGCTTGTTGACCTCGTAGTTCAGACGCCACTGTCTCTCCCAGAGCTTCGTGGTCGCTCTGTTGACCATCCGATGGAACGGGTTGGTGCCTATCGCCCACTCGGGAATCATGCTCATAGGTCCTGGCGAAATATCGGTTTGGCGGCGTCCCGTATGTCCTGGATGAGCTTCATCATCAGCGCTATGCCCTCATCCCTTTCCTTCTTGCTCTCCTCGATGATTCGGGGAGCATCCTTGGATATGTAGTCCGTCAGGGTTATGTTCGGATAGAGCCGCGAGGAGTTCAGTGCTCCGACAGGCGTCATGTTCACGGTCGCCACTCCCTCCTGCCATCCCATGTCGGTGACGTCGCTGAGAATGGAAAGGTAGGCCTTGAAAGCCGAATCGAGCGCCATCATCTCGTTGTTGAGGGGGCTGTAATAGTACTCGTATCCTATCGCTTGCTCTCTGGTCCAGCTCGGGTCGGGATGGAAGCACATATCGAAGCCGATGAGGGCTATGGGATTGCACCCGAGGTGCTTCGCGACCAGCCACCCCATCGTCCCGACATTCCCTCCGTGCCGCAGAAGCTCAAGGCCGTTGAACAGCTCCAGGATGAGGTTTAGGTTCCAGGCGGAGGACTCCTCGCTGCTCGGCATATGCGGGTTCCCCCAGACGCACTTCTTGGCCCAGCTCAGGACGAACTTGGTCACGGCGGGGTCGGTCACAGTGGGCCCGAGGTAGTCTATCTTTTCCCTGTACTGCTCGACAATCGGGTCCTCGAAGCTCTTCATCACTTCAGGTAACCCGTCGAGTGTCAAGACCATCGTCGGGACTACGCCCTCCTTGAGCAACGGGGCCAGGGCCTTGTTGGTCGCCAGTATCGCACCGTCGAACGTCCGGAGCGAATCCCAGTCGGTCTTCTCCTTGAGCGAGGGACCGCCTCCGACCACTATCGCTTTCCTTCCTTTCTCTACGTCCTTTACCGCCTTGAGAGAGAACGCATCCTTCGGTATGAGGTCGAGGTTCGCCCGGAAGTTCTTCATCCACATAGGAAGATAGGCGTTGAAGGTGTTGTCCCCTATCTCCTTGGCCTCAGCGAGCCGCTGCTTCACCTCGAACTCGTGCGAGGTCGCCTGCTCTCCTTCTAAGCTGAGGTCTACCGACGGCAGCACCTCGAACGTGGCATAGTCGTCCACGCCGAGCTTGGCGGCCTGCAGGACCCTTACTGGGATGGTGATACGTCCTTGCTCTCCCACCTTGGTCGTGAACCTAAAAGCATCCCGTTCTTCCGGCATACTGGTACAAACGTCAGGCCCCGATATAACTTTATCTCTGTTAGGATAACTACTTCGCTTTGGTCGAGATGATGAGGTACTGTCCGGTCTTTATCGCCATGGCCTCCTGCTTCGCCATCGCGGCGGCCTCGTAGACCGCTCTCTCAAACGCCTTTTCCGTCTCGGACGTCATGCAGGAGTGCGCGGATTCGATGACTTTCACCTTGTCCGGTATTTCCACTCCCTTTGCGTCTATCCAGAGCCCTTCGGCATCATAGGTGGTGGAGCCACCGAACAGTTCCGTCATCTTACGTCTGAGCCGACGATAGGCCTTGGCGCAGTCGGGCTTGCAGGTATGAGGGATTACGACCTGGATGGTATAGGGGAGACAGACCGCTCCCGGCTTCCTCTTCCATCGTTTCTCCCAGGTCTCTTCCGTCATGGGTTCTGCTCCTGCGCCTTGGGCCACGAGTAGATTAAAATGACGGCTCCTATGCCACCGACTGCAAGCGCTGCTATCGCCTGCCAGGTCTCGACACGGAGCCTCCAAATGCGTTTGTTGTTCCGGTGCACATCGAAGACCAGATAGTCCCCGTGCTCGCCGGACATCTTGGTGAAGCTGGCCATCCCGCTCACAGCTTGCTGAGGCACTTAGGACATATCTCGCCTTCGAGCTTCTTGGCCCATCCGGGCATCTCGCTACGCCTGGACTTCCATGCTCCTGGGAAGTACTTTTTGGCGAGCCCGCAGTGAGGGCAGACGTCCGTTACCACAGGAGCTTCAGGCGTCGGTAGAACGACCGGAACTTCTGCCTCAGGAACCACAGCTTCATCCGTAGCTTCAACGACTTCGGGCTCGACCTCGGGCTCTTCTTCCACGAGTATCTCGTCCTTGTCATAGTGCGGTGCCCTCGACTTGGCCTTTCTCTTCGGCAATGCTATCACCTCAGGCCTGGATGACGAGTCTGAGTCCTGCGACGGCCACTCTGGCGATTCCTCCGCCAGCCTTGAAGTGGACCGAGGACGAGAACCTTCTCGATGCTGATAGGTTCAGGTTCATTGGCCAGGCGTTGGCAGAGCCATGGACGATGAGGACCATTGCGGTCGTAGCGCCGTCCAGCACCGTGAGGGACATCACAGACGCCGATGGATGGGCCACAAAGATGTGCCTCATCAGGAACTTCATACCCGCGCTCGTCAGCGTTCCCTTCCCGGTCAGCAGGCCGGTCTTGGTCAATGCCGTGGTCACTGTGCCCGAGCCAGCCGCGGCTACCGACACGTATCCACCGACCTCGGACCTGATTTCGTCTATCTTCCCTTCCCAGCTCATGTCTGGACATCCAAGGACAAGCTCCTTCGTGGTGTAGACTTCCGGTACGATTCTTTCTTCAGGCATCATCTCACCTCACTATGCCTCTGGGCGTGATAGCCCTGTGCGGGTATGTCCCCGCCCTGACTCCGTTCAGGATGTTCGCGAGCACTGCAGCCGGGACGCCTGTCTTTTTCGGAGTGTCCACGTGCGTCAGGTCGAAGCATCTGAGCTTCTTGCCGATGTACCTCAGGTGGACGTTCGCCTTTCTCACGGCCCACGGGTTGTAGACCGCGAATGCAGGGTACTGGTTGTGCGTCAGCCACATCTCGAACCTCGGGTCCTCGTAGGGGCTCATCATGTCGTCCAGGTATCCGACGAAGTAGTTCGCTGTTCCCGGTCTCGGCTGTTTCCAGGTTCCTCTCCGGGCCTCACCAGCGTTCAGCTCGGCGTAGACCAGACCTCCGCCCTTTATCCCGACCCTGACCTGATAGACTTCGACCTCTGGGGCCGTCGTCTTGTTCGGTTCAAGGCCAGTTTCCTGGGTGTAGGTGCTCAGTGTCGCCGTCGCTGTCGCGTTGGTGCTTGCCCAGCTCGTCTTGTTCTCCAAAACTAGCTCTTCTGTGTTGTAGACGTAAAGGTACTTCCTCTCACCAGCCGGGTCGAGGAAGACAAGTACGTCCTCTTCTTGGGCATAAGGCTTCATGTTCTCACCGCTCCGTTTTATAGAGAGTACGGAGCAGACCTATCATTGAATGCCTGGAGTACTAATAGCTGACGCTCGCCAAGGATAATTAAAAGGAGGGAAGGGGTTTGATTGGCTTGACCTAGTCTAGTAGCCGACTATGTGGTACCAGTACACTGCGGCTGCGGCGGTCGCGGCCTTTGCCACCGTGAATACGCTGCCGGTCGCAACGTCAGCAGTCTTCAGGTAGGGAGCAGCGCTCGCCTTCGTCACGGTGCTTGATACCCTTGTCAGCTGGCAGCCGACAACTTTCTTCAACGTAAGCGTCAGCTTTGAGCTGGTCATCTTCGCCGAGGAGAAGGTCACCTTTCCAGTTACTTGAACCAGAACGTTTCCGCCCAGCTCTGGTCGGCCCAGTTTTCCGTAGAATGCGGTCGCAGCCATGTCTTCAGCACTCCTAGCGGGTTATCAGCGTCGAGCACGGAGCGAAGAAGTACCCGAGGAAACCGAACTCCTCTGCAGTCGATTGGCTGATAGCCGAAGCATCCACCTGGAACGTCGACCTCGGCTCAATGAGAATCGGGTTCGGCAGGAATATGAACGGGTCCTGCTTTATCCTCATTGGCTGGAGCTGCATCACGGGCAGTGTCACGTTTCCAGGCTTTATCTGGATTTCGATGGTGTTCTGCACCGGGCTCAGGTTGAATATCCCGTAGATGAGCATTATCTCGTTGTCATCCAGGGAGAACTGAGCGACCATCGAGTCTACAGTAGCCCATCCGGATGAGTCCGCAGCTGTGCTCGTCCATATCCACCTGTTCGTGGTGGCCGTCATCGAGTGGTCCATGTGTGCAGGCCTCAGCGGGTTGATACCGAACTTGTTGCTCGCCGGGTAATACCCACCGAAATACTGCTGGAATTTATGCTCCCCTAGCTCCACGGCATCTCTTATGGCTTGTACCAGGCCCGCTTCGAGCCTCGGGTTATCGATGAACTTCAGGTCGTTGTAGAACATCGGGTAGGTCTTTGCCAGCGCCGCCATTGATTCTGCGCTTACCATTTTTTCACCTCAGAACCTCAATGCAGACTCGCCCATCGGGGCCGCTGCATACGTTGGTGTGCTTTCTCTTCGCACAACTGTCACAGGTCTAGCTGCGCCGCGGACTGCTCCCAATCTTCCGACAGTTATCGGAGACCACTGCAGACCCTTCGCGAGTATCGAGAACCCTCCGACCGCCATAGCGGCAATCGAAGCTGCGTTCGTAGCTCTCGTCGCCCAGTCTGCTCCCTTTCTCGTCGCTGTCCAGACCACGACTGCAGCAACCGTCACTCCGACGTACAGACCCCATAGGGCCCATGTTTGCTGCTGTGGGTCCAGGACCACCTGTGGAATCCAGGCTTTACCCTGGTCCACGACGTAGGCCATGGCGACCAGACCGGTTGTGGCACCTATCACCATCGGGACGTAGTCCTTGGCTTTCGCTTTTAGTCCCTCAAACTTTACCATGTTAGGTAGCCTCGCGGTGAATATGCGAGCTTCCAGGTATAAGATAATTTTGTATGTGAAAGTATAACTCCGATGATTCCAGACATCTCTCCGACAGGCTTCCTCTTCAAGAAAACTATAAGTACGCAGCCACGACAATCCTGTGAACTGAGTACCATGTTCAAGCTATTCGACAAGCCACAGAGGTCAGATGAGGACCCGCCGACACAGGGCATTGGAACCAGTGGGACGCTGACAGTGCGGCTGTACGACAAGTCGGGTAACCTCAAGGGCATCAGAGGCCCGATAAGGAATATGATTGTCCAGATAGGCAAGTCGTACATCTGCAACGTGCTGGGCTCCCACATCACTCAGCTGTCCCTGAGGGGCAACAGGTGGACCGGCATAGGCAGCGGCTCGACAGCGGCCACCAAGACGAACACGAAGCTCGGAACTCAGAAGGCTAGGAAGGCCAACAAGTACACCTTCACGAGCGGGAGGGGGTACTACTCCTGTATCGCGACCTTCGTGACGTTCGGCTCCGGGACCAGGAAGGCCACCATATACGAGTCCGGCCTCTTCTGGAGCACGGGAACTACCGACAACGTGATGCTGGCGAGGCAGGTCTTCTCCGCAGTGACAAAGCTGAGCGCGGACACTCTGACGGTTGAGTGGAGAGTCTCGGTGAGCTGAGGGCTCATGTTCGAGAACGTGGTGAACTACATCATCGTGTTCACCGTCGGAATCGCGGTGGGTGTGATAGCTTCACAACTCGTGGTTCCGTTGCTTACCGGTCAGGCCGCACGGACTGTTCCAGTCTCGCGTGTCGGCACCGCTTCCTATATCGGGGACTACAGCGGGTATCACTGGAGCAACGACCCTCCGCCAATCTCCATCTAGGCTACCACTGGTCCAGGGTGTCAACGCCTTTTACCTTATAGCTGAGCTTGGGCAGTTTCTTCCAAATCACAGAAGGAGTCGTCTCGCCCGGGTCCCTGGCCTCGATAATCTTCTTGGCGCAGTGGATGACTTTCACCCTACCCTCGGCGTCCCTGCCCATGTTGACCGACTGGTCCTTGATGCTGCGCCTTGTCCTTCTCGAATCGCAGGTCCCACGCAGCCATGCGGCCACCTGCACGTCGATGGGCTTCTTCCCGCACTCCCGGGCTATCCTCCTAATCTCGTCCTCCACGATGGCCTGTGAGGAATCCGGGACCATGATGCCTTTATTGGTCTTCCTGTAAGGAGGGCATACTCCTTTCTTCACGCAGACATAGGTGAACACGTGCCTGTCTGCCGCCACGGCGTTCTCGTCCCCGAGGTACTCCCTCATCAGGTTCGAGTTCTTTCTTTTGACTCCCTTGTAGACGGGACCGGCGCAGTTCCAGGCCGCATCACGCGGGGAGAAGCCGAGAGCCTGATATCCGAGGTAGCACTTCGCCATCTCGGCGAGGAGGGGCGCCCTCTGCCTTGAGAACTGGAAGCGCTGCTTCTTGACGCCCTTTATGATGCTGTTGAGAAAGGTGGCGTTCTTGTCCGGGTCGAGCCATTTCTCGGGCGGGGTGGCGGCAATCTGGTCCACATAGTGCTGAGTGGCCGAGTAATCCACCGGAAGACCCTGAAGGGCGCCGGAGACCAGGGCATACCAGGGGTTGTCCTTGGTCACGCTCTGGATGTGCTCCTTGACGCCTTGCTTCATCTCCCATTCGAGGTCTCGTGGACAGGACACATGATAACTATTATCCTCTCATGCCTTTAATGCCTTTCACGCCTTTCATGCCTTAATGGTAACGTATCCCGAGAGGGGCCCCGACATAGACGATGATGTATCCGGTCTGGACGATGCTGTTAACTCCACGGACCGCGGTAATTCTGACGGAGTATGTTCCGACCGGGTCCTTCCTCTGGACCGTGAAGGTCCCTCTGTAGACGCTCGGGGTAGATGTCTCCGTGAAGGTGACCGACTTGAAGAGCGCTCCCGTGTCCGCCCTGTAGATGTTCGCAGTGACGGTCGCACCTGTCAGGGGAGTGCCGTCGTCCGCTCTCTCCAGATGGATGGTCATGCTCGCCCTTGAGGGCCTTGGGAAGCTCCCAAGCCATTCCACCTGTATGCTTGGAACTTCCAGCTCAACAAAGGAGGCTATGAGCCTGAAGCCCTGAACGAGCTGGAGCAGGATGGCGGTGGTTCGCGCAGACACGGTGTCGAGGATTTCGACGCCTTGCTGAATCTGCCTGGCCAGACCCTTCGTCATCTCATATGCTAGAAACAGGGGCTGCGCGATGACCTGCCCGAAATGCCTAATCGCCTCTGTTGATACTCTGACCCCCTGTTCTTGCGACTTTCCCGCAAGTTTGACGAGTAAATCGTTCAAAGCGAGTGTTTCCGCGAGAAGTATTTCCGCAAGTTTCTCGCCTATCCGGGTCGCGGCAACTCGTATCCCTTGCACGATGACGATTGGAATTGCTTTGAGGAGCATATGCGAGATTCGTATGCCGAGGACCTTGCTCTTCTTGAAATGCTTGGCGATGTTGTCAGCGACGGAGACCGACTCCTCGAACTGCCTGCCCAGGTTCAGAGGGTCGTGTGATAGGCGGATGTACTCCTTCAGGCGCACCTTCCAATCGGTCATCTGTCATTCCCTGAGCTTCCTGTAAAGCCAAGCGATGATGGAGACCAGGGGGATGGAGGATGCGGAGAGCAGGACTATGGCTATCGTCATCTTCACGTTGTCCTTGACCTTCAGGGCCAGGCCCAGTATAGGGACGCCCATCCCGCCGGTGACGACCTCCCCGGCTATCTTCAGTTCCTGCCTTACCTTAAGTAAGGGCTGTCTCACCGCATAGACGAGCAAGGCCTGGGAGAGTTCTATCGTCTTCAGCCCACCAGCACCAGTTACGGTGTTCACTATCGTCCATGCCCAGTCGGGTGCTTTCGTGAACTCGGCTGCCTGTGACATGACCCTCGCGAGGGACTTCTTGAGCCGGTCGCCGACCGTGATTCCTTGGATGGGCGCCTTCTTAAAGAGCTTCCTCAACCGGTAGAGTGGCGGAGCGTTGTCCACCGCGAACGTCAGGCTCTCCCGTCCTCTCGAAGCTCCAGCCGTGGCGTTTTTGAACGTCATCCCGATTATCTTCTTGAGACGGCGGACGTTCGCCGTGTCGTTGTGCTCCGCGACCCTTATCTCAGCCGTGCAGGTCTGGCTGTACGACTCGCCCTGAAAGGTGATGTTCTGAGAGAAGGTCAGGGTGGAGCAGCCCGCCGCACCTGCCGCAGCATCGTATCCGATGGTCACCTGCTTGTCGCCGGTCGTGGACGGTTGGTTACAGTAAGACATCACTTCTATGACGATGCGGTCTCCTGCGAGCGCAGCGACCGTATTAGCTATATCCGTTCCACTCCAGAAGGTCGTGTTGGTGGTGACGACCGTGCCGCACTCTGTCGCCGAAGCTGCCTCTGCGAAGAGAACCCCTCTTATCCCGCTGTCGTCGGCCTTCCAGACGTAGATGTAGATTCTCGGATACGTGTTGTGCTGAGCCTGCCCTTCATACTGGTTCAGGACGCAGGTGAACGTGCCACCAGTGTCGATGCTCTGGTTCACATCGAGAGGGTTGCTTACCCAGCACTTCATCCAGTGTGCGTAGGTCGTGGTCTTGGTCTCTGCCCTGTTCGCACCGCCGATGGTCGTCTTGGCCGTTCCCGGAGCAGTCAGCATCTTCAGGGGAGTCATCGCTCCAGCACCGTCTGACTCGTAGAAGTCGAACCCAGGCTTGCCTACTGCCTGCTGTGCGTTGGGGATGACACCAGCAGCATTTGCACTCCTGAGATAGAGAGTAGTCGCCATCAGCAGTCCTCCTCGACGGGCACATAGGAGTCAAGCTCTTTCCAGTCCGCGAAAGGTTTCTTGGTTATCTCCTTGCTAGTCTCGGCATCGTAGAATTTGATTGAGCACTCGAAGTGCTGTGAAATGCACCTCGGATGGTTGGGGTATCTCCTGCATACATCCGGCCTCGTCGGGTATATCTTGCAGTAGCTCTTATCAGGATACGTGCTCTTATCGAGATGGATGCAGTCCCCGCAGCAGAGACCACAGTTGTTGCATTCCCCTTTCCTTACGAGCTTTTTCATCTTCAGCAGACCTCCGAGAACCTATAGGAGCACACGTCTACCACTCCCTTCTTCTCCAAGTCCGACGGTTCGGTGGGCCATTCCGCGCACTCGGAGTACATCTCTCTGTACGTTTCAGTATCGTGCATCGTGCAGAGCCTCTTGCCCCTGTCGAGGAGTGGGCATCCCCTGCAGCACTTCCCGCACTTGTTGCATTCCCCGACTCTGATGAATGTCATATCCTCACCTGTAGTGTATCCCCGCGAGCGGTCCCTGGAATATCGTGATGAAGCCATCATACGTTCCAGTGCTCAACCCGTAGACTGCGGTCGCCGTGAATGGATAGGACCCCAGCGCGTCCGAACCCTTTATCTTGAAATTAGCGGAGTAGAGGCCGACAGTGTGCGTAGATTCCGTGAGACTCAGCGTCTTGTAGACCGCCCCCGTTGGAGTGTACAGCACCACGTTTACGATGACTCCGGACAGGGGGTCCCCGGTCGTCTCCCTCTCCACTCTGAGTGTGAACGTTGCTATGCGAGCAGGCCTGGGGAATGTCCCTGCCAGCGGCGTGAGCGAGAGGATTGTGAAGGTGACATCGGTGATGTTGAGGCTCGTGACCGTGAGGCCCTGAACGAGACGTGCCCATGGGTTGCGCCAGAACCAGTTGAACGCTGCTGTCAGTCCCTGCGTCAATGCCAGAATCTTGTATTTGACCCAGCCCACGGTGTCCGTGATGGTGACCGCCTGCGAGAGGACCTGTTTGAAGGAGCGGCTGAGCCGGTCGGTGACGGCGATTGTTCCCCGGGAGACCTTCGTGAAGTGCTTGATTACCTTCGGTCCTTCGGCCTCCAACCTCAACTGCTGCCAGTAGTCGACGTAGTGGTATACCCTGTTCTCTGGATTGAAGTGGACTCTGTCCACATCGACATTGTTAATGAAACTGCCAGAGTAGCTGGTCCATTCGGGTATCCTCCCTTCCGCAGCGGAAGCCTTCCAAGTGTTTGCGGACCTGTCAAGCTCCAGCAGGATGCCGTACCACGTGTTGTTAGCGCAGGACGGTAGTATCTTGACAGGCGTGGCTCCTCCTACTTCCATCCCACCATAGTACGACATATCAATATAGGTGGCGTAGTCCCCACTTCCACTGTTATCGAACCATACGACTGTACCACCTACGGTGAGCCCCGATGACATCACATAGAATCTGAACCTCTGCTTCGGGTTCGTGGCATTGACGGTCTCGGCGAGTGCGTGATAGGTATGCCCGGAGAACTTGAGCGCACCATCGGGATACATCCTGAGGTACTGCGTAGGGTCGGGCGTGACGACATCATCCTTCACTGCGTAGCTTGCGCCACTCGTTGTCCATCCCGCTATGCTCGACTCGTCTATCGCGTAGCTCTCGAAGTCCTCCGTCTCCTTCGCTGGTACTGAGCCTACATGGAGATACTGGATAAGTGCCCTTAGCCAGGATGTTCTCATCAGATGGTTCGCGGTTATCCTCAGGGCTTGTGAAATCTTAAGGTAAGGTTGCCACGTCGCCGTGACTCTCAGTGCTTCCACAATAGCCTTGTAAATCTTTCCTTCGACGAACAGATTATCGAGGAAGGCGATGCCCTGCGAGAGCGTAATCCTGGCTATGCCGAAGAACTGCCCGAC
>Ga0299915_10000680_pt1 | contig 25480 bp, 22 predicted proteins | sample RVTome_13_FD_200263 | JGI IMG/M metagenome (GOLD analysis project Ga0299915, IMG submission 200263) | Soil microbial communities from uranium-contaminated site in the Upper Colorado River Basin, Wyoming, United States - RVT92D227 (version 2) ... | reverse complement strand
TGTGGTGTTTGCTGCGTTGATGGGGAACCGATACCAAATTATTCTTTGAAGGAGTGAATCCATGGATTTTAGTCTTACCTCCAGGCAGCGGTTGATCAAGGAAGCAGTTCGTGAATTTATGGTGGGTTTATGTGATCCCGCAAAGACTCTCGAGTTGGCGAAGAAGAAAGAGTTTCCGTGGGAGATCTATAAGAAGGCGGGGGAAAATGGTTATCTCGCCTCTTACTATCCTAAAGAGTTAGGTGGCCAGGGATTGTCCCTTCTCGATTATTGTCTGATCATGGAGGAGATCATTCGCTACGATAACCGCATCGGGATGGCCCTCAGTCTCGGATCGATCCCATCCAAGGCTCTCTTGAGGTGTGGTAATGACGAACAGAAGAAGAAATACCTTCCGAGACTTACGAAAGGAGAGGCGGTCGGCTCAATTGCTGTGACTGAACCGAATCATGGAAGCGACATTCGCTACCTCGATACCCGCGCCGCGAGAAAAGGGGATGAATATATTATTAACGGCAATAAAATCTTCATCACCAATGCGGATATTGCCGAGTTTTATACGGTTTTTGCCCAGACCGGCCCGGATGCACCTCCGTACCGTGGGATCAGCGGTTTCATTGTAGAGAGGGAAACGGAAGGCGTGACTGCGTTAGATTTGGGTGATAAGGTCGGGTTAAAGACCACCTCCTCGTGCAGCATTGAATTTAGAGACGTAAAAGTTCCCAAGGAAAACCTCTTAGGGAAAGAGAATCACGGTTTTACTTACATCATGGATGCATTAAATGAAGGAAGATCAGAGATAGCGAATGAGGCCATTGGTTTGGCCAGGGGGGCTTATGATCGGGCTCTCTTTCATGCAAAAAATCGCGAACAGTTCGGGCAGAAAATTGGCAAATTTCAAAATATCTCCCACCTGATTGTCGAGATGTCGGAAGAAATCGAATCTGCTGCGTTGTTAGCCTACAAGGCGGTTTGGCTGATCGATCAGGGGAAGATGGATGTTGCGACCTCATTGCAAGCAAAAGTTAAATGTCCTTTGATGGCCATTGATGTTTGTCTAAAGGCCATGCAGATCCTTGCCGGATATGGTCTTTTTGAAGATCAATTTCTTCCGGGTTATCTGGGAGATGCCTTAGCCACCTGGCTCCTCGAGGGAACAGGGCAGATTCAAAGAAATACTGTAGCAGGGCATATCCTGGGGAGATTGTAAGGGTAAGTATTTCCTCCCAAACAAGCTTGACAAAATTCAGCATCCTGATTAAATTTGGCAATTTACTATTCGAGGGGGAATTGACCAATTGCCCACAGAGACCCACCTAAAAGTAGAGAATCTGACTCTGGGGTTTGGAAATTTGATCGCCCTTCAGAATGTCAGCCTTGAATTGAGAAGAGGGGAGATATTAGGTGTCATCGGTCCCAATGGAGCAGGGAAGACCACTACTCTGAATGCCGTTACCGGTTTGATCAAGACAGAGTTAGGGGAGGTGACAGAAGGCACCATTGAATTCGAAGGGAGAAGCCTGACCAAGAAGAGTACGGAGAAGATCGCGCAAAGCGGTTTGGTTCAGGTGATGGAAGGAAGAAGGCTTTTTGCTCATTTAACCGTGGAGGAGAATTTACGTGTCGGGGGGCGCGCGAAAAGAGAAAAGAGCTCGATGAAAGAAGATCTCGGAATGATCTACAGCTATTTCCCAAGGCTCCTGCATTTACGGTATGCTACGGCTGGGTATTGTTCTGGCGGTGAGCAGCAAATGATCTCGATTGGACGTGCCTTGATGAGCCATCCCAAAATGATGCTTTTGGATGAGCCCTCCATGGGCCTCAGTCCACTCTTAGTGAAGGAAATATTTCGAATCATTAAGGCCATTCACGAAGAAAAAGGGGCGGCCATATTGCTCGTTGAACAGAATGCCCCTCAAGCCTTGGATATCGCTGATTATGGGTATGTGATGGAGAATGGAAGAATTGTTCTTGATGGAACCCAAAAGGATTTAAAAGAAAACGAGGATGTCAAAGAATTTTACATGGGTTTGAGTGAAGTGGGAAAGAAGAAAAGTTATAGAGAAGTAAAACATTACCGACGCAGAAAGAGATGGTTGTAATGGATATTATTTTTTGTCATACAAAGAGAAAGGTTTCACAAACCACGCACCGCTATCGCTTAGCTTGATTCGAAGGATTTTTTGAAAGGGGAAGATGATGGAATACAAGGATATTGAATTGATCAAAGAAGAAGGGATCGCTTTCATTACCCTGAATAGGCCTGAAGTTCTAAATGCCCTCAGCGAAACGATGAAGTACGAGCTGATCCATGCCCTTAAAGAGACTGAGGAAGATGATGATATCCGGGTCATGATTCTAACCGGCCGGGGCCGAGCTTTTTGTGCCGGTGCCGATCTTAACAGATTTGTAGAGTTTCAAGAAAGCGATAAGGATCATAAAAAGAAAATAAGATTCGGGTCACTTGATCTGCCAAGGGCCTTTATACAGTACCCCAAACCCATCATAGCAGCCATCAATGGGCCATCTTATGGTTTTGGTTTTACTGTTACCCTCACTTGTGATATTCGTCTTGCCTCCGAGAGGGCAAAATTTAGCTGTGCCTTTGTCAGGATAGGAGTCACCCCCGAATTTTGCAGCACCTATTTTCTACCCAGGCTCATCGGGTATGGCAAAGCTTCAGAGCTTATCTTCACCGCCAGGCCCTTTGATGCTCATGAAGCATTGGAAATAGGGGCGGTGAATCAAGTATTTCCCCATCACCGACTCATACCCGAGGCGAAAAAGATGGCCAAACAAATCGCTTTCATGCCACCCACTGCCTTACAAAAATCAAAAGAGATTCTGCGTCATGGCATGCAATCCACTCTGGATCAGGTCATCCAGCATGAATCAATGGTCTTTCTCGATTGTATGAAGACGGAAGAACACCAATTGGCCCTCAGCAAATTATTGGCCCAGATGAGATCTAGGAATATTAGGGCCTTCCGATCTAAAAAATAAGTACCCATACCTCCTACGATGATCATGGCAATATATTGTATTGATAGCCCAAAATAAAAGCCTCTGGTGATATAAGACTCGTCTGATAAGCCAGCAAGCCCGAAGGAAGTCAGGCTATGGGAAGGGCACCTTATCAATGGCAAGTAAAGGATCAATGGTGCCCCGAAGCCTTATCAATCATTGAAACCATTTTCTACTCATATTAGAATATGTATTGTTCCCTCTAAAAAGAAGGAGTTATTATGGATTTTAAACTGGCCAATCGGCAAAAACAGATCCGTTTCGCTGCACGGGAGTTCGCGAAGACGGAAGCAAGGAATCGGTTGGTTAAGGAAGGATAATCATGGACTTCGATCTGACGAATGAACAGCAGGATATCATCAAAGCGGCAAGAGAATTTGCTGAGAAAGAGTTCCCGGATCTGGCCCAGGAGTGCGACCGCGAGGAGAAATCCCCAAGGCATCTCTGGGAAAAGGCCTGTGAACTTGGTTTTGTAGGGGTCTTCATACCCGAAATTTACGGCGGGGCAGGATTAGGATATTTGGAACATTGTCTCATCAACGAAGAATTCTGGCGGGTTGATCCTGGGATTGCGCATTTTATCTTGGCAGGCACTTTTGGCTCGGAAATGATCCTCCTTTTTGGCACCGAGGAGCAGAAAAAGAAATGGCTTCCTCCCTTGGTGCGGGCGAAGGCCATCACCGGAGCGGCTATCACCGAGCCAGACGCGGGAAGTGACGTTTCCTCTGTTAGGACCACTGCGATTCTGGATGGTAACGAATATGTCATGAATGGTACGAAGACGTTCATCACCGGGGGGACCCTTGCCAATTTCCTTCTGGTTCTTTGCGTCACAGAACCGAACGTCAACTCCCGACATGACCGGTTCAGTGTCATCGCGGTCGAAACTAACCGCAAAGGTTTTGAGGCGAGCAAGCTGAAAAACAAACTCGGCCTCCGTGCCTCTGATACTGCCGAAATCTCTTTCAGCGATGTCAGGGTTCCCAAAGAGAATCTTATCGGAACCGCAGGAAGAGGATTTCAACAGTTTATGGTGTTCTTTGATCACACTCGCCTTCATGTCTGTGCCGAGGCTGTTGGGCTGGCGCAGGGAGCCATGGAACAGGCCATTCAGTATGTTCGGAAGCGGCAACAATTTGGGAAACCCCTCGCCTCCTTCCAGGTCACCCAGTTCAAGATTGCAGAAATGGCCACCCGAATTGAAGCGGGCCGAAATCTCTACCAGAAAGCTGCCTGGCTTCTTGACCACGGGAGAGTGCAGCCTCACCTCATCTCCATGGCAAAGTGGTACACAGGAGAGACGGCAGTGAGGGTTGCTGAAGAGGCTCTCCAACTCCATGGAGGATATGGGTTTATTGGTGACTACAATATCGAGCGTTTTTATCGGGATTGCAAGGTGGTTGAAATCTACGAAGGAACCAAAGAGGTTGAAAAAACAATTATAGCCCGAGAACTTCTGGGAAAATACTGATCAGGCAACGAAAATATTCTTTTCCTTTTACTCGTCTTTTTTGAAGCCTCTTGGCTTCCCTTATCCCAGTTTTAAGATTTAAGGAGGAATCATGGATTTTGAACTGACCAACCGGCAAAAACAGATCCGTTTAGCTGCTCGAGAATTCGCTGAAGGTGAGTTGGCGCCCATCGGCAAAGAGTGTGAGGGGAGAGGAGAATTTCCAAGAGACATCATTAGGAAAGCAGCACAGTTGGGTTTCGTCGGTGTCTATATCAAGAAAGAATATGGCGGCCTTGGCCTGGGTTCTCTTGAACATAGCGTCATCCTGGAGGAGTTCTGGAGGGCCGAACCTGGGCTTGGCCAAGTGTTTTCTCAGACGACATTTGGTGCCCAAGAACTGTTAATCTATGGCTCTGAGGATCAGAAGAAGAAGTACCTTCCCCCTTTAGTCAAAGGGGAGTGGGTCATGGGTTTTGCCATCACTGAGCCTGAGGCCGGGAGCGATGCGGCTTCTGTGACCACGACAGCTATAAGAGTCGAAAATGAATACATAATCAATGGTAATAAAGTAATGATCAGCAATGGCACGGAAGCCAAATTCCTTTTGGTCTACTGTTTGACCCATCCTGAAGAAACCTCAAAATCAAGCCGACACAGCATTCTTCTGGTAGAGACGGACCGACCTGGATACAAGGCGGATAAAATTCATGGAAAAATGGGGCTTCATGCATCCGATACGGCCAATGTCTATTTTAATAATGTAAGGGTCCCGCAGGAAAACTTGGTGGGTGTTGAAGGCAATGGATTCATCCAATTGATGAAGTTTCTCGACTATTCAAGGGTGATGATAGCGGGTGATGGAGTCGGCCTTGCCCAGGGTGCGATGGAACAAGCGATTAATTATGTAAAGAAGAGAAAACAATTTGGGAAGACGATCGCCTCTTTTCAGGTTACTCAATTTAAGATTGCTGAGATGGCAACGCTCATCGAAACGGCCAGGTCCATAACCTATAAGGCTTGTTGGAATCTCGACCGGGGAAACGTCGATTCCCAACTGTCAGCCATGGCAAAATGGTGGGCTTGCCAGGTGGCCGTCAGGGTGGTGGATGAGGCACTTCAGCTTCATGGTGGATATGGCTACTTGGATGATTACCCCATCGAACGTTTCTACCGTGCCGCCAAGCTACTGGAAATCTATGAGGGAACAAAAGAGATCCAGAAAATGACGATCGGTCGGAGGATTCTGGGAATCATATAAATAATAGAGTCGGAGAGTGCATTGAAAAAACCAACACCATATGATGGGTGTTAGAAGCGCGTAAAACTTTGAGCATTCATATAAGTATGATCGATGCCTGGTTATAACGTGTGCCGATGGATTGTGAATCGACCTGACAGTTTAAAAGTCATTGTCATACTTTTCAAAAAGCCGTCGTAGGAAGAAACCGTTTCGAAAATGAAACCTATCAAGCCAGTTCGGTTATTAATTCCCACAAGAAAGCTGTGACATTTGTGAAATATCGTGAAAGAAACTACCGTCATATAAAAAAATCTATCGTACCACAAGCAGAAAGACGGAGATTAGTTGAGACGAGGGACAGGAAGAACGCGGGCGGTAGGATTGGTGATGGGAAAAAAGACGCACGCACCAGGAGGTACCCATTGAAAAGGGGTAAAGTTACCAGGAGTAAATTTAAAAAATCAGCAAGCATGGGAAGGGCTTATTTGGAGGGCAAAAGGAATACCATTAGGGAATCCTTAAAGGAGACACGTTCGGTTGGGAAGCAGACGATCCGTCTTACCGTGAACGGACAACTCTATGAGCTGGAGATTGGGAATAGATATGGCGCGACAGACCCGTCGCATACTCTGGCCTACACTCTCAGGGAGACGCTGGGGTTCACCGGGACGAAGATGGGGTGTGATCGTGGAGCATGTGGATCATGCACTGTCCTTATGGATGGAAAGCCCGTTCTTTCCTGTACGATATTGACCGTCGAGACCGATGCAAAGAGCATCACGACCATCGAGGGGTTAAGAGATCCCCATACCGGGGACTTAGATCCCCTTCAACAGGCCTTTATCGACCATACGGCCTTTCAATGCGGGTTCTGCACCCCTGGGATCATTATGAGCGCCAAGGCACTCCTCAATGAGAATCCGTCTCCCACAGAACAAGAAGTGAGGGAGGCGCTTGCGGGAAACTATTGTCGATGCATCAGCCACTATCACGTTCTGGATGCAGTGATGGCAGCCGTCCAAAAAGGAGGCAGCAGGAATGTCTGAACGGTACAGATTCATAGGAAAATCGACACCCCGGAAGGACGCCGTTGACATCGTTACCGGTGGGGCAAAATTCATCGGAGACATAAAGATCCAAAACATGCTCCACGGCAAGGTCTTAAGGAGCCCATACCCCCATGCCAACCTTACGAGCATCGATACGAGCAAAGCGAAGGGACTGCGTGGCGTAAAGGCCATCCTTACCCACAAAGATGTCCCGGATTGGAAGGGAGGGATGCCTGTTCATGTACGCATCCTCGATAGCAAAGTGCGTTTTGTAGGAGATGCGGTCGCTCTGGTAGCTGCGGAGACCGAAGAAATAGCTCTGGAGGCACTGGAACTAATAGATGTGGAGTACGAACGACTCCCGGCTGTTTATGACGTGGAAGAAGCGATGAAACTCGATGCTCCCCAGTTATACACTCAATTTCCCGGGAACGTTCTTCCGAACTATTGCGCCGGGTTTGGACCCAAATCCCTTCAAGAGCTTGTCATGGGTGATGTCGAGCAAGGATTTAAGGAAGCCGAAATCACTACGGAGGGGACCTATGCTTACGAGAATATCCCGAATCCATTGACCGCTGAACCTCCCGGTGCAATCGCTGCGTGGGAAGGGCCTGATTATTTGACTGTCTGGTCATCAGTCCAAAATCCCTATTGGGAGGAGGTCCTATTATACTTAAGGATGGGAAGGAAAGCCCATGTGCGATATATTGGAACTCATTGCGGTGGAAGCTATGGAACAAGGCTAATGTCATGGCAACTAACTCTCTATGCAGTAGCGCTGGCCAACGCAACAAATCGACCGGTGAAAGTGTGCTACACCAGAGAAGAGCACTTTGCCGCATACGGGTTGCGATTGGGATCCCGTATTCACGGGAAGGTAGGAATGAAGAAAGATGGAACGATCACGGCCATTTCAGGTGAATGGCTCATTAATACCGGGTTCTATTCACAAATAACCCAGGGACAGCTTGCCGTGGGCTGCGGTGAGGTGCAACTTGTGGTGAAGTGTCCCAACTGGGATCTTAAGCCTAAGATCGTGTGTACCAATCGAACTGCTTCAGGGATCGTGAGAGGGTTTGGCGGTCAGGAGCTTAAGTGTGCGTTTCTACCTCTTTTGACTGGGGCGATGGAAAAGGCTGATCTTGATCCATTGGAGTTCTTTAAGAAAAACTATGTGAAGCCTGGTGAAGGGTTTTATTGGCGGGATGGGAATTGGTGGGTCTGCCGAGGAGTGGATTATACAAACGCCATGGAGAAGGGTGCCGAGGCATTCGGATGGAAAGAAAAATGGAAGGGATGGCTTAAACCGACAGCGGTGAACGGCCCCAAAAGGATCGGGGTGGGTGTCGGGGTGCATGGGAATGCTGATGTTGGTGAGGATGTGTCTGAGGCCTATGTTCGACTGGATCCAAATGCTACGGCTACGATCTATTCTTGTCTCACCGAACACGGCACCGGGCAAAGAAGCAGTCTGTGTAAGATGGTCGCCGAAGTATTACAACTTCCTCTTGAGAGCGTCTCCATGACGCCTCCGGATTCACTCCTGCATCCTTATGAAATTGGACCTTTTGGGTCGCGAGGGACCTATGCGATCGGAAGCGCGGTTATCGCGGCTGCGGAAGAGGCCAAGAAAAAACTCTTTGAGCGGTTTGCTCCAGTGCTGAAGGCAAATCCTGTAGACTTAGAAACAGAAGATGGATGGGTCTATGCGAAAGGAAGACCCGAGGCACGGATTCCATGGGGGGTAGGGATGGGTGTTGATCGAACCCTGTTAGGCTACGGACGTTTCGAGCCTGATTTTACCGTCCCGAACTTCATGATGTTATTCACCGAGGTTGAAGTGGACGTTGAGACCGGGAAAGTGGAATTGGTTCGCGTCGTCAGCGCCTCGGACGTCGGTCAGATTATAGATCCCCCGAGTCTTAAGAATCAACTCCATGGCAGCCTTGGGTCTGCGGGAATTGACAGTGCTTTGTTTGAAGAATCCATCCTGGACAAGAAATCAGGGCGTCTCCTTAATATCAATTTGGTGGACTACAAATGGCGGACATTTCTTGAACTTCCGGCATTCCAAACGGTGACTCTGGAGACCCCTTTCCCTACCCATCGTTTCAAGGCCATTGGTGTTGGGGAGATAACGACCGCACCTGGTCCATCCGCGATCCTGATGGCCGTATCCAATGCTATCGGGAGGAGAATGCATGACTATCCGTTAACCCCTGACAAGATCCTCGTGGCTTTGGGTAAGACGAAAGGAGGTGCAGCATGAAAACCTTCAAGCACATCGATGTGAAAACGGTAAACAAAGCGTGCGACTTGCTGAAGGCATACAGAGGAAAGGCCAAGCTGATCGCTGGCGGGACAGACCTCCTTGGAATCCTTAAGGACAGAATCATTCCGGATTACCCCGAGGCCATCATCAATATCAAGACCATTCCTGGCCTGGACTACATCCAAGAGGATTCGAAGGGATTGAAGATAGGTGGCCTTACCACACTTTCGAATATCGCCGGATCATCCGTTGTTAAGGAAAAATATAAGGCCCTGGCAGAGGCGGCTTATGCCGTCGCCACACCTCAAATTCGCAACATGGCAACCCTCGCTGGAAATCTGTGTCAGGAGGTGCGGTGTTGGTATTACCGGTATCCCCACGCGATAGGAGGGAGACTCCTCTGTTTACGTAAGGGGAGTGGTCCGTGCCTGGCTGTGCCCGGCGATAACCGCTACCATGCGATCCTGGGGGGCAAGGGATGTTTTGCCGTCTGCCCCTCAGACACGGCAGTGGCGTTGACTGCACTCCATGCTAAGATAAAGATCACAGGGCTGAGGAAGAAGAGAATCGTTCCTGTTAAGGACTTTTTCACCACGCTGGGGAATGTCCTCCAACCAGGGGAGATGGTAACAGAGATTCAACTCCCGAGGCCTTCGGATATAGCCAAACAGACATTCCTCAGATTGACACTAAGAAAGCCCGTCGACTTTGCCATCGTCAGCGTAGCGTCTGTCATCTCTCTCGAAGACGAGATCTGCAGAGATGCGAGCATTGCCATTGGAGCGGTTGCACCCGTGCCCATTCAGGCCGTGAAAGCCGAGGAGATCATTAGAGGAAAAGCCATTACTCCGGCGGCAGCGGCAGAAGCAGCGGGGGCAGCCGTGGCCGGTGCAAAACCCCTCAGCATGAACGCCTACAAAATTGAGGAAACAAAAATACTCGTTCAAAGAGCGATCATGGCATAAAATGGAAAGTAACACCAGATGACGATGGGTCGGCGGATTTTGGGAATAAAATAAAGAGAATAAAGTTCAAATGTCAACACCCAAATGTCAAATCAATGACAAATGCACAATGTCAAATAATGTTGAGCTTTGACATTTGGCATTGGCTTATTGGTCCCGGGCTCAATGAATAAGAAAATAGGCGTCTACATCTGTCACTGTGGTACCAATATCGCTGCCACCGTTGATTGTTGTGAGCTTTCCAGTTTCGCCAGCACCCTTCCCGGAGTGAAGGCAGCCCGGGACTACCGTTATCTCTGCTCTGACCCCGGACAGGATTTGATCAAAAAGGATATCCGCGAACTCTCAATCGATCGGGTGGTGGTCGCTGCCTGCTCTCCCCGAATGCATGAGATGACCTTTCGAAATGCCATCTCTTCAGAAGGTCTCAACCCTTATTTCCTGAATATTGCGAATATCCGTGAACAGTGTTCTTGGGTTCATAGAGATAGGGAAGAAGCTACGGAGAAGGCCAAGCAACTTCTTCGGGCAGCCGTGGCAAGGGTTCTCCGTCAAGAAGCGCTCACCGCAAGAAAGGTAGAGATCAACCCTTCCGTTTTAGTCGTTGGAGCCGGAATTGCTGGAATTCAGGCCGCCTTAACCATTGCAAATGGAGGAATGAAAGTCCATCTTGTTGAAAAGGCCCCCTATATCGGAGGCCATATGGCCCAACTGGATAAGACCTTCCCCACCCTGGATTGCGCCTCTTGTATCTTTACGCCTAAAACCGTTGAGGTGGCTCAAAATAAGAATATTGAACTCCTCGTTTGTTCAGAGGTTGTGGATGTAAAAGGTTATGTTGGAAATTTTACCGTGACGATCAAGAAACATCCCACCTATGTCGATCACAGCCGGTGCACTGGCTGTGGGGATTGCACAGAGGCCTGCGTTTTGAAAAAAGGGGTGCCTTCAGAGTTTGAAGAGGGGATGACCAGGCGAAGAGCCATTTATATCGCGTTTCCACAAGCCGTCCCTTTGAAGGCAGTTGTGGATAAAGAAAGTTGTCTCTTATTAAGCAAAGGGAAATGTAAAAAGACCTGTGTGGAAGCCTGCAAAGCAGAAGCCATTCATTTCGATCAGAAAGAGGAATTGATCGAGAAAGAAGTGGGGTCCATCATCATCGCCACCGGGTACGATTTATTCGACCCCCATCTCCTTCCCCAGTACAGTTATGGAGTTTATGAAAATGTCATCACCAACCTCCAGTTTGAAAGGCTCGCAAGCCCTTCCGGACCGACCCAAGGAGAAGTGTTGATCAAGGACGGAACTGTCCCAAAGGGAATTGCCTTTCTCCACTGCATCGGAAGCCGTGACGAAAATACCAACCTCTACTGCTCCAGGGTCTGCTGTATGGCTTCGATGAAACAAGCCCATCTTGCAAAAGAAAAGACCGGCGCTGAGATCTACGAATTCTACATTGACATCAATGCCTTTGGAAAAGGGTATCAGGAATTCTATAAGAGGGTCCGTGAAGAGGGAATCTACTTTATTCGCGGAAAAGGTTCTGAAATTTTTAAGCAGGATGGCCGTCTTGTCGTCGCCGCAGAAGATACCCTTCTCGGGACTCCTTTGGAGATACCTGTAGATATGGTCGTTCTGGGAACAGGTCTGACGACCCGCCGCGGGGCCGAGAGGGTGGCTCAGATATTTGGAATCAGCCAGAGTGCCGATGGATTCTTTATGGAAGCCCATCCTAAACTGAAACCTGTGAGCACGAATGTAGATGGGATTTTCTTAGCAGGATGCTGTCAGGGACCTAAGGATATTCCTGATACGGTGGCCCAGGCCTCTGCAGCGGCAGCCGAGGCAGTCACTCTGGGGACCCAAGGACAGATCGAAATCGAACCCACCACAGCCGCAATCGACCCTGCACTCTGTGCAGGTTGCAAATTATGTATCGAGATCTGTCCTTATTCGGCAATCGATTTTCTTGAGATGAAGGGAATCTCCGCTGTCAATGAGGCACTTTGTAAGGGCTGTGGTGCCTGCACTGCGATCTGTCCCAACAAGGCAGCCAGACAGAACCACTTCACACAAGATCAGGTTTTGTCAGAAGTGGAAGGACTGGTAACTTAGATTTCGGAATGCGGATTGCGGAATGCGAAATGAAAAAATTCTGATCGAAGATCAAAGAATCATAAAAATCACAACAAATGAAAATAGACCCGAAGGATTTTATCCAGGACTATCATCTTAATCTTTGCATCCAATGCGGGACGTGTACGGGAGGATGTCCTGTCAAATTTAGATCTCCCCTCAATATGAGGAGGTTGGTTAGAGAGACATCCTTCACAGCCATTCCCGCTTCGGTATTTAAAAGGCCTGAATTATGGGCCTGCACCACTTGCAGCACTTGTAGCCTTCGCTGTCCTGCCGGAGTAAAAAACGTTGAGCTGATCATGGGGATACGAAATTTTCTTGCCAATCAAGGCGAGGTCCCCTCAACCATCAGGGATGCCCTTGAAAATACCCTCCTGCAGGGAAATCCATGGGGACGGTTCCGTGATCGGAGGGCAGATTGGGCAAAAGATCTCGGAGTAAAGATTCTTGGAGAGGCAACCACAGAGACACTGCTCTATGTGGGCTGTGCTCCTTCTTATGATCCAAGGGTTCAGAATGTCTCAACAGCCCTCGTGAAGATCTTTCAAAAAGCAGACCTCGACTTTGCGATACTCGGGAAGAAGGAATCCTGTTGCGGAAACGAGATCAAAAGGATGGGCGAGCAGGCCCTTTTCAAAAAACTATCCAAGGACAATACCAACCTCTTTAAAAAGTCCGGAATTAAAAGAATCATCACCATCTCACCGCATTGCTTCAACGCTTTCAAGAATGAATATTCGGACCTGGCTATCCCTGTCCAACACTATACGCAGGTCATTGCAGATCTGATCGAGACGGGGAAATTAAAAATGTCTAAAACACTGGATATCCCCGTCACCTATCAGGATCCCTGCTTTCTCGGAAAACAGAATCTGGTCTTCGATGAACCGAGAAAAATTCTGACCTCTATTCCCGGGTTGGAATTCGCCGAGATGGAAAGATCAAAGCAAAGGAGTCTATGCTGTGAAGGAGGAGGGGGCAGGATGTGGGCGGAAGGAGGAACAGAGGGGACCCGAAACGGGGAGATTCGAATCAAGGAAGCCGTTGGTTTGGGCGCAAAGGTCATGGCCACAGCTTGTCCTTTCTGCCTTTTAACCCTCGAAGATGCCGCAAAAACGTCAGGCTTAACAGACCAGATTGCGGTTAAAGATATCTCCGAATTAGTAAGTGAAACCATAGATTAAGAAATTGAGGAATTGCGAATTCAAAAAATTCAGAATTCCTTAATTCCCAAATTCCTAAATTGTTAGTTGGAGGAATTATATGAATATAGCGGTTTGTGTTAAAAGAATTCCCAAGACGGCAGAGGCGGACATCTTTATCGAAAAAGATGGAACAGATATTAAGAAGGATCATCTGATCTTCACTCTCAACGATTGGGACGGCTACGCGGTCAGAGAGGCAGCCCTTTTAAAAGAGAAATACGGGGGAGAGGTGACTGTCATCACAGTCGGGCCCGAAGAGTCCAAAGAGGTATTAACGAGATGCCTGGCCATGGGCGCTGACAGGGCATTAAGGATAGAGGAACCGACTGCTCAAGACGGCCATCTGATTGCGAGGATTCTTGCTCAGGCAATAAAAAATCAATCTTTTGATCTCATCTTAACAGGCGTGCAGGCAGAGGATGACAATGGCGGACAGGTTGGGGTTGAACTGGCGCAGATGTTGGGTCTTCCTCACGCCGCCATTGTGACCCATATCGAAATGACCGGTGACAAGGCAAAGGTCCGGAGAGAATTGGAAGGTGGAATCGATGAAGTCATAGAACTTAAACTGCCTGCTGTCTTAACCATTCAGACAGGCATCAACGAGCCGAAATATGTTTCCCTGGCTGCTATCTTAGAGGCTGAAGATAAGGAAATCAAGGAGGTCGGAATGGAGGAGATAGGGATCGCCTCCGGCGAACCCGTCGATACAAAAATCGATCAAGTATTCTTCCCACCCGTTGGAAAGACAGCAGAAATATTAAAAGGCAATCCTGAAGAGGTCGTGACGCAATTGACTGAAATCCTGAAGAAGAAAAAGGGATAATCAAATCCCCCCGTACCCCCCTTTTCTAAAGGGGGGCGAGGGGGGATTTTCGATGATAAGGAGGCAAAGCGATGGGGGAGATTTTCGTATTAGTTGAGCATCGACAAGGTAAGATCCGGGACATCACATTAGAGATGTTAGAAGCTGGAGAGAAGTTAGCCTCCCAGCAAGGGACTTCTTCAACCGCAGTGCTATTGGGTCATCATGTCAAAACTTTCGCTGACGAGTTGGCTTCGAGGGTGTCAAAGATCCTGGTTGTGGAGGATGCACAACTCGAACATTTTAACTCCCTACTCTATCAAAAAGTCCTCTCCTCTCTCATCACAAAATATCAACCCTCCCTCACCCTCATAGGACACACAGCCTTTGGAATGGACCTCGCGCCAAGCCTTTCTGGGGAAATCGGGTCTCCTTTGGTCACGGATTGTATCGGCCTCTCGTTTGAAGGGAGCCGTTTGAAAGCCGTTCGATCCATCTATGGGGGAAAGATAAATGCCAGTATATCTTTGCGAGAATCCAAAAGCTATATAGCCACTGTTCGGCCGGGTGTTTTCAGCCCCGCGGTACCCGCGGTACCTGGCGATAAGAAGGCTGGAATGGTTATGGAGTCCTCTTCCCTCCAAGGGACAATCGATATTAAAAAATTTCTTGAATATATTGAAGCCCCTCTCACAGGAGAAGATATCACTCAAGCACAGATCATCGTCTCGGTGGGCCAAGGGATTGGAGGACCAGAACATATTCCCATGATAGAGGAAGTGGCAAAAAGCTTAGGCGGGGTGGTTGCCTGCTCACGGCCGGTAGTGGATCGAAATTGGCTGCCCAAAGAGCGACAGGTTGGAATCTCTGGAAAGACGGTGAAGCCGAAGGTCTACATTGCCATTGGCATCAGCGGCGCCTTCCAGCATGTGACGGCCATGCAGGGTTCTGAAACGATCATCGCTATCAACAAGGATCCTCGCGCTCCCATCTTTGCAGTAGCCGATTACGGGATTGTGGACGATTTTCAAAATGTCATTCCGATTCTCAAAGAAAAAACGAAGGGGATGAAATAAACTCCCCTCACCCTTTTTCATTTAAATTCTACAAACTGGTCTTTAGGTGCTGAGCATACCGGACAAACCTCGGGCCAGACCCCATCTGACACATAACCGCACACCTGACACACATAATAATTGGTCTCCCGCTCTCCAATCAGGTGGTTGATCGCGTTCTTGTAAAGTTTGGCGTGACCCACTTCCACATCCCTTGAATGGGAGAAGATCGTCGAAGCCGCGGTGTCCTCTATCTCCTCGGCAAGCTCGATAAAATTGTCATAAGCCACTCCTGCAATAGTGGTTTCCGACTGAAAGCTCTCTTTGAGATTGGTATCGGTATCTTTGATCTCCCTGAGCATCCGAAGCGCACGCTCACCGTGAATCTCTTCGCTGAAAGCAATCACGCGAAAGAGCTTGGAAATTTGGGATAGATCTTCCTGGTCTGCCTTTTTGGCAAAAACTTTTAGCCGGAGCGCGGCCTTGGCCTCGCCCTCATAAATTTTGTGAAAAGCTTCTTTGAGCCTCTCGTCCATTTGTCCTCCCCCAAAATAAATAGGGACACAGAGGATGTTCCAATATTAATAAAATACCACATTTTGTCATGCTGAACTTGATTCAGCATCTAATAAAATTGGTGTGTTAAGAGACCCTGAAACAAGTTCAATGTGACAATAGGTTCTTTTTTCAATAAAGGGATCGACTCGTCTTAACGTGATTCTGACTCTAAGGCAACAGCCTGTCTTTGGGCGGCAGTGATTTTTTTGGCAGCCGCTTTCTTCTTGGCGATGCTCACCCGGTCCGCATCCACATATTCGACGGCTTTGACTTCACAGAAACGAACACATTGCGGATCTCCATCACAGAGATCACACTTAAAATTCTTACGGTCAATGACATTAAAACCCATCGCGCCGAAGGGGCAAACCGCCACGCAAGAACGGCAACCAATGCATATATTGTGATTCACCATCACACGGCTGAGTTTCTCATCCCAGGTAATGGCCTTCACGGGGCAAATAATCATACAGGGAGCATCCTGACACTGTTGGCAGGACATGGGAATATAAAGCCCTTCTGACTCCCATTTCATAATCTTTATCCGGCTTCGGGCTGCGTTGGAGACTCCGTCATGGTAAACCGAGCAAACGAGCTCACAGAGCCTGCAGCCGGTGCATTTTTCTGGACTAATAGCGAGAACTTTACCCATGGGTTCCATTAAGTTTTTCCTTCCGTCTAACGAATGGTTCGAATAAGAACGATTTTGGCAAATAATGATTCAATTCGACCCATTCGCTATCATTCGTTAAATTCGTTTTGTATTACAACAGATGGGAGGGTTCTTTTTCCAAGCCCAACCTTTTGAGCGTTTCTGGCTTTGGAACGCCATTCTCAGCAAGGCCCTTGTATTCATAGAATTCATCAATCATCTTCCTGAATTTTTCCCGATCGATTACACTGCCGACGACATCTGGCGCACCCCGCCGGCAGGGTTCATCAAAGTAGCGGTGATTAAGCATATCCCCTTTTTTGAGGTCCTCTCTCTGTAATCCTTCACGGACATTAAACAGCCGCTCCACCATGTTACCTCGCTCAGCACAGTCCCAAATCTCCCGAGGAGTAAACTCCAGCCCAGTATTGTAGTAAAGCACCTTGGGCCAATCCTCAAAATTGGGAAGGGTTGCACCCAGGAAGGCGGTGTGATACTTACAGATGCCGAGACAATCAACTGCCATAAAACAGTTTTCTTGCCAGAAGACCTGCCAAGGCTTGCCGATGTATTCCGTATGATCAGAACTCAAGGGCCCATCGTAAGGAACGGGGCTACTATAGATCTTTCTCAGCACTTCTACTGGCAAATGGTACAGGTCAATGGCCGGACGGCTTCTCAAATGGTCTGAGCCACGGGAAGCCGTAGCAATATTAAGTGCAAGGCTAGGGGTTGCTCGCTCATCAGAGTGAAGATTGCTTACCCCTTTTACCTGAATCAGGTAGTCAAAGGAATTCTTCCCAATCTTCTCGGAGGCGATGATTCCTCCCTCGGCCAAGGTATCTCCCAACCAACCCTCTCTAAAGCAGATACGCTTTATCATTTCCAAGAGTACCTCGGTGCTACTAAAACGCAATTCCAACCCATCAGTCTCTTTGTTGGTGAGGATTCCCAGTTCATAGAGCTCCATCGCCCAGGAGATAATGCTTCCGATTTCCAGATTGTCCACACCCCACTGATTGACTAAGTGATTAGCTGTCAATAGGGTTTCCAGGCTAGCGCAATCTGGTTCACAGCAAAAACCACCCTGGGACGTATAGTCCGGGCCCTCATCGTATGCCCCCGCATAGGGGCCGGTAGGAATTTTGTACTTGGCCCGGCAGTGGACCTGGCAACCAAAACAACTGGCCATATGATAGGGTCCCATCGTTTCCGTACAGGCTTCATCAATTGATTCCGGCTCGATTTCATCACAATAAAGCTGTTGGTTATATTGGAAGTTTCTGCACCGCACACCACCCCAGGAGTTGGTGGCTCCCCAAATAAAGGGGGTACCAAAAGTTCCCATGGTTTGGTTAACCTTAGAGCTCGTGATTTGTTCAATAAAGCGCTTATTATACTCGAGAGCTTCCTTCGGATGGGCGATTTTTATATCCATGGTGCCGCGGGCGGCAATGGCCTTCAAATTTTTTGAGCCCATGACCGCTCCCATTCCGGTTCTTCCACCCGAATTCTTGATTCCGGTCATGACATTGGCAAACCTAACCAGATTTTCACCCGCCGGACCAATGACCAGACTCTTGATATCCTCATCCCCCAGCTCTTCCCGAATCGCCCATTGAGTATCTGTGGACGTTTTTCCCCAAAGGTTCCGGGCATCACGAATTTCAATCTTGCCATTGTGAATCCACAGGTAAACTGGCTTTTCTGCCTTCCCTTTGATGACGAGATGATGAAAGCCTGCCCAGGCTAACTCGGGAGTAAAGAAACCTCCCATGTTACAGCTCCCCAACATGCCTCCCAGTGGAGATTTAGCCATAACATGGCATCTGGAGGTTGCTGAAGCCAAGGTGGCGGTAAGGATTCCGCCGCTGACTATAAGAGTATTTTTAGGACCTAGAGGATCACACCCTTTCTCCGTGTGATTATAAAGCAAATAGGCATCCAATCCCCGGCCGCCTAAGAATTTTCTCCGAATATCGAGTGGAATGGGCTTGATTTCTATTTTGCCGGTGGAGAGATCGATATAGGCTATCTTCCTATTTAGGGCCATCTTTCTTTTCCTCCTTCATTTGAGAGGCGGTTTTAATCATCGTTGAAATGGGCTGTTCGATTGCGAATCCACGCCGGTTTCGGTCATTTTTTTCTTGACAAATTTTTTAGATTCCTATATAAAAGTATAGCGAGCGTTTGTTATACATTTAAATTCGTAACATAGGCAAGAAATGAAGTCAAGAAATTTTCATAAAGTGGTTAGGACTCAGATTAAAAATAGTGAACTCGTTGAGAAGAAACGTCTTCAGATAGCCATGGGGGCCTCAAAATTATTTATTAAAAAAGGATATTCTCAGACGAGCATTAGAGATATATCAAAAGCCACAGGCCTTACGATCGGAAACCTATATGATTACATCACAAGAAAAGAAGATGTCCTTTATTTAGTTTTCGATGTTTTCCATTCTATGTGGACCAATCGATTAGAAGAAGAAGGGGTTTTTGAAATAGAAGACCCCGTCAAACAATTAAATACTGCTGTCCAAAAGATGCTTGAATTAGTAAGCGCTTATAAGGACATGATTCTTTTGATGTACACTGAAAGTAAATTATTACCTAAGGACTTCTTAAGGATAATTTTACAGAAGGAAAGTGGGCTGGTCGAATGTTTTGAGAAAATTCTAAAGAAGGGGGTTGAAACGGGGGTTTTTAAGGTAAGAGATCCTTTTTTCTTGGCTAATATTATTGTTTATCTGTTATCGATAGAACCTTTAAGGGGATGGAACTTAAGAAGACGTTACAAAGTTGAAGAGATTAATAGACACATTATTGAGTTTGTAAAACATTTTGTAATGGAATAAACCAACGGGTCTGGAGGGAATGGAATGGACGACATCTCAGAGGTGATTAAGACCAGAAAGAGTATCCGACGATACAAACCAGACCCAATACCTGATGAAATGCTTGATAAGATTCTGGAAGCTGCACGATGGGCACCCACTGGTGAAAATTACCAGCCATGGAGGCTTATCGTCATCAAGAATCCAGAAACGAAAAACAAGATTGGGAATCTTGCAAAGCTTGGAAGCGGGTCCCGAATGACCGCTTGGTACTGCCTGGGGGAAATGCAGAGAAGGTTTGAGGAGATCCAGGACCCCGTAAAAAGGGCGGAGGTTTTGAGATTCATGTACTCAGGAGAGGTTTCAGCGTTTGCCAAGCAGGCACCGGTTATCATTGCTGTGGTCGGGACTCTTATGGAAGGATCTGTCGATGTTCCCTATGACCTCTCCGCATGCATTGAAAACATGCTGTTGGAGGCTCACTCTCTCGGTCTGGGCGCCTGCTGGGTTCATGGACCCGTCGCCAGCACAAGGGATGCAGCTAAGTTTAAAAAGATATTAAAAATACCCACAGGAATGGGAGAGTATAAGGTCATCGCTTATATCGCTCTGGGTTGGCCGGCCGAAGCCCGCAAGCACCCGAGGCCCAAAAAGCCCCTTGAAGAGATTGTCTACTGGGAAGAATTTGGAAGGAAAGAGAGAGTCTAAATGGATAAAGTAGAGCATTTCAACAATATGCTGGTGAGGCTGGAAGAACTTCTCTATCACGAACTTTCAGGTTGTGCCGCCTGGAAGGTAGAACTGGTGGGCATCGATTTCATTCAATCGAAGAAGATCAAAGGAAATAACGAAGACGAGGTGATCACCCACTGCATTCAAGAGATCATTGCCAGTGGCTTGGTTGAGAATATGGTTTACTCTATAGGAGGGAAAGGCATTTTGCTTAACCTCAAGATGAAAAGCTGCATTCACCTTCCCAAGGAGGTCCGGCTCAAAAAAGACGGTATCAAGCCCTATATCTGTCCCATCGCCAATATGATTTTGGATCAATTAATAGAAAAGTTGAAGTATGAGACAACCTATTTGGCAAAACTCGATTTTGATGAAAAGACAAGGGAGTGTAAGGTGAAATGTGCCATCTATGAAACCCCTGACCAAATAGGTCTGGTATCTGACTGGAGTAAAGAAGAGTTGTAGATGGAAGTTGAAGCGGATGACGGATAGAGCTCGAAAAGTTTTGACCTGAGGAATCGTTTTTTATATTATTTTGCACTCTGCGAAATGTTGAAGGGGAAAGGAGGTGAAATTAATCCAGGTATGGGTTAGAGGGGTAGCATGATCTTACTTAATTCTGAATAGGAGGTGAGTCCATATGAAACATAAAGGAATCTTGATCTGTCTGGTCTTAATCGCTGCATTGTTGCCTTCGATCGTTTGGGGAGCAATAGAATTGAAATTCTGTAATTACTTCCCCATTCCAGCCCGACAATCCAAAATCGGCGAGGAATTCGTTAAAGATCTTGAGGCTCGCTGTAGGGGCCAATTGAAGATTACTTATTTCCCTGCGGGCACCCTGCTGACTGCTCCGAAAATCTATGACGGAGTATTTGAAGGGATTGCAGACATAGGCCTTTCTCACATTGGCTATAATTTCGGTCGCTTTCGGATGACGGAGGCGCTTAACCTTCCCGTTGGCTTTCCCAATGCATGGGTAGCAAATCATGTGGTCAACGACTTCTATAGGCAATTCAAGCCCAAGGAATGGGATAAGATTCATATGCTTTCCATGCATGCGGCTCCCGCTCAGGTTGTCCTTTCAGCCACAAAGCCCGTCTACAAGATGGAAGATCTAAAAGGGATGACGCTGAGAGCCATGGGGTTTGTTGCTGAGCTTGTGAGCGCATTGGGTGCAACACCGCGGTCCATTCCTATGCCAGAAGCCTATGAGGCCCTACAAAAGAGAGTGATTGATGGACTGATGATTCCCATGGAAACACTAAGGGCCTTTAGATTAGCTGAAGTCACAAAGTATGTGACCGAATCCTGGCCCACCGGCCAAGTTGATGTTTTTTATCTGGTGATGAACAAAGACTCCTGGAATAAACTTCCACCAGATATTCAGAAGGTCTTCAACGAATATCCTTTTGAAGAAAAATTTGCGGCCATGTGGAATGAAATAGATATAGATGGGAAGAATTACGGCAAGGAGAAAGGGTTACAATTTATTGAACTGCCGAGTGCAGAGATCACGAGATGGAAGAAAGCGGTTGAGCCCGTGTTAGACAAATATGTAAAATCGATGGTCGCTGCAGGATATAATGAGAAAGAGACCCGGGAATTGATTAACTATGCACGGATGCGAATTGAGTACTGGACAAAGAAACAGATAGAATCAGGGGTTAAATCGTCTACTGGTCCATCAGAGGTTCGGTTGAAGTAACTGTTGTTATTTTCGTAACATTCCTCCCCCTCGCGGGGGAGGAATGTGAACGGGGGAAAAAAAGAGGATGAAATTGGAGAAGTGGCTAAATCAACTGGATAAGTTTACGAGGGGATTCAGTGGTTCCCTCGAGTGGGTTGGGGTGATTGGAATACTGCTGATGTTTCTGGTTAACTTCATTGATGTGGTGGGGGCGAAGCTTTTTCTATGGCCCTTTCCGGGAGTCACTGAAGCCATTAGCTTTTCCCAAATAGTAGCCATCGCTCCTGCCATGGCTTTCGCCCTCATTCTTGGCCGGCATATACGGGTAGAATTTATCATCGATAGATTTCCAAGGCGTATCCGGGCAGCGATCACGAGTATCAGTTCTTTTTTCTCATTGATTCTCTTCGTTCTGATTCTCTGGCAGAGTTATGTTTACGGTCAATCTTTGCAGAAAGCCGGAGAAATCGGCTCAACGTCCCATTTGCCTTTTTACCCTTTTGCTTACATCATCGCCTTCTGTTGTATTCCGGTTTGTTTGGTCATTCTAATAGAAGTCCTCAAATCCCTGAACGAGGTATTCAATCATGGATCCCGTTAATGTAGGTATCATTGGAATCTTCTTACTCGTCTTCCTCTTTCTCCTCAGAATGCCCGTTGCCTTTGCCATGGCTTTTGTCGGATGGCTTGGTTTTTCCTACCTGAGTTCTTTTCATGCAGGCATCAAACTTCTGGCCCGGGACTTTTTCGAACAATTCTCCAACTTCCCGATAAGCGCGATCCCGATGTTTATTCTGATGGGTTCCTTTGCCTTTGCATCGGGGATTGGGAAAAGGCTTTATGATGCCGCCTATACGATTTTGGGGAATCTCCGTGGGGGGTTGACGATGGCCACGGTGGTGGCCTGTGGTTTTTTTGCTGCCATTTGTGGGTCGACAGCGGCTACGGCAGCCACTATCGGGAAGATCGCCCTTCCAGAGATGAAGAGGTATCATTACGATGAGACCTTCGCCACGGGATGTGTTGCCAGTGCCGGTACCCTTGGCATTCTCATTCCTCCAAGCACGATCTTTCTTGTCTATGGGATTATTACCGAACAGTCCATCGGCAAGCTTTTCATAGCTGGTATTATTCCTGGGATCATTCTCACTTTTCTATTCCTTATCGTGGTGGGTCTTTGGTGCTGGCATAATCCAGCCTGTGCTCCGGCCGGGGCCGCCACGAATTTTAAAGCAAAGGGAAAGGCCCTGGTAGGGATTTTTGAAGCCTTGATTCTATTTGGCCTGGTGATCGGAGGGTTATTCCTCGGTTGGTTTACTCCGACTCAGGCAGGAGGGATCGGCGCAGCTGGGGCTCTGGTGATTGGTTTGGTAAGGCGACAACTCAGCTGGCGTGTATTTATTGAGTCCACCCGGGATGGATTACGGACCTCTTGCATGGTTCTGGTCATCATTACCGGTGCTACCGTATTTGGCCATTTCATGGCTGTTTCTACCATCCCTTTTATTCTGGCGGATTGGGTTGAGAGACTTCCTTTGCCTCCCATGGCTATTATGGGAGTGATTGTCTTCATCTATTTGATAGGGGGCTGCTTCATGGATTCCATGGCTTTGGTGGTGCTGACTGTCCCCGTCATCTACCCGGTGGTGGTTCGTCTTGGATTTGATCCCATATGGTTCGGTGTCATCATTGTTTTGGTAGCAGAGATGGGTGTGATTACACCGCCCGTAGGAGTCAATGTCTATGTCATCAAGGGGATAGCTCCGGAAGTTCCTCTGGAGAAGATTTTTAAGGGGATATTTCCCTTCTTAGTAGCGATAATCATTAATACCTTGATCTTAATGGCTTTCCCAAAACTTGCTCTCATATTGCCCGGGCTCATAAAATGATTCAACGGATATAAGGCGTTTCTGCAGAGCTTCTGAAGAGTGATGAGTTTAGGAGATCCTATTTGGGTAGTGGTTGGTCTATTCCAGAAAGGAGAAGGGGATGATCAAAGGTGTTTCTCACATTGGCATTGCAGTAGAGGATCTTGAAAATGCGAGAGAACTGTACAAGAAAATCTTTTCTAAGGAGAGTTCGGAGCCAGAGTGGTTTGGAGAAATCCATTTCTCTTTCATTCCCTTCGGAAATACACATATTGAATTGTTAGAGTCGACGACCCCTGAGGGGGTGATGCGAAAGTTTATCGAGAAGAAAGGGGAAGGAATCCATCACATCTCCTTTGAAGTGGATGACATTGAAGCAGAATTGGCAGAGCTGAAAGCGAGGGGCGTCCAGCTCATTAATGGAAAGCCCTATTTGAATGCCCACAAGAATCTGGTGGCCTTTGTCAATCCTAAAAGTACTCGGGGCGTTTTAGTGGAACTCATACAATATATGGATAAAAAAAAGGAGTAAGAAGGAAAATGTCTCATAAATCAATGGATGAAGAGATACGTAAGCTTGCCGAAATGGAAGATAAGGCTCGGCTTGGAGGAGGAGCGGACAAGTTGGAGCAGCAACGAAAGATGGGTAAGATGACCGCCCGGGAGAGGATCGAATACTTCCTCGATCCGGGAAGTTTCGTCGAACTCAATATGCTGGCTGAGCACCAGTGCAACGATTTCGGCATGGAGAAGAAACGGTTCCTCGGAGATGGGGTCGTGACAGGTTATGGAACCGTCCACGGCAGGAAGGTTTTCATCTACTCTGAGGACGCCACAGTGCTGGGCGGTTCGACTGGAAGGGTCCATGGGGCGAAGATCCATTATATTTTGAGACTCGCGAGAGAGATGATGGTTCCCGTGATCTGCCTTAACGATTCAGGTGGTGCGAGGATACAAGAAGGAATGGATAACGTGTATGGGATCACCCAGATCTTCTATCAGAACGTGATGAATTCAGGAGTGATCCCTCAGATTGCAGCGATCATGGGAGATTGTACAGGAGGATCTGCCTATTCAGCAGCACTCTGTGACTTTATGCTCCAAGTTGAGAAAACAGCTCACGTCTTCATCACCGGTCCTGCCGTGATCAAAGAGGTGACCGGAGAAGAGGTTTCTTTTGAGGAATTAGGCGGAGCGAAGGTTCACAGTGCCCGATCCGGGGTGGTCCATTTTACTGCGACCAATGACCACGTCTGCCTCGATCTGATCAAGCGACTACTCAGTTTTCTTCCCCAGAACAACCAAGAGAGCCCCCCTTCAGAACCCCCTACGGATCCGGTGGATCGGGAGACCCCAGAGTTGTTAGAGATTGTTCCAACGGATATGAAAAAGTCTTACGACATGAAAAGAGTGATCGAAGCGATTGTGGACAGAGGAGACTTTTTTGAAGTCTCAGCAGATTATGCCAAGAACATCATTGTTGGATTTACTCGGATGGGAGGAAAGGTGGTTGGACTGGTTGCCAATCAACCTCAGGTTTTTGCCGGATGCATTGATATCGATGCTTCGGATAAAAGTTCTCGGTTTATTCGAACCTGTGATGCCTTCAATATTCCTCTGGTAACTCTGGTGGATGTGCCTGGTTTTCTCCCGGGGACAAATCAGGAATATGGGGGGATCATCCGCCATGGAGCGAAGATGCTTTACGCTTGGTCGGAAGCCACGGTTCCAAAAATATCCTGCATCATCCGAAAAATGTATGGGGGGTCCATTCCAGCCATGGGGGTTCATCAAATCGGGTTCGATCAGGTTTTTGCCTGGCCCTCTGCAGAGATGCAGATGGTGGGCGCAGAGGCTGCCGTACAGGTCCTGTATGGAAAAGAACTTAAGACAGTAAAAGACCCTGATAAATTTCTTATGGAGAAGGTCAGAGAATATC
>Ga0299915_10000678_pt1 | contig 25542 bp, 37 predicted proteins | sample RVTome_13_FD_200263 | JGI IMG/M metagenome (GOLD analysis project Ga0299915, IMG submission 200263) | Soil microbial communities from uranium-contaminated site in the Upper Colorado River Basin, Wyoming, United States - RVT92D227 (version 2) ... | reverse complement strand
ATGAATTTAAGTAGTTTTAAATACTAATTTTTGATATTGGTATTTGATAATGTAATATTTTTTTATTAATTGTTTAATATATATTCCTAGCTGTTAAGAATTGGCACATACTCCGGTAGACGGCGCTACTATTTTAGTTACACTTTTAGGGCATATAAAGATATAAAACACATTTTTAAGTGTTATTATTCACATATTGATATTATCCCTTAATAATATGTTTTTATATAGATTTTCCATATAGTTTTCAATATGGAACGAAAATTAAGATTAATTTCTGGTTCATTGGTTGTAACCATCCCAAAACAAGTATGCGATCTATATGGATTTAAGAATGGCGACAAGATCAGCATCGAGCCTATTGGTGTTGGTGAATTACGCCTGCGTAAATTAGCATAGATTCAATAAAATGCTTTAAAGTAATATTTCTCCATGAAAAGCAGAGGGTTTAACACTACAAACACCCTTTTAAGCCATTATCATATCTATATCAACAGGAGAGATTTTCCTCAAAACTACAATTTAAATAACATAAAAACATTAAATAATATCTTTTTGTACACTTGGATCTGCACCTTCATTAATAGTTATACCTGCTGTTGTAATGGGCACCCCTTCTCACTATCATTAATTCCAACTGGTGAACAGTGAATACCTTGAGTGGTTTCACGAGGAAGAACAACAAAGTCGATGCCAAAAAAAGACATTGAAAGAAGTATGCAATCATCTCTTGGAATAATAATCCATATCTAGATATTTTTAGGGGTGTTATGTATCCAAGATCCCCGTTCTCAAAGGAATCACTGTCCAGCACATGAAACGAGGTTACTTCTATTCCTTCCAATGTGTACATGACATAGTGTGTTCCCTCGTGGATTAAAACTGAAACTGGAAAGAATACAGTAGTTATTATAAAACTCACAAGCAGGATTTTCAATAACCCTTTCAGAAATTTCATAGATATAGAGTTGTTTTATTTATTAATATATTTTTCCTTATATAAAATATTAGAAAAACATCTGATATATCATGAACCATAGTAATCTTAGCAGGCAAAGAACAAGAAAACATCAAAGACTTAATAATTATATCAGCTTTTAATATATAAACATTTAAATATAGGAAAATACTTATTAATATATAAAAGGAATTTAATAGGTTGATTTATATGAAAAAATCTACACATGGAAAAATATTAGGAATAGCAATTTCAGCGGTTCTTCTTGTATTGATTCTCTCTGTACTCAACCCAACTCTTGGTATTGAAAATAAAACAATATCTGAGGTCAATACCTATGGTTACGGTTATGGATATGGTATTACAGAATTGACTGATTCAATAGACCAAATTTATTCTGAAAATCTTCTCAGGCGAGAACTCTGCTTATCTGGAGCTTGACAAATACAAAAAATATAGTATAAAAACAACAAATTGTAAATCCCGGTTTAAGATATTATTTTAGATTTAATAAAAAAAGGAATTAGTGTATCAATTTTTGGTAAGTTTTAATTTTAACACCCATCTTCTATATATTCAATCATATCAAACGCTTCAGCAAAGTTCATAATCATGTTATAAGACGCAGTAATAGTACCTAATATACCTCCTATTAACTGTAACGTGTTATCAGGGTTTAACAAAAAAGGCAATGAAAAAGATACAAAAACAATTCCTAGTAGGCTCCAAAACAGTGCACTAAAATCAGTAGAGTCATCAAGTCCGCCATAGTTTGGGCCGTTAGGATCATCTTGAGAACTATAAAGGTAACTTGCTTTGATTAAATCAATAAATGAAATTTTCCTATCACTTATCTCATCTATTTTTTCCTGAATCTTAGTTTTCATCAGCTCTAACTCTATGTCTTCTGCATCATTATCTATTACAACATAGTTTTTTTGTATTTCAGATTTGAACGCTGATGAGATACTTGTAAAGACTAACAAAAAAACTACAGATGTAACTATAAACACATATCTCTTTTTCATAATTTCTTTCCCCCAAATGTAAAAACATATCTATCAACCTAACTTAAATCTTATCAATATTATATGCAACAAAATTAAAAAAATATAGTATAAAAACAACAAATTGTTAAACTGATTTCATTCAAACAAAAGCATAAATCCTTTTTCTTTTTCAGTCATAAAACGTTCTGATATTTGACCAAGCCTGTTAGAAACCTTTTCTAAACCTGGATAATTATTATATGATAAAAGGTTTGCAATTCCCCTACTTAATATAAATACAGCAAGTTCATGTTCTCTCTTAGACTTATAGACCTGATATGGTGTAACATTTAATTTGTCATAAGACTGAAATACCAGCCCACCATTATTATCAACCATCTCCTCTAGATGGTTTTTTAATTGCAATAAAAACATGTGAAATTGAATAAGCTCATCTTTTTGCGTATTCTCCCCCTCAATCTACAATTTCATAACATCTCTTTCTTTAAAAAACCAACCCTTACATCTATAAAGCATAAACCATTGCTTCATCAGAGGTTATCTCTTTAATCCGTCCTTCTTTAACCCATTTATCAAATAAAGGGGATTCAATAGGAAATTCAAAATTTTTCCCATCGTTGTACATCATCAAAGTATATACATCCTTATTTTTACCTCTCTCAAACCCATACAATACGGCGAATGCCATTGTACACTTATCGCTAAATTTAAATTCATAGTAATGCCCGACTTTTATTTTCGGTTTTAACATCAAACATTCCTCCTCCAAAACTAAATTTTATATCATCTCTTTCTTTAAAAAACCAATATTTTTTGTATTTTGGTTTGTGTGGAGGATAAAAATGATTTTTTATGTATAAAACTCGCTGATTTTACTCTGTCGTTCAATAGCTCTCGTCCTAACCTTTTTTCCCTCCAACCTGTCCTTCAGCCGATACACGTAGCCATACATCTTCCGTTCTTTTCTCACACTGCTCCAATAATATCCCTCATCACGTGAATCCTTCATTATCAGTATCTTCACCTCACCTGGCAGCCCGTCTCTTGCCGTCCTCCTTTCCTCTGAATATGCCGTATAGCAGACGGCACAGGCTCATAAAACAACACCAGGCTAGTATAGCAGGTATATCGATGCCCTCTTCACCGATGCTCGTAGAAACCAAGACGTTATACGTCCCCTCTCTGAACTCGTCAAGGGTCTGCTTCTGCTCTTTCTGGCTCATACCCTTTTCCGTATTTGTTCTTGCCTGACCAATGAACCTAACAGCCTTTACTCCTTTAATTGTGTTTAACGCGGGGGTAAGCATGTCAATGGTATCACGGTATTCTGCAAAAACCATTATCCTCGCATCCTTTTTCTCCTGAAGGTGTTTCTGGATAATCTTGTTTGCTAGCTTTAGCTTTGGTTGAGCACCTTTGATCTCTTCAATACCTTTTTTGATACATTGATACACAGGATGTTTCTTTATCCTCTTTGCAGCTCGTGAATTATCCTTGTCAAGCTTGGAGATATACATCTTTGCTACTTCTGCCCCCTGACTTGTCAACATATCCTTCAGGTGAGACAGCTTTATTGTAGCAGACACCACACTTAACCCATGAAAGAGACTACCACCTCTTTTACCAAGATTCATATACATCCTTTTTTGAATCTCCACTAATGCTTTTTTACTTAACTTTTTTGGTGATAGATTCTTCGCTTGACTCGTATACCTACATAGATCACGGAGGTTTTCTTGTAACATCTTATCGATGTTCGTCATCACCCGTTTTATTTTAGAAGGCATATCGATAAGATGCCATTGAAGAACTCTACTTGATAGATACGGCCGTACATCGTCATCCCATTCATTCCGCACTTCAATATGTTTTATCCTAAGGTTAACAACAACTTCTTTTAATTTTTCGAAATCACTGCCTGGGGATGCTGTAAGTCCCAAAACCTGAGAACCACTAATAGAACGATATTTCTCGATAATCTTCACATACGCATAATCACCAACAGTACGATGCACCTCATCAAAAATAATCAATCCGTAATCATTCAAGGATAATTGATTATCCATATCATTCTCAATAGTTTGAGGCGTGGCGACAATAACCTTTGTTTTATTGTATATCTCCTTTCTCTCCCGTGGTGAATATGTTTCACCAGTGACGACAGCAATATCATCATCTGAAAGAGTCGTCGTCTTCTTAATGAAGGAAGCGTGTTGTTCACAGAGTGGCTTTGTCGGAGCAAGAAACAAAACCTTCTTACCTAACGATAACTTATCCAATAAAACCAGGAGTGCTATAATGGTTTTACCAAGACCAGTGGGTAAAACCACAAGAGAGTTTTTATCTTTCACTTCCTTATAGATGTTTACCTGGTAAAATCGTTTTTCGATTTTATCTGGCTGTATCAACTCATGGTCAACATATTCTCTCAATGTTCTCCTCCCATCATTCTAAACAACGAATCTGTTTAAAAACCCTGTTTTTCTATAATTGCTCTTTCTTTAAAAAACTAACCCTTAGTTGAGTTTTAGAGGATAAAAAAGAGGATTCAAACGATCAAGTAAGAGGTGTTCATTTCCATCCATTCCACTTTCCGCCACTTTTAATCAACATTTGACCACAATTAGGACATATGATATCGCTGTCTCCTCGGCTCTTAACAGCATCTTTGTTTCTTTCTGCAGAAAAAGGTAAACGCCAGCCACATTTCTTACATTTAATGTAAATCATACATTATTTCCTATCTACACACAATTGCATAACATCTTTTTCTTTAAAAAACCAACCATACAACCAAGGAAAAACAGGGAATTTATTTCAAAGTTATTTTTCAGTTTCTTCCTTTTCTTCCTGTTCTTTCTTTTTCAGTTTTTGTTTTTTCTTCTTCCAAGACTGTAGTGTTTCCTCAACCTCTGGAATTGATACCATTTCCATGATAACATATCAAATATTCATGGTAAAAAAAGATGTTGAAAAACAAAGGGATGTTTATTCATTTTTTTCGCTCTATGCTATAAACATATCCACAATTTTCACATTTTAAACCTACATAAGAAATCCTTAATTTTTTACTAGTAAAAATGCGTCTAAATCTCCTCCTCGGCGTGCTATTAACATGGTTATATGAAAGGAGAAAAAATAAAATTTAATTATTGTTGAAAATTATTTTTTATATTAATATGATTTTATGGAATATCGCTCAAGGTCATAGCTTTGTTCAGGTCGTTGGTATATACTGAGCGCACGCTGAATAAACTGACCGCAGTTACTACCGATCTGGTTCTCCTTCAAGTACACCTATACTCAGGATGACGTCATATCCGTTCTTTCTAAATAGCTTGATAAGATCAGTAGATGTAGTGCAATCGTATGGATCAACTGCTGAGATCAGCATCGCTTCTTGTGACCGTAAGGTCGGATTGACTGGGGTGAGTTTAATAAGAAAGTGTTCTGGGTCGAAATAGTTACGAAGATAGTCAACGTCAATAGGATATCCAACTATCGGTGCGAAATTGAGAGTGACTTTTCGATCCCCTTGTTGCGGTAGAGAGAAAAGTTCACCATATGCAGCTATCTCATCGAAGGACCATTTCTTTACCGGGATTAACTCATCGCGCTTCCGTTCATCAGTTGTATGAATCGAAAATTGAAGTTGAAATTTACCCTGGGGATAATATCTGTTTTTTATCATGAGAAGTTCGTCAAAAAACCTTCGCGCAGCTGCAGTACGAGGAGCAACAGAAGAAACCGAGAAGATATACAATCCTTTTGTATCATAACGTCTCGCGAGTTGCTCCAATGCCTTAAGGACAGCAGGATTTAACGAAGGTTCACCCATTCGCGCGAATTGAATTTTAAATTTTGCTGTCAATGGTTTTCCATCTGTAAATCTCCGATGTACCATGTAATCAATTTGAGCAAGGAGTTCCTCAGCAGTGAAGCAACCAGAAAAATCACCACCAGCAACCAGCATCACACATTTTACATTGAATAGGGCATCCGAACATGGATGACACAATCAACACCCATTTCTTTTCTCTAGGGAACGGAGGTTGTATGGATTCAACACATTCGACAAGATATCTATGGTAGTTCTTTTCCCGTGGCTTGTCTTCTCGCATTTGTGCAACAAACACTTTTGCGAGATCATCTCGTCCGTATTCAGCAAGGATGTTCATGGTTTCACCGGTCGTTTTCTCAAATAATGTTCCGCCATCATTGCTGCATGAATGCCATCACCAACAGCAATTCCAGTCTGACGATGTGTTCCACGAATAACGTCTCCCGCAAAATATAATCCCGGAAGAGATGTTTTAGGAAAATCTGAGGCGGTATCAAAGCATTTTTTAAGTGTTGAGGAAAGAAACGATATATTAGGGACTCTTCCACAGGCTACAACAATGAAATCAAAAGGTATCTCTTCAATATGTTCATTCCGTCGGCATCTAAACAGAATATCCTCGCTATGCTCTACGATTTCTTCAGGAACACATATGGTGTGAATGACAGCTCCATTTTTTATTACACGTTCTTGAAGAAGCGATAAACATGTCAGTTTTGATCGGGATATGATAGTTACCTCATGCCTCCAATTCAACAAAGTCAATGTGTAATCAAATGCGATGTCCCCTCCACCAATAACAAGGATTCGTTTTTTTACTCCATTTTCTTTTAAAAGTATTGATTGTGGTTCATAAAAGAGCCGTGTACCTTCGATGGACGTAGAACCAGGAATTTCTAACTTTTTTGGGATGGTTCCTGTCGAAATGATAATCGTAGACGAAACTAAGCAACCTTGATCTGTTTCAATATGGAATTTGTCATCATGGTGATGAACATGTTTTACTCCTGATTTTGTGATTGATGCACCGACCATGTGAAGTTGCTTAACAAACTGTTCTGCCAATGTACATCCGCTAATGCCTTCAGGGAAACTAGGATAGTTCTCTACAAGATAGGCGTGTCTGAGAAGACCTCCCGGCTCGTTTTTTTCCATAAGAATTGGATTCAACTCTGCTCTTTGGAGGTATATCGCTGCAGCTATCCCTGCAGGACCCGCACCAATGATCGTTACTTCATTTATTTGATCCATGAGATTACCTCTTTGGTGGTCACCAAGGTGGTAAAACCATCGGAAAGATTTCGTAGACTGGCATCATGAAACACCTGTTCATCTGATGCGGTGGCGTCGGTTACAAAGAACACATCATAATTTCTCATGAATGCGTCTCGTGCTGTGGTTTCACAACAGAGATGGGTTAATACTCCTGTAATGAGAATATTTGAAACTTTGAGTTTCTTCAGAATCTGGTCAAGATCTGTTTTAAAGAAAGCACTGTATTGTGTTTTTCGTATCACAGGCTCATTGGGGAGCGGCTGAAGTGGAGCTATGATGTTTGAGAAGTCATCGTCATCGTAAAGAACATCGTTCCACCATCGGCCCATTGACCCGGGTGATTCTGTTCGAAGAAGTGCATATCTGGTGAAGATAATAGGAAGGGATTGTTGCCGATAGACAGTCATGAGATTTTGGATATTGGGTATAATCTTTGTTGAATCTTTAAAGTAAGCGTGAGAAGACGGTTTGCAAAAAAACTGTTGCATGTCGATAACGAACAATGCAGAGGTTTGTGGTCCAAAAACGGTTTTTCTGTTTTGGATAGGGTGTTCTTTTTTTTCCGTCTGTTTCTGATTTGATCGCATTAACATTTCTGTTCAGCCTCTTTCCTTTCGTCGTTTCCTGGTTTGTGAGGCTGGAAACAAAAAAAACAATGCCTCTTTTATGTGTATAAGAAATACATTGGATATTAAAAATGTTAATGCTTGATTCGAAATCGCATTTTCAATAAATATGGGATATTACTCAATAAACACTAATTTCCTATAGAGTATCTAAAATAATGAAAAACTGATCAACAGATATGGAATCAAATGTGTTAACAAATACGAGTTCGAATCTCTCTCCCCGCACTAATCATTAGCACGGTTATTTAACAGAAGAAAAACACAATTTTTACTAGTAAATCGACGCTCAAATCCTAATGGGAGCTTTTATATTCATTAGAGATTAATCTTTTAATAAATATGAGATTTAAACTTGGAGTTGGTATCACTTCCCCTGCACTTTTAATCATTTTTACAGTAGAAAAACATATAGATAGTTGATTTTTAATGTCTAATCTTTACTTGGATTTTTTTCTTATCAACTGAAACAAGTTTCTTTAGATTTAATGTAATATTTTTTTGTGGTTTAAATTTATCAATTGATATTTTTGGGGAAGTTCCATCCACTTCATATATATAATATCCTCTTTCTCCATTAATAGAAGTGATAAACTGATTGTCACCAATTCTTTTTACTTCAACACCCGGAAGCTGTTGGAGTGCATTAAAAAGATTATCATTTTTATTAATTTCAACCGAAGATTCCTCAATAAATGGTTCTAATATTTTTTCTAAAATTTCCATATTTGCAGATAATAAATGAACATTTCCAATTATTCGTTTCTTTATTAATCCGGTTTCTAAAAGAATATTTACATGTCTTGAAGTAACAGGAATAGAAATGCCTATTTCTTTAGCCAACTCGGATAAATGAATTTCTTTATGTAAAAGGATCTTCATTATTTTCATTCGTGTTTGACTGCTCAATGCTTTAAACAGATTGTTGTTACCCATTTTGATAAAGAATGTTATCATTTTTGATAAATTTAAATCTTTCCTTTGTATACATTCATTTTAGGAGTACAAATATGAAAAAAAAATCTACGATAGGAATTTTTATTTTGATAAGTATAATACTGATGAATGTTCCATTAGAAAGTATATCAGCGGATTCTGGAGGAGATTACCCTTTTCAGCCTACAGATGAAGTAATTACTAAAGCCTTAAATTTTTTAAAAAATCAGCAATTGGAAGAGGGAAGTATCGGAGGATTTGCTGTTTCTTCATGGGCGGCTATGACTATTTCTACAGCAGATAAAGATGCACATGACTGGGGAAACCTGGTAAATTATCTAAAAGATAAAAGTTACTTGCTTGATCCCTATAAGGCAACAGATTGGGAAAGACAAACGCTTGCGATAGTAGCATGTGATGAAAACCCAAGGGACTTTAATGGAATTGATTTTATTACAAAGATAGAAAGTTTTTATGATGGGGTGCAAATCGGCGATAATGCAAATTTGTATGATGATTTTTTTGGTGTTTTAGCATTAATTTCAGGTGGTGTTGATAAAGATAAATCTATTATTCAAAATGTTATAAGCTACATTAAAGGAAAACAAAATAATAACGGTGGTTGGGGTGATGTTGATTCAACATCAGTTGCAGTTATGATATTAATCATAGCGGGAGAAAATCCTGACTCAGAGATTATTAATGATGCGCTTTCATTTATTAGATCAACTCAAACTGATAGTGGCGGTTTTCAGGCTTGGGGAACTACTAATGCTGCATCTACTTCTTGGGCAGTAGATGCTGTTGTTGCTGCTGGTCAAGACCCAACAAGTGTTGAATGGGAGAAAAATGGTAATTCACCGGTTGATTTTCTTTTAAGTTTACAGCAGAGTGATGGTAGTTTTAATTGGGCTATTGGTCAAAGTATGAATCCTGAATGGATGACTTCATATGTTATCCCTGCTCTGCTAGGAAAGCCTTATCCTGTTAAGATTCGCGAATCTGATGATGACAATAATGCAAATGAAAAAACCAGGAGCAGGAATAGCCAAGGTAATGATGATGGATATGATAATTTGTATCTAAATGAGTGGACAGGAAATATTAGAATCGAGGGAAAAGTAGACACAGTTTGGAATGGAATTGTAACTGTTAATGAATCGCGTATTTATGCTAAAAATGTTGATACCGGAGAAATAGAAGAATATTGTATTCCTTATCCGAGTGTGCTGGGTGCAGCTGATGAGGCATCGAAGAAAGGTGGTTTTTCTTATGTTGTTGAGTATTGGCCTAGTTGGGATGCATTTCTTGTTAAAACAATTGATGGTGGTTCTGATTGGTGGCATTACTGGGTTGATTATGAACTCCCTATGGTTGATGCAGGTAAATATGAATTAACTGACCAGGATTATGAAATATTGTTTGGGTATTTGGAAAGTTGGGAGGCACATGCGTTAAGAATATCTATCGATAAAGATGAGGTTAAGAAAAACGAGAATTTTACAGTAAGTGTATTCAATGAGACAATGATTGGTGTTGAAGGTGCTACTGTATATGTTGATTCAGAAACATATAAAACAGATGAAAATGGTAATGTTACAGTTAGTTGTTGTACAAATGGAACATATAAAATATATGCAGAAAAAGATGGTTTTGTTCGATCAGAAAAGGTAAGTATTATAGTTAAAAAGAATGTTATGATAACCAAACCTTCTGTTAATAGCTTTTATCTAATGAATTTAAAACTATTTAATAATCTTAAAAAGACGTGGATAATCGGTCCGATTGATATCGAGGTTGAGGTATCAGAAGATATAGAAAAAGTTGACTTTTACATTAATGATAAACTTGCCTATTCTGATGAAGAACGTCCATTTAACTATAAATTAAATGAAAGAGCTTTTTTTAAGAAAAACAAAATCATGGTAAAATCTTATACAATTGAGACTTTAAGCTATAAAAACCTAATTGATAACATTATAAAAATTCTTGAAAAAATCAGATCAATTTATGATAAAAATGAACTTAAAACAAGTTTACACATTTTAGAAAGTAATTTTGATAATTTTGAAAAAACAGTTTTCAAAGAAGAAAATACAGACACTAAAGAGGTCGTTTTAATTAATTTATTTCCTAATCTTCATTAGGGGTAATCAAAATGAAAGATAAAATAAAACAAATCATTGGGTTTTTATTACTGATAGTTTTTGCCGTTTTAGGTCGATTTTTTTTAGTTTCAAAGGGGATTCAACCTTTCCCTAACTTTGAAGTTGTAACTATCGCTACATTTATTGGTATTATGCTACTTGATATGAGAATTGCAATGTTTATACCACTTTTTGGTATAATTTTTAGTGATATTTTATTGGGGAATCCAATATTTATTGGAGAAAAAATGAATCAGATAGTAATTTTCACATATTCTGGTTTTGCCTTAATTGCTCTTACAAGTATTTTGTTGAAAAATCGAATAAAACCGTATATTATAGGTATAAAATTACATTCTATTTTTTGTATAGGGGGAACCTGCGCTTTACTTGTGTTTCTTTATGATATTTGGACGAATTTTGGCTGGTGGTATATTATATATCCTCACACTGGAGAAGCATTAATTACTGTTTATGGTCTTGGTGTTCCTTTTATGATCTATCATTTGATATCAGGAGTAACAACTTTTGTATTGATTGGGCTTCCTGTAATTACCTATGTATCTAATAAACAAGCATTGTTTTCAATTCAAGAATCTAATAAAACTGTTTTAAGGCGAAGTATACCTGCTGTTGTAGTTACTTTGATTTTAGTTATTGTCTCATTTTCTGGTTGTATATCAACTTCAGTAGAACAAGGTATTACTGTAGAACGAGTTGAGAATGTGAGTATGAAAATTGTTTCACCAGAGTGGAATATTAATTATTTGAATGTGACAACAAATAATGTTACTGTTGCAGATTTTTTACTTGAATGTGCAGAATATTATGGTTTTTCTGTAAAGGCAGATAATTGGGATAGTTACGACTCGTTTTTTGTTGTAGCAATAAATGATATTGAAAATGGTAAAGATGGCAAATATTGGTTGTATTATGTAAATGGTGAACTTGCAAATGTTGGTTGTAGTAGATATTATCTTAAGAATAATGATGTTGTAGAATGGCGATTTGAGAAATCTCCCTTTTAGATATGATACGGTTTTTTAAACAAGTAAAAAAAGGATTTAATAAAATTAACAGTAGCATAAGAATTTTAATCATTTCAACAGATAAGAATTAATAAAAATGGTCCTAAAATAAGGGTAAGGGTTCGTATGTAGGTATGAGAATAAGTGATTTAAGCTTGAAGTCCATATCACTCCCCTGGATTTTATGATAATTACTATGTCCTTACTATAGTGAATTGGCCACACAATAAAAAGAGATGAATAATTATTCCTTCGTAAAAATCTCATGTAAAAACACCCACTCAGAGATATCTATTTATATAACCACCATCGGTTTTTTTTATTAGATGATCCAAACAAAATTAGATGATGTCTTGATAAAAACAATCCGGGATGAAGTGAAAAAAGGAAAGTTTAAGATAGAAGTGGCAATCGAACGCGGTCTCGACTATTCTACAGTTAAGAAATATACTCATGACATTCATACTCGTTTAGGCATACCGGTGGAGCTCGAACAACGGATAAAGGATGAAGTAAATAAAGGGAAATCTAAGAGGCAAGTAGCTGAAGAACTGCATATCTGTAGGGACACCGTGATCAAATATACGAGAAATATCCCCAGAAACACGAATATGCGAAGGATAAGATCTGATGAGGAGATAGCACAGATACGACAAACCGTTCTTGAATGCAAATCCAAAACTGAAACGGCGAAAAGATTAGGTCTTACCTATTGGGCGATACGATGGCATACCCAGGATATACCGATGAATCAGGGAGTACCAGAAGATTTAAAGGAGAAAATCAGGGAACGAGTACAACAAGGAATTTCGGAATCCCAGATAGCGCGGGAGATGAAACTCTCCCGTGCATATGTGATACGATTCACCAAGGATATACAATTTGGATCCCAAATTATCCAAAAACGAAAATCACATTTATCAAAAGAAACAATAGAGAAAATACGAAATGAAGTAAGGAGTAGTAAAACAAAAATGCAGGTGTCAAGAAAATTAAACATATCCCCAAGACTCGTTTACGAACATACGCATGACATCCTAATTCGCGATCCGCATAATCCCGGTTTATCTGGAAATCCACTCGCATTCCTACAGGAGATCATACAGAATGGATATGCCAAATCATCCATGAGAAACACTTATGATAATTATAAAAAGATTAAGAGTAAATTCCCAAACATTAGAAGAGTAAGTATGTATGGAGATGTAATTTATTTTATGCAGGAATATCCAGACATAGCAATGAGAGTATTCCTTGAGAATGTTAATAAGAAAATATACGATTATAACACATTGAAACAAATAACTGATGTTTTCCAAGGAAATATCTCAAAAAAGGAAAAGAAAAAATATATTGAAATCAGGAAAAATAAATATTCTTAATTGAAAATATTAATTCTGCTTTCTCCCAATATAATGCTTATTCTTTCATAGAAATCATACATTCGGATAGACTGTTGTTTATAAAACTCTCATCAATAATTATTTACACAGACCTCATTTCAATATCAAATGCTTTTAATAATGCCTACTAATGTTCTTTCTAATCTATCCTTATAAAAGCTATAAACCTAATTTATTATTACTTCACGTACTCTTATATTTAAAATATTTATTAATAATTTTTTCTCCCATATCACTAATATTGCTATCGGTGATAATTTCAATATCATCAGATAAATATGATAAAACATTATGAGCCCTGCCTATAAATAGAATCCCTGTTTCTCCTGTTAATAAATTATAATTTATTTGTTTGGCAATATATCTATCTCTTTTTTGTATAAGCACAAAGTTATTTTCATTAAGTTTTTTACTATGCTCGATAGCAATATTATTATTTTTATCCAAGTTCTTTGGAAAGTTTATTAAGTCGTCTCTAATTTTTTTATGTTCATTTATTAATTCATTGCTTTCTGTTTCTTCCAACACAGCACCTTTTTTAATTAAGTCTAAAACTATGTTGGATATCTTATCCATCTTTGCAGTTGATTCTAACATTTTTTGTAAGAGATCATCATCAGTAAGTTTATCAGTTATTTTTCCTAAATTTTTTCTATCTGTACTTATCTCTTTTTCATTTCCTCTCCAGCCTTCCCAAAATATCTTGTCTATCTTGACATTGATTTTTTTTATATAATCATCTATTTCTTTCCAAAATTTATTAGTATCCCGAAAATATTGGTCAACTGTTTTCTTACTAAGGGTATTTTCTAATATATCACGTTTTTCTAAACAGTGGTGGATAGTAGGGATATATACAATATTTCTCTTTTTCATCTTATACCTCATCCTCACCTATAAAATGTTTCTATTTTATATAACTCATATTAGGATAATTGAAAGTATAAAAAAGGAATAAGAAAGAGTTAAAGCCTGGTTTTTTTTAGTTTAGATATAGTAGTATCTTTTCAAAGTGACCAGTTTTTTTATTTCATTTGACTGTAAACTAATAATCTTACTCATTTTTTGTTTTTTCTATTAATTTAGTTCTATAATCAAAGTATTCTTGCAGATAATGATATGGCACGAGATTAACGACTGCTATAGTGTGAAATTTTGTCTCACAATATGGGCATATAACATCTATTTCTGGTTGCATTACTTTTTTTCTTGTTGCAATTTCTAACTTACTTTTATCTTTATTATTAATCAATTTTCTTCCTTCATTCATTTTGTCTTTCACCTCTTACAAAAAATATATATCATATTTTTTGAGCTTAAATTATGATAAAAAACCCTAAAATGTGTTTGTTTCTTGTATAGGAAATGGATATTCATGCTTTCACCTCAGTGCCGTTATTTTTGTTTTCGTTTATTTCAAAATCATATAATTTTATGATTTTTTCGGTAGTATCTTTTAGTTGGGATACATAGATGTATAGGTCGCCAAGGTTTTTGCGTATACCATCAGTATACTTTCGTCCATCGTTGTTATTTTGAGCTAATTGAATTGCTATCGGCTCAAAGAGATCACGAAAACTCTGTTTATTAGTCACAATTATTTTTTTTAAAGCAAGATAAACATCGTCCTCAACTTTGAAACTAATCACCTTGACCAACAATAATGCCTCCAAAACCATTTTTCTTTTTACGTGCTAGTTTAAGTCTTTCAATACGTTTTTCACGTTCTTTTTTACTAATTTTATATTTTTTACTAATTTTGAAGAGAGATTCAAGCTTTTTTATGTCTTTTTCATAGAACATAAGGCACAGCTCGTCTTCGCCCTCTTGCGTGATTTTAAGCTCAATCTCTGCGTTTCCTATGAGCTTTCTTTTAAAGAAAGTTTTATGTTGTTGACTTCGGAAATTCAATATTGCAACTAGCTGATTATTGATGATAGAATATAGCTGGATGCATCCCAGGTTTTGTTTAAGGCGGATCCCCCAGATGCCTATTTCGTCACGTTCCAACAGATACTTATCACTATATTCTTTTAGATACCTATTCCAAATACTATCAGAAATATCATAATCTGTTACATTGCGAATAACTTTTTCCATCTTTTTTTATCGCCTCTATCTTATCTTTTGGGTATTTGGGTTTCTTACACCAAAGTGTGTGGCCTTTTACTGTTAGAAGTTTCAAATATCTAGCATCATAACCCATAAGTACCCCAGTATGAGTAAAAAACCGTGATCTCCTGTATAATGTAATTTTAACCATTTTGCCAATATATTCTTTAAAATCTATTTCACTAATTATTTACCACCCCATCCAAAAGAGCCATCCAGGTATCTAAGTATAATGTTTCTCTCTATGCAATGCTGTATAAGTGACTGGTCAAAATTAAAACATAGGTTCTCATAAGTGCATTTTTGCCCATTTATTTTTATGAAATAGTCTTTAAGCTCATTTATTTTGTCAGAAAGTGAATTGCCTGCTGCCTTTTTCTGTATTTTTACATCTAGTCCAAAAGATTCAATAGGAATTTGTTCTTCCGTTGGTACTGGTTCTGCATAATACTTTTCATAGCGTTTTTCATCCCTCTCTCGCAAAAAAGCCGTGAAAATCGAGAAAACCGAGAAAACCGAGAAAACCTCTCTGTTGAGTGGTATTATACGGTCGTAGAAAACCAAACTAAATTCTTCTTTTTTACAATCTGGTTTTATTGGTTTTATATTAGCCGTAGAAAACCAGTTTTCTAACCGTTGGAGTGTTTCGGTTTTATTAGTTTTATTGGTTTTATATATCATTTCGTATATTTGGTCTGATAATTCAGTCCATGTTGGAATCATTTTTGCTGAGAAGTCACCAAAACGATAAGTTGTAACATTCTTGTTTGCGTTCTCATCATGTTTGCTTCCTTTTTCAATTAGACCTGTAGCAATAAGATTGGGTAAATGTTTGTAAAGCCATGGTAGAGAAAACATACATTTTGGTTCAAGTTCTTTTACTGTTAATTCTCCGTTGTCTTCCAATATCTTGAGGATATCTCGGTATTCTTTGCTTAATGGTATCATTTTAGGGTTGCTTGTTGTATAGATCAGTACCATTCTTGCGATCATGTAGTCGTCTGGTGTTGCGATTAGTTTTCCATCTGGTGTTTTCTCTCTTTGTTTTTGGTGGAATACAGCACTTGCACATATGTAGTCTAGGAAGCATTGGTAATGTGTCCTCATTATGTCGTCATCTGGGAAAAAATGTTGTATGATCTCTGCATAGGGTATTATTACTTCACAGGATTCTAAACTTTGAACAGCACTTCTTAAAATGTAATCTGGTATTTTTTCAATTTGTCCAGTATATTTCTTTGATATTTTATCCATAACATTTCTTGTTTGTTTATTGGTATCATTTAGTCCACCTATACGAAAACGTCTTAATGCTTCATCTTTAGGGTTTGCATGATGACTAGTAAGGATCATGCAGGGTTTTCCATATATGGGTATCTCGATTGTTTGTTGATCTTTCACTACTACTGCAAAGTTTTCACCATTCGCCATTGTTTTGAATGTTGAACAGTTAAGAAGTGCTTGTGTTATGTCTTCAAAATGTATTACTTTTTGATCCCATGTCCATTCTAGGTCTTTGTAATGCCAGTATGTAAAAGATTCTGGTGTCATTTTGGTGACATGTAAGTGTTCTTCTTCAGGTATTATTACTTCAAGTGTTTTTTTTGTTGTAAAATCTTTACCTAATCCTGTTTTATCTGATAATAAAAGGTTAGTGCTTTCAGGTATTGCATTTTTTACAAGTCTAGCTGTTGCAATTATAGTAATTGCTACAATTGTGTCTTCTTCGCCTGCTACACCATTGTTTTGCGCTTCTTTTATTGTATCTACTAGCAAATTGGGATCTTTCATCTTATCTTTGATTTTTTTTAATGTTTCTTTTTCTTTCTCTTTTATCGTTGTTTTATCTGACATATCCGCCTCTCAATGGTCTAATTTCTAAAACGCGGTCAAAAGCCAGAAATAAAGTCTTACCATTGGTGAAAAAAGTAAAAGAGTGATCACAAACCTCTGTTACAATTCCGCTTATTATGAAATGTTCGTCATTTACAAGTTGTACTCGTTGATTTAAAACTTTTTCAAAAACTTCCTTATCCAACACCACACTACAACCTCCCTTAATTATTCGCCGATTCCCTTATGAGGCTTTATTCTAAACAAAATCACAGCATATCCTATCTCTTCGAACTCTTGTTCAACTTCCTTTGCTTCTTGTAGTGTATTTAATATAAAATGAATACAAGGTTTATCATAACTAAATTCAGTTTGGTTCATAAAATACCTCTTTTTTTACATTCTAAAAAAAGTTCGTTTATCGTCCAAGTCTCATAATTATTCTTAGAACTTTCATTTGCAGTAGGACGATGATTTTTTAAAGGTGTAACGTGTTTCAATTGTGAGATCCCCTGAGGGTCTATTGGGTGGAAAAGGAATGTGTGTCTAGCGGACCTGTTCCGTTTCCATCTAATTTTTTTTGAATTATAATAAATAAATGCAATAGAACCTATTTATTTCTTGTCGGGAATTTTTTCCCACTTTTTATAGATAATATAAAACTTAAAAATGATTTATTATTTGATAATATAATTTAGATAAAAAATAATTATTTTATTTTTCTTTTTTCTTTAAATCATAATCCTTTAAAAGATTAACAAGCACCTGCTTTGTAATCTCTTCTACTTGGTCTTTATCCATTCCTTTCTGTAATGCTATACCTAAATCTGTTGCAGTAAGACCTGTTACTTCTTCTTTTGTGCGTTTTAATGTAGCACTACATTTAGCACAGAATTTGTTAGTCGGTACATTCTCCTCGTTGCAGTTCCAACAAATTATAGTAATAAGTTTACTCTTTTCAGGTTCTTTTGGTTCTTCATAACCAGTGATAACTTTGATTTTATCGTCAAGATCTTTAGAAGCTAGATGAACATAACGACTAGGCATCTTTGAAGTTCTACTCCATCCGTATCGTATCCTTAACTCCATCTCGTTAAAACCTTTCTTGCTGCAAAGGGTTGCACTCTGGTGTCTAAGCATATGTGGTGTTAAATCCTGTATTCCTGCCATTTTGCATAGAAGTCTAAGGTTTCCTTCTACACCAGGTCTACTTAGCCTTATTTTCTCAAAATCTTCCTGGGTTACAGTACCATTTTTAACCTTCTCAAATACCTTTAGATATGTTCTCATGTCACGACTATAAAAAAGTGGTGCATTATCATATTTCTTGAAAGGATGAGTGTTAACATATTCTTTTAGGTATTGTGTGCTACTTGGTAATATAAAAAGCCTGATTTTTCGTGTACCTGTCTTAAGATCAAGACCTCCTTTTGGTAAAATGAAATATGCACTCAGTTTATCAAAGCCAACAGAACCAACATTCAATGATATAAGTTCACTAATCCTAAGCCCTGCATCATAAAAACCTGCACTAAGCATAGCTTGATCTCTTTTCTGTTCACATACATTTAAAAGTTTAAGTAAATCTGATTCACTTATCAGTTTATCAAGTGGTAACTCCCTTTGATTGTTTGTATTTGTGCTGATCCATGAAACAGTTTCAGGATAAGGTATGTTCTTCTGGAATTGTTTACCCTTTTTGTATTCTGTTTTATTTGAATAATACTTGTAGAATCGTTTGATATGCGACATATACTGTTCGATACTGCTTTTGTTCAATCCCTTTTTAGTATAGTTCTTCTTCGATCTGCCTTGTGGTATATACTCAGTTTCTAAGTAATCCTCGAATTTAAGCATATCATCCTGCGTTAGATCTTTAAAAGACTTGTCTTTAGCATAGCTATCCAGGGCTAATAGGCTCTGTACATCATTCCTCATAGTGTAACTATTAACCTTATCTATTCGCTTTCTTAACAAAAGGTATTCTTTGACATCGTCAGAATGTTGTTTATTGCGAAAACTATTTATCATATTGCCGACATATTTATCGACATCAATACTATCAGACCTCATATCATAACACCCATAATTGGAATAGAAAGGGTATATATAAATTTAATTACTCTTTGCCGATTATGGATATAAATTTAAACCTGTGGAGGTAAAACAATAATATGAATATTAAAGATGCATTATCTGAAAAAATAGCAGGTGAAATTACTCTTAGCCCTAGACCTGGTCAAACTATACGTAAATGGCGTAATGTATTTGGTATTAGTCAAACGGATCTTGCTCGTCATTTAGATTTGTCACCTAGTGTTGTAAGTGATTACGAGTCAGGTAGGCGTAAATCCCCTGGGATTCAAACAGTTAAGAAAATAATTGAAGCTTTAATTAAAATTGATGAGACACATGGTGGAAGAATTTTACATCAGTATGACTCAATGATTGAAACACAAGAAGGTATTCTTGATATTATGGAATATCCCTATTCTATTGTTGCTGAAAAATTTATCAGTGAAATAGAGGGCAACATTCTAACAACTAGTAAAATTGGTTTGAAGAAAAACGTCAAAGGTTTTACACTTGTTGATAGTCTTAAAACAATTGAAGTTATAAATTCAGGGGATTATAACAGGTTATACGGTTGGAGCACTGAGCGTGCAATTATTTTTACAGGTATTAGATATGGTAGAAGCCCTATGGTTGCAATACGGGTTCATCCTGTAAAACCTACTGTTGTAGTATATCATAAACCTGGTAGTGTTGATTCACTTGCAATAAAACTTGCCGACAGAGAAAATATACCTCTTGTAGTAACTAATATGCCTCTTGACCAACTCAAGAAAAGACTTGTAACTATGGGTGACAAATAATAATGGATTTAATGGGTCTTTGTAGTATATGTGGTAAACCTGGTACAATGTATACTTGTAGTCTATGTGGTAGAATAGTGTGTACATCCTGTTATGATCATATTTACAGTATATGTAACCACTGTAAAACAGGAAAAATAGTTTAAAAAAAAAGCTTTTTTTCCATTTTTTAAAAATTAAAAATATTTAAATCTAAGATGTTTAGATATTACTTAAGTTAAAAGCCTCTAACATTTTTTTTATTATTTATTAAAATGATTTTTTATTAAAAAATTATTGAGGAAAAATTTATAGATAATTATTAACAGAGTTAAATTTAGGAATCTTTATGGTGCTGAGCTGGACTGGACAACATTTAAAGTCAGTATATATAATCCAATACAACAATTACTTCTCAGGATATTTGAGCCTTTTCCTTTACTTGAAAAAATACTAAATCTTTGCTAAAAAATTAACTCTATTTGTATTTTTTATTAAACTATTATTAAGAGGAATATCATAATTTTTTAATATTAGTTGCTCTTGGTTTTTTTTCTGTAGTATCTATCTGGTATTCAACATTATCCCCTTCATTAAGATATGTTCCTGCAGGTACATCTTTTCTGTGTACAAAGATGTCTTTTCTGTCTTCCCCTTGGATGAATCCATACCCTTTTTTTTGGTTGAACCATTTGATAGTCCCTTTCATTTTGTTTCCTCATTAAATTAATATTCTTTTTATGTAAGCGAAGAACAAATGTTTACAATTGATTTATATTTTTCTTATTATAGTAGAAGGAAAAATAACAATTATTTGTTTAAAACTTCTATTTTATCAAAAATTCCAGTTTGTTATATATTATATTTAGGGGGCCTATATCTATGAGTGGTTTTATAGACCGATAATTCTAAGGCTTCGATTTCCACAGCTTCCCTTCGAGTATACCATCCTTTAACAAAGTCAAAAGTAGTGAATTCTTTACCATCATTTATATGTTCATTTATTTTTCTTGTAAAATCATTAGTTATTCCAATATATACTATTTCACCACCCTTTTTTAATTTATAAACTGCATAATCTTTTTTTACCATTAATTTCCCCCACTTTTATAATTTGAATTAAATTCTTATTTATAAAAATTTTGAAAAAAATAAAAATAATTATTGTAATAAAATCATTAATATGTTTTTGTTAATTTGTTTTTAAAATTTTGATAATTATGTTCCAAAACATATCTGTTTTTCTGATTTCAACATCTAGATTATTATAGATTTATGCTTTGGGAACCTAAAAATTTATATATTATCAATGATAATAATATAATAAACATATTATAAAAAAGAATAAGAGGATGTTTTAATGGTTAAAAAAGAGAGCGTGTCCATTAAAAAGGCAATAGATGATCTTTTAGAAACTAGTATTTTCAAGGAAATAGCAAAGAGGAATAGTAACGATTTCGCTCAAAAGCTTGCAATATGGTTGGTACGATATATATTGGTCGTTACTTCTATGAATGAATCCTTAAAGATAGGACTCGATCAAGCATTATTTAATTTGCACGGAGATAAATTAAAGAAAATTTTAGAAGTCACAGAAAAAACCTTTCATAACATGAAAGGAGATACAGAAGAAACTAATAATTATATCTGGTATTTTTTGAGTTACTAAAAGTATTTATACAACTTTTCTATTTCTTTTTTTTGTGATCTAATATGAATGATAAGGCATATGAGATAAATAAAAAATGTAATCTTAATAAAATTAAAAATGAGGATCATAAAAAGGATGTTATTGAGTATATATCTATTCGCAAAACTATAGAAAAGGTTAGTAATGGTACACTAATAGGGGATATATACGCGTTAGCAATACTATCTAATTTTTTAAAATCTAAACCATTTGATGAGGTCACACAAGACGATATGATGGAATTTGATAAGTGGTTACAGAAAAAATTTGAAGATAACTCTATAGCTTTATTTGAAATCAGAATTAAAAGATTTTATAAGTTTATATCCAATAAAGAAAATTATAGAAAAGGTAAACAAATACAGAAAACAATCAAATACCCGCCTGCTGTAGAATGGATTACAACTACTAGGAATGACAAGGAATTACCACTTGAAAGTATTTTAACTGAAAAGCAGATTAAACAAATTCTAGATGCTTGTAAAGATGTCAGAGAGCAAGTTATAATTGTTAGTCTTATAGATGGTGGGTTAAGAAATAGTGAACTTTGTTCATTGAAAATAAAAAATGTTGGTTTTGATAAGCAATTAGGTTATTATTTCATATTGCCAAAGAAGGAAAAGAAAGCAAAGAAAGCACCAGAATTAAAAACAGGTATGAGGAAGATCCAACTTTTCTTGATACCTAGTGCTACATTATACATTCGTGAATATTTAAACCATCATAAATACAAAGGCAATCCAGATGCACCTTTCATATATTCTGATGCTAATTTTACTAAAAATAGAAATGTTGAAGATACTGCTTTATCTATCATAGGTTTATGGTTTATTGTTAAACGTATAACTAAAGATGCAGGAATTAAGGATATACACCCTCACACCTTACGTCATGTATCTGCAACTTTTTGTGCTATGAAGGGTTTTAATGAAGCTATGATGAGGGAACGCTTTGGATGGTCTAAAGCTTCAACTATGCCAAGTTATTATACACATATAGCTAGTAAAGATACAAAAGACTATATCAAAAAAATAATGGGTATAAAGGATACTGATGAGGATAAAAAAGATATTAGTGGACTTGCACCTATTGTATGCTGGAACTGTCAGGAGTCAAATGTTCCAACTAATCTTTTTTGCTTTAAATGTGGTGCTAATCTTAAACCTAAAAAAGAAGATATAATGCCTACTGCAACTGATACAGGTATTGTAATACAAGATATTATTAAAGACCCTGAGTTCAGAAAATATTTTAATGATATATTAGCATCTACATTTGAGAACTACAAAAAAATGAAAGAAAAAAGTTAACTATTTTTTATTTTTTACCTTTTTTCAATAGCTTATTCCAATATTCGTTTTGCTTTTTTTTATTTTCTGCAACTAGGTCTGAGTTCTCAGCTGCCTTTTTTTTAGCAGCATCTTGATACTCAATAATACTACTAATAAATTGATAAAAATTTTGGCGTATTTTATTCGCTGTATGAACATCTAATCTATGAAGTTTTTTAATCAATGATATACTCAAAGGAAACCAATAACCTTTTTCTCCCTTTCTGTATTCATCAGTATTCTGTTCGATATCTTTCATTAGATCTTGGTGGTCTACAATCAGCCGATATTTTACTTCAATTTCAGATATATGTTCATAATAAGTATAAAGAAATACACTTTCAATAAGGATATAATTTATCATTGAATAAAATACATTTCGAATATTATCATAAAAAAAATCATTATCTCCATATTGATAGCATGATTCAATAATAGAATCTGTCATAAGAAGAAAATCTTTACTTATAAGATAATTTCGTAATTCTGTCTTTTCGTCATTAGTTAATTCACAATCATTTCCTTTCAGTCTATCTATTAATTTTAAAAAAAGAATTTCAGGGTTAGCAATAACATAATCTCTTAGAACTTTAGATTTTTCTGTACAAATATCTTTAAACTCATAACGTGCTGGTATGTCATCATATTTCACAATATAAACCCAAGGAGGAGTTCTTGCCGCCATATTCTTTAATTTATTAATTATTGTTGGATGTCCCTTTATACCATATATAGTCATCGATAATTCGTCTTTATAATAAGGATGAACATATGTAAATAAATAAATCTCATCATCAAGATTTTTTTTTTAGTCTGATACTTATCATTTTTTTCCATATAAAGAACTCCTTTAACTAATCTATTTTAAAAATGATTAGTTTACCTAATTTGATATTAGTTAAAGGATAATTAATAAATAGTGGCTATATTAACATTTCTATGCAAAACTTTGGAAAACCGACATCCTTATATGTTGATGACGAAACGAAAGCACTTTTAAATCGATATATGGAAAAATACAAGCTTTTAAGAAACGCAGTATTAAGGATTATTGTAAAAAAATTTTTTGAAAGGAGGGACTAAAATGCCTAGCGATGCGTTAATTCGTTTCCATGATGAGTTCTGCCCTGAGTTAAGTTATGATGATCCAAAACTTACTTTTTTGCTTATTGAAAAAATAAATGAACTTAAAAAAATTGAAGAAAAGGAGAGTGAACTGGACAAATAAAAAAATCCTAAGTTTACCTCTGTTGCGATGAGAAGCTAAAAATGTAAATATTAAAAAAATAGGGGAATAAAAAACATGAAAGGAAGTGAAAAAAATGATATGGATAGAAATAAACACACCAAATAAGAAGCAGTTGCTAGAGCTTAGGGAGCACCCTGAAAACCTTTTAAGATTTCAAGGACACATCTTCAAACGAACACCAACAGATATTTTTGGAGGTATTGATGGACAAGGATGCAATTTTTCCGTTTATAGACAAGAAGGTTAGGTTAGAACGTAGAAACACTAGCAATTTAGATCCCTATAGGACATTTAAAATTACTGGGTTCATAAAACAAGTTTACAACGATAGTATAAGTTTTTACACAGATCATACTGGAATCATAGCCCTAAGTGAAATCGTGGGAATCGAACTTTTAGAGTGATGTAGCAAATGGTATCCAAACGGATTACTATAAAAAAAATTGCTACGGGATATTCAATAACAGTTATTGTCAAAGATAGAGATGTATTCCAAGATCTTCATGTCGGTATCGTACGTTTTTTTAATAAAATAAAACAACAAGAAGAGGAGGATACAGCATTACGTGTAAATCAAGAATTGAAAGTTATCTAAGGGCATTAGACAAAGGAACTTTAACTTTTTATCATGGCCTGCAAGATTATCGCAAAGGGAAACTATCAAAAGAAGTCTTTAGACAAATATGGGGTGACAACCAATGAACAAAGAGAGTAGTGTATCAACATACATTACTAAGGATAAGGAGAAAGAGAAGAGTAGTGCATCGACATACTCAACTTTTAACAATGATACTGACCAACGTTTAGAGAGTAGTAGAGTAGTAGTATACGACTACTACTACTCGGTAAAAAAGGGATTACTCCTATACCCTGAGTTGAGTAACAACATACTCTACCCTCTCTTTATAGAAAATCTGGAAAAATGGATAGGTATTTTGTTTAAAACGGATTATCTTAAAATTATATACTTTCTTAAAAAAAATAAGTTTTGTCATGCAAGAGGTTTTGCAAAAATATTCCATATGGATCTAGGAAATACAAATAAAAAATTAGATATTTTATTAAGTTATGGGATAATAGAACTAGTAGAAAAGGAAAAATATGATAGCATACTGTATAAATAGTAAAAGCCATTAGTTTTTGGACAAATTAATAAACTAGGATTCAATTACATCCCTAGGATGGGATGTATGAAATCAGAAAAGTCAGCGAAAATTAAGGAAAGGGAGTTAATCATCAAGCTATCTA
>Ga0299915_10000677_pt1 | contig 25560 bp, 18 predicted proteins | sample RVTome_13_FD_200263 | JGI IMG/M metagenome (GOLD analysis project Ga0299915, IMG submission 200263) | Soil microbial communities from uranium-contaminated site in the Upper Colorado River Basin, Wyoming, United States - RVT92D227 (version 2) ... | reverse complement strand
GCGATCGCGCTGCTCCACGTCGGTCTCGTGCAGCGCGAGTGACTTGATCCGGATCCCGCGCGGCTCGCTCACCAGCTCGAGGCCGATGTCGTGCCAGCGCCGATCGCTGTTCGGGATCGCGATCGCGGCGCCCTTGAGGTCGAGCGCGCCGGTCACGTTCAGCTCCTCGAGCGAGAGGCCGGCCGGTGTGCGCACGAGCGCGAACGTGCCCTCCATGTCCCAGCGCAGGCGGCCGGGATCGTGCATCGCGAGCTTGCCGGCCGCGAACGCGGGGACGAGCGGGATCAGCGGCGTCTCGGCGGCGCGGGCCGTTGCGTGGATGGCGATCCGGTCGGGGTTGCGGCGATCGATGTCGGCGACGATCGCGACGGCGCCGCCGTGCGTGATGGTCGCGGTCAGGGCGGTGGCGGTGCCGGTCGCCACGATCGTGGTCTCGCCGGCGCCACCAGTTGCGGTGCCGTAGCCGTGCCAGCGCAGCCTGGCGTCGAGCGTGGGTGTCTTGAGCGGTCCACGCACGACGATCCGGCCGCCGACGTGGCCGCCGAGCTCGGCGAGCTTCGGGCGAAGCCCGGCGAGGCTCGCGAGCTCGCGGTCCGGGAGGTCGACGGTTGCATCGACGGTGAGGCCCGCGCGGAGGTTGGCGACATCGAGCTTGCCGCCGACGAACGGAGCCGGCATCGCGACGGTGCCGTCGATGATCGCGAGCGGGCTGCCAGCCGCGTCGAGCGCGATCGTGCCCCTGGTCGCGACCGCGAGCCCGCGCGCTTGCGGTGCGAGCGTCAGGTGCAGATCGATCTTCTGCGAGCCCTGGGGCAGGGCCGCGGCCGTCACCGCGAGCGCGATCGATCCGGTGGGCCGCGCCGGCGTACCCGCCAGATCGACGTGAAGCTCGACCTCGCCCGAGGTGGCGGCGAGCCGCGGTGGGACTCGATGGCGGAGGTGCTCGGGGACCAGCGCGGTCAGCTCGGCGAGCGGCCGGCGCGCGATATCGACGGCGACGCGCCAGGAACCGGCGGGCTGGAGCCTGCGGTGGTCGAGCGGGATCCGAGCGTTCAGCGTGGCGAGCACGCTGCGGTCACTCGCGCGCACGACCTCCGCGCGCGTGCTCACCGACGTGTCGTTCGCGCGGCCCTTCGCGATCACCCGGAGCGCCGGCTCGCGGAGCGCGATCGTGAGGCCGTAGTCGGCCGAGAGGCTCGCGCCCGTGCGCGCGACCTCGATCGTGCCCGAGATCGATCCGAGGACTTTCGGTGGCCGTCCGGCGAGCCGGGCGAGCGTCGCGAGGTCGAGCGAGTGGAGCCCGAGCTTCGCCGTCGCGTCGCGAACGAGCTTGTTGTCGAGGCGAGCGGTCCCGGCGAGCGAGATCGCGCCACCGGCGATCGCGATGCGAGTCGGCTCGAGCTCGACCGCGAGCTCGCCGTCGAGCTTGCCCGACGCGGTGACCACGAGGTCGAGCTGCTGGAGCGGGGGAACCTTCGGTGGGATCGCGATGCCGGCCGCGGCGAGCACCTTCATCGCGTGGGCCGGACTGCCGGAGAGCTTCACGCGTCCGTGCACCGTCTGGTCGGCGGCGAGCTCGCCGGTCGCGGTGATCTCGAAGCCGAGCCCGCGCGCGTCGAAGGTGGCGAGCCGGTACGCACCGCGAGTGGCCACGGCCTTCGCGGTGAGGCCCTCGATCGCGAACGCGCCCACCTTGGTCGGCCCGACCACGAGCCCGAGCTCGGCCTCGAGATCGACGAGCGACACGCCGGATCCCGCAAGATCGAGGCGCATGTCGGTCTCGATCGCGGGCAACGGCCGCTTGCCGGGCCTGGGGACCACCACATCGATGCTGCGCCCCTTGCCCACGAGCGCGAGCTGGTAGCGCGGACGCGCGGGGGTGGAGAAGTCGACGGTACCGTCGAGCGCCAGGTTGGTGTCCCGGGTCCGGACCACGCCGTGAAGCACGAGCTTGTCCTCGGGGCCCGAGATCGTGACGTCCATCGCGACGTCGTCGAGCAGGACCTCGCGGCCGAGCAAGGTCGCGAGCTGCTTGCTGTCGACCCGCGTCTTGCCGATGGTGATCGACTGGTCGCCGCGGAGCTGCCCCCCGGCGAGGCGCAGGTGCGCGCCCAGCGATTCGATCCCGACCGCGCCGATCGCGAGCTTGCCGACGTCGACATCGAGCGCGTCGGGCCGCCGGCCGAGGGTGATCGAATCGATCGCGACGTCGAGGTTCTTCGTCGGGGCGCCGGGCTTCGAGATCGCGACCTTCGCACCGAGGCGAGCGAGCACGAGCTCGAGCTCGTTCGCCGCGGGGCGCGCGTCGAGCGAGCCGGCGAGGCCGAGCTCGTGGACGGCGATCGTGGTGCCGTCGGGCCTGGTCAGCGTGGCGGTGCCGGAGACCGCGAGCCGCGCCACCCGGATCTGCTTCAGCGGCTTGCGATCGGACGGCTTGAACAAGCCCGTCAGGTTCGAGCGGCCGTCGGCGGTCTGGACGACCGAGACCTCGAGGCCATCGATCTTCAGGTCGTCGATCACCGGCGCGCCGTCGAGCACGCTCGATCGATCGAGGTCCACCGTGATCGCCGCGATGCTGATCGCGGGCGCGCCGCTCGCGTCGCGGATCTCGAGCCCGCCGAGCTCGATCTCGCCGAACATGAAGCTGTAGTCGAGCGAGCCGAGCTTGACCTCGCCGTTGACGGCGGCGGCGAGCTTGCTCTCGATGCGACCGCGCACGACCGACTTGCCCCACGACGTGTGAAGGAACGCGATCGCGAGGACGACCAGGAGGACGATCGCCCCGAGTAGCCTGCTCGCGATCCGGACGATGCGGCGCCACAGCGGGCGCGGCGGCTTCGCTCGCACGGCGAAAGTATCGCGCACCCCGGTGGTCTCCGGCATGTCAGAACGCCTCCCCGACGCGAAACAACACGAGCAATCGATCGAGGTCACCCGCGACGGTGTTCTCGTCGACGATCCGGTAGCTGAGGTCGATCGAGACAGGCAAATACCAGCTCCGGAGTCGGACCCCGAGGCCGAACGCGACCGAGAGGCCGTCCTCGAACGCGTTGGTCCCGGCCCCGGCACCACCGGCGTCGACGAACACGGCGGCGCCATAGAGCTTGCGGAACGGCAGCAGCCGGAGCTCCACGCTCGACTCGACGAGGCTGCGTCCGCCGAGCAGCACGCGATCGCACTCGGCGGCCATCGGCACCGCGCACGCGGCGGGCGACAGCCGATCGCGCCCGAAGCCTCGCATGCCGTGGGCGCCCCCGCCGAACAGCCGCGGCCCGAGCGGGATCCCGCTGTCATCGGGGAGCAGCACCCAGCCCGTCGAGACCCGCGCGCCCACCGACCACGAGGCGTTCAGCGGGACGAAGCCGCGCGCGTCTGCGGCCAGCTGGAGCCAGCGATGATCGCCGAGCGCGCCGCCGGGGGAGTACGACGTGCGCAGCCCGAGCAGCCACCCGCTCGTCGGCTCGACGCGATCGTTGCGGCGGTCCGCGATCACCGACGCGGCCAGCTCGGCGCCGGACGAGTCCTCGGCGGTGGCGAGCCGGAGGCGCTCGACGTCCATCGCGGCGAGCTGCGGCAGCTCGAGCTGACGACCGAACCGATAGAACGCATCGAGGTCGACGAACACGCCGCTCGCCAGCGTGCTGCGAACGCCCGGGCCGGCGACCACCTCGCGCAGCATCGTCGACGGGTAGAGGATGTCGCGCCAGCGCGTGGTGATCCGGAGGTCGAGGTCGCGCCGGATCCAGCTCGGGTGGAGGTATTGCGCGAGCGCGCTGCCATACACACCCTCCGCGAGCTCCTTGTCATCGCCGATCAACCAGCCGTAGCCGACGTTGCCTTCGACGACGAGGTGGTGCTGGGGCGCGAACAGGTTGCGAAACAGCGTGCGTACGCCGGCATACGCGTCGATCCGGGTCGGGTCGGCTTCCAGGCCGACCTCGGCGCGCAGCTGGCGTGCGGGTGCCTCGACGACGATGACGCGCACACCGAGCGACTCCGAGAGCCGGCGCGGGACCAGCTTGCCGTCGCCATCGACCTGGTCGGGGGCGAGGACGCCTCCGCTATCGGGATGCTCGGGCGGGCCGGTCTGGATGTCGGCGTCGGTGAGGACGATCGCGGAGGCGAACGCGCCGGTATCGAGCAACGCGAGCTCGGCGCGCCGCTTCGCCGTCGTCGAGTATCGATCACGAACCCCGAGGCCGGTGCGGGCGACGATCGTGTCGACGGGCACCGCGTGATTGCCTTCGACCGCGATCGTCCCGATCCGCGTCCGCGGGCCGGGATCGAGGTAGTAGAACCACGCGACGGTCTTGCGCTCTCGATCGACGAAGCTGCGGCTGTAGCCGCGTGCATGGCCGAAGCCTTCGTCCTGGAGCCGCTCGGCGAGCACCCGGCGAACCGGACGGTAGGTCTCGAGATCGATCGGGTCGCCGGCCTGGAACGGCACCATCGCGCGGAGCATCGCCGCGTGGTCGGGTGGCGCGCCGATGATCTCGACCGATGCGATCCGGTACGCGGGGCCTTCGTGCACTCGCCACGTCACCGCCACGCGGCGACGATCGGCCGAGTACTTCAGCTCCGGCTCGTCGACGGTCGCGTCGAATCGTCCCCGCCCTGCCAGGTAGGCGGCGATCCGACGTCGGTCCTCGGCGAGCCGGAACGGGTTGAACGTGCGCTCCGGTCGGATCGCGTTCTTGACGCGCAGGCCGAGGTTCTCGAACAGCGGCTTGTAGCTGACCTCGAGCTGCTCTCCGGCCCGCGGCTCGATCTGCACCGACGAGACCGAGATGTCCGTGTGGCCGGGCACGCTCGGAAAGCGCGGCTGGTGACAGCCAAACGCCGCGAGCGCGACCACGACGATCGAGCGACCTGACGCCGCCATGCAACGAGAGCGTCGCAGAACCATGCCACGTGCGCTATCTGGACCGCGTGAAGATGCGCGGCTTCGTGGAAGCTGCGGCATCGCACGACAAGGAGTAGACTTCGGATCGTTCCATGACCGATGCCGACGACATGGCCGCGCGCAGCAAGCAGGTCGCCAAGACGATCCTCGACGCGCTCGACGAGCCGGAGGATCCGGAGCGCAAGGCGTACGAGGCGCAGAAGGAGCGCGAGGACCGCGAGGCGCTCGAGAAGTTCTACGCGCTGACCGGCCAGAAGCCGAAACCCGACCCGGCGATCGCCTCGGCCTTGCAGGAGCTCGCCGATCGGATCGCGAAGGCCCCGCCGGCGGGCGCGTTCGAGCCCGTCGACGCGAGCTTCACGGTGGCCGGCCGAAACGCGATCCTCCGGCTGTCGCCGCTGCCGTCGAACCCCGATGGGCGGTATGTCGAGCTTCGCGTGTTTACGCAGAGCGGCCAGAGCACGTCGTCGCAGTGGCTGTCGCGGGGTTCCAACGACGAGCTCGTCGCGTACGTGCGCCGGCCGGAGGCACCCGCCGAGGTCGCGAGGACGATCGGCGAGCTGATCGAGTCGCTGAAGCGCAACGAGCTCGGATGACGCGGTAGGCTGGGTCGTGATCGAGCTCAGCGAGCTATTTCGAATCGCGCGGGACGCCGAGGCGATGCTGTCGCCGCTGGCCAACGCACCGACGGAGATCTTCGTCGCGAAGTTGAAGCCACGGGACGAGGACTACGACGCGGTGTTCCTCGGCGAGGCGGCCCAGCGGGCGCGCACCGGGTATGCGGCGTTCTGGGCGAATCCGCCGAAGGCGCTCGGCAAGCGCGGACAGACGCAGGTCCGCGCGTTCGCCTCCGAGGCCGATGCGCTCGGCGTCGAGAACGAGTTCAGCCGCGAGTTTCCCGGCGGCTATCGCCGGGTCGCCGCTCAACTCCAGCCGTTCAAGGTCTGGCTGACGTTCAAGCTGGTCGAGCCGGGCAAACCGGATGGCATGAGCTACGACGGACTGGTGTGGCTCGGCGAGCGCTGGGCGTGGTTCCCCAAGCCGTGGCGCATCCTCGGCGGCGAAGAGACGATCCCCGCGAACTGATCCGGATCGGCGGCGTCCGAGGGAAGCCTGTCCGTGATCACGGCCGCAGTGCGTCTACATCCGGTCGCACTTGTAGATACCCTTATCGACAAGCTCGATCGCGGTCTTGTGACCGGACTCCTCCGATTCGATCTTCTTGATGATCTTCTCGGCGTGAGGCTTCACCTCGAGACTGCTCTCGCTCTGTAGCTTGCTCTTCGTGTCGGCGAACGCGCGCTGCACGTCGACGCGGTACTCGCGACATTGCTTGCCCACGGCAAGGCGCGTGGAGATCTCCTTCTTCTCGTCCTCGATCTTGCGCTGCCACTCCGTGACTTTCTCTTCGAGCCCTTTGATCTCCTTCTCCTTGTCGGAGATCTTGTTCTCGAGGTCGCGCTTCTCGCTGTCGTCCTTCGCGCTCGACTTCTTGTTCTGAAGTTCGTCGCGCTCCTTCTTGAGACTCTCGAGCTTCGACTTCACGCCCTCGATGTTCTTCTTGATGCCCTCGGGGTCGAGGCCGTCGCAGCTCCACGTCCGCTTCTTGCAGTAGTCATCGATCCGCGGAGCGCGATCGTCGCAGGTGCTGCGATAGCTCGAGTACGGGATCAACCCGCATCCCGACTTCTCCGATGCTTCCTTGAAGTCGTTCACCGACTGGGCCGCGACGACTCCGCCCACGAGTACGACCATTGAGATCGCGTACCCCACACTTCGTCTGTTCACGAGGTGCCTTCTCCGGCGACACCGCGCCAGTAGCTGTCGACCACTTCGGTCATGTCCTGCTTGTCGAGCCGATTCGAAATCGAATCCTCGAGCGCGACGAGTACGTCGGCGATCGCTCGCCGCTGCTCATGCGATAGGCGTTCGATCCGCGCGTCGAACCACCGAGGATCTCGCGTTCGTATCAGCGCACCACGAAGGAATGCCGGCAGGTTCCGGATCGCCGGGCCGCCCTTCGCGACGCCGGCGACGTACGCCGGGAGATATTCGCCGAACCTCTCCGGTGCGAAGAACATCAACGCATCATGATGTTGCTCGACAAATTCCGGACCGAGCTCCTTCCAGGTTCGTCCTCGTGCACCTTCTATGAACGCTCCTCCGTCGAGGTAAGTCGTGCCTCCCTCGCCAAACGTGCCTTCGGGCACGAGCTTCGTGGCCGGAAACGCGGCCTCGAGCCCACTCAATGCAGTCACCAATGATGTCACCATGTCCTCCCCGCGGAAGGTCATTGCACGCAGGGCTCGGTGAATCAAATCAGTGGCAACGGCATCGGTCGCGACGCTCCGGACCTTTCTGCCGTTCATGCCGCACAAGCCCTGGCGGACGCAATACCGTAGCGAGATGCGGATCGCTCTCTCGATAGTCCTGGTCGCGCTGCTCGGATCCGTCGCGGTCGGCGACAGCAAGCAGGATGTCGATGCGATCGTGCGCAAGCGCATCGAGAAGGCCGCGGACGTGATGGCCGTCGGCGCCGACGTGCTCGTCAAGGGCGGGCACGTCAAACCGGAGGATGCCGATCAGGAGATCGTGGATCTGCACGGCGACTACGCGCAAGGCGGCGGCGGGTCGTGGATGAAGGTCGGCAAGCTCGAGGTCGTGGCCGACGACGCGAGCGGGACCGCGTGGTTTCACGGCCGCGCGATCAGCTTCGTGCAGGTCGATCCGAAGCAAGCTCCGACGGAGAACCCGCTGCGGATCAACGGGATCGCGGTCAAGGACAAGACCTGGAAGATCGTCGCGCTGAGCTACACCGAGGAGATCAGCGACCAGGACATGATCGAGCGCGCGCAGCACGTGGAGCCCAAGCTCGCGATCCCAGCGGCCGTCGTGACCCGCGGTGATCCGGCGCTCGCAAAGGTGGCGGGCAACTGGTTCTCCGCCGCGGCGATCGCGGGTGGAGCGAGCCGGGGCGCCAAGCTCGTCGCGAACGGCACGGCGGCGAGCGAGTACCAGAGTGGGGCAGCGGCGACCAAGCTCGCGGCGGCGTGGGACAAGCTCAAGCTCGCTCCGTACAAGATCGAAGCGAAGACGTTCGCGAACGGCCGCATCGGGTTCGTGCGCGTCGTCGTCGCGATGGCAGTCGCGAAGCCGAAACGCATCGTGCCGCTCGTGCTCGCCGCCGTCGTGGTGCAAGAGCAGGGCGAGTGGCGCTGGGTGTCACTCAACTGGACGGACTTCTCGGTCCCACCCAACAGCGATCCCGTCGACGTGAAGTGACGGCCTGCGAACGGATCACTCGGCGTCGAGCAGCGCGATCGCGTCACGCTCGGCCTGCGCGAACGCTTCGTCGCCCCACGCCGCGCGCCAGGTGTGGAGCTCGGCGTCGAGGATCGCGACGAGCTGCGGCTGGTGCGCGGCGAGTTGCACGCGCACCGACGACATCGTGATGAGGGCATCGGCGCGCTTGCCGAGGGCCACGTAGCGACGCGAGCCGACGAGCGCACACAGCGCGTAGGCGAGGGCATCGCCGCGCTGCGCCGCGAGGCCGAGGCCTTCGCCGAGGATCTCGATCGCTCGGTCGGATCCCTCGAGACCGGCGAGCAACATGCGCGTGAACGAGTTGGTCGGCTCGGCCTCGACGAGCGGCGCGATCGTCGAGCGCATCATCTCGGGATCGCCGTTCATGTACGCGACGAGCCCGAGCAGGAGCTGGGCCTGGTTCGCTTGCTGCGGGCGTGCCGTCGAGCGGGCGAGGGTGAGTGCCTGGCGGGCGCGCTTCTGCGCGGCCCGGACCTCCACGTTCGCGAGCGCGAGCGTCACCATGCGCATCAAGGCCGCGATGCGGAGCGCGGTCGGACCCGAGGCGATGAGGGGATCGAGGCAACGTCGTGCGGCGGGAAGATCGCGCCCGTAGAGCGCGGTCTCGGCGAGCGCGAAGTCGGCGGCGGCCTGTGCCGTGGCACCGCGTTCGTCGCGCGGCGTCTGACCGAGCACGCGATCGATCGTGACGAGCACCTCGTCGATCGTCTCGTGATCGCGCCGGAGCACCGCGGCGCGGAGCTCCACCGCGAGGATCAACACCACGCACGCGGGATCGGCGACCAACCGTGCGGCGACCTCCTTGTCGACACCCGTCGCCCGACCGTCATCGGCCGCGACCCAGTCGTTCCAGACCGCGAGCTCGTCGGCCGGAGTACCCGTGGCGGATTCCCGAGCGATCGCAATAGCCTGGCGATCGTCGATGCCGGCGCCCTCCGCCCACAGCCGATCGAGGAGGTCCGCGGGATCCACGGGGGTGACGCTAGACCGGGGATTGTTAGGCCGCAAGCCTGTGAAATGACAACAGGCACACCAGTTGAGATACGCTCGTCGAGTCGGGAAGAACCCAGCGTTCTCGAACGGATAAGGCTTGATGGAGCGCCGGCACCAGCACAGGAACGAGCGAGACGTCTCGGGCAACGAGGTCGATCGCCACGAACGCGAGCTCGAGCCGCAATCGTGGCCGGGGAAGCGCACGCGGATCGAGCTGCACTCGAACATGGACACGCGCACGCCGGATCTGCGGCGCATCCGTGCGGCGCTCGGGGCCTTGCGATCCGATGGCAAGCCGTTGGCGGTCGCGATCGCGGGCGAGTATTCGAAGTTGCTCGGACTCGACCTGTCCGACGTGCGAGTGCATCACGGTGGCGCGGCAGGTGCCGCGGCGAAGAGCCTCGGGGCAACCGCGTTCACGCATGGCACCGACATCGCGATCGCCGATCAGCTCGATCTCGACAGCTCATTCGGCCGCCATGTGATCGCGCACGAGCTCGTGCATGTCGCGCAGAACAAGCGCGGCGGCGGTGGGATGGATCTCGCGGCGCGCATGGAGATCGGGCCGAGCGGCAGCGCGATCGAGGCGGAGGCCGAGCATGGTGCCGCGGCGCTGACCTCGGGTCGCGAGTTCGCGATCGGATCGCACGGACGCCTGCCGGGCATCTCGCTGTACGGCGAGCACGAAGCGCAACCGACGGCGCCCCAGGCGTTGCCGGCAGCACCATCGGGCAAGCTGGCTGCACCGAACCCGACGACGACGCCACGATCCGAGCGTGCGCTACCGACGGGTGCAGCGCCGACGGCTCCGCAACCACGGTCCGCTGCCGTCCCGGCGGTCGGCCTCGACGCGCGCGTCGAGCAAGCGCTCGAGCACCGCGCCGATCCGACGCTCGAGGCCGGCTACGCACGAGCGGTCACGCAAGTCGATGCGCTGTGGATCCAGGCGTTCGGGAATTCGTTCCAGCCGACGGGGATCTGGAGCGCGCTGGTCGAGACGTTCACGTCTCGGAGTGCCTTCCAGGATCGCTGGGGCCAGATCGTCTCGGCAAACGCGAATCGCGGCACCTCGCTTGCCGACACGACACAGGCGTGGCTCGAAGGGCTGCGTGGTGTCGTTCACATCCTCGGTGACCTCACCTCGGTGGTGGGTCCCGGGCTCTCGGCGATCGCCACCGACGCGCTCGCGCTGATCCAATCGGAGCTCGCGAGCACGCGCGCGACCGAGCAGGCCAACGACGCCGAAGCGGACGCGTGGGTGTCGGAGGTGAGCTCGGCGTTCGACGTCGACCCGACCGAGGTGCACACCTGCCACGCGGGCTGCGTACACGGTCAGTTCGAACGCATGATGACCGCATACGCCGACGCCGATCCGACGCACATCGAGCCGGGCGCCATCGAGGAGGCCGTTCGGCGGTGGGAACAGAAGCGGAACTCCAAGCACGGCATGGAAGCCGAACCGGGCGCCGAACCGACGGCGGAACCGGCCGCGAACCTGGGGGCAGAACCAACCGCGGAACCGACTGCGGAACCGACCGCGAAACCGCCTGCCGAACCGGCTGCGGAACCGACCGCGGAGCCGAAGCCCAAACCGAAGACAAAGCCCACCGCCGAGCCGACCAGCGACGGCAGTGCGGTGGCCGCATTCACGGAAGCTCTGAATCCACGAGCTCAGGCGGCGCGCGCGGGCACCGTCTCGGACAGCAAGCCGGCCGGGTTCCCGGGCATCATGGGGCTCGCGTCGTGGAACTACGGAGACTTCACCTATCCCGATCTGCAGCTCACGACCAAAAAGACGGCGGCAAAAGACTGGGTGACCGAGGTGAAGACCACCACGTCGACCGACGCACCCACCAGCGCGATCGCGACACCCGCCGGCACCTATGCGCTCGCGGGGACCATCAAGGTACCGGTCGGCGCCAAGAAGATCGCGATGAAGCAGAAGATCATCGTGTCGGATGCAGCGGCCGCGCAGATCAGGGTGGCCGAGCAGGAGCACCTCGACGACGTCACGCAGGCCTATACCATCACGTTGAAGGCCGCCGAGACCGCGGTCAACGCCGCGGTCGGCACGTCCTTCGGTGACAAGGACAAGAAGACCACGATCAAGATGGCGAAGGACGCCGTGAAGGACGCGCTCGATCCCAAGCTGACCGCGAACCCCGCGACGTGGAGGGCGATGCTTCAGACCTGCGCGAACCTGACGAAGAGCGGTCGAGATGCCAGCAAGTGGCATACGTTCGACTATTTTGCAGGTTCCGACGATATCGACGTCGATGCCAAGATGGTTACCTACAACGTGAAGCCGAACCCCAATGTCGGCACCACGTCATCCGCGACGCTGATCGTCCTCTGATCTCGTACACATGCCGGTCGCGGCGAGCTAGGTTGTGGCGTCGTGAGACGTGGCCATGGAACGGTGCTGATGGCGCTCGCGTTGAGTTGCAGCGGTGGCACCCCCAAGCTCCCCACGAAGCCTGCCGCGCCAGCCACCGAAACCGCCGAGGAGGAGCAGATGCTCCCGGGTGTCCCCAGTCAGTCGATCGACGGCAACGAAGAGTTGCTCCAGCACCTGGCCGCGCGGTTGTTCACGGCGCCGGAGGGCCTGTGGCCGCGGGTGACGCGCGCGAAGGCGATCGTGCGCGGGTCGGTGACGCGCTCGGAAGTGATCGCGCATCCACCGGGGAAGAGCTTCCTCGCCGATCCGGAGCTGCGCGAGCTCGCCCCGGATGGTCCGGGCGGGCGACAGCTGTTCATCTCCGTCGTGGAAGTCACGACCGAGCGCTGGATCTCGGGGACCGGCGGTGCGATCGCCACGGGCATCTGGTTGTCGCCGGAAACCGTCACCTCGGAGACGGTCACCTTGCCGCTCGTCGGTAGCGCCGGGATCGTGCTGCTCGAGCGGCTCCCTGCGACGGCGCTCGGTCGCGAGCTCGGACAGGCGGTCCCGGGCGCGTATGCGATCGCTCCGCTGCGGCCGATCGTCCTGCCCGATGATGACGGCGAGCTGACGACGGCGCTGGACCTCGTGCGCTCCGAGCCGCCATCGGCGGCAACCCTTGCCCAGGCGCTGTCGCTGCATGGTGGGGGGCTCCACGTGGTGCTCGGGGTCGCGGTGCGAGCGCACACCGACGGTGTCGTGAGCGCGTTGCGTGCACGTGTCATCGCGGGATCCGACGACGCCGACACGTTGCTGGTACGAGCGGCGCTCGCGCGGCTGGGCGAGCGCGAGGCCGCACTCGCCGGGCTGGATTCGAATCGGATCAAGGCCGAGGTGCTCCAGGCGCTCGGCATCATCGCGCTCGACAAGGACACGGTCCGGCTCGGGCTCGTCGGACCCACCGTCACAACTCCGTTGCCCTGGTAGCCAGATGACCGACGACCAGACACCGCCGAAGCCGCCCGGCCCGGTCATGACAGGCGAGCCTCCCGCGTTCACCGTCGCCGACCTCATGCGCCGAGCGATGAGCACGACGTACGGCATGATCGCGCGCGAGACCGTCGCAGGGCTCGAGGCCACGGCGTCGATCGACGCGCTGATCGAGCTGTTGATCTCGAAGGGCCTGATCGATGCGGCCGAGCTCGCCGCGCTGCGCGAGGCAGCATCGCAGCGGCTCGCCTCGGCGCGTTCAAAGGATTGGGCGGGCCCGTGGTTGACGATGGTCAGCGAGACCCAACGAGAACAACCGGCCGAGATCCTCGATTGCGAGACCCGTCATCCGCACTGTCGATCGGCGTGTTGCGTGTTCTATCGCGTGATCTTGACCGAGGACGAAGTGCGCAAGCGACAGCTGCTCTGGGATCTCGGCGCGCCCTACAGCTTGCCGCGTGGTCCCGGCGGTCACTGCGCGTACCTCGAGCGCACGACGCTCGCCTGCACCGTCTGGCAGGACCGTCCCCACGTGTGCCGCGGCTACAGCTGTTCGAAGGACACCGAGATCTGGAAGGACTTCGACAACATGGTCCCGACGGAGCGAGTGGTGGCGATGAGCCGTCCACGCCGGATGAAGACCACGAACGACGAGTGACGTGCCGCGTATCGAGAAGTTGGTCTCGGGTCCGGGCGCGGTGACCCCTTTGTCGATGGGATACGATAGGTCTGTGGATCATTCAGCGATGCGACTGTCGCTAGTGGTGGTCGCGCTCGGTGGCTGCTTCGGCGACGCCTGCCAGAAGGCGAACGAAGAGAAGGCGCGCATGCTCATCGAGATGGCTCCGGTGATCGCGGAATACGTCGCGATCGACCCGGCACGTCTTGCGCGCGCGGAGCTCTCGTTGGTGAGGGGCCGCAAGGTACTCGTACTCGAAGATGCAAGGCTCAGCTCCACGCACGAGGGCCCCTGGGTTCCCGAAGGTCTCGCCAGGCTGCGCGCGGAGGTTGGGATCGTCATCATCGAGCGCTCCGGCCGCGACCCCGAGCCGCTCTTCGCCTACGAAGGCGGAGAGACCGCCTTCGGCGGCTGGGTCACTCACGATGCGATCGCACATCCCGAGAAGCGTCTCGTCTTCACGCGCCGAAGCTGGTGTCCTCCCCCCACGTACTCGATCGGGGTATCGAAGGAGCCAAGAGGGCCGCGCTGCGGATTCAGAGAGAAACTCGTCGAGTCCATTCGCGAAGGCCGCGAACCTTCGCTTCAGATGCATCGGTCAACCGAACACGCTGAAGTTCGCAAGCTCATCTCGGAGACGGCGCGCGAACCCGAGGAGTACGAGCGGTGGGTGCTCGAGGCGTACATCGACTTCGAATCGAAGACCGACAATATCGATGTTGCTGCCGTCGCGCGAATGAAGGCCGCGCTCGAAGCGGTCAAGTAACGCGGAGGTGTGAATGCGGGTGTCGATCATGATGTTGGCCCTGCTCGGTGGTTGCATTGGGACGTGCAGCGAGACCATCGCCAAGGAGGCGCAGTTCACGACCGAGATGGCACCTCTGATCGGCGAGTACGAGGCGATCGAGCTCGCCACGTTACCCCGCGCCGAGCTGGCGATCGCGAAGGGGCGTTTGGCGATCGCGTTCCAGGATGGGAAGCTCACCGCCTTCCACATCACACCGTTCGGGATCGGCGAGGGCTACGCGAAGACTCGATCGGAGGTTGGGATCGTGGTGGTGGAGCGCAGTACCCGCGACCCGGTGGCGACGTTGACATATCGAGGTCTGGGCAAGGGCTACGGTGGGTGGGTGACCGAGGCGGTGATCGCACACCCAGAGAAGCGTCTGCTATTCATGGAGCGAAGCTGGTGTCCTCCGCCCGAGCTGTCGGGCATCGAGTCCGATGACAGGGGGCCAAGTTGCGGTTCAAGAACGAGCGACCTCGTCGGGGCCGTTCGCGACGGACGGGAGCCGACCGTGCGGAGGAGCACGTCGACATTCAATACCCTGGTCCGCAAGAAGATCGCCGCCGTAGCTGCAGATCCAGCCGGAGCTTCGAGGTCAGTCCTCGAAGCCTACGTCGACTTCGAATCGAAGACCGACAACGTCGACACGGAGACACTCGCCAAGTTGCAGGCCGCGCTCACGAAGGCCGAGTAACGAAGTGCTGGCTCAAGGCGCCGCGAACGTCTCCTCGAGGCAGGTCGCGATCGCGTTCTGGAACTTTCCGGTCACGACCTGTCCCCACGTGCGCGCTTGCACCCAGCGACGGTGCTTGAAGTGCCTGCGAGCGTCACCGATGCGAGTTCGTCGGATGGGGCTGGAGCACGCCGCCGAGGCGCTCTGATCTGAAAGCTGGCGAACGGGATCCGGGAGTCCGGTACGGGTTCAGGTCGCGCCGCGGTCGAGGAGGGTGATCGCGGCCTGCTCGGCGGCCGTGTAGCGGTCGTCACCCCAGCTGCTGCGCAGGGCGGTGCGCTCGTCGTCGAGCGTGGCGGCGAAGCTGGGGGCGTGCGGGCGGAGCTGGAGGATCGCCGAGGTCAGCGTGAGCAGGGCGTCGGCGTCGCGATCGATCGCGGCGTAGCGACGGGCGCCGACGAGGGTGCACATCGTGAATGCGAATGGATCGCCACGTGCACCGGCCTCCGCGAGGCCTTCGGCGAGGAGCGGCATCGCGCGGTCGGCGGGCTCGAACGACGCGAGGAGGATGCGCGGCAGCAGGCCGAGCGGGTCCTTCTCGGCCTCGGCGCGGAGCGTGCGGCGTGCGCTCGCGCGATCGTCGGCGATGAAGTCGAGCATCGCGCCGGTGATGCGAGCGTGCTGGCCGTGCAGCTCGCGGCCGGCCCCGTCGGCGAGTGTGGCGGCCTGGCGGCAGCGCGCGCGCGCCTGTTCGAGGTCGACGCGCTCGAGCAGGAGCGTGACGATGCGCAAAGTCGCGGCGATGCGGAGCGGGATCGGGCCGGCGCCGTGCGCGACGGCCTCGAGGCGTTGGCGGGCGCTCGTGCGATCGCCGGCGATCAGGGCGGCTTCACCGAGCGCGAGGTCGGCCCACGATCGTGCGGTCACGGCGCGCGGGTCGTCGTCGGGGAGCGTGGCGAGCAGGCGCTCGAGGTTGCCGAGCGCGCGATCGAGGCGCGAGACGTCGCGCGCGAGGGTGGCGGACCACACCGCGGTCGCGGCGGCGAGCACGCGCGAGGCCGGCGGGCCTTCCCGCAGGACGGGCGCCGGAGCGGGGGTGCCGATCATCAGGTCGACCAGCGCGAAGAAGATCGACAGCTCGGTGCGGGCGAGCGGATCGCTCGCGTTGGCGATCGGGACCGGCTCGGGCTCCGCCAGGACGCCGCCGGCCGCGGTGGTGGCCGCGGTGACCCGACCGGCGGCCGTGCCGGGCGCCAGGAGCTCGTCGACCAGGGTCTGGATGCGCGGGCGGTCGTCGGGACCGACCCCGGAGCGCCACAGCTCGTCGACGACGGCGACCAGGTCGATCACGCAGCGACGGTAGCGACGCGCTCGCAGGGCGTCAACGCCGTGTGATCGGGTACGATGACCGCTCGTGCAACGGACGCTCGACTTCGCGCGCGACAGCGATCACCTCGTGGTCGCGAGCTCGGACGGGTTGCACGTCGTCGACGTGCGCGGGCGCGATGCACCGGTGCGGATCGCGATCGAAGGACTCCACGCGTTCACCGGCCTCGGCGACGAGCTGTGGGTCATCGCGGGGTCGCCGCCGCAGCTCCAGCGCTACCTCATGCGGACCGGCGAGCCGATCGAGGGTGGGGTCGCGGTGTCGCCGGCCGGCAATAGCTCGCGACTCGTCCGCGCGGCGAACGCGGCGGCGGCGGTGTGGCTCGGATCGACCGCGGTGACGCTCGCGCGGCAAGGGCGAGAGATCGTGACGCGAGAGCTCGCCGCGGATGTCGAGCTCGTGCTGCCGGTGACCGCGACGCGAACGCTGTGGTGCCAGCGTCATACGCTGTCGCTGCGCGAGGGCACGTCGACGCGGTGGAGCGCGACGCCGGCGCGCGAAGGGCGAATGGTCGACGGCGCGATCCTGTCGGACGGCCGCTCGGCGGCGCTGGTCGTGCAGCGCGCGGGGTCGCAGGCGATCCTGGTGATCGGGCTGCGCGACGGGGTGGTCCAGCACCGGATCAACCTCGCGGGCATCTCGCCGGTGCGGTTCGCGGCGCGGCGCGGGGTGGCGCTCGTGCTGTCGGAGCAGCGCCGCCTCGTGATCGTCGATCTGCGGTTTGGCCGGATCACGGTCGACCACGAGGTCGATCACGACGTCGGCGAGCTCGCGATCGACGAGTCCGGGCAGCAGGTCGCGCTGCGCGTCGGCGACCGCTTCGGCGATGTCCAGCAGATCAGCGTGCGGGACCTCGCGTCGGCGTCGAACTTCGGGGCGGCGCCGGCTCCGCCGATCGAGCCGAGCGTCCACGTCGAGCAAGAGGAGGTGCCGGCGACGAACGGCGCTGCCGTCGGGCCGCCGGTGGCGCCGGATCCGTTCGCGTCGACCGCGCGGCTCGGGAGCCTCGAGGTGCTCGCGCCGCGGCCGCTGCAAGAGCCGGCGACCCTCGAGGAGACGCGGCTCGTGCTCGCCGCGCAGCGCGAGCTCGCGCTGTCGATGGCGGCGCTCGCGATCGCGCGCGGCTGGGATGAAGGCCGGATCGCGTTCCCGAACGCGTCCGCGTTGCCGTTCCGCAGCGAGGTCGAGGGCGTGGTCGGCACCTTGCGCGGGCTCGCGACCGAGGACGTTGCCGAGGCGGCGCGACGCGCCGAGGTGGCGACGGCGGATGCCGATGCCGCCGAGACCTCGATCGCTCCGCACCTGTCACCGCTGGCGGCGCTCGTCGACGAAGTCGGGCTGTCGCCGATCGCACGCGACATCTTGCTCGTCGTCGCGGCGCCGGTGGTGTGGGGCGAGCTCGCGCGGCTCTACGGCGTGCTCTCGAACGACGAGGCGCGCGCGCTGTGCGACGAGCAGCTCGTGGTCACCGTCCTCGCCGAGCGGGCGACGCCGTACGACATCGCAGCCGCGCTCGATCCCGACGCACCGCTCATCCGCTACGGGCTGATTCGCGTCGGGCCCGGTGTCGGCCGGCCGTTCATGCCGCTCAGCGTCGATCGCGTCGTGCTCAAGCTGTTGCGCGGCGGGTCGCCGGTGAGCGAGCTCGCGCCGACGGTGCGGCCCCGCGCGGCGAACCGCACGCTCGCCGAGCTGCGCATTCGCACAAAGGTGAAGGATCTCGCGGTCCACGATCTCGAGCGCGCCCGCGCACCGCTGCGGATCGCCGTGCGCGGTCGGATGGGTTCCGGTCGCCACACGCTGCTCGCGACGATCGCGGCCACGGCCCGGCGGGAGCTCGGCGTGATCGACGCGTCGATGATGATCCGCGATGCGCGCGCGCGCACCGACGAGCTACGCATCGCGCTCGAGCGGGCGCACGTCGCGGGGCTCCTGCCGTGCGTCGACGGGCTCGATCTGATCGGCAGCGACGACATCGTCGCGCGCGAGCAGGTGCGCGAGGTGTTGCGCCGCCATCCCGGTCCGCTCGCGGTGCGGCTCGGCTGGGAGGCGCAGCCGCCGCTCGATCCGGGGCACGTGCTGATCGATGTCCCCACGCAGTCGATCAGCGAGCGCATGTCGTCGTGGCAGGCGAGCCTCGCCACGTCCGGCCTGCGCGTCGCCGATGTCAGCGAGCTCGCCGATCGCTACGCGGTCGGGCCCGGCGTGATCGAGCGGGTCTGCGTCGAGGTCGTCGAGGCCGATCGCGAGGAGAAGCGCCCGCTCGACGACGACGCCGGCGGACGGCTCGACGTGGCGGTGCGCCAGCACCTCGAGAGCCGGCTCGGCACCACCGCGAACCGCGTGCAGCGCCTCGCGTCGTGGGCGCAGGTGATCCTGCCGACCGACATCCTCGACAGCCTCACCGAGCTGATCGCGCGCATTCGCCACCGCCGCACCGTGTACGACCTCTGGGGCTTCGATCGCGTGCTGTCGTCGGCACGCGGCGTGACGGCGCTGTTCTCGGGCGGACCGGGCACCGGCAAGACGCTCGTCGCGAGCGCGATCGCGAACGAGCTCGGGATGGATCTCTACCGCGTCGATCTGTCGCGCGTGATGTCGAAGTGGATCGGCGAGACCGAGCAGAACCTCGCGAAGCTGTTCGACGCCGCCGAGGACGGCAACGCGATCATCCTGTTCGACGAGGCCGACTCGCTGTTCGCCAAGCGGACCGAGGTCAAGTCGTCCATCGATCGCTACGCGAACCTCGAGGTCAACTACCTGCTCCAGCGGTTCGACACGTTCGAGGGCATCGCGATCCTGACCACGAACTTCGGCACCTCGATCGATAGCGCGTTCAAGCGCCGGCTCTCGCTGCGCCTGACGTTCCCGTTCCCCGACGAGGATCAGCGCGAGAAGCTGTGGCGCGCGCACATGCCGCCCGAGGTGCCGGTCACCGGTGACTTCAACCTCGCCGACATCGCGCGCCGCTACCGGCTCTCCGGCGGCTACATCCGCAACTGCGCGCTGCGCGCCGCGTTCATCGCCGCCGAGGAGGGCGGGGCGCTCACCAACGATCACCTCGAGCGCGCGATCAAGGCCGAGTTCCGCGAGATCGGAAAGCTCGCCGAGAGCGGCATCCTCGAGTGATCTCGGCGGTTTCGACTCGACGGCGACACCTCTTGCCGGCTCGATGACACCGTCTCTTGATGATGCGCTGGTTCTTCGTCCTCCTCGTGGTGCTCGCTCCGGGCCGTGCCGACGCGGCCATGATGGTTCACTACGATCTCGCGGGTCTCGTCCTGCAGAGCGACGCCGTCGTGGTCGCCGATCGCGTCGGGCCGGTTCCGGTGGCGGCCGGCGCGACACCGCTCACGCGGTATCGCGTCGTGCGGACACTCCGCGGCACGCTCGCGCAGGGCGTCGAGGTCGACGTGTACGATCAGATCTTCAACACGCGCGGCCACACGATCGACGCGCGCGTCGTGGTGTTCCTCGAGTCATCCCGAGGCACGCGCCAGATCGTTCCCTCGGGGCTGCGCGTGGTCGAGGCTGGCAAGGTGTTCCGGTTCGAGCAACACGACAACCCGGGACCGTACGTCATGGTTCCGCAGAACAAGGATCCGCAGGACAACTGGGGCGCGGGCGGTGCGCAGCTCGACCTCGCCGGCCTCGAGCTCGCGATCGCGGGCGCGGCGAAGCGGGTCGACGCGCTGGCGGCCGCACGCTCCGAGCAAGATCCGGCGAAGCGACGCGCGGCGGTCCTCGCGCTGTTCACGGCCGGGGCGAAGGCCTCGTCGTCGTCCGGGTTCTATCTCGACCAGCTCGCTCACGACGCGCGATCGATGCTCGCTTCGCTCGGCGACCTCGAAGGCGCGTTGCTCGTCGAGCTGCGCGATCGCAGCGCGGCCGGACTCCACGGCGACTACGCCTCGCTCGCCGACCTGCTCGCGATCGCCAGGGATGCGGCGCGTGGCGTCGAGCTCCGCGCATCCGCGATCACCGTGGCCGCGCGCCACAACCAGCTGTACCGAGATGGCGCCGCGATCCGCGCGCTGATCGCGCTCACCGGCGATCCATCGCCGCGCGTGCGAGCCGCCGCCGTCGAGGCCGCGGCACGCCCGGCGCACGTCACGACCGGCGACCCCGCCGAGCAACGCAAGCTGAATGCGCTCGTCGCCGAGGCGCGGACGGCGATCGCGAAGCGCTACGAGCTCGAGCGAGACCCGGCCGTCCTGTTCGCGATCCTCGCCGCGTTCGACCGGTCGTTCCGCAAGCCGGTGCCTGCTCGTGCCGGGGAGCCGGCGGCGATCGCGCGTGCCCGCGTCGACGAGAACTACATCAACGTGATCGTGCGATGCCTGCGGCCCGTGCGCGCGAAGGGCGGCAAGGTGATCGCCACGAGCAACGGGAAGTCGGTCGTGATCGATGCCTACAACGTCGCGATCCAGTGCCCGACCTCGACCGGGACCGGCACGTCCTCGCCGAACAGGATCGCGCCCGGTCGCTACGAGCTCGCGGTCGAGCTGGCCACCACGCCACCGACGAAGCTCCCGATCGGTACGCTCGTCGTCGATGCGCGCCACGAGATGGTCTTGACCCCGCCGTAGCGTCGGCCGTGAAGCGCTGACCTCGTGGTGCTACCGTTCGCGCGTGGTGCGCTGGATGATCCTCGCGATGGTGACGGGCTGCGGCTCGCAGCCGACATCGTCGAAAACACAGCCACCACCGCGCGTCGTCGAGCAGGCACCGGTCCTCGCGACCCCGGTCGTCGCGGCCGAGCCCGTCGCGCCGCCCGCTCCGAGCGAGCCCGTCGCGGCGTGGCAATCATTTGCCGTCGGGCCGGCGAACCTGCCATCCGCTCCGTGGGCGGCGCGTACGGTCGTGGGGCTCACGCTCCACACCTTCGACGGCACGCAGCTGACCGGGACGGTGAACCTGCACGGTGCCCCAGGCCTCGATGGAACGACGTGCGCGGTCGAGATCCTCTGGGACGTCGGTGCGAAGCAGGGCGCGCGGTTGACCGCGTTGCCCGTGATCGCTCCCACCATCACGGCGGCGACGATCGCGACGTGGCGATTCACCGTGGCGCTGCCGAAGCCACGCGCGGCCGTCTCTGCGAGCGCGTACGTGTTCTGCCCGCTCAACAACGCCCACGTCGATCGGCCGTGGGGCGTCAGCTTCTCGACCGGAGAGACGTCGATCGGTGGTCCCGATGCGCGGGCTGCCTACTGCAAGCGTGTCGAGTCGCCGGACAAGCCCTACATCGACAAGACGATCGAGGGGCACACGACGTTCGAGCTGTCGTTCGGGTGCGGAGCGCTGATTCGCCTGCGGGGCCGCCAGATCATCGACGAGTGTCGAGGGGATGTCCTGGTCGGGCTCGACGCGCTCGCCACGGATGCGGTGGCGGATCGCATCGCTCCGGCGGGGACGCCGGTGTCGACCGAGGAGCTCGATGGCTGGTTACAGCGCCGCGGCTCGTGCGCGACCCTGTCGCTACGCTCGGAGAAGAAGTTCGCGCGCGGCTCGAACGCGGTGTTTGCGGCCTTCCTCCAGCGAGCCGGAGATCGCCTCACCCATGCAACCAGCCACGACGGCAGGATCCATCGACACCCTCCCCGCGACATCGACTTCGACGAGTGACCGCTCGATGGTCCGGCTCGCTCGCTCGGCCTCGCGAGAGGTCGGTCAATTCCGCGCGAGCATCACGGCGGTCTGCGAGAACGACGACGACGTCCAGTAGCCGGCGAGCGCATCGATCTTGTCCTGCGTGTCACCGTCGCGCTGCACGCTCGCGAGCTGGTAGGCGAGCTTCGCCTGGACGGGAATTGCACCGGTGGCGATGCGGGCGGCACGGGCGTTCGCGCGCGCGGCGCGCTCGGCGCTCGCGAGCATGTTCATGAACGCCTTCTCGTGCTCGACCTGGGTGATGCGCCCCACGGCGTCGGGCTTCACGCCGAGCGAGTAGTACTTCGCGACGAGCTCGGCGGACTTCGCGTATGCGAGCTCGCTGCCTGCCAGCGACATCAGGTTCCACTGCAGCGACTTTTCGCCCCACTCCTTCTTGAGCTCGGCCGGCAGGCCCTCGCTCGCTTGCGACATGCGCGACAGCACGTACGCGACGAGGTAGTTGGGCTCGATCAACGCGATCCGGTTGCGCGCGGTGTCGAACGGGATGCCGGCGCTCTCGGCGAGCGGCTGGACGAGCAGCGTGTCGAAGTAGTTGATGCCCGCGGCCGAGGCCGACTGGTACGACGTGGTCATCAACTTCACGTTCTTGATGTTGCACATGTAGTTGATGCTCTTCTCGCTCTCGAACTCCATCCGCTCGCCGGCGAGCGCGGTCTCCGCGACCGTACGGCCGATCAACAGCACCGTCGGCGCGACGTTCGCGACGATCAGATCCGCCACCTCCGCGGAGCCGAGCTCGGTCCGGTCGCGACCCGAGATCATCGCGACGAACCGCCTCGTGTTGCCCACCGCCTCGGCGGCGAACAGCTTGAAGCCCCATCCGCGCAGCGCCGCCTGATAGGCGCCCATCATGAGCAGGTGGCCGCCCATCGTGGTCGGCTTCATCGCGCCGATCTTCTTGAACACCTCGGCCGTGCCCTTCTCGAGCTGGTCGAGCGTGCCGATCGCGGCCAGGGCACCGGCGCTGTCACCGGCCTGGAGCTTGGTGAGGACGTTGTAGGTGTCGGTCGCGCTCGCGGCGTAGACCCACGCCTCGAGCATCTTGCTGTACGCCGCGCCGGCGAGCCCTTGCTTGCGGAGCTTCTCGGCCTTCTCCGCGCGCTCCAGCGAGAACGCCGCCATCGTCGAGAGCGTCTGTGGCAGGCGACCCGCTTGCTGGAGCTGGATGAGCTGGTCCCAGTCCTGCGCCAGCCGCTCCTGCCAGACCTTGTACTTCACGTCGAGCGCCTTGGAGGTGTCATCGTCGATCGCCATCTCCGCGACGGCGACCGGCACCGGCTCGGGCAGCTGCTTGCCGGTGAGCAGCTTGTACGCGTCGTAGACGCTCGTGATCTCGACGGCCTCGGCGCCGCCGTCCTTGGCGAGCTGCACCAGATCGACGAGCTTGCCGGTCGCCGCGGACTTCGCCCACCGCAGTCCGATCGGGTAGCCGAGCCGCTTCTTGCCCTTGTCGATCGAGCCCTTGAACTTCTCGGGGATGCCGCCGACCGGGCCGATCGTGCCGTCGGGGTTGATGATGCCGGTCATCGTGACGGTCGGATCGATCTTCTCGCCGGTCATCGTCGCGAGGAATCCACCGGCCATCAGCCCGGACGCGCTCGCGCCGTCGATGTAGCCGCCCGACGACGCGGTGAACGTGAAGTCGGTGAGGTCCTTGCCGAGCGTGTTGGCCGCGATGATCGCCGAGACCCAGACGCCGGCACGCCACTGCGCACCGGCACCTCCGGAGAGCTCCTCGAAGATGCCGACCTGGACCGTCTTGTCGGTATTGGGGCCGGTGCCGAGCTTGACCGGCGACGAGCCACCCGACGGGGGCTTACCACCACCCATGCGCACGAACATCGCGTCGACGAGGTCCTTGGTCTCGGTCGTCGGCAGCCGCACGATCGTCGAGCCGTTCTTCTCGTCGGTACCGAGGATCACGGCCTGGTTCGGAGCCTTCGCGGCGTCCTTGATCGTGAGCGGCGCGAAGTTCTTGGTCGTCGATGCCAGCGGCTTGGTCGCCGGTGCCGGCTTCGGCCCGCCGCACGCGAACCCGATCGAGAACAGGGCTAGCGCCCCGTGCATGTTCCCCATGACGACCACTGTATCACCTCGCTCGAGGGTGCTTCCGAGCCTGCTCGATCATCCTCGCCTGGCTCACCTGCGTGTAGACCTGCGTCGTCGAGATATCCGCGTGACCGAGCATCGCCTGCACGGCGCGCAGATCGGCGCCGCGCTCGACGAGGTGGGTCGCGAACGAGTGGCGCAGCTTGTGCGGCGAGACGGCACCATCGGGGAGTCGAACGCCGGCGCGTGCAGCGTAGTTGCGCAGCGCCTTCCAGAATCCCTGGCGGGTCATCGGCCGGCCGCGCTCGGTCAGGAACAGCGCGCGCTCGGTGGGATCGCGGACGAACCGCGGGCGATCGTCGGCGAGGTAACGCGCGATGCGGTCGCGGGCCGCCGCGCCGAGTGGCACGAGCCGCGTCTTGTTGCCCTTGCCGGTGACCCGCACGAAGCCGGCATTGAGGTTGACGTCCGCGAGCGGCAACGTCACGAGCTCGGACACGCGCAGCCCCGACGCGTACGCGAGCTCGATCATCGCCGCATCGCGCCGGCCACGCAGCGTATCGGGCGGCTGCGAGATCAGCTCCACGATGCTCGTCTCGCCGAGCACACCGGGCAAGCGGCGCGCGCTGCGCGGGCTATCGATCAGCGCCGCCGGATCGGCGTCGAGCCAGCGTTCCCCTACGAGGTGCTTGCAGAGCCCGCGTACCGCGACGAGCGTCCGCGCACGGCTGCGAGGCGCGAGCCCTGAATCGGCGAGGGCCGCCAGGAAGTCGGCGACGTCCATCGGCGTGATGTCATCGACGTCCGTGCGCCCGCGCTCGCAGAGCAGCTCCATGAAGCGTGCGAGGTCGCGGCCGTAGGCGTCGAGGGTATGGCGCGAGAGCCCGCGCTCGACCTTGAGGTGATCGAGGAACAGGTCGACGGCTTCGTCGAGGCGCAGCCGGCGGGCCATCCCTTGATCCTCGACGAGCCACGGGCCGGCGCAAGTTTCCGGCGTCGCTTGCAGATGACGGCACCTCCGTCCATAGTCCAGTCGGCCCTCGCGACATGGACTTCACCTCCGATCAGATCCGCTGGATCATCATTGGCCTGTTCGTGCTGGTGATTTCGGTCGCCTTCCACGAGTTCGGTCACGCCTTGATGGCCGACAAGCTCGGCGACGACACCCCGCGCCGTCAGGGCCGGGTCACGCTCAACCCGCTCGCGCACGCCGATCCGATCGGGACGCTGCTGCTCCCGGTGCTCGGCGGGATTCACGGCGCGGCCGGTGGCGGCGGCGGCGGCTTCGGATGGGGCAAGCCGGTGCAGTGGCAGCCGTCCCGCATCCGCCGCGGCATCCGGATGTCGACCGCGAACATCCTGGTCTCGTTCGCCGGGCCGTTCATGAACCTCGTCCTGGCGTCGGTGTTGGCGCTGACCCACGCGATCCTCCTGTGGCAGGGCGTGCTCGCGCCGCCGATGATCGTCGATGGCGTGTTCGTCAAGGGCAGCGAGGTCGGCGAGATCCTCCAGTTCGCCGTCGGTACGAACTTCGTCCTGTTCTTCTTCAACCTGCTGCCGGTGCCGCCGCTCGACGGTGGGCACATCCTGCAGGCGTTCATGCCGTATCGCCACCGCGAGAAATTCGAGAGCTACGCGAAGTTCGGCCCGTTCATCATCCTCGGCGTCATGCTGATCCCGCAGATCCGTCACGTCTTCCTCGCGCCCGCGCTTTGGTGTACG
>Ga0299915_10000676_pt1 | contig 25568 bp, 49 predicted proteins | sample RVTome_13_FD_200263 | JGI IMG/M metagenome (GOLD analysis project Ga0299915, IMG submission 200263) | Soil microbial communities from uranium-contaminated site in the Upper Colorado River Basin, Wyoming, United States - RVT92D227 (version 2) ... | reverse complement strand
CAGGATCGCGATGGTACAGTTCTTCGGGGGAAAACGTTTCCTTGCAATGGGGACACCGCACGAATGTCTCGTGTAAAACCTCGCTTGCATCGTTGTCGATCGCGCTGCACGAGCCGCAAAGGTACTTGCCGCTCCGTTGGCGTAGAATATCCTCGATGTAAAGTGGTCTTATAGACCGGCACCGAAAACAGATCTCGCCCGCGTCTATTTGTGCGTCTTCGAATCGTTCCCAGTCGACGGAGCCGTCCGGCTTTCTGTAGTCGTTGATCGAGATCATGACCGCACCGCCTTTCCCCCTGCCTCTGGCCATCGCCACGAGAGCCCGTAAGACGAATCCGCCGACCATGCTTGTATGATCGTCTGGACGCCGTGCGACTCGGAATCCCATTCGCAGAGGAACCCCTCCACGTTCCACATCGGATGTATGTATCGCCGCTGCACTATCGCGGCGTTCCAGATCCAACTATCCCCTGAAAGTTTCAGGTAGACCTCAACCCGATCACCGGGTTGCGGTCTTGCTACTTCGATCCTTGTCGTAACTTGTTCTACGGTTTCCATGTCCTGCCCCTTTTTGTGGTAGGAAATGGAAAGCAGGCCAGCCGAGGAGGTAGGTTTTGGGCTCTCTTAATCCATTGGTTCGGGGTTCGATTCCCTGTACACCCACAAGCCTCGACTGACTCATGCTTTTCCATTTCTGCCGGTTGGTCGGGGCTAGAACGGATCGCGGTGTCTGGCCGCGGTCCGTTCGCTTGTTTGTCGCCCCGACGTTTCGTGGTCACTTCCTCTTCTTCCCCTTTCCCCCCTTTCCCGTGTCGTTTTCTGGCGGTTTCTCGTCGACGATGCTAGCGAGCTCGTCGGACGCTTGCGCTAGCCCCGCGGGCAAGGCGTGCGCGTAGTGCTTGGACATCATGTTGTAGTCGGACCACCCGCCCCATTCTTGAGCGGCGCGGGTGAGACCGATTCGGCGGACCATCCACGAGATCCCGGTATGGCGTAGATCAATCGCGGACATCGGCGGCAGACCGTTGCGAACACAAACCACGGGCAGGGTGCGCGAAACGCCCGGCCACCGATCTATGAGTAGATCTGTAGCAGCGGGCTTCCTCCCCTCCTTATATAGACGCTCTCTGAGGCGGCACAGGACGTCGCGCATCGGTTGCGGCATCTTGACCTTAATCCCGTCGGGCTTTCGTGTCTTCGTGGATCGCACGAACATCCACGGCGGATCGGCGTCGAGGTTTACGTCCTGCCAGCGCATGCGCTCCACGTCTCCGGGCCGTTGGCACGACCACACGGCCACGGATACCCAATCCCGCCTACGTACTGGCAGTACGGACAGGAGCTTCAGTAACTGATCATATGTACAGAGGACATGCTGCCGCGCTCGCCACGGAGGAAGGCCGATCTCGGGGAAGATCGGCATGTCGTCGAGCTCGCCCCGCTGGACCGCCAGCCGAACGGCACGGCGTAGCGTCGTGAGACGCTTGGCCAGGGTCGACAGGGTGAGAGGACGGCCGTCTTCCCGTCCGCGAGCTCGCCACGCCTCGGAAAGCTCGATCAACCGGAGCCCGGTCAGTAGCTCGAGCTCGTAATCGGCACCTAAGCGCGCCTCCAGCCACCGCGCGTGGCTTTCCTGCATGCCGAGGGTCGCCGCCGACCGGACGCCGTCCACGACTCGCTGGCGCGTCTGGCCCAAGAGGAGCTCGAGCGCGCGACCCAGGGTCGCCATTGCTGGCGGGGGGGGCTGGACAATTCGAAGGTTAGTTGTAGGATTCGACACGCGACTACCTCGTGCAAGGTGGTCGAGGGGAAACGGTTCCCTCGCGTCCGTCGAGGGGTTACGAGCCTCTCGGCGGACGTGCGCAGCTTTTCGAGCTGCCTCTATCTATAGACTACGCCGAGCCGGGAAATGTTCAAGAGACGCGACGAGGAAATTGACGCGCTACCGCGGCCGAAGTGAGAGTAAGATCACGCCGATGGAAGCCGAAGAACAGAAACGGCTGGCGACAATGCGCAGCGCAACGGTGTATCTACCGACCGGAACGAGCCTAGAGTTTCGCGGCGAAGACGTGATCGCGTTCGACGAAAAACAGATCGTTCTGAAGGCCAAAGGAAGCGGGATTACCCATTACGTGGGGTTTCCGTTCGTCGTCGAGCTCGAGCCGACGTCGATCGTTTCGGCGCCTCCCCCGGATATCATCGTTCCGGCGTAAACTACCGGGATGCCGTACGTCGTCCTTACGAACGACTCGGGAGACGTCCTTTACTCCCGACACGTTACGGACGAAACACTAAGAACGGTGTCGAATTTCCTCAAGCGAAAACTACCGATCATCCGTGAGATTCAACGATTCAAACGAGATTACGACGCCGTTCGCGCGTTGCTTGAACCCGGACGAGATCACGATGAAACTACGAATCGACGGCGCAAAACGGCCCGACAATCGAGAAGATAAGGGCGGACGCGACGTCTTCGAGGCGATAAGTCGTCAAATCGCGAGCCTCGATTGGACTGCGCAAGTCGACCTTGCGAAGACGCTCGACGGCTCGCGGGGCTGGGACGAGCTCGAGGAAGACCAGAAACGGATCTTTCGGCGCATCCACGCCGAGCTCAAGTAAGGGCGCTTACGTGAAAAGCTCCTTCTGCTTCGCCGCGAGGAGCAGGGTCTTCCGCGCCCAGATCGCGAACGGTAGACCGAGCTCCTTTGCCTTGCGGTTGCAGAGCGTCCGCTCGGCCCGGGACATGGAGACGTTCGTGGAGACGCGAGGATCGGCGAGGCGTGGCCGGCCAACGCCGCGCTTTTTCGGAGGAGTCATGACAATTTTGAAGGTAGGAAATTCCTTGCGAACGATACCAATTTACATGATAGAAAATCGAACCATGAAGAAAAAGGTTTCAAAGATCGTTGTTTCAATGATGTTCCTCGGGTTTCTGGCGGGAATCCTCTTCGGATACTTCCGAAAAGATGCCGCGGTGGCTGAAACGTGCGCTTCATGCACCCGCACATGGGGCGATGACAGTTGCGGGTGTTACTGCGACACGGTCGAAAGCGGCGGAAATCTCAAAACGTGTACAACTATTCGGGACGACTATACGAGCTGCATTCGGCATTGCAGCGCCGTAACCTGCCCTGACGCTAATTCGGCCTGGTGCAAGTGCCAGGAAGGTTGCGGTTGTGGTTCGGGATCTGGTTCGGGTTCAGGATCTGGTTCTGGTTCGGGATCTGGTTCGGGTAAATGAAGATCGTTCACGTAGGGCTTCTCGTCGTTTGCGTCTGCCTTGGACTGCTTTGCGTCCTTATCCTAAAAGGATCGCCCAAGGACAAACACGAGGCTCGCGAGGATTCGCCGTCGGTAGATCGCGTTCGGCCGCGAGCTCCGCTTTCGAACGCGAATTCTTCTCGCGCGATCGCTCCGACTTCCGGAGCTTCCGATCAAGGACGCAACGCCCTTGAGGCTTTCATCGAAAGCTCGAGAGGCACCCCGTCGAAGATGTTTCAAGCAGAGCCGCGCGATCAGAGCTGGGCTCCCGTGATGGAAAAACGGATCGAAGCTCAGATTACGAAAGATCTCGCGATCATGGTTCCCGACGCTCGAGTGATCGCGGTGTCTTGCCACACGAACACCTGCAAGACTGACATCGAGCTACCAATCGACGGAAACAAGTCGGCTTTGATGGGCGCGCTTCAGGTCGCGCCTCGCGGTGACGAGAACACCATCGAGAGAATCGAGCCTGTTGTTTTGAAGGACGGAACCCGGAAGCTCGCCGTGTCGATGTATGATTTTTTCAACGAAAACCGCGATCCCGAGAAAGAATTAGCGGTCTATGAGACCGCTCGGCGAGACGCTCTTACGAGACTCGTGGCGGGGCAGGGACGAGCGCGCAATCTGAAAGAGCTCCCGAGGCCATAAACAAAGAAAAAGCCCGCCGAAGCGGGCTTTTCAATGCGTATTATCGAGGATAGGTTATTCGTCGAGGTAACGGACGGCCCACAAACCGATATCCCACGGAAGGCGCATCATTAAAGCAGGTCTCCAATAGCTCTGTTCGCCTTCCTCGTCGTTGCTTTCATTGGACCAGATAGATCGAATCTGAAGATCGAGTCTTTCTTTTGGCCATTTCGCCTGTGCCGCGAGTAGGGCATCGAGCTCGGATTCGGTCGGGTTGATGCGGTCGGTGTCCTTGCCGCCGTCAACGGTGTCCCACGAGATCCAGTCCTCGCCGAGCTCGCAGGCGATCCGCTCGTCTCGGTACACGCCGCGCATTTTGTCCGACAGGCCGGCGTCGAGCGCTTTTTTGAGGCGAGGCGATCCGTACTCGCGAATCCAATGATCACGCTCGGCGGCAAACCGCGCCTTAGCCGCGATCTCTGCTCGCTCCGCATCGGCCTTGCGTTGGCTCGAGATGACGTTTAGGCGTCTTTGGAGCTCTAGATCGATGTCGTCGGTAGCCCACGATACATGGCGGTTATCGATCTCGTACCAGCGCACCCCCGGCGTATCGAGCGTGCCTTCCCCCCCGGCCAGACGCTCGATGACCGATTCTATCTCTCGCGATTTCTCGGCGACGAGCGCCACGTGTCGCCGTAGGTCCTCGGCTTTTATCTGCTCACGCTCGTCTGGTGTCTGGCCGCAATCGATGACGAGGCCGTTCGCGCGATCGCCACCCGCCAGATAGACCGCTGCTGCCGCTCGCCATTCCGCGAGCGCTGCGGCGGAGCGAGCCTCCTCCTTGGCCTTCCGCGCTGCGCTTGCGCTGCGCTCGCGCTCGATCTCGGCGCGCACGCTATCCCAGGTCGGAGCGTCGACTACAAACGTGCCTCCTCGCCAATCGGACACGGTGCTGGATACGCCTAAGTATTTGCCGACGTCGTCAACGAGATCGGCTGGTACGCCGTCGTCGGGTACCGGGATCCAAGCGTGTCCCGCCAGTGTGCCTCCAACGCTCGGTCGTACGTAGAGATGGATACCGTTGGTCGTAGTCATGGACTGTCGTCTTTCTGCGGCCACCTGGCCGCCTCTTCTCTTCCCGCGGAACCGCCGCGGGGCGTAGCGGCCACCTGGCCGCCTGCAATTACGAGAATAGGATATTGCAGGCGGAATGCCAACCCACATCGACGATAACAAGCCGTTTAACGCGGTACTATCCGCGTCAAGGCGATGCGTCAGTGTCGAGCCGGATCACAGTGTGGCGTGGTCGCCACGGTTTGACTTCCCGCGAAATGCCCTACGGTTTCCCTACGGATTCCGTGTCGTTTCCCTGCGGATTCCCCTTGCGCGAGCGCTTGTCGCGTGGCACGCGCGCATGCGATCATTATTTATGGTCGATCCGAGCAAGCTTCCGATCCTCACGCGCGTCGGCCTAGCACTGATTGGTGGTGCCGTTTGCCCCCGATGCGCGAAGGTTTCGCAATGGGGTTCGTGGGCGTGGCTACCGCTCGCTTGCCCGCATTGCGGCGCTTTGTTTCGTCCTGGACGGATTGAGATGCGGATTCGTGATCTTTTTCGGCGGAAAAGCCCGCCGTCCGTTCCGCCAGATCGCCCGAACGTAGTCGATTAAACCGACGCAAAGGACGCCGGAACCAATGACGACCGTACCATCGGAGGATCTATATCCATTGTTGAAATCGTTCGGAACGTTTTCAGCAGGCACGATTATGCGCTCGCAATCGCCACAACAAGAATGAGGATAAGTCGGCGCTTTTTGGTGGCATATACCCGTCCCGTCGCATTCGGGACAACGGACGCGGAACCGAAGCCGCCAGACCGGCAAGTGATCCGGTAGCCATTCGTAGAGAAAACGAAGCACGATTCCGAGCGCAAAGCCGACCGCGATTCCTTGAAGGAAGGACGGTTCCATTACGGCAATTGTCCGGTTTCGAGCGCTTTCTTCAGATCTTCGAACCGATCGGCTTTCCAGCAATCGAGGTTCTTATCGACGAGGCGTAAGGCGTCCATGATCATTCGATGCATCTCATCCGAAAGAACCTTGTCCCATGCGGAATAAGCCGCCGCAAAGCACGCTTCCGCTTCCGCGGTCTTCCGCCATCCCGCCGCAAGAAAATCGAGCGCTCGTTCAGGACGGGCTAGCGGCGTTCGGAGCGATTGCTCTTCCGTTTCCACGATGAATTCCGCTTCGGATTCCTTCGCTTTCATATAATCGTCGTACGTCATGATGAAAAACCGGGCGCCCTCCTATAGAGGAAGCGAAGGTCCGTGTGTGAGGCGAAGCATCGATTGCTCGTGAAGGCGCCCGAGAAACCCCAGAATACACGGGCAGGAGAAAAAGTTCAGGGTATAGGTAAGATCGACCGCAATCGCACGGTAGAATCGAAACGCGGAGCGCTTGCCCATGAGAAAACGGCCAGAAAATCCAGTTTTGAGCGCGGAGATCTACTTTCCCAACGGGAAGGTTGTTATTCTGTCGCAAGAAACCCTCGTTTACGTCGGAGAGAGAGGCGTCATGGCCAAAAGCGAGAAAGAGGGTGAGTTTGTCCGTTACAGGGGTTTCCCGACGAAGATCACCTATAAAAGCCTTCCCGAATGAGCCTTGACGTCTATCTCGATACGAAGAAGTGCCCAACGTGCGGAAACTCCGAACGCGTGTTCAGCCAAGACACAACGCATAACCACAGAAGCATGGCCGGCGAAGCGGGCATCTGCGAAGTCGTCTGGCATCCAAACGAAAATGGCGTCAGCGTTGCCCGTGAGCTCATAGAACCGCTCCGCAAGGCGATCCTGATGATGAAAGCCGATCCTGAACGTTTCAAAAAACACAACGCCGCCAACGGCTGGGGAAGCTACGAACACTTTCTGCCATGGCTTGAAAAATACCTCGCAGCCTGCGAAGAACATCCCGACGCCGAGGTCACGACATGGGGCTGAAAAATAACCGCTCTGTTCGGAGGATTGACCTATTTCGTCGAGCTGAACCCGGTGGATGGCTCTCGTTGAATGGTCGTTCTAAGGGCGTTTTCTTCTGTTCCCCGCCCCGTTCACCCCGGGAACTTGAGCGATTTAAGAAAGTCGCCGAGAGCATCGGCGCAAAGGCACTCACGTATAGGAAAGACGGATCGGTTGTTTCGGTGCCGATCCGTCGAGCTCGGCCGACGCCGAAGTGAAGACGTGGGGCTGAATCGAACCACGGAGCGCTTGCCCATGGCGAAGACGATTAAACAATCGATGAAAACCGAACGCGGGAGAAAGATCTTCAAACGGCTTAAGATCTCCGAAGCGATGGAACGCATATCGAAAGATCCCGATCTCGTCGTCGGCATACTTTGCCTGAAGCCTATACCCGGGAAAAAGCTCGCTTTCGTCCAAGAGATCAGCGCAGCGATTGGAGCCAAGTTTATTACGATGCCATGCGGATTTACAGAATTTTCCACCGTTAGCCTTATAGCGGACGAGCTTATCGGCGAACGCGTTGATCTGGTCGATGCGGATTTCCTACCGCCTAAGTCTAAGAGACGACAAGGATCCACGTCAAAGCGCCGACGGAAAGACAAGGTGCTTTCGGCGAAAGAGTCGAGTGATCGAGCGTTTGCCACGATGCAAACCATTTCGTAGAAGACTTGAAGCACAAGCAAGGAGGTTTGAATTGAGCCGTATTCTTTATCCCACCGGATACCTGTCGCAGAGCGGATCCGACGAAGGCACCTTCTATTTCGCTACTCCTCGTTCAGAAAAAGAGCTCGAAGGTTTTAGGAAAGCGGCCGAGCACATGAACGCGAAGGTCATCAAGTATCGTGACAAAAATGGGAAAGACGTCTCGGAGCTAGTTCCGCAGAAAGTCGACCAAGCAAAACCGACCATTTCGCAGAAGACTTGTAATGCGAAATCTGTGGCACCGAAACGCCGGTCGCGGTAGGTCTTTGAGGTGGTTTCCCCCGTCGAATTACGTTCGACAAAACGAAAAGCGAAATCTCTAAAGACCGTCGTCCGCCGTTTTACCGACCTTGCCCGTCGGGAACACCTCACGTATGACGATACGAGTCAGGTGATCGCCGGCGTTCGGAGGAACCTCAAGCTTACACGGCCTGGTCGTCGCCGTCGCGTCGTCGACCGGCTCTCGCCGAGCGAGGCGGACCGTTTCTTACGGACGGCCTACCTCGACGAGCGCGGACCGCTCCTTCAGACGCTCTTTCAGAGCGGCGCACGGGTAAGCGAGCTCGTCGCGATCCGCGTCGAGGATTTCAGGCCGGAAGAAGGCTCCATCATTATAAGAAAGGGGAAGGGCGGTAAGCAGAGGGTCGTTCCCGTGCTTCCCGAGCTCGCCAGAGCCCTTCAGGTTCACCTGGGAGGTCGAAGGGCGGGGTTTCTCTTCGAGGGTCGTGGAGCGCGAGCCTTTAGCGCGAGGCGGGTACAGCAGATCGTCCGTGAAATCGCCCGCAAGGCGAAAATCGGCAAGCGGGTGCATCCGCACCTCTTGCGGCATACCGTGGCGCAACACCTTCTCGAAGGGGGAATGCCGCTCGATCAAGTTCAGAAGTTTCTAGGCCACGAACGGCTGGAGACGACACAAATCTACGCGGAGAGCACGCCGGCCATGATTCGAAAATCGTACGAGAAAGCGCTACTCGCCGAGTTGGACGAGGGAACGATGTCACGCAAGGAAGCGGAAAAGCTTCCTTCGAAATGGAAGGACATCGACCAGTGGAAACCTTAAATAGGAGGTGAACGAAGATGGCTAAAAACACGTATAAAGCGAACGTTGTTGAGGGGACTGACAATCGTACGTTTCAGATCCTCGAGAACGGAAAGCCCATGCATTGGATGGAAGTCGTCGGTTGCCTGGAGCTCTTTGACCAATTCGCAGGGAAAACGCGCAAGCGCTGGGGATTGCCCGACGAACCAGAAGCAGAGGAGAAGACCACGGCCGCGCCCGTCACGGAGAAACATGACTGAGTCTCCGACGCTGACGACCAGCTACATTGTTCTTCCATCGACGATTACCGACGACGAATATCGCGAATACCGAGTGCTTTACAAAAAGACGGGCAAATTGCTCAAATTCTCCGAGGTGCAACGCTTGCTCGACGAATACGAGAAACTAGCGGAACGGACAACGTGCGCGAAGGAGGATTAACGACCATGGGAAGATTCAAAGTTGAGCCTTATGACGTCGACGATCTTTTGCACGTGCGCGACAACGGCCGTCGGATCGACTATCTAAGGCTGCAAGAATGTCTCGACAATTACGAGGCTTACCTGAAAGCCCAGGACAAGGCCGAACCTCAATCCGTTCCCGTATGCGAGAAGGGCGTTGAGCAATTCAGCGATCTCGTGAAGCACGTTCTACTCTGCCGGTCTTGCCGTACGTTCGTCGGATGGATGGTTGAGGTGCATAAAGAGCAAGCGACAAAGACCGCGACCGTCACGGAGGAACATGCCTGATTCACCGACGCTTACGATCCGAATTCCGGTTGAGGACAAAAACCGGCTTGAACAAGCCGCGAAACAAGCGGGACAATCGATCACGGACTACGTGTTAAGAAGCATTCGCCGTCGTATGGCTACCGCTTGCCCAGCGTGCGGCCGCGACGGTCCGGATGGCTGTCCGACATGCAGCAAAGAAAAACCCACGGAAGCCGAATTGACACTCCTGAAGTCAAGACTCGTAAGCGACTTGCCGCTATCGCAACGGGCTTTGCGTTGCTTTGAAGCGGCGAATATTGCTTGTATCGGTGATCTTGTTCAGCAGCGAGAAGGGGAATTGCTGAGAACCAAGAACTTCGGACGCATAACATTGAAAGAAGTTAAGAACGAGCTCGCTTCCCTCGGTCTTTCTTTGAGGAGGTAGCGTCCATGACTCCGGAAATGAAGAGAGCCCACCTAGCCGAGCTCAACGAACGAGCTCAGTCAGCGTTGCGCGCGCTTCAATGCGGTTACGGTGATGATTCTACAGAACTTTTCTACGCACAAACGCGATCGAAGGTTTTCAGGTTTTACAACCGCATCCTGAATCTTCACCCGGCTCCGTCACCACCGCCAGCGGAACCCGCCGACAACCCCTAAATCGTTCTCCCATTGTTCGCCCGTCCGAGCTCGTCCCGCCCATGCTTCGCCGAATAGGCTCGCGTCGTCGGTAAGAGCATGCTCGACGTCGAGCTTCACGCCGAGGGCTTCCGGAACGGCGTAGCCAACGAGCTCGAGCTTGCCATGTCCCGGCTCGAGCTCGTCGGCCGCGCCTACGATGCTAAAGGGGGCTTTATCGGCGCGAGCCGTTTCGTCGAATTGACGGCCGCCTCGATCTTCGTTCCGAGGTATCTATCGACGCCGTAGGCGGGAAGACCGAGCGTTTTTCCTATCTCGGAAATTCCCGCCGTCCCAAGGTGCGCCTTGAGCGTATCGAGCGCGATTGACTTCGCCGTCCGCGCTTGATCCTCGGTCAGCTTATGACTCGGATCTTCGGCCTTCTGCGCGTCGACGTAGTTCTGGAACACCTCGCGCACGACGGCGAACGTCGTATCGTTGAGCCGAAGCAAAACGTTTCTTAGATCTTCGGCCTTCACTTTGGCCGAAATAAGCGCCGTGAGCCGAGCGGACAGCCAAGCGAGCACAGCGACGAGGATCGGAGCTACCAACGGAAGAAGGTACGTCGTGAATGTCTTCATCGAAACACCCCTTTTGTGATGTGGATTTTTTGCTCGATTCGAATCACCGTGAGCTCGTGGCCGTGTCCCGCGTTCCCGGGCTTTACTTCGAGGCCCTCCACGATATGCCTATGCCCGACGACGACGGTGGTAAAGCCATTGCCGTCGTCGTCGAATATGGCGATGTGATTGTGGCCATCGGAAGATGCGGGCGTCGTCAGCAACGCCACCAAAAACGGTTCGTGGTGGCGCCGCTTTCGCAAGCGTTAAACCCCCCTTGGTCTCGATCGGGGCTTTGCTTCCTCGGTCTTTGACTCGGAGGCCTTCGGCTCGTCGACCGTCCCAACGCCGGCGTTCCATTCGAGCTCGATCACCGTTCCGGTTTCCGGTCGCGGAACCTTCCCTAAAACGGCCATGATCTGCGAGCCGCCGAAACCGGCGAGGTAATCGCCGTCGATTTCTCGAAGGATCGCGGGGTTCTCGGGTAAGAGATGGATCTTCGTGTCACCTTCATCGGTGCAATACGACACCGACACAATGCCTTTGATTTTCATTATCGAGCCTTTCGTCGTCCGAGAAGCAGATACCCGCCGATCAAGACCACGGCTCCACCCGCGACCCACGGTAGAGCGCTTTTCGCGCGTTCGGGTAAGAGCCCGCCGTCGCCCTTCGGCGTCGAGATCAAACCGTAGCGCTGCGCCGCCGTAGTCAGCGCTGTTTTAGACGCGCTTACCGCGCCCTTTGCGGCGATCTTGGTGCCCTTCCAGGCGACCTTGCCCGTGGCCTTGGCGCCCTTTTTGATGCCACGGCCGACGGTCTTGAAAGCGCCCTTCACTGACCACCCCATGCCGTCGATGTCCTCGCCCTCGTCGCTTCCTTCTTCCGTCGCATCGGCAACCGGTTGGAGCGCGTCGTCTTCAAGGCCGTATTTCTCTTCGACGGCGTCGACCGCCTCCTGTCGAGCTTCCTCGTCGTCTCCGGCCTTGTTCGCCTCCATGGCCGCATCGGCCACGGCTTCGGACGGGATTCCGGTTTCTTCTTCGACGGCATCCGGCTCGATAACCTCGCCGTCGGGCATCTTGATCGTCTTGGGCTTCTTCGGACCGAACGCCTTTTTTGCGATCTTCTTACCCAAAAACATCGTCGGCGCCAGTCCAGGAGCGGCAACCCACGATAGCGGTTTCTTGGCTCTCCACGCGGTCTTACCGACCTTCTTTAAACCTTTGGTTCCCTTTTTCGCGACCTTCAAGGAAGCCCGAGTCGCGAGAACGGACGGCTCATATTTTATGGCCTTCTTGCCGAGCTTTTTCGCGCCCTTCTTGATCTTCCTGAGTGCGCTTCTGAATCCCCATCCCATTTCGCCCATGCCAGGGATTGTCGGCGTGCGGTCTTGATCGTATGTAGCAAGCATCGTCATGCCCTCCGTCTCGTTGCAGAAATGAGGGACATCGCCGCGGAAAAGATCGCCGCGCCGATCGTCACCTTTAAAAGAACTTCAACCTTGTCAAGTTTTCGCCCGATTTCCGTCGTCTTTTGAGCGACGCCCGCCTTGAGTTGATCAAGCAGGCTTTCGCCCATGCCGGCCATGCCTTGGGCGCGTAGGCGCGCGGCGGGAATGTTGTTCTGAGCGCCGATAACGAGCGCCGCGACGTCGCCGAAACCCGACGTGCGCACGGGAAAACGGCGCGCCTTCTGTCGTCGTTGAGGTCCCACGATCATGGCCGGGCTTCTCCCTTCTTCGACGCCGGCAACAACGTTGCCGCGTACGGCTTGACGACCGCGTAGACAATCACTCCGCCAATGCCGAGCGCCACGTAGGGGAGGTATTTGAAGAACTTCTTCAAAGAGTCGGGCAGATCCAGTCCAATCCCCTCCTTAAGCCCTCTGCTTACTTGTTGGCCGGCCCACGCCAAGACGTCGCCCGGAGCGTTCTTCACGCCGCCAATGACTTGCTCCCAAGAGGCGTCGCGCTGCATGTTGTACTTGACCGCCCAATCCATCCATAGATAGGGCGCGAGGGCTTGGTTTCGCTGGCGCTCACCCGGGCGGGAAACGGCCGTCGGTTTCGTCCTGGCTTGCGTCTGCCAGTAGGAATTGGCTTCGACGAGGTCAGCCTGGATTTTCTTGATCTCGTCCTTCTTCTCGCTCGGCATCGACTTGCGGAAGAAAAACGTGTTGAGGAAAGCACCCGCCATTTCGACGCCGGTATTCGCAAGGCTTAAGCTCTTGGCGAAGTCCATCGCGAGCTCCTTATGCGTCCGGAACTTCCCCCAGCGCTCCGTCGCGTCGGCGATGTTCTCGGCCGACCGCTTCGAAAACTCGTCGTAGACGCTCTTTGCTTGAGGCTCCGTGATTTCCTCCGGCGTATAAAGCCAAGCGCCAATCCCTTTCATCGTCGCTTGCGGACGGCGAACGATGGTCAAGGCTTTCGGTTTCATGCGGATAATCATAGTGGATACCCCCTAACCGGCGTTGGCGTCCGCTCGAAACACATGGGACACCGTGCTGTTATCGTCAGGACTTGATCGTGTGTCGCGGAAACCTTCGCTTCGACGGTCGTAGCGAAGACGTTGAACGCCGCTTGCAACCCTTCGAGGCGGTCGGTCATGCGCCCTACAAGGCGACCGATCGCGAATAACGTCGTCGCCAACGAAACGACGAAAACCGACAGAGCTATGATCGTGCTGGCGTTCATAGTTCGTCCTTGATGATTTTCGCGTTTTGCTGAACGGCGAGATCCTCTAAAAGCTTTTCCCGAAACCTCGGGTTTTCGAATTGCTCGCGGATATGCGCGGCGAACTTCACGCGAGCGACGACAAACCCGACGAATAGCCCGAACGCGAACGCGAACGAAACGGCGGAGATGATAAGAAACGTCATCCGATGCCCGCTTCCTCGAGGTCGTGTTCCTCGTCACCGAGAAAATGCCCGAGCTCATGGAGAACGACTTGCTCGACCTCGTCTTCATCAAGAGGATCGATGTTTTCCCAGAACAAAACGATAACGCCGCCTGGTTCAGGCCGTTCTGCCTGGAGGACATCGGAGCCTTCTTCTTCGAAAAGCTCTACGTCGCCGTCGTCGTCTTCGTCCGCGGGAACCTTTACGCCGACGAACGCGCCCTCGAAGTCCTTTTCGATCCCTTTCTCGATGTCTTCCGCCGTGGGCCGCGGTCGGAATTGCCAAACGATCCGACTCTTGACAAATTCGCGCGTCCTTTCGTCGAGATCTTCGACGACGTAGGCTACGACCGATCGACAAAGGGATTCATGGGACGTCATCCAGATTCTTCCTCCGGTTCTGGAATCCAGCGGAGCCGATCGGCTTCGATGTCGAAAACAGGATATTCCGGAAAGGACGGCCCTTCGCGGCGTCCGGCCCGAAGATCTTCGATTAAGTCGAGAACGTCGCCGCAAACGTCTTCCAGGAGCGGTGGACGAGGTCCCGTAAGAAGCTTCGCGAAGTAGTCCACGTTTTCGGCCGTGAGCTCGAAGATCTCGCGATCGTATTCGTTCGCAGCGGCAGACGACTTGATCTTGCCGTATTCCCGGAGAATCTTCGCGACGTGCTCAATCCCTATTGCGCGCGTCCACCTTCGATAGCGGCGTCCTTCCTGCCCGTCAGGGATCTTCTGGTCTTTCTGGTGGGCGAATTCCAGGAACATCCACCGCTGGGCGGGCGAAAGAGCGAGAGTTTTTACTTGGTCGGTCATGTCGTACTGTCCGTCAATAAACCCTGGCTCGCAAGAGCAGTCAGGAGGCTTGTAAGTGCCGCATTCGCGCCCTTCGATCCCGTGATGTCCGGCTTAGCCACGCCAGCCGTACCGTTGAAGCCTACGCCCGTCGAGGTCACACTAATGTTTCCGAACGCCGTGAAGCCCGCCGACGAGATGTGAACGTATTCCGAACTTGCGGCGAGGTTTTGAATCTTGAGATCGTCGCAAAGGATGTTCCCGGTATCCGTCGTGTTCTTGGCGACGATGCGCATGCAGTCGGTGGCGTTCGATCGGAGAAGGATCCCGCCGATACCGTTTCCTACTTCGGAAACGATCGGATCGCCGTCCGTGGCGTTCAGATAGAACATGCTCAAGCCGGCGGCGACGTAGACCGACCAAGGATTGGTTATCGTCGCGGAACCCGTAGCTACCGGTGGCCCTTGCACGTAGACCGTGGAAGCCGCGGTAACCGTAATCGCATCTTCAGCGTAGATCTCGGATTGTTCTATCTGAAAAAACCGAACGTGATCCGTCGTCGTCGTTCCGGTAAGCGTAAGGATCGAGTAACCGAACGTGATTCCTTGCCACGTCACCGCGGCACCAGAGGCGAGCGTTGTATCGGCCCAAACGTTGAGCACAATTCCCGCCGTCGACGGAGCGCCGGCTATGCAAACGTCGGCCGCATTCACTCGCAGGGTCGAGCCAGCGCCGAGCTCGCAATTGCCAACGACCTTCAAAGCCACGCTATCGGTGATCGTCGCCGAGCCGGCAGCAAGCGGCTGGCCCTCGATTAACATCGTTACGGCCTTGTCGACAACGACCCCCCACGCGCTCGTGATCGTCGGCTGGCCTACGTTTATGTATCGGACCGTCGCCGTAACCTGCGTATTGCCCACCAAGGTCAGCGTCGGCGGCCAAAACGTTACGCCTTGCCACCATGGATTGTCTGCCGATGCGAGAGTCGTGTTGCCGTAGACATTCAGAAACGATTCTGCCGTGTGATCGAATGTCGCGTTTCCAAACGTCGCGGCGCCGTTCGTCGCATCGACCTGGAAGAGCTTGTATCGCGTGGCGTCCGTCTCGACAGAGAAGAACGTCCCCGCCGCGAGCGTGGCTACCACTCCGTAAAGCGAGACCGTCGCCTTGAGTAAAAGCTCGTGATACCAGCCAGGCGGTTCGATCGTCGTGGTCATGAGCCCGCCGTTGCCAATTATCAGACCGCCCTCGACGTGTATCCGAGCATCGGGGGCTTCGGTCCCGATTCCTAGCCGGTCGTTCACTTGGTCGTAGACCGAATTCGCGCCGAAGTAGATCTTTCCTTTCGTCGCGTGGCTAGTCGAATGCAGATTGAGCGTTTCTCCCGCCGCTGTTCCGCCGTAAATCACTTGTCCGCCGGCCAAGCCCGAACCTTTCACGTAGTCCGTTCCCGCGGTCGCAATCGAAAGAACGCCCGTCGTGGTCGTGTTCTTGACGATGCCCGTGGCGAGCGAGCCGAGGACTTGAGCGTTCGGCAAGGACGCGTTCGCCGTCTTCAGAATATAAGTCGCGCTCGCTGGGGCATCGCCGCCCTGGGTTGTCTGTCCAACCCGACGAAGGGCAATCCTTGTTAGACCTACTTGTCGTTCAGACATGGTTAAAGCTCACCCACATGGAAGTGGAGAATCCCATCGGTTGCGAGATAACCATCGGCGAAGCGAAAGAAAAGCTCGGCCGCGCCGACATCGAAGCAGACGAAACCTTGTCCGTACTCAACGAGAAACGTCGACGACGAAAACCATTGTTTCGTCACGGGGTTCCGAACCCAAAGGACGAGACCGATGTTTCCCGCCTCAAGGTTCGGAGGCGTTTCGACCGTCGGCGCCTTCACGCCGAAAAAGAATCCCATGGTGGACGTTCCCTGCGGCGTATTCGGCGAAAGCGTGACTTGTGGTTCCGTTGTCCCGTCGACGGGATCGGTTCTCGCCGTCGAGGTATCGATCCGAACGACTCGCGCTTTCATTATTTTGGATTGATCCATTGGCTTACCTCGTGAAGAACCGCGCCTTTACCGAACAGGTCATCGTGGCGGGCGCTACGGACGAGCCCGCCGCGCCGTCGATGATCTTGCGCGCTTCGACTGCAATTGCCGAATACGCTTCGCCCTCTTCGGTCCGATGCAAGATCGATCCGTTTCCTTTCCCGATCGACCCGCGACAGATGATGTCGGTCTGTCCGGACATGATCCCGATGATCCGAACTTCAATCAGAGCAACGTTGTAAGTCACTCCAAGGCCGGCGCTATCGATAACCGTTCCGTAGACGCGAACCTGCCCGATGCGCGCGTCCGGATGGATCTCCATCTTGAAGATCTCGATGAAATCGGAGTTCACGGTAAGGTCGACGTCCCGCAACGTTTCTTTCGAGAGAACGCCTCCAAAGATCGGCGCGATTGTCGCGTTGTATTTTGTGAACGGAGTTTCGGGGTTCATGCGACGAGCTCCTTGTACCGCTTGAGGGCTTCGGTAACGTATTGCTTGCCGAACGGCGGTAGCTCGGCCGGGATCGACTTTCTCTCTTTGAGCATCGACCGGATCTTGGCCGCGCCTTGATGGTACGCACCAGCCACGAGACCGAATTCCTTGAATTCGCTCGTCAGCTTGCCGAGTTGATACGCTCCGAACATCACGTTGACGTCGGGATTGAGCAAACCGGGACCTGTGCCGTCCCATTTCTTCAGCGTCTCTTTGACGAGCGCGTTCGAATGAGAGGCCAAGGCCTTTGCGTGGCCCTTCGCGGTGTCCAGGGTTTGCTGCATGAGGCCCCATGCGCCACCGCGAAGCATCGCCCGTTCGTTGGTGTTCTTCGATCCCGGTCGCCAGCGTGATTCGATATACGAGATCGTCACGATGGTTCCGAGCGGAGCGCCGAAGATCGGCCCCCACTTGCTCGCAAGGGCCACGACGAGGCCCTTCTGTTGGGAACCGCTTTTGATGGTCGCGACGACTTCAGGACCTTTTACCACGGCAGCACCTACGATAAGCGCCCCGCCAGCCCAGTGATACCACTCGAGAGGCATGGCGTCCTTACGCCGCACCCATGCGGAAAACCATCGTGTGGAATGCGATATCGACGGCGATCGTCGACGTCGTCAGGTTGGTGACGGTAACGTTGAGGCTCGCGCTCGACGGCATGATAATCTCCCGTGGAGGAAATTGCCGATCGCCGTTGACGCCCCAGATCGCCACGCCGTTCGTCGCGGTGCTGATGATCGAACCGTCCGATCCCGTGTATTCGATCTGAATACGGAACGCGTTCAATCCTTGGATCAACGTTGTGGCCGCTTGGCTCGCAACGGACACTCCCGCGCCCGTACCGAGGATAATAGCGCCGGCCGGGAACTCCACGGAAGCCGGCCCGGACACCCCGCCAGTCGTGATCGCAAACTGATACGAACGGATCCAAGGCCGGAATTGCCACTGTTCTTTGTTTTTGAAGTCTGGAAGTTTTTTGAGTCGCGTCCAAACTCGGTCCCAATTTAAAACGGACATCGTCAAAACCTTTCTCGCCGTCCCGAAGGACGACTCTTGCGTGATAGGGGTGGGATGCGACCGAGGCCCGCCAGACTCGGCCGCATCCCGCGGTGGACAGAGAAACTAGGAGGCGAGGAAACCCGCGGCGACCTTCAGGGGAAGGAAGAAGACCGCCGCGGGGAAAGCCGACTACTCAGGGATCTGGTCGAACGCCAGACCGAACAGCCAGATCGAGATCTCGGTGAATGCGGAAAGCGCGATCGTCGTATTCGCGGCCGGCGTGGTCGCCGTCGCGTTCAAACGGTACACGAACGAGTCGTTCGCGTTGAGCACGCGCGGGTTTTTGAACCGCCTGACGTTCTGCAACGTCGGAGCGCCCGACGTTCCGCGTTCGATTGTCGTCGTGGTCGCCGTCGTCGTGGCATATCCCGAGATTCCCACGCCGCCGGGCCAGTTCCGGATCGGACCGTGGTAGATCGAGAGCTGTCCGGCTTGCTTCTCGAATTTCAGCGACATGGAATCCAAGCATTGGATGATGTCGGCCGGTAACGCCGCGGCGTTGAACGAGACCGCGAGCTCATACAGCAAGAACCCGCGTCCCTTGGGAATCTTGCCGTTCTTGTCCATGTTCGTTTGCTGGTAACCGAGGTTCCCGATGGAGAAATATCCCATCGCCGTTCCGGTATCGCCGATTCCGTTTCCGAAGAAATCGTAATCGCCAGCGACGATCGCGCCAGACCCGATCGTGTTGTTCGCGGTGTTGCTCGGAAAACGCCGCGTTGAATAGAGGTAGTTTTCCTCTTTGCGGACGCCCATCTTGAACTTTTTCCTTTTACCGTGAACGCGTCCGTAGAGATCGAGCGCGCACCCTCGATCGAAGTTGTAGATCAATTCCTCGGTCGGGTTCTCGAGCACCTCCGTCTTCGCGCCAGCGGCGAGAAGACCGAGCGCTTGCCGGCCGAAGAAACGGTTCATGATTCCTTCTTTTGTGATCTGATTTTCCATTGTCCTCGCTCCTGTTAAAAGACCGCGGATGTCGTGTCCGCGGCTCGTAGGGCTCCGATGTCGAGTCGAAGCCCCGCTTCCTATTAGAGCTCAATCCCCGGTGGCCACGACAGCCACCGAGGAGTTCGCTTACGCCTCGTCTTCGTCGCCGATATAGGCGATCTCTTCATCGTCCGCGCCAAGGTCGGGCATGTTCGCGTTGCCGAGATCGGGCGTCTCGTCACCCATGTTGCTCATCTCGGTAAGAACGCCCATTCCTTGGAGCTCTTCGGTCAAGAGACCGAGGGACTCTTCGTCTTCGCCCGCCATGGCGGCGAGCTCTTTGATTCCTTGCGGTCGGCTCGTGGCGATCACGCCGCCGCCGATGCGAACGCCGCCCTCATAGCCGAGCGTTCCGAGAACCGCGCCCATCGTCGCCATGGCCATTTTCGGACGGCTCCGAAGCAACATGCCAGCAACAGCAGCAAGACCGACCTTCGCACCGACGCGAATAACCATCGAGCGTCCCGCGAGAATCTTGGTGTCGAGGAACCCGACGCCCGCGCCAGCGATTACAGCCGGAACGGCCGTAAAAAGCGTTTCCTTAACGGAGGCGACGATCCCGGGATTCCGACGGGTCACCACCCGAGTCGTGGTGATCGTCCGAACGCTCGATCGTCCGCGGTGACCGCCACCGTGACCGCCGCTGCGTCGACGGCGCCGACGAGGAGCGACCTTGCCTTTGAAAAGAGAAAGCTGCTTCGGATGCTTCCGCTTCCGAGCTCGTTGCATCTTCTTGAGCGCCGCCCGCTGGGCGGGACTGCCCCATTTCTTCCGACGTTTTGCCATTGTTGATCCGCCCTTTCGTGGGTTGGTTTCACGCTTGGCCGAAACGCGACTCGCGCGATAGGCCGAAGCCATGAGCTTGTTTAACCGTTCGTAATCGCGATCGTCCCGTCGGGTTTTTGCTACCCGTTGACGGCGCTTCATCGCCTCGATCAACCGTTGCGTCCGGATGTCCGCACGTTGTGCCGATGCGCGTTTTTTGCGAGAATAATAGGGGTTTTTCTTACGAGGATTTTTCCCCGATCGCGCGAGAGCTGCTTTTTCTGCTCTCCAACGTGCCATTTCGAGAGCGTATGTTTTCGGCGACATTTTGTGGAAATACGCTTCGGATGGCTTGTGCCTTATCCGACGAACGACTGCCGCTGTAAGCGCTTCCGCTCGTTTTCGAGCTTTCGTATAAGCCGAAGAACCCTTGGCCATCAGTCGACAATCCCTCTGTCCTCGACGGTGTAGTCACCACCAACGACGTGAAGTTTTTTGTTTTCCGGATCGACGGCGAGCAATGGTTTCTCGCCGCCTTCCTCGCCGAATTCGTGTTCGTAGTTCGAAAACCCGTCGCCGTTTTTGTCAGTCGAATACACGACCGATTCGAGCTCGCCGAGCTCGGCGAGCGCTTTCGGCGTCCGCGGAACTTTCGCGCGCTTGACCGCTTTCGGCGGAATTCCCCAATGGAGATCCTCGTAAAAATCGGCCGCTTTTTGAAGTTCGCCAGACATGCCTCGCGAATTCCTCAACGTCTTCGACGTCGTAAAGGGCGGTGCTTTCGCTGCCTCGATAAAAGCCAGATCAACGCGCCGACGGCCGCAACGGCACCGACGATCCACGGCCATCTCGCCGCGGGCTTTTTCGTCGGTTCCTCGACGGTGAGGCTGCTCGTTGCCGTCGTGGTCTTCTCGACGCCGCTGGTCTTCTTCTTCGGAAGGATTTTTACCGTCTTCGGCTTCTTCAAAAACGGCTTTTTTCCCGGAGAAATCACGAGTGTCCCGGGAAGCCGAATGACTTTCGGCTCGGCTCCGATTTCTCCCATCGATCGCGCGCTAATCAGCACGATCCCAAGCGGACCACGTCCGAATTGTACGCTCAAATTGCAGTGTGAATTATTTTCACAGTGCAAACTTTTTGGAGTTGTGCTGTCTACCTTTGGCTACAGTGTACGAGAACCACCGTGCATTAACTTCATACTTAAAACGCAATAGGACGCGCGTGGTTAAACGTTTTTCGAGCTCGGTGCGAATTATCGCGATCTTCGTGATCACGCGCCTGGTGAAAAGCCAGGGCGGTCAGAGCGCGAGAATTCGAGGGTTGTTGCCGCGTCGAATGGCGATCTCGATTGGGTTGGTCAGTTTTGTGACGCTTTGCTTCAGGGTCGCATCGAGGGGCAAGCGGATCGGTTTTCCCGAAGCGTTCTTCACGATCGCTCGCGGGAAAATATGCCGATACTGGCCTTTCCATTCGAGCCCGACGAGCTCGGCGGGAATCGCGATCGATTCGAGAAGCGATCCAATCAGCGTCGTGAAATCATCGCAATCGCCGACGCGATAGGTGAGCGTTCGCACGGGAGACTGAAACGTTTCGATTCCCTCGTTCACGTAGCGGATGTTTTCCTGAACCCATTTTGCGATCGCGACCGCTTGATGAGCTCGAGCTCGATCCGGTACGTTTTCCGTGATTTTGTGCGCTTTTTCCCGGATTAACTGGTTCGCTCGATACCGGTTCACCATCGCACGAAGGAACGCAATCTGCTCCGCCTGGCTCGCGAATTTCATTCGCCGAACCTTGATTCCGACGACGCCCTCGACGTCTTCTGGCCGCGATTCCTCGCAAAAAATCACTCCGTAGTTTTAGCGCTTTTCGCGGCGGGTGTCACCTTGCGCGGCGGTTTCTTCGGCTCTTTCTCCGTCGGAGATTCTTTCTTTTTCGGTGGCCTGTAAGAACCCGACATCACGTCGAACGCGCGGCCTAAAACCGTTCCCGGGTCCTTGCCTTGATCCGCGATTTTCTTCACGGCGATTTTTACCTTGTCGGCGAGCTCGCCCTCGAAAGTTACCTTGTCGTCGTCGTCGGATTTTTTCGATGTGCCGTTTTTCTCCGTGTTCACCAAGCGGCGCGTTTCGGTCAGTATTTCCGGGAGTTTCTGAACAAGACTCGCGATCGGATCTTGGTCTTCCGAACCGCCGCTTCCGAGATCGCGGGCAAGCTGAATTCCCGAGAGCAAGAGGCGAACCGAAGCGTCGGCGGGTGCTTCGGTCGGTCGCGAATCCTCTCGGAGTTTTATTAGCGTCGCCATGAATTCCCGGTTCCGTTCTCGCTCTTCCTTCGCCTCTCTGTCGATTCGCTCGGACTGCATTCGGAGCTCTTGCTCACGCCGGATAGAATCAGCTTGAATCAATTCGATCTGGCGTTGATGCGCTTGCGCCGCTTCTCGTTCGCGAGCCGATGAAAACTCGCGCGCCTCGACGCGGGCTTTCTCGGCTTGCTTGTCGAGAAGAAGCATCATTTCCATTAAGCCGAATTGCTTTTCGTTGGTTCTTTGATTCTTGTTTTCGTCGGAGTCGACGCCTTGTGCTTTCTTCCATTTTCTCTCGGCCGTTTCCGATTGAAAAATCGGATCGCCTGAAATTACGATCAAGCGTCTGCCGTTCTTGGCTGGTTTTCCGTCGGGCAATCGAGCATGAAGAGTGAAAGTTCCTCCACCGTACCGTTTTTTTATGTCTTGCTCCGTTGCGTTCGGCGTGAGCTTCCCGAGGAATCCTTCCTCCGGATCTTCTCGTGTGACCGCGATATACGCGATCTCGTTCGATGATTCCGACTCGAATAGCGGAACGCTTTCGTTTCCGTCGAGCTGCTCGATTACCTGCACAGTCTTCTTCCACTTCGGAGGCTTCGACATCTTCAATCCTTAAGCACGGATTCGAAAACGTCTATGCGTCGCCGACGCTTTTCCTATCAGCGAGCTTTCGACCAATCGAGCCGGCCAGCGCCGACCATGCCTTTTCGCGTCCAGGAAATTCCTTTCCCGGGAATGTTTTCGAGAAGTCGCGCTTGAGGTCCTCGAGCTCGGAGGCGGCGTTGTTCGAGGGCTTCGCCAGTTTTGCTGGCTTGCCGTTGGATGCGCCGTTCTTCGGAACGGGTTTCTTCGGTTCAGTGATCCACTGGCCACCGCGGATGTAACTCGCGGCGGTTGCTACAAGGTTCTTTTGCCTCCACTTCGGATTGGCCGTGTCGCGTTTCATGCCGGCGATGATCTCGTCTATTCGATCTCGGCCGTATCGCTCGAGTGACCGCTTCACTGCCTCTGGAACAAACGACTCTCGCCAAGGCCACGTCTCTTTTACCCGGTTAATGGCGACAGCAGAAAAAGGCCCTTCCTGCCAAGGAAGGGCTTTTGGGTTAGTTCCGGTCCTCCGTGAGTACGTCCGTGGAGGATCCGGAGGATCCGGAACGGACGTACGAACGGACGGACGTAAGGAGGCAGTGCCTTGGCTAATGCCTTTGCCAGTGCCTTGGCTAATGCCTTTGCTAATGCCTAAGGCATCCTGCTTTGCGGCATTTTCCCAGCGTATTTGCGCGCCTAATCGACCGACGTATGATCGGTGTTTGACGATCGCTTCTCCGACGGTGTCGTAGTCATGGACCACGAAGTCATCCCCCTCCCAGTGCGCGAGATCGTTCTTCAGAAGAACCTGCGATCCTCGCGAAGTTATTCCGACGAAACGTATCCATTGGATGTTACAAAACTGTCTAGCATTTTGAACAACGCCTGTGCATTCTCGCGATGAAATTTGAGCAATCGCGGTGAAGTGAATCTTCCAAGTCGCACCCGAAAGTGCTTGGTAGGAAGGCGATAAAATTCGGCTGACAGTCGTCCTAAACCAGTTCATTGGCCATTCCCTTCGGGTTTTTCGAGGATTTTCACGAGCGGCTGACCTTGGTCATCTACTGTACGTAGGACGAACCGCTCTCCCTCGAACCACGCCAAGCCTTCATCGACTAATTTCCCGAGCATTTCGGGTGGTTCCATGCCAGTCCCGCCTATCAAGACGTTGAAATACAAGAACAAAACGAAATCGCCCATCTCGTTCGGTTCGTCGAGTACGTCTTGAATAAATTCTTGTTCGAAAAAATCCGATCGGATAGAAACCCACTTCATTGCACGCCATCCTTCGCCGAGACCGTCCAAGGCTCTTCTTCCTCGATCCAGATCAACGGTCGACCATATTTGTTTTGTATCTGACTCAAAACGAACCGCTCGCCGTCGAAGTCACCTAGGCCGGCGTCGACGAGAGACTGAATCGTCAACACGCGTATCTCTCTCGGCAAATATTCGACGCCGATCGCGAACGTCGTTATGTACATGCAGACAACGTCGGACGAAAGATCCTTGAGTTTCGGGTGTATGAATAAATCAGGGCATAAAAGACCGATCATTTTTCGTTCCATAGGAAAGGCTCCTTGAGAGCAGACCGCGGCCAAGGCGAGGTCCTTGGCCGCGGTCGGGTTACTGGTTCGATTCGTTTCGTTTGCGCGCGAGCGCCGCGTGAGGGCACGTCGCGAAGTGAGAGATCCAGCGGGTTCCGGGTTGGTCACTCGGTGTCTGGTGACGAACGCGGTGGACGTTCGGATCGACTGGCTGTCCGACGAAGTCGAGCTCGGTGTAGAGAATGAGCTTCCCCTTCGGGTGAGGCGCCACGTCGACCGGCATTCTTTTGCCGAGCTCGGTCAGCGCCCAAATGATTTGAGCCTTGCAGTAGCGGCATTCGGACGGTTGGTCCTTGGGCTTCTCGACTCTCATGGCCTCGCCCTCTCGAGTATCGACATCGCCCAAGGTCCGATCTCGCGTCCCTGCTTCTGCCAGAGCTCGGCGAGCTCGCGCTTGTGCTGGCGCGCGATCTCTTCGAGATCCGATCCATAACGGAGCTCGAGCGCGGCGAGGTCTTCGCCGTGCTTTTTCCGAAGCGCTTCGAGACGCGTATGGTACGAGTTAACAAGCACGGCTTGCTGTGCTTGCCGCCTATCGAGGACCTTTGTCTTCCTCATAGGCCACCCCCCACGATCCGAATAATCACGCGTCGGATCGTGGGGGGCGATGGAGGCTTGTCCACGTAGTGGCCCTCCGTGAGATACCGGATGATCTCGCGCAGAGACGGCGGCATGCCTTGTCCTGCTGGTCTTACGCGGCACTTGAGCACGGCGCGAGGTCCTCGGCGGGACCGCCGCGAGCCCGTGACGAACAACCAATAGATCTCCGCGATTGCACCCGGCGAAAGCCGGAAACTAGGGAAACTCACTTCGCCACCACCCTTTCGAGCGGTGGCGAGATGAAGAGGCATCCCAGAGCTCGGAAAACGAAGTCCGAGCGACAGACGCAGATCTGTCCGTATGTCCCGTCGTCAGTCCATGCCGGGTGGTTTTCGGGAACGTCCGTAATGCATCCGCAGTGCGGACACCGTATCAGGAAGCAATGCCGCGCCTCGAGCGGCGAATCGTAGATTGCGCTGCATTCAGCGCATTTCCCGGGCTTGCCCTCGACGGGAAGCTTTTTCAGACAGATCTCGCAATGGTATCCGCCATTGACGAGCGCCTTTGCGAATCCGTCGTAATCGATCTGGTTGCCAGACAGGAGGAAGTCGCGAAGGGCGATCATGGAAGCACCGCCTTTCGTTGACTTTGGTTTTCTAGGTCTTCAAGCGCGGGACTGACAAACGTAAAATGGATCCGCGTGCTGAACGCGACCTCTTTTCCGCAAGCCCGACATTCGCATCGATGCGAGCCTCCTTCTAGGTATTCGCCGTAATCAGGATCGCGATGGTACAGTTCTTCGGGGGAAAACGTTTCCTTGCAATGGGGACACCGCACGAATGTCTCGTGTAAAACCTCGCTTGCATCGTTGTCGATCGCGCTGCACGAGCCGCAAAGGTACTT
>Ga0299915_10000674_pt1 | contig 25635 bp, 25 predicted proteins | sample RVTome_13_FD_200263 | JGI IMG/M metagenome (GOLD analysis project Ga0299915, IMG submission 200263) | Soil microbial communities from uranium-contaminated site in the Upper Colorado River Basin, Wyoming, United States - RVT92D227 (version 2) ... | reverse complement strand
CGCTCCTTACATACCGCAACGGGTATGCTCGTCGCTCGCGCCTTGCCAGCGTGCCTGGGGACCTGCAGCAAAATGCGCATGTTATTCCAGAACAGACCCTAAGGCCGGTGCTGCCATGAAGTTGCCTCCCCAGTTATAGGGACTTATGCCGAAGGAGGCAAAGGAAAAGCGCTCAGGCCGGCCTCAGCCGGGGCCGGAGGCCGAACCGCTGCCGCAGCAACTGGCGATCAATACTGAACGCGGTCTCGATCGCGCGCGGTCATTTTTGGAACACCCAGGAGATCTTTGCAAATACCGACCGGTCGCGGTCCGCGGATTCCGTCACGCGCGACGGCCCGTCCAGGTAGGCAAGCTGAATCTGGCCGAACGGGGGCAGCACACGCCATACGAATATGCACTGCAAAGTTTCACGCGCCTCTTCTGGGGTCGCACTGCCCCCCAGGACGTCGCGCGACTGATAAAAAACTTTGAAAAACAGATCCTTGTTCAGGTAGTAGGTGGAGCGGAGGTTGTGGATGATGCTGCCGTCGCTCTCGGGGTCCGGGGCGAACGACACGCGCTTCAGTTCGTAAGTCAGACTCCACCCCCGGTTCAGCTTCAGGGTCACTTCGGCGCCAAGGGAATTGAAGTCACGATCGAAGTTCCTTCCGGTTTCATACTCGAGGCCGACGGTATTTCCCACCTTGGTGTCGTATTTGATTTCGGCGCCGTAGGCCCGGTTGCGGAAGTCCTTTTCGAACAGCTTGTACTCCTCCTTATGGCCGAGAGCGAGCGACCATTTTTTCAGGAATGTGACGTCGAGACTGTTATCCAAATCCCAGCTCCTCAGCACTCCGTTCACGCTGTAATAACGGTTGTAGTTGACGCTCGGCCTGACTTCTTCCAGCCAGCTTGCGTTGATCCAGAACCGGCGCCGGATATTAGTGTCGAACTCCCTCCGGTCGTCATCCGTGATAAAACCGATGTCGTTCATGTTCTCCCGGACGTGCTCTCCGACATAGGTATAGCGGACGTGGAAATGGGTGGTGCGCGAGTCGTATGACGGGCGAAAGAAATAAGTCCATGTGCCGTCGTCAAAACCGCCGTAGCTCTTGATCACCTGGGTGGTCATCCCCAGAACGTCGGTGAAGAAGAAGGTGCCTACCATGCCGAGCGACCCCTTGTTCTGCCCGCGGTAGTGCCTGTTCGCGCCGATCACGCCGACGTTGGAGGCGTTTTTCAGCTCGCGGCCGAGGCGAAACACCGTGTAATAGGCATCCTCGCCGGGGGTGATCGAGGGGTTGGCGCTCGAGGGGTCCGACTCGGTGGCCAGGCCGTTGAACTTCCAGTTGCCGCTGTGACCGTTGATCTTGAAGCCCCAGGGAATCTCGCCGATGCGACGCGAGTAGAACTGCCGGATGCGTGTCGAGTAATTCTCAGCCCCCTCCAGGAAGAACGGGCGCTTTTCCGGATAGGACAGTTCAAAGCGGGTCAGGTTGATCTGTTCGATATCCGCCTCCACCGTGGCGAAATCGGGATTGAAGGTAATATCCATGCCGATGTTGCTGGAAAGATTGCTGCGGATGTCCAGGCCGACTTCGCCGTCGGCCCCCCGCTGCTCGTTCCACAATCCCTGCGCATAGGGAATGAAGGTGAAGCGGCTCGAAACCACATCCTTGAGGTTAAGGTTCTGGAGGCTCCCGTATTCCGATATCCGGAACCACTCGGTGAGTTTCGGCGCCCAGTGACTCATCTCCAGGTTGCGCGGAACGTACCGGACGGCATCCAGTCCCCACTCGCTGGTGTCACGATCGAACCGGATCGACTCGAAAGGAATCGCAATCTCGGCCGACCAGCCCCGGTCGTTGCGCGTTCCCGCCGACTGCCAGGTCGCGTCCCACTTGATGTCACGGGTCCTGCCGTTGTCGGCCCACCTTTCGTCCTGCTGGGTGCCGAGCGAATTCACCGTAAACATGTAGGCGTTGCTGTTGTCGTTGAAGGTGTCGATGACGATAGCGACCGAATCATCCTCCCATACCTCCCCGTCGCGACGCGTGACTTTGGACGAGATCTTGTCCGGCTCGGGATCCAGGCATGTGATGCCGAAGTAGATCCGGCGGGTGTCGTACAGAATCCGGATGATGGTTTTGTATTTTGACGGTTCGCCGAACCGGGGTTCAAACTGAATGAAGCCGGTGATGGCATCGCTCGATCCCCACGCGGACTCGTTCAGAATCCCGTCGATCCGGACTGCGTCCTGTATTCGTTTGGCGGTGGTCGCCTGCGAATGGGACGGGACGGCGCTGACGATCATAAGCAGAGGCAGCTGAAGCGCTGCAACAGTCAGAAAAATAGGGCGGCGCAACATGAGCGGTTATCTTCCCTCTACCTGACGAAGCACGTAATATTAATGCCTGAGCGCAAAAAACCGGCCATGAATTCCACGAATTTTTCGGCCGCATCCTGCTTGTCCGCTTAAATTCGTACTACTAACAAGCAAATCCTTGCCCGCCGGGAAAGGATTTTTTTCACCGCCAAGACCCAGTTTAAGGAGTGCAGCGAGGAAATCGGGACGCGGACGAACGCGGATTCTGCCGGCGCCGCAAGGTCGGCGAGTGGATTGCACGAGCTTTTGCGCCCCGCGCAGCGGGGCACCCTTCGGGGGCTGCAAAAGCTCGTGCAATCCACCCGCGTTTTTCCGTGTCCCAAATCTCTGCGTTTTCTCTGCGCGCTCTGCGCCTCTGCGGTTTGCTTTTTCTTTGGTTGCGGCTATGCTGCTCCAGGGAATTCGTGGCGCTCTTTTTTGTCCCCCGGACCTCGCGATAGGATTGCGGGCTATCTGCCGGCCAGTTTTCGTTCAAGCTCCAGCGAGGCCTTGGTCGCCGACAGACCACCCAGCGCCGTGCAGCGAAGTTCGCGCGGCAGGCTGCGGCCTGCGCGGTCGGCCGCCTCGATCACCTCATCGAGCGGTATGACCGGGTCGAAGCCAGCCAGGGCCATGTTGGCGCATGACAAGGCGTTGCCCGCAGCCAGAACGTTCTTGCCGAGACAGGGCACTTCCACGCGGCCGGCGACGGGGTCGCAGGTCCATCCGAGCGAACTCTGCAGCGCCATCGAGGCCGCAGCCAGCGACTGGGCCGGCGTGCCCTTCGCCAGGGCTGCCAGCGCGGCGGCGGCCATGGAGGCCGCTGAGCCGCACTCCGCCTGGCAGCCGGCGACCTCCGCCGCAAACGTGGAGCGCGCGGCGATGAAAACGCCGATGATGCCGCCGGCCAGCAGCGCCCTGGCCGCGGCTTCGTCCGACAATCCAATCTCTTCTGCCACTGCGACGCACGATCCCGGCAGCGCCGCACACGCCCCGGCCGTCGGCGCGGCAACGATCACGCCCATCGAGCTTTTCACCTCCATCAGCGAGGTAACATACAGCAGGATCCGGTTCAATACGCCGGCAGGCAGAAGTCGTCCCTCCTCCATGCGCTCCTTGAATCCGCCGCATTGATGGCCCAGGATACGATCTTTGTACTGCGTGCCGGCGATGCCCTGCCGGATGGAACGGCGAATGATGCGAACCATTTCGACCATGCGCGCCATCACTTCGGCCTCGGCCAGATTGCCGCGCGCCATCTCATACTCCACCGCCAGCCGCCAGAGCGGCGTGCCGCGGCCGGCGTCGTAACGCAGCATTTCAGCACACGTCGTGAACGGGACCGCCAGATCCTTGCGCGACAGCACCGGCAGGACCGGGGCCAGCTGCTTGACCTGACGGATGGCGACGACCTTCCGGAGATGCGCGATTGTTTCTGCGCACACGAACTGTTGCGCCCTAACCTCCAGCAATTGCCGGCCGGCTGCTTCGTGAAGTAGGATTTCATCGGCGGCGAAGGCATCGGCTAGCCGGCGCAGCGCCTCGTGCCCGCCGCCCTCGAGATAAACGAGGGTCTCATAGTAGTCGCCGCCGATAGAGACGCGGAAATCATCCACCCGGGTGAGCTCGACCATGCCGCCGCCGGTGGAGACGGCTGTCAGCGAGTGCCGCTCGCGCCTGCCGCCCAGGCTCAGGCAATAGGTGTTGGGGTGCTCATCCCCCGAATCCACAATCTCGATGCTGACGCGGATGCCCGCCTGCTGCAGCGCTTCAGCCGAGCCGGGCAGCCGCTCGTCGGCCGCGTCCCAGCCCAGCAGGCCGCCGAACAGTCCCATGTCCGATCCCTGGCTGGCGTGTGTGGCAGCCAGCGACCCGAGCCGATCGAACTCGACCCGGACATCCTCGAGAGCGCCGTCCATCAAATCGCGCGCCAGCCTCCCGATGCGCAGCGCAGCGGCGCAATGCGAGCTGGAAGGCCCCCGCATGACGGGACCGATTACGTCGTTGAAGATGCTTACTATCATGGTGCGTGCTTCCTTCTGCTTGGGTGGGTGCGTCCAAGCCAGATCATGACGGACTGCAATTCAATGATAACAATTCGTGAAATTCGTGAAATTCGTGGCAATGTCTTTCAAGCCTCCCTGTAAATGCGCTTGTCCGACTCCAATCCAGACCGACCGAGTATGTCGGGATGCCCATTCGCGCTTGCAATCGCGGCGCGTCCATAATAGCCTCTGACACCGCACCGGAGCAATGGTCCGGCCCGACCTGCGGCGTCTCTGCTGGAGCTTTAAACGTATGAAATCTCTTCTTTTTCTCCTGCTTGCGGTCTTCGCGCTGGTTTTTACCTGGAGCTGGGTCACGGCTGTCCGCCGGGGCCGGAGTGAGGGCGATGCCGCTGCTGCGGGCGGGCACCTTCGCCCAACATTCGAACAGCTGCTCATCGGCCTGGTCACCAACTTCTTCGACACGCTGGGCATCGGCAACTTTGCCACGACGACTTCAATCTTCAAGCTGCGGCGGATGGTGCCCGACGAACTGGTTCCCGGCACCCTCAATGTCGGTCACACGTTGCCCGTGGTCGCCGAGGCCTTCATATACATCTCGCTGATCGAGGTGGACGCCGGCACGCTCGCCGCCCTCATCGCCGCATCGGTGGCCGGCGCCTGGATCGGCGCGCCGGTGGTGGCCCGCTGGCCGCGGCGCACGATACAGGTCGGCCTGGGCGCCGTGCTCATCGCGGCCGCCGGACTGATGCTGGCGTCGCAGCTTGAGCTGCTGCCCATCGGCGGCGCGGCGCTGGCGCTCGGCGGCGCCGTTCTCGCCGTCGGCATCTTCGGCAGCTTCTGGCTGGGCGCGCTGATGACGCTGGGGTTGGGATTTTACGCGCCCTGCATGATCATGGTGAGCATGCTGGGCATGAACCCGAAAGCGGCGTTCCCGATCATGATGGGGGCGTGCGCCTTTCTCATGCCGGTGGCCGGCGCACAGTTCCTGCGACGGGGCCGCTACAGCCTGCAGCCGGCGCTGGGGATGACCATCGGCGGCATCCCGGGAGTCCTGCTCGCAGCCTACATCGTGCGCTCGCTGCCGCTGGGCGCGGTCCGCTGGCTGGTAGTCGTTGCGGTGCTGTATGCCTCTGCCTCCATGCTGCGCTCGGCCGTGATTGAACGGCGCAAGGCGCAGGCGGCATCCATTCCCGAATAGGCAGACAAGGAGAAACGATGATGAAAACGATCGGCCTTCTGGGCGGCATGACGTGGCATTCCACGGTCGAATACTACCGTTTGATCAACGCCGGCGTGCAGGAGCGCCTCGGCGGAAACCACTCCGCCCGATGCATCCTCTACTCGGTGGAATTCGCCGAGGTCGAGAGCCTGCAGGAATCCGGCGGCTGGGAGGCGTTGGCCGGTTTCATGGCGGAGACCGCGCGGCGCGTCGAGCAGGCGGGAGCCGACCTGCTCCTGATATGCGCCAACACCATGCACCGGACCGCGCCCGCCGTCGAGGCCGCGGTCTCCATCCCGCTGTTGCATATCGCGGACGCCACTGCGGCTGAGATCCGCAAGCAGGGGCTGAAAACCGTTGGACTTCTGGGCACCCGCTTTACCATGGAGCAGGATTTCTACCGCGATCGCCTGCAGGACCGCCATGGTCTGAAGGTCCTGATCCCTGCCGAGGATGAAAGAAAGACCATTCACGACGTCATCTATCATGAGCTTGGCCGCGGGATCATCTCCGAAAAGTCGCGGGATGCCTACGTTTCCATCATCGAAAAACTCCATCGCCGCGGCGCCGAAGGCGTGATTCTGGGATGTACCGAGATACCGCTCTTGATCCGGCCGGTGGATTATCCAATTCCGCTGTTCGACACCACTGCGCTCCATGCCGCGGCAGCCGTTGAATGGGCTCTTCAATAAAACCGAGGATAAGACCATGAATCGCTATGTCAAAATTACCGCCATCGCCTTTCTGCTATCGTGTCTCGCCGGAATTTCCGGGCTCGCGCAAGACACCAACCCGTTGTTCAAGGACATAAAGATCAAAAACTACATCCCGCACATGACCTGGGAGGAAGTCGAACAGGCGCTGCGGCGCACGGACATGGTCATCATTCCGGTGGGATCGATCGAACAGCACGGCAGGCACCTTCCCCTGGGGACCGACTCGTTGGCTGCCATCGAAGGATGCAAGCTGATCGCTCAAAAGACCGACGTCTTGATCGCGCCGGTCGTCCTCGCCGGCCTGTCCGAGCACCACATGGGCTTCCCCGGAACGATCACGCTGTCGCCGCAGACGTTCGAAGCCGTGATGTACGACACGGCACAATCTCTGATCCGCCATGGATTCAGTAAGATCATGATCTATAACGGCCACGGCGGCAACACGACCTCCGTCCGCAACGTCATCGACAAGATCAACCAGACCACTGCCGCGACCGCCGTGCTGCTGAACGACCTCCGGCCGCCTGCCGGTGCATCCGCGCCCCAGAGCCCCGCCATCGACTGGCACGCCGGCGTGGGAGAGACTTCACTGATGCTTTATCTGACGCCGGCTCTTGTGGACATGTCGCGCGCGGAAAAGCCCGTGTTGACTCTCCCTGAAATCGTGAACAAAGCCGATGCCAACAGGCAATCGGAGCCGAACCTCGAGCTGGTTGCAGGCGCCAACCGCTTCCGGCCGATAGATACGGGCAAGAAGGCCAGTTCCAGGGAGATGTCCGCGACCGGGGTGTTTACTTCCGGAGACCCGCGCACCGCAACGGCCGCGCAGGGAAAGGACAGGACGGACGGATTCGTGCAGACCGCCGTGAAGTTCATCGAAGCCTGGAAAGCCATCTCGCGTTAGTGACGGCGGAGCGGCCACTGGAGACCGGCGCCCACAGGACGATACTAGCCTGTTTGCCACACTGTGCATAATAGCCGATTTATGAAACTGCTATCGGTGGTACTGGTGGGGCTGGTCGGCAGCGTCACGCCCGCACTTCGGCTGGGCGCGGGCGCGCAGCAACAGCCGCCGCCTAAAATCGCGGTCCGGGTGGATCTGGTGGCGCTCGATGTCGAAGTGCTGGATCCACAGGGCGAGCCGGTCACTGGTCTGCAGCGTAACGACTTCATTATTCGTGAAAACGGCATCCCGAGAGAGATCTCCAGCTTCGCCTGGGTATCCGGCCAGCCCATCAGCCTGACGGCCATCCTCGACACCAGCGCTGTTACACCCAATAGCCTTTCAATCGCCAAGGAGTTCATCGTTCTCCTGGCGCACCTGCTCGCGCGCCAGGATGAGGTCTGCCTGTATTCATTCGACTACCGTGACGCCTACCTGGAACAGGACTTCACTGGCGACCGGCCGCTTCTGCTCCGGGCACTGGAAAACATCGGCGTGACACCGCCAAAGAAACGGAGCTTCTTAAGGGGCCTGTTCGGCAAGCCGCCGCGGGCAGGCTTGAGCATCGACGTGGCGTTGCTGAACGCCTCGCGGGGAAGAAACCAAAGGAAAGCTCTGATCTTCGTCTCGAACCGCTTCCGGGGCCTGGGGCAGGCCACTCTGGACCACGTGCTTGAGTCGGGCGTGCCTGTGTTCCTGCTCAGCCTTGTGGGAGAGGAGAATGACCCGACTGCAACCGACCGGGGCGACAGCAGCCAGCGACAGATCGTGCGCGAGTCGGGAGGCAGGGAGTTCCTGGCGGATGGCGCAAGCATAACCAGCGTCTGCCGCTCGATCGCCTACGCGCTCAAGAACCACTACACGATAACCTACCCGACCGAAATCGGCCCGCCCGACCGGACGCCGCGCCGGATCGAAGTGGCTGTGCCGGGACAGGACTACGTCATCCACGCACGTCGCAGTTATGCTCCAGCGCCGTAGCTCTACCCCCCGGCCGCACCCGAGACGAAAAGAAAAACAGTGGCCACGAATTTGGCTGGGTGGGCACGGAATTTGTGGCTTGTTCTTCTATTTTCGTAACAGCTGAGCCTGAAACTAATTGGACCTGAGCACCTTGCACCAGTGCAGCATCAGCTCCTTGGGCGCCAGAGTTTCCAGCGAGATCTCGGAGTATCGCGCCTGGGACACCTGCCGCCACCGGTAGACGCCCGGCTCGCTCTCCACCATCTCCCGGCCGACCAGCGGCCGCACGAACTCGCGCGCATCTTCGAGCGAAGCCCTCTCGCGCTTGCCGGACCGGGTCACCGCTTCGACGCAATAGCTGCGCAGCAACTTCGTCCAATAACGGTTGAACAGCGCGGGCGACGCGAAGACATCGGCCCAGGCGACCTCGCCTCCATACGCAACCACAATCCCTATGACCTTTTCGTCCTTCAGGTTTGCGGTTGCCCGCGCAAAGCGGCGCGAGACTTCCTCGGCAAAGTTCTCGACCGATTCGCTGACGCGGGCCGAGCCGTAAATCTTCACATAGGATTCGCTTCGTGCTTCGCTTGCTATGATTCCGCCGACCACTCCCCCGGCGACTCCAGCCGGCGATCCGGCGGAAACCCCGCGGCCGGTCTCACCCCGCACCGCAGCCCAGACTTCATTCTGGTTCTGGTCGACGGCCGCCTTCTCGCGTACGCTGGGATGCACCATCATCTTCGCTGCCGCGAACTGCGAGCTCCCGCCGGCCCAGCGTCCTCGCTCGACGCAGAAAACATCCAGCGGGAGCGGCTCAGCGCCCGCCGGAACGATCCGGTCCTTCGCAATCACGCGGTCCTGCTTGCCGCCGCTTACCACCTCCCCCGCCAGCAATAAGAGCGGTTTGCTTCCGCGATTGATCAGGACCAACTGATTGACCTGCGCGCCCCCTGCGGTCCCTTGCGGCCATACGGCGGGTTCGCGCCCTCGCGTGCGCCGGAGCACTTCTCCGCCCCGTTCGGTAACAACGACGTCACCGGCGGCAAGTCCCTCCTCGAGGGTCATGAAGCCGCTCGTGTCCGGACCCCCTCGAGCCAGGACCGGAAACACACTCAGGGTCTCATACGCCACCAGCTCGACGACACGCCATTCCGGCTGGCCGGCTGCGTTCCGCCGCTCGCTCGAATTCGCAGCGCCAGATGCCAGCACCAGGCCAACAGCGGCTGACACCGCCATAAGCCTGCGCATTCCTGTGAGCAACCATAGACTGTACGCCATAATCACCTCCCTGATCCTTTTAGACACGCCGATGCCGGGCCGGTTCCATGACGGCCATCCGGCGGCGGCAGGTCGCATGTGATTCGCGGATCTTCTTGCCCCGCTATGATAATGACGCCTGCAGCCGGAGCGCTTGCGCAATTTATTTACAGAACTCAAGGGTCGGCCACCTCAATTCCGGAATCAACGGTGCGATCGCTGCGGCAACTGGGAATTGCGTTGGCTGTACCTCATAATAGGGGAATGATCCGCAAAGTGCCCCGGCCGATCTCAGGAGGGCTGATCCTCTCCTATCAATGCCCGAGTGAATGCCGGCACTGCATACACGCTTGCTCCCCATATTGGCGCGGCGGCTGGATCTCCGCGAGCGACCTGGAGCTGATCCTTTCCCAGCTGGCCGGAAAAATCCTGCCGGCGCCGGCAAGGCCGGGGACCAGTCCGCGCCCATGTAGCCAGGCCTGTCAGAGGGCGTCCAGGGAGCGCAGCAGGGCGCTATAGAAGCGCACGCCGGCGGCCAGGTCTTCGATAGCGAGCCGCTCGTCGGTGCCGTGCATCCTGGCGGTGTCACCCCTTGCCAGGCGCATGGGGAAGAACCGGAAGACAGCCTTCGACCGGCCGGCATAGTAGCGCGAATCGGTTGCGGCGAGGACGAGGTATGGAGCGACCACCAGGCGCGTGCCGGGCAGAGATCGGCGGACGGCCCGGACCAGGGTGCGAAAGGCGTCCGAGCCAGGATCGGAAATCGGCGATGGCTCCACCGCGAACTCGGTTGCCGGCGTAATCTGCACGCGCGGATCGTCGATGATGCCGCGTACACGTTCGGTGACTGTCTCCAAGGTGTCGCCGGGGAGAAGGCGAAAATTCACCACCGCGCGTGCATGCACCGGCAGCACGTTGTCCTTGATCCCGGCATGAAACATGGTCGCTGCGGTGCTGGTGCGGATCATCGCGCTGCCCTCGGCCTCCCCGCTCATCTGCCGTATGAGCAGGCGGTCCAGTAGCCAGAGGTTTGCCAGGACCAGGCGCCGGTGGACTTGCGGATAGGTCTCTGCGAGCCAGGCATGCAGGGCCTCGAAGGCCGCCGTGTCGATCTTGCCGGTCTCGGCATAGGAGATGGTGCGAAATGCGATCGCGCGGCCCAGGCGCGCCGCGGCAGCCTGGGGATCCGCGGCCACCTGGACAGGCGTTTCCGCCGTCACGGCTTGCGGGACGAAGAGCGCGGCGCGGATGACCAGCACTGCCGCGAGCGCCACCAAGGCAGAAAACACGATCCAAAGGAGTTTTTTCATGACAGGTCCTTTCACCCGTACGTCAGGCACGCAGCCCCGAACCGGCGGGCACCGCGGACCGTAACGACCTGAGAAAAAATCGGGCCCCGTATGCTGTCCCCATACCACTGAAGCCGTGTATGACGCAGTGCTTTCAGAGCCGCGATCGTGAGACCGCGGAAACGGATTACCCAACAGGCGCAGCTGCCCGCGTGCTTAGGCCCGCGGCTCTGAAAGCCTCGACATAAACACCACCCCCAGGTGCGACAATTTTTTCTCGCCTCCCAAAGGTCTGCGGCTGACGGCCGATAGACACTTCTAACCCGAGGCGGGTTCAGGAATCAAGAGGAACAAGGCTTGCGATGCCGAGGACAGCGGACGTTACCCGGTTGCCTTCCCGAGCGGCCATACCCCTGATCCAATGACTGATTGTTAATCCTGAAATACTCGGCCGTCTATGGCCATTTAGAATCAGCTGCCGAGAATCTTGTGTCTGCGGCAGTCCCAAGCGCCATATAATGGCTTCACGTTCAAGCAGTCGGATTCGAGATGTCAAGTCAGCGCCGGAGGGTAGCATGCCCGAGCTCGGCCAGACCATTTCGCATTACGGGATCATTGAGAAGCTTGGCCCAGGCGGCCCGGGGAGAATGCAAGATGACTGCGAAAAACTACACTGATCGCAGAACCTTTGTGAAATGTACGCTGTCCGGGCTGGGCGGACTTCCGTTGCTCCGTGTGATTGGTTTCGACCAGGAGAGAAAGGCGCCGATTACAAAGGGGTCTAAGAGGAATGTCGTTCACCGCACCCTTGGAAAGACCGGTTTAAAAGTCCCCGTAATTGGCATGGGTATGATCCACCCTGGAGATCCCACGCTGATTCGGGGCGCCCTGGATGCCGGCATTACCCACTTCGACACGACAGCCTCTCCTCTTTATCACGGCCGCAATGAGGAAGTCATAGGACAGGCGATCAAAGGCTGGCCGCGGCAATCCTTTGTTATTGGAAGCAAAATTACTTCCCCAAAACATCAGGTCACAGGTCACTACACCGATGCCGCTACCGAGGCAGCCTTTATAAAACAACTGGACGCTCATTTGCAGCGCTTACAAATGGATTATGTCGACATTCTCTATCAGCATGATGTCCGTCAAGCTGGATCTTGTGCTGGATCTTGGGAATCAGCGCTGGGCAATCGAGGTCAAGCTCACGACTGCCCCCGGTCCCGCGGATATGGCCAGGTTGGAAAAGACCGCCGAGCTGATCAGTGCAACAAGGTGCGTCCTCGTCTCCCAGATCCAACGGCCAACGGGCGATGACCGGCGCGCTTCCTGCGATCTCTCAGGCTTGATCGAGCGAATTCGACGAACAATCTTGCCCCACCCCAACTGTCGAGGAAACAACCCATAAGCCAGTCACATTGTACACGGGCTCAACGTAGATTTTCTTTCACTCTTGGCGATGCGTTGCGCGATCGAGTCCATCCTGGAACCGCCACGTTCCAACGCGCCGGCGCATCACCGGCATCCATTGACCATAGCTGACTACCTTTCTTCACCTTCCCGATCCGCCGGCCGCATCGCCGACCGCTGCGATGGTCTCAGGTAGATCTCCTGGCATCGTTCGCATGTTCATTGCCAGCCATCATTTGCAGGTGGGCCCAATTCTTTGACCCTACGCGATAGACCACGCCCTTGCCGCCCTGGCCGAGCTTCTCCAGGATCTTGTAATGAGACATCGTGCCGCCGATCTCGGTCATGCTCGCCCCCACCGGTGTGCCGTGTTTCGATCAGACTCCCAGGAACTTGCGCCAATTATAAACAGGGATTACGGCGATGGACTACTCAATTCCCGGATTCTCCAACTCGGATGCGCATGATTCCATCTGCATACGTGCAATTCAGGAGTTGAGCAGCCTGTCACTGAATTTTAAGGGCTGTCCCTCCTCTATTTATGAAGGCCATTGCTAATCACATTCGCCGGAATGTCTTCCCGGCGGATGCGACATCGAAGGGACTGACCGCGGCGTGGCCTATTCGAAAGAAAGCACGAGCCGCTTGCCCAGTGCGGATGCGGCCTTCTCCAGCTGGCGCAGGCTCGGCCAGTGTTTTGGATCTTCCAGTCTCTGCGCCGAAGGCCAGGATGTTTCCAGGGCCCTGGCGAGTTCAGACATCGGGCGGTCGCCACGCATCAGGCGGATCAGGATCGCGGCCTGAGTCTTCGCGTCCGGAGCGATCATGCGGGCATTTTTGATGCGCGAAGGCTTCGGAATGGGTTGTCCTTCGGCAATGCGATGATCGAGCACCAGGCTGAGGACCTCGGCGGCGTTGAACAGGCATTCGTCGATGGTTTCGCCCTGGGTTATGGCTTCCTCGATGTCCGGGAAGCGGACAAAATAGCCGCTTGGTTTTTGCGGTTTGATGATCGCCGGGTAACGGATGTTCATTTGAATTTCACTCCTGTCTGCCGCTCGATTTCGGCAAGCAGTCCCTTGCCGATTTCCTTCGAGCCGTGGACCGGAACGGGAATGACTTTGCCGTTTTTCTCCATCAGGTGGTGGCTGCCGCGGACGCGAACCTGTCGCCAGCCCTCGGCCTTCAGCCTCCTGATGACCTCATTCCCATTCATGCCATAAATGATATATCAGGAAAGGTATATTTTCAATGGGAAATGGTCTCAACCGACGCCGAGATCGACTTTCGAGAGTCAGAACATAACTCAAACTCAGAACATAAGCTGCATTCTGCGTCAAAGCGACGTGCGAGGCCTCCCAGGGATCGTTCTTTTCAGCTTCTGATGTTATGTCGCCTTTGGCCTGTATGCCCGCGACTCCCGGGACGTTCAACCAGCTGAAAGCCGTCGGACAAAAAGCGGGTCTGTCACTGATCGCACTGGCCTTCCGGTGGCTGCTGGCTCAACCCACCGTGGACAGCGTCATTCTCGGGGCCTCCCGCATGGAGCATCTAAAGGAAAACATCAAAGCCTGCCAGGGCCCACCACTCGCCCAGGATATTCTGCAGGAGTGCGATGCGGTCTGGCGGGAACTGCGCGGCGTCACGCCGAATTATAATCGCTGACCGGCATCAGTGCGGCCAATGTGCCCCTTCGCCCCTAAAAGTTGGCAGGCAGCCTCCGGGTGTGTTAGGATAATGGCTATCTAGATAGCTATTTGTGCCAAGGATGGGGCGAATGAAAAAACAAGTTACCATTGCGGAAGCCAGGAACGGGCTGCCGGGAATCGTGCACCGCGCCGAACGGGGACAACCTGTCGAGATTACGCGTCGCGGTCGTCCGGTTGCGGTAATTCTGTCGATTCACGATTACGCCCGCATACAAGCTTCAGACAGAGGCTTTTGGAAAAATCTGCAGGCCTTCTTGCAGAAATCGGATGCCGCTGTTGTTCGCGGCGCGTCCGATTTTGCCGACAAGGTACGCGACAGAGGCACCGGAAGGCGGGTTAAGCTATGAAGGCCCGCTACCTGCTGGATACAAACATCGTTTCGGAACCCATTCGGCCTCGTCCGAATTTGGGTGTTCTGACGCGGCTCGAGGCGCACGAACGTGAACTTGCCTTGGCAGCTCCGGTCTGGCACGAGCTCTGCTTTGGCTGCAATCGTCTGCCCCAGGGGAAACGCCGAAGGACCATTCAGCAATATCTGGAAGAGGTGGTTCGGCCGTCCATCCCAATACTCCCATACGACACCGCAGCCGCTCAATGGCACGCCGACGAGAGGGATCGGCTGGATGCGATTGGATTGGACACGGCTTTTGTGGATGGGCAGATCGCTGCTATTGCCAAAGTCAATGATCTCATTCTCGTGACTGCGAACACAGCCGACTACATCCACTTCAAAGGCCTGCAGATAGAGGACTGGACGCGCTAGATCGCGGCGGCGCTGGAAGAGGCGCACGAGAGCCGCGTGGTGCATCGGAATTTGAAACCCGCGAACATTATTCTGACAGCGAAGCGCCAGGTTAAGGTCCTCGACTTCGGGCTGGCCAAACTCGTCCAGCCCGTGAGCCAGGCGGCCAGCACCGAAAGCGCCGGCGACACCAAAGGCGCCGCTGGGACGCTCCCATACATGGCGCCTGAGCAGTTGCGCGGCGAAGCGCTCGATGCGCGCACTGAACCCGAGGCTGTCGCCTCGATTGGAAGAGCTGATCCTCAAGTGCCTGGACGAGGAGCCTGGGCGCCGGTATCAGTCGGCGAAGGAATTGCGCGTGGATCTGGAGCGCCTCGCTGCGCCTGTGCCGCACATCGCCGTTCCGCAGCGGCGGCCGTTTTCCCGCCGTTGGGTACTGGTGTTGGCGGTGACGCTGGCGGCGATCTTGGCTCTGCTGGTCGGATTGAATGTGGGCGGCTTGCGGCAGCGGTTGTTAGGCAGGATCGAGACGCCGCGCATCGAGTCGCTGGCCGTGTTGCCGCTCGAAAACCTCTCCGGCGATCCGAACCAGGAAGTATTCACCAATGGGATGACGGAGGCGCTGATCGCAGAGCTCTCCAAGATCAAGGCCCTGAGAAAGGTGATCTCGCGAACCTCCTCTATGCAGTACAAGGGCGCCAAAAAGCCGATCAAGCAAATTGCCAGTGAGTTGGACGTGGATGCCCTGATCGAAGGGTCTGCGCTCCGGGAGGGCGATACGGTGCGCATCACTGTGCAATTGATTCACGGCGGCACGGACGCGCATCTCTGGGCCAATAGTTTTGACCGGGAGTATAAGAACATTCTTGCGCTTCACAGCGACGTGGCACGGGCGATTGCACAAGAAGTAAAGGTCGCGCTCACGCCCGATGAAGTTGCAAGCCTCACCAAGGCGCCGGTCGTCAACCCTGAAGCCTATGATTACTACCTGCGCGGAAATGACTATTTATGGCGAACTGAGCAGGAGAAGGACAATCGGATAGGGGTCCAGATGTACGAGAAGGCGGTTGAGATCGACCCGAATTTCGCCCCCGCCCACGCCGCCCTGTCTGAGGCTCACGCTCGCATGTGGTGGTTGTACCATGACCGGACCGAAGAGCGTGTGGCTAAAGCGAAAGCCGCAGCGCACAGGGCGCTGCAGCTTCAGCCTGATCTTTCGGAGACACACAGGGCACTCGGATACTATTACTACTGGTGTCAGTTGGACTACGATCGGGCTCTGCAGGAGCTCGCCATCGCGCAAAAAACCAAGCCAAATGACAGCTTGATTTCCGCTGGAATCGGTTACATCCTGCGCCGCCAGGGCAAGATGGAACAGTCGCTGGCCAGTTTAAAGAAATCTGTTGAGCTGGATCCTCGCTCAGCAAGCCTGGCTAATAACACCGCATTGTCTTGTGCTTGGATGCGCAACGACAAAGAGACCGCTCGCTATTTTGACCTGGCCATTCAGCTTGCTCCTGATGAATCGATATGGTATGCCGATACGGCTGATCGTCACCTTCGCTTGGCGGGTGACTGCGTCAAGGCCCGGTCTGTCATCGGAGCAGCTCAGCGTCTCGACCTGGAAAATGACGTTCACCTGGCCTATCGCCGGGTCTTGCTCAATTTGTACGAGGGGACTTTCCGCGAGGCAATCACGCGACTCTCCTCGGAATCTTGGGAGGCATTCGAATCGCAGTTTCGTTTCGTTCCCAGGGCGCTACTCCAGGCGCAGATCTATGGTCTGTTGGAGCAACCGGCATTGGAGAGAAGCCACTATGAATCCGCCAGAACAATCCTGGAGGCAAGAGTTCAGCAGCGACCTGACGAAGCGACCTATCACAGTTCACTCGGCACTGCTTATGCAGGACTGGGGCGCAAGCAGGATGCCATCCGGGAAGGTCAGGCAGGCGTGAACTTGATGCCAGTGAGTCGGGATGCATACCAGGGACCCTATCGAGTCGAGGATCTGGTCCGCATATATGTGATGGTTGGGGAGAATGAAGCGGCCATCGGCCAGCTTGAGTACTTGATGTCGATCCCCGCAGATCTGGGCATCGGCGCCCTCCGGCTGGACCCAGCATGTAAGCCGTTGCGCGACCACCCACGCTTCCAGGCGCTAATTCGCCGTTACAGCAACTGAGATTCCGAATTTCCGCGAGATTCCGTCGACGCCCCGTCTCTTATTCCGATCTCGGAATAACCGTCATAGTTTTGCGTCCCATCTGGTGATGAACGGCGTGGACATCAAGACCGTGCAGGAACTGCTCGGCCACGCCACCCTCACCATGACCATGCGTTACTCCCACCTTGCTCCCGTGCATCGGACGCGGGCCGTTCAAATTCTCGATTACGCACTCGCTACTGACACAAGAACTGACACAGTGGAGAATCAGGCTTCCGGCGGATTGCCGTAAGTTATTGATTCTACTGGAGCCAGCGCCCGGACTTGAACCGGGGGCCTACTGATTACGAATCAGTTGCTCTACCGGCTGAGCTACGCTGGCTCACGCGCAGTCGCTAGCTTGTACCATTTTTGGCGACGAACGGTCAAGGCAGCGAATCTGTTCGACGCTCGCGATTCTCAGGGACGCGGCAAGCGGCGCACGCAGCGGAAGCCGATGTTGTAACTCGAGCCAAACGATGAAAGCCCATTGCGATTCGAAATGCGCGCGTTATTGGGCAAGCCACTCCAGGATCCACCCCGCACAACCCGATATACGGCCGAGGCAGGCCCGCGCGGGTCCGCCGGAGGGCTCTTCCGGTAGTAATTCTTGTCGTACCAGTCGTCGCACCATTCCATCACATTCCCGACCATGTCGTGCAGGCCGTATCCGTTTGGCGCAAAACTTCCCACCGGAGCGGTTCCTTCGTACCCGTCATGGTAAGTTTCAAAGATCTTCCAGTCCGGATGCCTGGAGCGCACAGTCTCATCTGCCACATTTGCCTGGTTGCGGCCGTTCACCACAGGCAAGGATTCATTGCCCCACACAAATTTCCATCCGCTCTGCCCCGCGCGCGCTGCATACTCCCACTCGGCCTCCGTCGGCAAACTGTATAGGTAGCCGTCATTCAACTCGTTCAGCTTCTTCAAAAACTCCTGAACAGCATTCCAGCTGACCCTCTCCACGGGCCGGTCCAATCCAATGAAGGCACTGGGATTTTTGCCCATCACCCTTTCCCACTGCTCCTGCGTGACCTCGTATTTCCCGATCTGGAAACTCGTGGTGATCCGCACTTCGTGCGCCGGTCGCTCATCGTCCTCGCACTCTCTGTCGCCCCGGCAGCAACCCATGATAAAGCTCCCGGCTGGTATGATTACAAACTGCATGCCAAACCGATTAACCTGTGCGGAAGGCTGTGGTGGCTGTTGCCGGCTCGCCGGCTGGATGCAGGCGAGTAACCCATTCCAGATGGGGATCCAGAGCACCAGTGCTGTTATGGATGCAGGCCCAAACATCTTGCTTGAGATCGCTCCAGCAGTGAGTGACCCATTTCGAATCAGGACGCCGAAGGGCAGGGGCCGCGTCTATGCGGGATCGGCGGGCGCCGCCGCCGCCTCTTCGCTCCCCGGCTGGCCGTGTATGGCGGCAAGCGCCTCGTCAACTGAATGATAAATATCCAGAACCGTGTCCAACCGGCTGACCCGCATCAGCGTCATCATCCTCTCGGAAAGGTCGCACAGCCGCACGCGCCCGCCCGCCTGGCGCACCGCAATATGACAGCGGATCAGCCGGCCCAGCTCGGTCGAATCGACATACGGAAGATCCCGCAGGCTGATCAGGAGCTGCAGCCGCCCGTCCCCAACCAGCTCGTCGATCCGGTCCTTGAGCGCAGCCTCCACTCCCCCTTTGAGGCCTCGGTTCAGCATGATTACAACCACATCGTCAATGCTCTCCTCTTTCCACTGCATCGGTCCCAGCATTCCTGCTCTGTTTCTCCCTTCAGTATCTTATCTATAGGTACGCTTCGCCAGGCCGCGGAGTCGCGCCGCAACCCGCACGAGCGCCTCAACGGCGCGCTCAACCTCTTCCTCGGTATTGTGATAGCAAAGACCGAACCGCAGCGATCCCTGGACTTCCTCGGCCCGCAACCCCATCGCCGTCAAAACATGAGAGGGTTCCAGTGATCCCGAAGTGCAGGCGGAGCCGGTCGACACCGCCACCCCCTCCAGGTCCATGGCAATCACGGCCGCCTCCCCCTCAATCCCCTCAAACGACAGGTTGGCAATGTTGGGGAGCCGGTACTGCGGAGTTCCGTTGACACGCACGCCCTGGATCAGCCTCTGGACGCGGCTTTCCAGCTCGTCCCTCAGTGCCGCTACCCGCGCCTGCATCTCGGGCAGGCGCTCGCGCGCCAGGCGCGCCGCCGCGCCCAGGCCGACGATGCCCGGCACGTTTTCCGTCCCGGCGCGCCGCTTCCGCTCGTGAGATCCGCCGGTCATCAAGGGTGCCAGCCGGGTGCCGTTGCGCACGTATAGCGCGCCCACTCCCTTGGGCGCGTGCGTCTTATGCCCGGAGAGCGAAAGCAGGTCGACATTCAGCGAGTCGACCGTAAAGGCGGCTTTGCCGACGGACTGGACGGCATCCGTATGCATGATGATTCCGCGCCCGCGCGCCACTTGACTGATCTCCTCGATCGGCTGCATGACTCCCGTCTCGTTGTTGGCATGCATGACGGAGATCAGGATCGTATCCTCGGCAATCGAATCGACGATGCGCGCCGGGTCCGCTCGTCCGGACGAATCCACCGGAACATAGGTCACGCGGGCGCCGGCCGCCTCCAGAGCCTTGCATGTGGCCAGGATTGCCGGATGTTCGATGCGCGTGGTGATAATGTGGCGGCCCGGGCGATGGCCGCTGCGGAACACACCCCACAAAGCCGCGTTATTCGCCTCGGTGCCGCCCGAAGTGAAAACCACTTCTCTGGTATCGGCGCCGAGCAGATCGGCCACGGCCCGCCGCGCCTCCTCCACCGCCGCCCGCGCCTGCTGGCCGAATGAGTGGATGGAGCTGGCATTGCCGAAGTTCTCCTGAAAGCACGGCAGCATCGCCCGCAGCACCCGATCATCCACCCGCGTCGTGGCGCTGTTGTCCAGGTAAACTCTCGGCTTCATTCGATGACGCTCCAGGTTTCAGTCGCCGGCCGGCAATCCCTCCGGAAATCAGGCCGGCGGCCGGCTGCTGGCAAAAATATCCCAGGACATATGGCGAGTCAAGACGAGCATCGATTGCGTCACACGGCACGCTTCCTGTGCCGTAAGGCACTAATTCTGAGATAGGTTAGCATCAAATGGCCACAGAGCTATCAGCCATCAGCATTCAGCTCGCCGTGGTTGAGGCAAAGCTGTGCCTTTTCATGAAGGATTTGAAGCTGATTGCTGATGGCTGACAGCTGAGGGCATGTGCCCGGCTGGAATTCGTTCCATGCATGCAAAACCTTTCTCTTATTTCGCCCTGTCCGCGTTGTGGCTATAACATGCTAGAATTGCGGCATCGACTTGAGGGCACATCATGGAACATACCAACCGCGTCGTCACGCTACTGACCGATTTCGGCATTCAGGATTATTACGTGGCCGCAATAAAAGGGGTCATGCTCGGCATCAATCCGAACTTGAGTTTTGTCGATATCTCCCACACCGTGCCGCCGCAGGACATCCACAGCGCCGCCTTCACGCTCGGACAGGCTTTCTCCTATTTTCCGCCGGGCACCGTTCACCTGGCGGTCGTCGATCCCGGCGTAGGCAGCGAACGCAAGGCCCTGGCCGCCGTGGCCGGCGGACATTTTTTCGTCGCACCCGACAACGGCATCCTGACCTATGTCCTGCAAAAGGAGCAGGGGGCGGAGGTCGTCCATGTAACAGCCGACCACTACTTTCGGAAGCCCGTCTCGCCGACCTTCCACGGCCGGGACATCTTTGCGCCCATTGCGGCGTGGGTCAGCCGTGATGTTTCCCTGTATCAGTTCGGGCCGCCGCTGGACAAATGGGTCGCGCTCAAGATCCCGCAACTGATTCGCGTGCGCGAGAATTTGCTCCAGGGCGCCGTTCTGTCAATGGACCGTTTCGGCAATCTGATCACGAACATCCGGCCGGAGGACGTTCCAGCATACTCCGCAGCGGATAAAAAGCCGTGCAAGGCGCTCGCGGCGCAGCGCGAGATTACGGATTTCCGCGCGACGTTCGCCGAGGGCGGCGCCGGTGATGTATTCATCGTTCCGGGCTCCACGGGTTATCTCGAGATCGTCAAGCGCGACGGCTCGGCGGCCAGGGAACTGAACCTCGGGCCGGGGGCGCCAATCGGGATCGTCGTTTCTTAGCCGCGACTAGCGCCGCAATGATTGTGAAAAGTCAATCGCAGGGCACATTGTTTCAGTCGCCGCCCAGGGATGCATCCCTGCGTGTCGGCCCGGCAGGATGGAGCTACGATGATTGGCTCGGCATCGTCTATCCGGCGGGCCAGGGTAAGTCCTTCGATCCGCTGCGGTTCATCGCGGACTATTTCGACACGGTGGAAATAAACAGTTCCTTCTACGCCCCGCCGCGGCCTCACACGGCCGCGGGCTGGGTGCGCCGCGTAAGTCATAACCCGCGCTTCAAGTTCACGGCCAAAGCCTGGCAGCGCCTTTCGCACGAGCGCAGGGATGCAACGGCTGCTTCGCTGGCGGCCGACTGCGACGTCGTGCGGGCGGCAACGGCCCCGCTCGCCGAAGCCGGCAAACTCGGCGCGCTGCTCATCCAGTTTCCGTGGAGCTTCCGCTGCACGGGGGAAAGCCTGGAATATCTCGTCTCGCTTTTCAAACTTTTGGGCGACTTCCCGCTGGCACTGGAGGTGCGCCACGGCTCGTGGGACCAGGAGATCGTTTACACGTTTCTGAACGAGAATGGGGTGGCCTTCTGCAATGTGGATCAGCCGGTGATCGGTCAGTCGCTCAAGCCGTCGGCGCGCGTGACTGCGCCGGTCGGATATTTCCGATTGCACGGGCGCAACTACCGCAACTGGTTTGCGGAAGATGCGGGGCGCGACGCGCGTTACGACTATCTCTATTCCAGGGAGGAGATCGGGCAGATCTCGCGGCTGGTGCGCAAGATCAGGCAGGAGGCGCAGGAAACCTACGCGATCACGAACAACCACTTCCGCGGGCAAGCGCTGGTAAACGCCCTCGAGATCCTGGAGGAGCTGGACGCCCGCCCGCCGGCTGTTCCGCCCGCGCTTGCAGAAGCTTATCCCCGGCTCAAGTCCGGCGCCGAGGGCCGGTGTTGAGTAGCACTGGACACCCGCAGACCGGGGATGGTATAAACTTCGCGCTGTTCAGCGTGCCGGGGTAGCTCAGTCGGTAGAGCAGCGGACTGAAAATCCGCGTGTCGACGGTTCAATTCCGCCCCCCGGCACCACCCCAAAGCCCGCGTCCGTCAAGGCCTTGCGGCCAGAAGGCCTCTTTTGGAAATTGCCTAAAATCCAGCCAAAATTCCCCATCTGCGCCCCATACTGTGCTCGCCACAAGCCAGGCGCAACCAACTGCCGCCAGCAATGTCTTCCGCAATCCAGGTGCATTCCGCTAACATTCGGAATCCGACCCGACTATAATTAATTAATCCCTCATTGCCTCGAGTGTCGAAATTGACCCAAACCTCTATGTGACGAAGTCAAAGCGTAAGACGATATTCAGTCAATTTCCCTTTTACAGCAATGCTTCGATATGCTATAAATTTTTCGCCGCTTTAATTAGCATTGTCAAAGGAGGAGATCATGGCAAGACAAGGCAAATTACGCATAAAATTAAACCTACATTCCGCAGTTTCGAAGGGGTGGTCTGAGGAATTTCCGGTTTTTCTAACCGTTTGCAGTATCAGTGTTTAGCTCTTTCCGCCCAGTCCTCCAATTTCGCGTCTTGCGCCACTCAATTCACGCATTTTGAAATTCGAGTGGCTCGGCGGCACCAGCGGGACCTTCCGAACACTCATGCTTATGCCTGCTTGCATACTGCTTCCTTAGCTCCGCACCGCGTACCGAGCGGGTTGTGCCACCGAAGTATAACGCCGACTTTCGCAGCGAGGCCCGTCGCCTCGGGTCTCAGCCCTCCTCATCAGACGGTCAGCTCCATGCAGCGCAAGGGATTGCAGCTTTTTGGGGTGCGCTTCACTTTTTTCTGGACACGTCGCCCGTTCCCAGCTACTGTAGCTTGGGAGGGCGGTAATCGTGGATTCCAAACCCGGCACCGAGCGCGAGTTCTTTGGACGTCGGTTCTCCTGCTCCGATTTCCGCCTGATCCAGGAGCTCGCACAGGACTTCTCGGCGCTATCGCTCACGGAACTGGCCAGCACGCTGTGCGAGCTGCTGGACTGGAAACGCCCGAACGGAAAGCTCAAATACAAGGAATGCCGCGCCGTGCTGGAGCAGTTGCAGGCCGAGGGGCTGGTCTCTATCCCCGCCGTGCGCAAGACCGCTCCCTCGTGTCCTCGCCATATCGTCGTCCGTAGCGAGAGTGATCCCCAACCAGTGCTGACCGGCACGGCGGGGGACTACACGCCGCTTCTGCTCGAACGCGTCGAGGGCGTCGAGATCAGTTCGCTCTGGAACCAGTTCATCGATCGTTACCACTACCTGCGCTTCCGCGTCCCGTTCGGAGCCAATCTCCGCTACCTGGTCCACTCCGAACAAAAGCCGGGAGAGTATCTGGCCTGCCTGCTTTTCTCCAGCCCCGCCTGGAAGATGGCCCCTCGAGATGCCTGGATCGGCTGGAATGACGAACAACGCAAACGCAACCTGCAGTACGTCGTCTGTAACAGTCGCTTCCTCGTTCTACCCTGGATTTCCGTTCGAGGTCTGGCGAGCAAGATCCTGTCGCTTGCGGCGCGTCAACTTCCCGAAGACTGGCAGCAAATGTACGGCTACCGCCCGCTGTTGCTCGAAACCCTGGTCGATCCGGCGCGCTTTCGCGGGACCTCGTACCGTGCCGCCAACTGGATCCGGCTGGGCCAGACCCAGGGGCGCGGTCGCATGGACCACGATAATCGGGCCCGGGGTCGGGCGGTCAAGGACATCTACGTCTTTCCCCTATGCCGCGATGCCCGCAGGAGGCTCTGCCATTCCCGGCCGCCGACACCGGCGACCACGGACTCGGAGGAGATCTGAGGCATGTACTGCAAACTCGACGGTCAGAATCGCCAGGTCCGCACACGCCGGGGAACCGCCGAACACAGGGTTCATCAGGTCGGACCGCTGCCGCTCATCCGTCATTTCCTCGACCGCATGGCGTTTTTCCGGATCGTCGGCTCCTGCCTCGGTACCGGTCGCGAGAGTCCCAATCATGCTCAGACGCTCGGCGTGCTCGTCCAGAACATCCTGCTGTCGCCCTCACCGCTCTACCGCATCGCCGAATGGGCGGCTCCCTTCAGCGCGGCCGCCCTGGGCCTGACTCCTGCCGAGAAGGGCTCGATCAACGACGACCGCGTGGCGCGCGCCCTGGATGCCCTGGTTTCGGTGTCAGCCCGCAGCCTCTTCTTCCGTCTGGCCCTGCACGTCATCAAGCAGTTCGAGATTGATACCGGACGCATTCATCACGACACCACGACGGTGACCTTCCACGGGCAGTATGCCGGTTCCTTTTCCGAGCCGCGCATCGCGCGCGGCATCAACAAGGATCATCGGCCGGACCTCAAACAGCTGGTCTTCGGTCTTAACGTCTCGGCCGACGGCGCCGTCCCCCTGTCGCACGAGGTCCATAGCGGCAATCGCACCGACGACACCATCCACCGCAGCAACGTCGATTACCTCCGGCAGCTTCTCGGCCGCGACGACTTCATCTACGTGGCCGACTGCAAGCTGGCCACACGCCGGAACCTCGCGCACATCGACAGCTATGGCGGGAAGTTCGTCTCGGTTCTTCCCCGTACGCGGAGCGAAGATCAACTCTTTCGCCGCCAGTTGCGCGAAGGCTTGCCTGCCCGCTGGCGCCGCTTCCTGGTCCTGGAGAACAAGCGCAGACACAGTGATCCGCCCGACGTCTACTCGACTACCAGTGCCGGTCCCCAGAAGACGGACGAAGGGTACCGGCTCGTCTGGTGCCGCAGCTCCCAGAAGGCCGAGCACGACGCCGAGGCCCGAGAGGCAGCGTTGCACAGGGCCGAAGCCGAGTTGTTCGACCTGGCCGCAAGAGCCAACGCTCGGGCGCTGCGCAACCGGTCGTCCATTCTTCAGGGGGCGAAAGCCATCCTCCGCAAGCTGCAGTGCAAGCCCTTCTTCGAGCTCAAGGTGCGCACCGAAACTCGGATCGAAATACGCCGTCTGCGCCGCGGCCGGCCCGGCAAGAACGATCCCGTGCGGGAAATCCGCTCGCGCCTGTTCCGGCTCGAGTACCAACGCATCAAGGAAGCCATCCGGGCTGAATCCCGGACCGACGGGGTCTTTCCCCTGGTCACCAACCTTCTGCCGCGACGGGTATCCAAGAAAGACTTGCTGCTCATCTACAAGTACCAGCCCTATGTCGAGAAACGCCATTCTCTGCTGAAGACCGAGCTGGAGGTGGCTCCGGTCTACCTGAAGAAGCCCCGCCGGGCGGCGGGCCTGGTGCATGCGGCCTTCCTGGCGATGATGCTCGACGCCCTGATCGAGCGGGCGCTACGAAAGGGGATGACACGCCGGTGCCTGGAGAGTCTTCTGATTCTGCCCGAGGGGCGGCCTTCGAAGAGTCCGACGACGGCACGGCTTCTGGAGATGTTCAGTGGAGTTTGCTGGTACGAGTTCGAGCGTGGGGAGGAGACCGTGACGTTTCCAATCAGGCTTACCCCGTTACAAAGGCAGCTGCTGGAATTGCTGGAGGTGGACCCGGCCGCCTACGCCTGATCCGAACCTGATGCAGGCAGGCGGAAATTCCTCAGACCACCCAGTCGAAACTGCGGAATGTAGGTTGAAGCACAATCCGTTTCTCGACATATACTCAACCACAAAATATTTCCGCGTAGAGCACGATGAGTTTCCAAACCTTTCAATCG
>Ga0299915_10000673_pt1 | contig 25637 bp, 21 predicted proteins | sample RVTome_13_FD_200263 | JGI IMG/M metagenome (GOLD analysis project Ga0299915, IMG submission 200263) | Soil microbial communities from uranium-contaminated site in the Upper Colorado River Basin, Wyoming, United States - RVT92D227 (version 2) ... | reverse complement strand
ACTCCCAGACCTTTGCGCAACAGCGCGGCCGCTCGGCGTCGCCGAGCCTCCAACTGCGCGCCACTGCCTTTTGGTCTCATGCACGAAAGTATAGCCGCGTTCCATTACTTATGCAAGCATCAATAGGTCAGGCATATCAGGTCTTACCCAACCATATCCACAAATCAGTGGCCCCTCGACTCGCTTCACTCGCTCGGGATCATTTTCGCCATAGGCGAAAATGGTGGGCCCGCCTGGATTCGAACCAGGGACCGATCGGTTATGAGCCGACTGCTCTGCCACTGAGCTACGGGCCCTCTGCGATAGATTCTATCCCAGCAGGCTTCTCTCGGTCAATAATGTGGGGTCAATCGGAGTGCAAGAGGTCTTTTCTCTTGAGGGCCATGGCCAGGGCGGCATTGCGGAGGGCCGTGCCCAGATGGGCGGCTAGGTCCTGGAGCATCTGAAGGCTCTCTTGCGAAACCGCCCCTTCCTGTCTCCAGCCGACCAGCAGGATCCCCAGAGTGCGGCCGGCATTCAAGATGGGGATCACCGCCAGGGAACGTATGCCCTCACTATAGTAGATCGGCTCAAGCGGAGTTCCGGCGACGGCTTCTTCTGAGACCAGGCGGGAAAGCATGGGGGCTTTTCTTTCCACCACGGCGTTCACGAGCGGCCCGAAGTCGGCGAGCCGATGCCAACCCGGCTCGGAGCGAATCCCAGGCCCGGCAAGCCGCCAGCGTTCTTGCTCCGGTATCCGCTTCTCCTTCAGACCGTTCTCTTCCGGCAGAATCGCCAGCACGCGGTCTGCGCGCATCGCCTTGACCGCGTGATCTGAAACAATGCGCAGAATCTCCTCAACCTGCAGGGTTGCGCCCAGGGAGTCTTCAAGGTCGTGCATCATCTCCAGCCAGCGGATGTGCACCCGGTCCTCGTCGTGGCGGCGGGAGTTCTCCACCCCGCAGGCGAGGTGCTCGGCCACCGCGGCGAGGAATTCCAGGTCCGCCGGCCGATAGGCGCCCGGTTGGAAAGAGCAAAGGCTGAAGACGCCGATAATCCGGCCGCCCCCATCTGCTGAAGTGATGAGCGGATTTCGCAGGGGAATATCAACCGCGGATTTCATCCCCTCCTCTGCGAGCGCTTGCCAATCCCAAAAGGCTGCTGAGGAGATGTCGTCTGCCAAAGCCGGCCGGTTGTGATTCAAGACCCAGGCGACGCGGCTGCCCTCCAGGGGATAATAACGCCCCTGTTCGAGTTCTGTAGTTTCCCGGGCGGAGAGGGCGACAATGCGAAATTCCTCTTCCCTTTCATCCACCAGCGCCACGGTGGCGCGGTCAATGGGCAGGAAGCGCCCCAGTTGGGAGACGAACTGGTGATAGACTTCCCCCAAATCAGGGCTGGAGTTGATTGTGCGGGAGAGAGCGGGGAGGGCGAAGAAGCGGTCCTGCGAGAGCCCCAGGGCCTCCTGGTGCAGACACCTCCTGCACAGCGAAGTGAGCGTGCCGGTGGTGAGGCCGAGGGCGGCGGAGAGCAGCCACACTTCCGGGTCCTTCAGGCTCCCCGGCCCATGGGAGAAGAGCTGAATGAACGGCGGAAGAGCCGCCGCTATCAGCGCGGCCAGCAGTGGATAAGGCCAGTGTGCAATCAGTCTGCCTGAAGGAGTAGTCATCTCCGAGATAGAATTCCTCATTTGCTATGCGAAATCCTGTTCCAATCCCGCCCTCAGGGCTGTGAGACCGGCCTCAAGCCAATGCTCAGCCTATCGTCACTTCCCTGGAAATGGATCATCCTGGGCCTAATCGCTGCTGCGGCCGTGAGCCTTGCCCTAAGAAAGGGCCTGCGTGAGGCGAGGAATCTTTCCCTCAGCCGCGGCGAACTTCAGGTGCCGGGGTGGCCGGAGGAACTTCGCGGCTGGCAAATCTTGCATCTGAGCGATTTGCACTTCCGCCGGGGCAGTGATCTCAGCAGGCGCCTGCTGCCACTGGCTCAACAGGCCAAGCCGGACTGTGTTCTCATTACCGGCGATTTTCTTTCTCCTGGAGGAAGAGGGCAGCCCGAGGCGCGAGAATTCCTCGGGGAGATCGCAAGGCGCTGGCCCACCTTTGTGGTTCCTGGAAATGAAGATCACCTTCGAGGGCGTTTCCAGCCTTTGGAAGAATGGCCTGCCACGGGAGCCGCTATGCTGGTGAACCGGGCAGTTTCTGTTTCTGAGCGAGGAGGCAGATTTTGGATTGCCGGCGTGGATGATTCTCACACGGAACGAGACAATCTGGCCGCGGCCCTGAAGGAGGTTCCTCAGGGGGAACCGGTGCTCTTGTTGGCTCATTCCCCTGCTATCATAAAGCGCAGGGGAGCGGAGCGCGCTTCGGTGATCTTCTCCGGCCACACTCACGGCGGACAGATTTGCCTGCCTGGAGGGAGGCCGCTTTACATTCATACGCCTTTGCCGCTTCGCTACGGCAGCGGCCTTCACCGCCTGGGAAATGGGCGGACTTTGCTGATTGTTTCGCGCGGAGTCGGGCAAACCCGTCTTCCTCTGCGGCTCTGGTGTCCTCCGGAGATGACGCTTTGGAGAGTTGAGGGGATCGCCGGCGCGAAGGAAGAAGCCTCTCGAGATGGCGAATGAGATTTTATCCTGGCGATTGAGAGCGTGCAAATGGGAATCGTAGTAGAGCAACTTTCTAATGGCTTGAAGATAGTCACGGAACATATTTCGCAGGTCGAATCTGCGGCCATCGGTCTTTGGATAAATGCCGGGCTGGAAAGCGAGCCGGACCGGCTCCTCGGGATAAGCCATTATCTTGAGCACATGCTCTTCAAGGGAACCGAGCGGCGCACCGCCCGGCAAATCTCGGAAGAAATAGACGGCGTAGGCGGTCTCTTGAATGCCCTCACTGACCGGGAATATACCTGCATTCACGCGCACCTTCTGGGCGAGCATCTCCCCCTGGCCGTGGATATTCTCTTTGATATGGCGATCCACTCACGCCTGGCTCCTGAAGATGTGGAGATAGAGCGGGAGGTCATCATCCAGGAGAGCCGCAGGCTGGAGGACAATCCGGAAGAATATGTGCACGACCTGGCTGTGGAAACGGCCTGGCAAGGCCATCCCTTGGGTCGCTCCCTTCACGGCGACGAAGAAACAATCAAGGCCGTCAGCCGCGAAGACCTCCTCGCCCAACGTCGCTCCCACTACGCACCGGAGAAGATGCTGGTGGTCGCGGCCGGGGCGGTGAATCACGGGCAATTGATCACACTGGTTGAAGAGGCTTCCGCCGGGTTAAGGCCTGGCCTCCCCGTGGAAACGCTGCCTCCTCCGTCATTTCAAAGCCGGCAAAAGCGAATCCAGCGTCCTATCGAACAGGTGCATCTCTGTCTCGCCTTGCCAGGGTGCTCTCAGATGGATGAAGACCGCTATGCCCTGGCGCTGTGCGATACGCTTCTGGGCGGCTTCACTTCCTCAAGGCTCTTCCAGGAGATAAGGGAAAAGAGGGGCCTGGCCTATTCCATCGGCTCCTATTCCATCTCCTGTCGAAGCGGAGGCCTCTTCTTCATCCACGCGGGAACAGGGAGCGAGAATCTTTCTAAAGTGCTGGACCTCATTCAGGCGGAGATTGGCCGATTCTGCCAGGAGGGGGTTTCCGAAACCGAACTCTCACGGGCAAAGGCGCATGTGCGAGCCTCTCTGGCGCTGGCAAGAGAGAGCACTTCCTTCCGGATGCAGCGGCTGGCCCAATCCATCTTCTACGAGGGCAAGGTGATTTCTCATCGGAAACTCGTGCAGCGCTTCGAGAGGGTCTCTCTTGAGGATCTCCGCCGGGCTGCAAAGCGCTTCCTTTCGCCGGCGCCGACGCTCGTGGCGGTGGGGCCGGTCGAGTGACTACTTGGCGCTTGTCTTGCGGGCGGGAGGCGGCGCGAGTTTGGCCTTTCGCCATTCCCTGGGAAGAGAAATCAGCCCGAAATCATCCTTCAGCAGCTCTTGCTTGAAGGCCTCGACCGAGAGCCTCTCACGAATCAGCCCGGCAAAGATTCCCGCGCGGTCAATCGCCCGCAGAAAGAGGGCTCCAACCACTATATCATCCTTCAGAATGACCTTGCGGTAGCCGCTGCTGTCATTGCGGGAGAGGACCTCATAGCCCGCCTCGGCGGGTGAATCGAGCCTCCCCATGGAGATTAGGGGGAGGCCGAAGAGTTCGATGGAATTCATGGCGAAATAGCCGTCATATTCTTTATCTTCGCCGGCCATGTTCGCCCCGGCGACGCTCCCCTGGCGATAGGCTGCAGGCCATATCGGCAGGAGCCGGTTCTCGCCCATAATCAGGTCATACCCCTCGGCCACATCTCCTGCGGCATAGACATCAGGAGCGGTTGCGCGCATGTGTGAATCAACCACGATGCCGCGGCGAACCTGAATGGAGGTTCCCTTAACGACATCCAGGTTCGGTTTGACTCCGACGGCGATGACCACCATGTCGGCCGGCAGCCGCTCTCCCCCTAGGCCCGTCGGGCCGGGGTGGCGGTCGCCCGAGGGCGACCTAGCCACGCCCTTGAGCAATACCCGCTTCACTGCGCCCTGCTCTCCTTCGATTTTGCTCACGGCATTGCCGGTAAATATCCTCAGCCCCTGGCTGCGAAGATGTTTCTCTATGATGGCGGAAGCGGTTTCATCGGCCGCGGCGGGGAGGATTCTGGGGGCGAGTTCGACGACATTTACCTCCAGCCCGATGTGGCGCAAGGCCTCGGCGACCTTCAGGCCAATCAGGCCTGCTCCAATCACGGTTGCCAATTGCTTCCCGAGGGCGGCCCGCTGGATGCCTGAGGCATCCAGCCATTTCATGAAGGTGAAAACTCCTTGCAGGTCGGAGCCCTCTATTGGCGGGACAAAGGGGCTGGAGCCGGTTGCAATCAGGAGATCCTGATAGGGAATGCGGCGGCCGTCTTCCAGTTTGACGACTTTCTTTTCAGGGTCCACTCTCTGCGCCCTGACACCCAAAAGGGCTTCAACCTGGTGTTCGGAGTAGAATTCGCCGGGCCTATACAGCATTCTCTCAGCCTCGACCTGGCCGGCGAGGAGTTCGGAAATCAAGGGGCGGGAATAGGGAGGATGCGGCTCATCCGAGATGAGCAAGATAGGGCCGCAGTTTCCTGCCTGGCGGATGGCTTCGACCGCGGCTATGGCCGCAACCGAGTTGCCTATGATTACATGGCCTGGGGCGATTCTCGCCATATTCAGGACTCATCCTCGAATACCAAGGCGCGGTTCGTGCAGGCCTCCACACAGGCCGGGGTCTCCCGGTCCGGGCAGAGGTCGCACTTCAAAGAGATTTTGCGCGTTCTCTCTTCCCTCTGGAGGGCTCCATAGGGACAGACCATGAGACACATCCAGCAGCCCACACAGCGGCCTTCGTCAACCACAACCACACCCCGCGCGTCGCGGCCCATGGCGCCGGTCATGCAGGCCTCGATACAGGGAGCATCTTCGCACTGTCGGCACATCAGGGAAAATGAGCGGGGTCCCTTCTCCTCAAAGATCGCTCGATTCAAGGGCCTGGTCGCGGGATTGCTATAGGCCTTCACCGGATCCTTGCTGGGCGAATGTTCCACTATGCAGGCGACTTCACATCGCCGACAAGCCATGCAGTGTTCTTCGACCGGATAGACCCGTTTCATTGCTTACTCCCTACTCGCCGGCGTGGAGAATGCCCAAGATCTCCAGTTCTTTCTGAGTGAGCCCGATTCCGCGCAGATGCAGGCGGTTGCCGCGCAGGCTTTCAATCGCATTTATCCCCATTCCTCCAAGCATCTCTTCTATCTCGGAAGACCAGGCTCTTATGAGGTTGACCACGCGTTCCCCGGCGAGTTCCGGATTCACCCGGCGGGCGAGATAGGGATCATTGGTGGCGATTCCCCAGGGACACTTGCCGGTATAGCATTTCTGGCAGACGGTGCAGCCCATGGCGACGAGGGCCGCGGTGCCGATATAGATCGCGTCCGCCCCCAGGGCGATAGCCTTGATGATGTCGGCGCTGGAGCGAAAGCCTCCGGCCGCCACGATGGAAGCCTGCTGGCGAATTCCCTCCTGCCGCAGGCGGCTGTCCACCGCGGCGAGGGCCAGTTCGATGGGGATGCCGACATTGTCCCGAATCACCGTGGGCGCGGCGCCCGTGCCGCCGCGGAAGCCGTCAATAGCAATCACGTCCGCCCCGCCTCTCACTATGCCGGAGGCGATGGCGGCGACATTGTGGACGGCGGCGATCTTCACGAAGATCGGCTTGGAGTAATTGGTCGCCTCTTTCAGGGCGAAGACCAGTTGCTTGAGGTCTTCGATGGAGTAGATGTCGTGCTGCGGCGCGGGTGAGATGGCGTCCGTCCCCTCGGGAATCATGCGGGTCTCGGAGACCATTTCGAAGACCTTTTCCCCGGGAAGGTGCCCGCCGATGCCGGGTTTCGCTCCCTGGCCTATCTTGATTTCAATGGCCGCCGCCGTCTGCAGATATTCTGCATGAACCCCGAAGCGCCCCGAGGCCACCTGCACGATGGTGTGGTCGGCATAGGGATAGAGGCTTCTGGGAAGGCCGCCCTCTCCGGTGTTCCAATATGTGCCCAGTTCTTTGGCGGCGCGGGCGAGGGCTTCGCAAACATTCAGATTGACCGCCCCGTAGGACATGGCGGAGAAGAGGATGGGGGTCTTGAGTTCCAACTGGGGGGGCACCGTGGTCTTCGCCCGCAGCCCGGTCGGGCCCATCTCTATTTCCATGCGGTCCGGCTTCGCTCCCAGGAAGGTGCGAAGTTCCATGGGCTCCCGCAGAGGGTCAATGGAGGGGTTGGTGACCTGGCTGGCGTCCAGAAGGATGCGGTCCCAATAGACCGGATAATCCAGCGGGCAGCCCATTCCGGTGAGGAGTATGCCGCCGGTGGCGGCCTGTTTGCCGATGGCGCGGATGTGGCGGGCAGTCCAGTAGTCGTTATCGCTGTAGCCATAGTGACCGGGCGCGGTCTCCGCGCCTCGCAATACCGTCAGCGCGCCCGTAGGACACATCGCCTGACAGCGAAAGCAGCCTACACAGCGGCTCTCATCGGAGCGAATCGTATCTTCAGCAGGGTCGTAAGAGTGGGTCTCGTAAGAGCATTGCCGCACGCAAACCTGACAGCGAATACATTTGCCCTCATCTCTTATCACCCGGCAGTCCGGAGGCAGAAGTGTTCTCAACATCTCCTTGTCATCCATTAAAGGACTCTGCTACAACTTTAGCAAATTTCACATCGGTGCGCTATCGAAAGCGGCCTCCTGTTGAAAGCCGCTAGTTAACTTTTTGTTAAATCTTACTACAAGGCCGCTCTCCTGGCGGGGTCTGAGGGCCTTGCGCGCAAGTCCTGCGAAAGGCGGGGCTTCTCTGCTATAATGACTGGCCGGATAGGAGGAGGTTGCAGTGCTTCTGGCGGGCCGCCGCCGCGGGAGGCGCAGGCTAAAGCCTGCGGCTACCAGTGCCGGTTTCCGGCTGCCCAGCAATCTGCCTCACCATCTCGTCACGGAAAAGAATCTCTCACGCAGCAAGACTACAGAGTCTCTTATATTAGAGCAACTATTTGCAGGAAGCGTGGCACGGGCTTCCAGCCCGTGAAAACTGGCTTCATGGGCAAGATGCCCATGCCACTTCCTGTTACCATAATATACGAGTCTCTGTAGAGGCGCATTGATGACTTCGGAACAGATTCGGAAATCGTTTTTAGATTTCTTCGCGGCCCGCGGGCATAAGGTTGTGGCGGGCACTTCCCTCATTCCGGCCGACCCGACGACCCTCTTCACCAGCGCGGGGGTACAGCAGTTCGTCCCCGCCTTCAGAGGAGATGTGCCGGCTCCTGCAGCAAGGCTGGCGACCTGCCAGAAGTGTCTGCGGGCGGATGATATTGACGAGGTGGGAGACACCACGCACGAGACTTTTTTCGAGATGCTGGGCAATTTCTCCATCGGCGATTACTTCAAAAAAGAAGCCATTGAATGGGCCTGGGAATACTCCGTCAAGGAAGTGGGTTTGCCCGCGGAACGCATCTGGATTACCCTCCACCCCGAGGATGAGGAGGCCTATTCGGCCTGGCGGAAGTTGGGCGTGCCGGAGAGCCGGATAGTCAAACTCGAGGAGAACTGGTGGCCGCTCTCCGAATCCTGGGTCGGCTCGACAGGGGCCTGTTCTGAACTTAACCTGGACCTCGGCGAGGAACGCGGCTGCGGCCGGGCCGACTGCGGGCCGAACTGCTCCTGCGGGCGTTTCGTCGAATACTGGAACCTGGTCTTTCCCCAGTTTTTCCAGGAGGCCCCGGGCAAACGCCGACCGCTGGAACGAGCAGGCGTGGACACCGGCCTCGGCTTGGAAAGATTCGCCGCCCTCTTGCAGGGCAAAGACAATATCTTTGAGACAGATGTGTTCCAGCCGATTGTGGCAGCGATTCATAGATGCGCGCACAAGATCAACCCCGACTACAGCCCTGGGGAAGATGAAAAAAGCAAAAGAGCGGTGCGCATCATCGCCGACCACAGCCGGGCCGTCGCCTTCGCCCTGGCCGAAGGGGTTCTGCCATCGAATGAGGGGCGCGGCTATGTAGTTCGAAAATTGCTGCGACGGGCATCCTATTTCGGATGGAAGATCGGCGGACGCCTCGGGACTCCCGAGGGAACGCGGGGCGAGCCCGACCGGTTGTTCCTGACGCCGATTGTTCGCGCAATCTGTAAGAAGATGGCAAAGGCCTATCCGGAACTCCAAGAGCGAGAACACTTCATATTAGAGAATACAACGGCCGAAGAGAAACGTTTTGAGGAGGCGATTGCGGTTGGCTTCTCGACTCTGGAACAAATCTTCCTCAAGGCTGAGAAGCAGAACCGCAGGCGCCTCTTAGGGACGGAGGTTTTCACCTTGTATGACACCTTCGGCATCCCCAAGGATCTCAGCAGAGAGATTGCGGGCGAGCGCGGCTTCGCCATAGACGAGGCTGGCTTCGACGAGGAACTGGAAAAACAGCGCGCGAGAAGCCGGGCGGCGGTGGGGGAAAAGTTCGCGGCCCAGAGATCAGGAGTCTATCAGGACTTTATCGGCGCAAGCGAATTTGCTGGGTATGAAAAGAGCGAGGACGAAGCGAAAGTCATCGGCATTGTTCAGCATGGGGAGGCGAAAGAGAGCGTTTCGGCAGGCGCAACGGAGATTGTTCTTGACCGCACCCCGTTCTATGCTGAACAAGGGGGGCAGGTAGGAGATAAGGGGAGACTCGAATCCGAGGCGGTCTCTTGCATTGTTGAAGACACGGTCTTTGCAATAGAGGGTGTGATCGTTCATCGTGCCCTGGTTCAAAAAGGGACTCTGCGGGTTGGCGATAGTGTCCGGGCAATTGTGGACACACAGCGGCGCAAGGCCATCGCCCGCGCGCATACGGCGACTCATCTGCTCCATTATGCACTGCGCAAGATTCTGGGCCCTCATGCGCTCCAGTCCGGCTCGCTCGTGGAGGCGGACTGGCTGAGATTCGATTTTTCTCATTTCGAAAAGCCGACGGACGAGCAATTGGAGCAAATCTCCGCTGAGGTGAATCGGCTTATCCTGGAGAATCATCCTGTGCAGGGCTCAATAACTGATCTGGACTCCGCGCGCTCCATGGGAGCGACCGCCCTCTTTGGCGAGAAATACGGAGAAGAAGTGCGGGTGCTCCAGATAGGGGAGTTCAGCCGGGAATTGTGCGGGGGAACGCATCTTCACTCCACGGCAGAGGTCGGGCCCTTCATTTTGGCGAGTGAAGGGAGCGTGGGAGCAGGGCTGAGAAGGATTGAGGCCTATTGCGGGCTGGGTGCGATTGAGTATATACGGAGACAGTTTCGCCTTTTGGAGGAAGCCGCGCGTGCGCTTCGCGCCCCCGAAGAAGAACTTGCAAGCAGAATTGACGGGCTGATGGGGGAACTGAAGCAAGCCCAGCGCGAAATCGCTTCTTTCCATCAAAAACACGCCGGAAGACTGGCAAGTGACCTCCTCGCGAAAAGCGAGAAGGCGGGAGAGGTTTCGTTCATAGCGTCGCGCGTGCCTGCGCTTTCGCAGGACGCCTTGCGCAGCCTGGCGGATTCGCTGGTGGAGCGGCTGGGCAGCGGAGTGGTCGTGCTGGCGGCAGAGGAAGAGAATCAGTCCCCAATGGTGGCCAAGGTTTCTGCCGATTTGGTGAAGAAAGGCTTTCACGCCGGCAAGATACTGGGAGAGGTCGCCAGGATTGCCGGCGGCGGAGGAGGCGGCCGGCCTGATTTCGCCCAGGCCGGCGCAAAAGACCTCTCTCGGCTTGACGAAGCGCTGGCACAGGTGCGGGTATTGGTGGCCAAGCACACAGGCTGAGGTTGCCGTAGTCCCGACCCGAAACTCTGTTGAGGCCTGCATAGTATGTTGGACGGAGCAATGCTGGTTTGAAGCCATTCTGCTATCCAACCTATTTGGCGATACTCAATAAGTATTAGGAGAAAACCGTGAATCACATCTACATCATACATGCCGGGGAGGATTCAGGGATTGCGGAACGGTTGCATGACGACCTTCATAACGCAGGACATGATGCCCGTATAGACACATACGAGTTGAAGCTGGGGATGAATTCAATCCAATTCATGAATGAGGGCATTGCCCAAGCTTCCAAAATCATCATCCTATACTCAAAACATACAACCTCCGCGGCATGGCAGAAAAGCGAAATCGACGGAGCTTTCTGGAATGAGGTCGAGCAAAGAGGCGCCAAGTGCATTGTGATGCGTCTAGACGACACGCTACTTCCCCCGCTACTAGGGCCGAAGGTCTTCGCTACGCTAGCTCAGGACCTCAGCAACTACGCGTCTGTGCTGGAAGCTGTTTGTGATGCAGTGTTGCCCGCCAAGACTCCATCTTCCATAATGGCAGATGCTTTTGAGTTCGCGTCTCCCAACCCGTTCCGGCGAGTTAGAGCTGAGTTCTTTGAGGATGTTCCTAAACTGCTGGCAGAAGCATTTGCACCACCGGATGCGATGAAGATGAGCGCCCTGGAGGAAATGAAGCCGTGCTTCCTTGAAGGCTCTAGAGGAACAGGCAAATCAATGCTCCTCTTGGCTCTTCGCGCTCGCAACCTTGCGTCTCGCAGAAATGCCAAACCCATCTCGCAACTGTTCGGATTCTATCTTAAGCTTTCGCGCGGGGCCGTTTGCAATGCAGGAATTTCGGTCGATCAGAACTCTGATCCTGACTTTATCAAGCCTGCAGAAGGGGTTCAGGTCACAGATGCATTTTCCCAGGAGATCGTGCTTTGTCTTTTGGAGAGCTTGTTCTCAGAGATTAAATTTTGCATACAAGAGCAACATGTGTCGTGTGACGCACATTGCGAACACGCCTTGGCCACAGAAGCATATAGGTTGTTGACGGGAGTTGAGCCAATTCATCAACTAACTATTGATGGGCTGCTTGCGCACATGGCGAACATCCACCGCGATCTTGCCAACTTCATCAGAAGGAAATTCATTTACAGAGAGAGCGTTTCTGTTCCTATTACGATTTTGGACATAGAAATGCTCAAAAGCATTTTCCGCTTCTCAAAACAGACATTACCAGCCCTGCGCAATAGCATGTTCGTTATTTTGCTTGATGAGTACGAGAATCTGTTCCCGTTCCAGCAGAGGGTCATAAATGGCTTGGTCAAACTGGCAGCACCGGATTTTACTGTGAAGGTTGCAAAGAAGCTTGGGGGCGAGGATGTATCGGGAACGACTACGGGGCAGGAACTTCAGGAAATACATGACTATAATCGAGTGACTCTCGTCTATGATGTGGAGGATGCGAGCCAGATGCGGCTTTATGCAGGTCTGCTGCAGAGCGTAACAGAAAAACTCCTTACAAATGCCGGCCTTCTCAATGGAGACTTAAACAGCTTGCTCCCTCATCTATCAGGGTCCGAAGTGGATGAAAAGGCGTGGTCTGCGGAAATGGCAGACATCCTCAATATCAGCGTTAGTGATTTTGCGAATATGTCGGTCGATTGCAAGAATGAAAAAATCAATCACTATTCCGAAGCCGCCACCTATCGTGTTTTATACAAACGAGGTGGCCGACAGAAAGAGAAGGTTTTCGCTGGATTCAATGAATTATCTTTTCTTAGCTCTGGGGTCATCCGATACTTCCTGGAGATTCTTGGCGTTGCCTTCCACCTGCAATATGCTGGCGGTTCGGCCTTGACCAGCCCCATTCCCTTCGCCGCTGAAACCCAGACTCAGGCTGTCCACATAGTCTCGCAACACTACCTGACTACTCTGAGCCGGAATGTCGAGGTTTACGGCGAACGACTAAAATATTACGTTCTCGACCTTGGCGACTGCCTTCGTCACAAGTTGCTTTATCATTCAAGTGAACCTGAAGCAGGGAGATTAACCATAGATGATCCTCAATCTCTGGAAGATGTCAGATTCGCAGAAATGAAAAAGGTTCTGTCTCTAGGTATAAGAGAAGGTGTATTTCAGACGAGGGAAGGCCGTCCAGCCTTCAAACCCAAACATCGTTCTGACCCTCAGCCCGCGGAAGTAAGTATCTGTCGCATCTACGCTCCTGTGCTCCAGATAAGCCCCCGGCAGCGATGGCGTACAAGGGTGTCGTGCGATGAACTGCTAGGCCTCTGGAATCCAGACTCCCGGGCAACGATGAAGAAGCGCCTGATTAAGAAGATGGCAAGTATCTCTCATCCTCACCCGCGTTTGAACTTGGGGGGCAGCGACCAATGATGACGTCTTTCGATCCGACGCTTCTTCCAGAAGGTGGCCTTCTGATTGCCTGTTCCAGCCATGAAGAACGTTGTGAGGCATTATCTAGACGAAAGGCTGCATGGCAACCTGAAGCGGTGATTCTCTTTCATTATGACGATACAAATCCAAAACGAGAGGAGCGCCACAGGACTCTTGTTAGAGCTTTTTCCAACCGATTGTGCCAACCGCTTAGTCTGCCTTTTGCAGAAGCTGACGCGGCCAAAAGCCTTCATGACAACATTGAGCCCTTGGATAGAGTGCTGGCGAGCAATGGTGAGCGGCCCATCTTGTTGGATATTTCCGTGCTGACTAAGCGGCACCTTCTCATGATTCTACGATGGTTGGATGACCGCAACTGCTGGGATCGGCTCCGGATTGTCTATAGCGAGCCAGGAGACTATGTGGTGTCCCAGCACATTCCCCTATCATTCGGGATTTCTCGCATTCACCAGATACCCGGACTGTGTGCGACTCCTGACATGAGCCGACCGTTGCACTTGGCGATTTTCCTTGGGTACGAAGGTGACAGGGCGCTGGCTGCCTATGAGCACATTCAGCCGATGGACACCACACTGGTGATCCCACATCCGCCATATAGACCTGAATGGGAGGGGCGCACTGAAGCGTTCAACTGCGACCTGATAAAGATTGTCGGTAGTGATTCCGTCGTCAAGATACACGCCACCGACCCTGCAGGCACTGTTCAGGGACTTAGAGAACGATTAGGCGAAGAGGAAAAGAGAGCGCCACACAGCAAAGTCGTGTGCCCCCTGGGTACCAAGCCGCAAACTGTCGGCATCTATATGTATGCAAGAGCCTGCAGTGATCCTCCTGCAATAGTTTATGCAAGCCCATTACGCCACAATCACCACTTTTACTCGCATGGGATAGGGAACTCATGGTTCTTGAAGATGCCAACCTGAGGCGCACGACTCCCACTAGGGTAGACAGATATCCCGCCAAGATGGTCTCGCACCTGGCGGAACAGATCGTCAGGAGATATGCAGCCGACTGTCGTAACCTGCTTGACCCATTCTGCGGATCAGGGGCGATCTTGGCCGTAGGGTCACGGCTTGGGGTCCAGGTGACCGGCTTTGATGTGAATCCATATGCCACCCTGCTGACAAGCGTGAAACTGAGCGGCTTTTGCCCAGAGAAAGCAAGGCGCTTATGCCAAGACATCATCCAACTTGCTGAAGCAGCCGATAATAACCTGCCGATGGCATGGAATGCGAAAGAGTACTGGTTCACGCCTGCGACTCTAGAGAAGTATGAGCGACTTAGGTTTGCTGCGAGGAAACTCCAACTAAATAGGAGCCGCGCGGGGAGAGCAGTACTTCTTGCGACGGCACTATCCGTGCGGCTGTGTTCTCGTGCAGACCAAAGAAGCCCCAAACCCTTCATTTCTAGGCGTGCCATAGAGGAGCGCCGTGGAAGACATTTTGACCCCTTCAAGCAGACCGAACGCCTGCTGAATGAACTTGCTCACCTATACGCAAATGAACGAACAAAGGGATCTGCAAGAGTGTTCTGTGTTGATCTTGTCAGGACGCAACACCCACCCACATGCGACGGCGGCTATTCCCATGTAATAACATCCCCTCCCTACATCAACGCCCAGGACTATTACCGGAATTTCAAACTAGAATTGCGCGTTCTTGAGGGCATCATCCCCTTCGAGGTTGACGATTTGCAGTGTCGTTTCATAGGAACTGAAAGAGGGCGGTTAATGGTAGGGATTTCCAGACCGGAAATCGAGAAACACTACAAACTGATCCCGGAACTCAAGACGCTCGCGAATCAGTCACAACGACATGCGGCGATTGTTCATCGCTATCTGCACGATATGGCTAGAGCGATAGAGATCATCAGCAAAGTTGTTAGTCCGAATGGCACGTGCGTGATCGTATGCGGGGACAATCTCGTAGGTGGGATACACATTCAAACGTGGAAGGCGCTCAACGCACTTATGGAGCAGAGCGGCTTCGCTCTTTTCGATAGTTTCTCTGACGCGATCCAGAACCGGATGTTGCCCCCCAAGAGACAGGGACATAAGGGGCTTATTAAGCACGAAAGAGTGTCTGCTTTTAGACGAGCCTAGTGAGCATCGGCAGTACAGTGGGATGTCTATTGAGGGTTGCATATCATATTGGACAGAGCAATGCCGATTTGAAGCCATCCTCCTATCCAACCTATTTGGCGATACTCAACAAGATAATGAGCCGATGGCTGATTGCGGCCCTGTGGATTACCTTTTCTTTCACCCCGCAGTGTTTCTGCGCGGCCGCTGGCAATTACCATCCTTCAACTTTCCCCAGACAGAGCGGCCGGGATCCCCTTGAGTTTCGCAGCGGCGTAATCGTCTTCGTTCTCAATGGAACCACCTGGAAAGAACTTCGCTCTTCTGAACTCCGCAACATCTCTGCCTTTCTTGAGGGTGCGTCCCTAGGTCTGATGAATACCAAAGGCCCCGAGGACAGCGACCCGAAAAGTGTATGGGTAACGCTTGGGGCAGGGCGAGGTGCGGCGGCGGGCGTTGAGCAGGCGGAAATAGAACCGAAGATTGGCGGGCCCGTCCGAGTTACAAATTTCTCGGCGATTGTGCGGATGAATCAGCGCGCCTCGACTCAGGCGAGTCCGGGGCTCTTGGGCGATCTATTGAGGGCGGGACAGATAGAGCGGACCCTGGTGAAATCGGACCTCTCCCCCGATATGTCTCCGGCTCTCATTGCCGACACGAAGGGAGAAATACCCCGCGTTGAATATCATTCAGTTGGGGGGCTAGCAGGGACGGCTGGGCACTCGGGGCCGTCCGACCTGGCCCTTCTCTCTGAAGGCCGTGGGCTTATCCTTATCAGCCTGACCCTTCCCAGCGGGAGTGTGGAGGGCGCCTATCCGAAGATCGGAATGGTCTCCGCGGCGAGGAAGCGGAGTCTTTTTGAGGCTGATAGGCTGATGGGCAAGATTATGGCTTCGAGCGCAGATGATGATGCCATCGTACTGCTTTCTCCATCGTGTCCCCGCTTCCGCGACTGGCGCATACGCACTCTCGCGCCAATTGCCATCCGCGGCGGGGGCTTCACCTCCGGCCTCCTGGGGAGTTACAGCACACGCCAGGCGGGCCTGGTGGCGAATGTGGATTTTGCGCCGACCGCGCTGACCCTCTTTCAGGAGCAGACTCCGGTGGAAATGGTGGGACGGCCGCTGTATCGCAAATCCTCCCCTGCCCCACTGGAAAGCCTCGATGCGTTGGATCGCCAGACCGCTGCGACCTATCGTCTCCGCTGGGAAGTAACGCCTCTCTTTTCGGCGATCGGGGTGGGCATTCTGATTCTCTTGACCGCCCTTCTCTGCTTTGCGCAAGGGACCGCCGCGCGCTGGAGCAGAGGATTCGCCCTCCTTCTGTCGCTCTGCGCAGCGTCGCCACTGGGCTTGTTTCTTGCCGGTGCTCTGCCGCTGGAGCGCTCTTCGGCCTATCTTCTAGCGACCTTGGGCTTGGCGGCCTTGGTCGCCGGCCTGGCGGGTCGCGCCAGGCCTTTTCCGGCTGCCTTCGGGACAATCTGCCTGATAACTGCGGCCGCGGTGTGGACCGACATGCTGAGGGGCGCTCCGCTGATGTATCGTTCCGTGCTGGGGTCTGATCCAATAATATCGGGGCGCTTCTACGGATTGGGGAACCACGAGGCGGGGCTGTTCGTCGCTGCCGTTTTGCCCGCTGCGGGGATAATGCTCGATTGCGTGCAGGGCCCTTTGAGTCGAGGCCGTTTGCTTCTCGTCTGGCTTTTTGTCGGGCTAGCGGTTTTGTGCCTGGGGGCCTCCTTTGGAGGCGCGAACTGGGGGCAGGGGCTGGCAGCGGCCGTCGCCGCGCTGGCATTCTGGCTGCTTCTCTCTCCTGCCCAGACGAGAGGCAAACGCCTGCTGTGGGCGCTCTCCTTGCTCCTGGCAGCGGGAGCACTTTTCATTGCCATTGACTTGCTCTTGCCGCAGACTCGGCAATCTCATCTCGCGGCTTTGGTCCACCAGACATTGGCTGAGGGAGCGCCGGCATTCGCTGCCGTAGTGCGCAGGAAGATCGCCTTGGCGATACGCGTCTCCACCTACAGTCCTCTGTTGCTCCTGGGCATCCCCCTGCTTATCGCCATGATTGTACTGCCACTGCGCCCGCCACGAAGATTGGTCGAGATAACTGAAGAGCACCGTCCCTTTGCTTTCTCTTTGGCCGCGTGCGGGATGGGAGCGGTGGCGGCTTCTTTGCTGAATGATTCCGGCATCGTCTCTGGAATCGCCATGATTTCTCTGCCCGTGGTGGGCTTCATCTGGCTGGCATTGGAGGCAACGCGTGAGAGTTTTGGGAATTGACCTGGGAGAAAAGCGAATCGGCCTGGCCCTGAGCGATGCCATGGGAATACTCGCCTCTCCCTTTGAGGTATTTGAATACGAATCAAAGGAAGAGGCCTTGCGGCGGGTCGGCGAGGTCGTCAAGAGAGAGAGAGTAAAGGAGGTCGTGGTGGGATTGCCGCTGCGCATGGACGGCAGTCCGGGCCCGCAAGCGGAGGCGGCCAAGGCCTTTGCCGCGGCCCTGGAGGAGATGGTGGAGGCCGCGGTAATCTGCTGGGATGAGCGGTTGACCAGCGTCCAGGCGCAGAGAGCGCTGCTGGAGGGAAATGTCAGCCGCGCGGGTCGAAGGATGCGCGCGGACATGGTGGCGGCTGCCCTGCTCCTGCAATCCTATCTCGACGCCCGTCGTGAAAGGGAGGGGTCTCGTCAGTGAGAAGAAAGACGATTTTGGCTGTCGTCGTCATAATTGTCGCGGCACTGGTGGGGTGGCTTCTAGCAGGCCTTCTGCGCCCGGCGAATAGGAAGGCTCAATGGAAAATAATCACTCTTCCGACTGGCATTTCGGTGCTGGGGCTGGCAGATTGCCTGGAAGGAGAGCAGATTGTCTCTGCCTCGGGCAAGTCGGCCCTCGTGGCCGCGGCCTTCCTCAGCGGCAGCGCCCGTCGGCTGCAGCCGGGCCGCTACCGGCTGAGTCCGTCAATGTCGGCCTGGCAGATCTTGACTTATGTTGCGCAGGGCAAGGTATATACGGTATGGATAACGATTCCCGAGGGCTTCACATTGAATCAGATTGCCGACTTGCTGGAGCAGGAGGGGATTGCGAGCAAAGAGGAGTTTCTTGCCCTGGCGACAGGGGAAGCACCAAGTTTCCCGGCAGATTTTCCCAAGGAGAGCGGTTCACTGGAGGGCTATCTTTTCCCCGATACGTATCAGATTGACGGACGCCAGGGCGCGAAGGAGGTAATCAGCAGGATGCTGGCCCGCTTCGAGCAGACGGCATGGAAAGGCGTCTTCAAGGGTGATCCGGATCACGGCGGCCTCTCCTTGCATCAGGTCCTTACTCTCGCCTCGCTTGTGGAAGGAGAGGCGAGGCTGCCGAAAGAACGCCCGGTGATTGCCGGCGTCTTGCTGAACCGTTTGCGCAGAGGCATGAATTTGGAATGCGATGCCACGGTTCAGTATGCCCTGGGAGAGAGAAAGCCGCGGCTCACCTATGCTGACCTTCAAACTCCGAGCCCCTACAACACCTATCTCTATCCCGGACTGCCGCCGGGGCCCATCAATAATCCCGGCCTTGCAAGCATACAGGCGGCACTCCAGCCTGAGGCGAATGACTACCTCTTCTATGTTGCCAAACCTGACGGCTCGCACGTCTTTTCCAAGAGCTTTGCACAGCATCGGGCGGCTGTCGCCAGACTAACCCTCCAGGGATTGCGCGGCGAATAACCATGTGTCAGTCAAAAGGACCACGTATCATTCTTGGCAAGGGGTTGAGGGAGGACAAGCCAAGGCCGCTTCCCTCGCCGTGGCTGGCATTATTCCAACTCATGATCACCGCCGGCCTAGTCGTCGGCCTGGTTTATGGCTTCCTTTTCGTCTTGCAGGCGAGCACTCCCAGGGAAGTCACCGTGCCCAATATCGAAGGACTGGACCGGGCCGCCGCGGAAATCCTGCTGCGGCATGCGGGCCTGGAGGGGGAAATAACCGGCCATCGTCCGAGCGACACGATTGAGAAGGCAAAGGTGATACTGGCCAATCCCAAGCCGGGCCGGCGGGTCAAGAAGGGACGCAGCATAAGCCTGCTGATTTCCGACGGCTCGGCCTGGACGAATGCGCCCGATATTCGAGAGATGTCAGAGCGGCGGGCGAGGTCGGTGCTGCAGGAAAAAGCGCTTTACCTGGGCGAAGTCCGTTACATCTATCATCTCCGTCTGCCCAAGGGGTTTGTGGTTGCCCAACTTCCTCCTGCGGGCACACGTTTGCCGGAGAACAGCCAGGTGCAAGCGGTCATCAGCAAGGGGCCTCGCCCAGGCACGCCAACCGCGGCGCCCGAGCAGGGAAGCGAGGAGAAGGCTACTCCGGCACCGCAGCAGCCGGCGCAGACCGAGGCTGATACTGGCCAATGATCGCCGCGCCTGGTTCCGCCTCCAGATGATTTCCGTCAATCGGACAGACGCCCTTCGGGGAGACGAACTCCCCGTTCGTCCACACTCCGCAGTCGAATCTGATCCCCTCTCGCGCCAGAGCAACAGGACACCGGCCGTAAATGCGGTGAAAGCCTTCAAAGGTCTGGCAGCCGTCACTGGTGCGGCCGCAGTTGGGGCATTGAAACTTGGGCGAGATGAAGGTGCCGCGGCGAAACTGGTAGCCGAGAAAGTGGACGCGGCGGCCGCATTTGATGCAGGTCGCGCCTTCAAGGCGGCTGAAATTGATTTGAAGGAAGCGGGGAGCGCGCCGGGCCCGGGTAAATTCTTCCTTGTAATCGGGAGGGAACACGGCAAGTTTCGGGAGAGCGACTCCGAAACGCTCCAGCGCCGTATAAGAATCGGGCACCAGGCGAATAACGCGAGGCCCCAAGAAGGAATGCTCCAGCGGCACCGATACATTGGGGATCAGGCCGGAACCCACCAAGGTCAGGGCGGAAAAGAGCAGTCCAAAGAAGAGGCCCGTCACTCCGCCGCCGATGCCATCGAGAAGCTTGCCCGGATGGAGGTCTCGCGCAAGCCAGGTTCCCAGATAGACGATTCCTACGGCGACTCCCACGGCGACGAGAGCGAAACCCAAGAGGCCCGCTAAGAAGGAGGGGAATCCGAAGGCCCCGAGGAGGGCCGCCGCCGGCCGCCAGATGAGAGAACCCAGGCCGACGCCGAGCGGGATTGATAAGAGGTCTACCAACCCGGTGACAACCCCCCTGACGGCCGCGTAGTAGATGCTGAGGCCGACAATCAGAACGATGACGATGTCAATCTCGTTCATTCCCGCCCTGGGGGCCAGAAAAAAAACCCCGCAGTGCCGTGTGTCTCGCAGTTTGTGAACCTGCAATAGCAGGTGGGTGCCGCTCACGGGCTCCGCATGCTTCCCCGTTATTCGCGAGGATCCCACTTGGGGCCCGGACTCAGGCTCCCTTTTTTCGTGTGTTGGCTCCAAACTTTTGAGAACAGCCACGAACACCGCAGGGTTATTGCGTTTTCCCTGTTTCCAATACTATTCTACCACAATACTGTTCGCAGCGGGAATGAAATTATTGTCCTCCAGGGGCCAACGAGGGGAGGCGAGAGGGGCCCGCCGTGGCAGGGAGAGGAGTGCAAGAGGAGAATTTTCCCGCGCGCAGAAGAAAGAGTGTGAATTTCCCTGCCGGGGAAAGGCGAGAGGATGAAAACGGTTCTTATCACGGGGGGGGCTGGGTTTCTGGGTTCGCATCTCTGCGATTTTCTATTGATGCGGGATTTCCGCGTGATTTGCATGGACAACCTCATTACCGGCACTGTGGACAACATCGCTCAACATGCCGGAAATGCGCGCTTCAAATTCATACGGCACGATGTAACTCACTTCATCTATCTTCCGGATGAAATAGATTACGTCCTGCACTTTGCCAGTCCCGCCAGCCCGGTGGACTATCTTCGACACCCCATCCATACCCTGAAGGTAGGCTCTCTGGGGACGCACAATGCCCTGGGGCTGGCGAAGGAGAAAAGGGCGGGTTTCCTGCTGGCCTCGACTTCGGAGGTATATGGAGACCCTCTCCTCCACCCGCAGAAGGAGGATTACTACGGCAATGTAAATCCCGTGGGCCCGCGCGGCGTCTATGATGAGGCCAAGCGCTTCGCCGAAGCCCTCACTACGGCCTATCACAAGGTGCACGGGATGAACACGAAAATCGTCCGCATCTTCAACACCTACGGCCCCCGCATGCGGCGCAACGACGGCCGCGCAATACCAGCCTTCGTTGACAGCGCAGTGAAGGGCGACCCCCTGGTCTGCTTCGGGGACGGCTCCCAGACCCGCTCCTTCTGCTATGTCTCCGACCTTGTAGAGGGAATCTTTCTTTTGCTCCAGTCGGATCTCCATACACCCATGAATCTGGGCAATCCGACGGAGATGACCATTCTGGAGTTGGCCCGTGTGATAAGAGAGATGACGGGCGCGAAGAGCGAGATTATCTTCCAGGCTGCGCCGACCCAGGATGACCCCAAGGTGCGCAGGCCCGACATCAGCCTTGCTCGGAAGACCCTGGGCTGGGAGCCAAGAATCGGGCTGCGGGAGGGCCTGGCCAAGACCATCGAATGGTTCAGGAACACACTGGAGTCCGCCAAATGAGCAAGCTTTCTGCGGCCCCGTATCTGGAAGAGGTGCAGCGACTGCTGCGCGCTCTGGACCCCGAAGAGGTGGAGGCTTTTGCGGAATTTTTCTGGCAGGCGCGGGAAAGGGGCGCGCTGGTCTTCGCCTGCGGCAATGGCGGCTCTGCAACCACTGCCTCTCACTTTATCGAGGACCTGGCAAAGGGAATCGCCTTCCCGCCGGGAGAGGCCCGCTTTCGCGCCCTCGCCCTCACCGACAGCGTGCCGCTCCTGACCGCCTATGGAAATGACTTGGGTTATGAGTCGGTTTTCGCTGAGCAGTTGGAAAATCTCCTATCTCCGGGAGATCTTCTCATCGCGTTTAGCGGATCCGGCAATTCCGTCAATGTGCTGCGGGCTCTGGAAAAGGCAAACTCGGTTGGGGCGATTACCCTGGCCTTTGGAGGAATGGGCGGAGGCAGGATGAAGCAACTCGCCCAGCATACCATCATTGTCCCGTCTGACAATATGCAGCAGATTGAAGACTGCCATCTGGTTCTCGCCCACGCGCTCTACGCGCTTCTCCGGGAGCGGGGCGAAGCCAGAGTGCGGCGCTGAAGAAATCTCGTTCTGCTGTCGAGTCAACGATTCCCTGGGAGCGGATGCCAGACCTTTGATAGACCTTCACTGCCACATCCTGCCGGACTTTCCCGCTGACCTCGCCCATAGTCTTGGAGAAGAAACAGACGAAGAGGCTGCAGTGGAGTCGGCAATCGAGGGCTGCCGGCTTGCTTCTCAGCAGGGGATAACTCACCTCGTCGCCACCCCTCACTTTTATCGGGGGATTGAGCAGAGCGAGGCGGTCAGTGTAGAGGAGTCGGTCTCCAGGATGCGAAAGCGTCTGAGTGAGCACGGAGTAGCAGTGAAGATTTTCGGAGGCGCCGAGGTCGCCTTCTCTGATGATTTGACTGATGATTTGGCGCGCATCTCCGAGCTTTCCATCGCGGGAAAGAACTACTTACTGGTTGAACCCCCCCTCCTGTGTCTGCCACTCATTGCGGGAGAGAAGTTTCGAAGCCTTGCCCGACAGGGAATTCGCCCCATTCTCGCCCATCCGGAGCGGGTGGTGGAATTACAGGATAACCTTGGGCGGGTCGAGGAACTGGTGGAAGCCGGCGCCCTGATTCAGATTACCGCGGCGCATCTGATAGGTTGGGGAGGGCGAAGGCTGCGCCACTGCTGTGAGCGGATGCTGAAGGCCGGCCTGGTCCATTTTGTCGCCTCGGACATGCACTTCGGAGACAAAAGGCTTCTCGCCATGGTGCCGGCCTGGCAGAGGCTCGTCCGCCTGGGAGGCCAGGAGACCGCAGCCCGCCTGATGATGGAAAACCCTCTTGCCGCCATCGAGGGCCGCCCGGTTCAGGCCGTCGGCCCCCTCCGATAGCCCCGGAGGCGCCTGATTTCTCAGACTCGGTCGCGCGCCTACCCTTCTCCTTCATCGGAGAGGCTCTCGTCAGTTGATACCGGTCTCTTTGCCTCTCCGAAGTTCGCCGGAATCAGCCCCATCGTGCTCAGGATTAACCAGCAAGCGCCCAGGGTGATGAAAACGTCTCCAATGCTGAAGACGCAGGGGCGAGGATAGGGCCGGGGCAGGATCAGGACATCTGACAGAAAAGCCAGGCGGCTGTGAGATGTGAGGGGGCGCTGCCGCGGGAAGCGCCCGGACTCCACCGAGGTTACAAGGTCGGGCCGCCCGGTCTGCTGGATAAGCGAGAGGTCAGCCGGCATGTGGCCCAGATTCGCCGTTACGACCAAGAGATTCAACGCCGTCCCCAGGAAGGCGATCCGCATGCCGAAAAGGTGCCAGTTGCGAAGCGCCGCGTAGACCAGGAGGAGGTAGGAAAGAAGATAGACGAAGGGAAACACCGCCTGTGCCGGGCTGATTCCCCTGACGCTCAGGGTAGCGAGCAGCAATTGAAGGGCAAAGGCAAAGATAAAGAAGCCGGGGAGCCGCAAATCGAGCCGTCCGAAAGAAGGAGGAAGAGAGCCTTTCCGGAGGCGAATGACAAGAAGCCAGAATGCGCCTGCAAGTCCTGTGACAAGGGCTGCATCGAAGAGCATTTTTGTGTCCCAGCCCTGGTGGCGCTCCTGAAAGGCGGGATTCAGAGATACTTGGGTCTCCGGAAGGGCCGAGGCGGAGTCCCTTACCTCCATTTTTGGCCCTACGGCCACATCACACGGGCACCGCCAGCGAGAATCAGGGACAGAATCGCCAGCAGCGCGGCGGTCAATTTGCCCACGGAACACCTCCTGGAGTTAGTACTCGGTTTGGCTTCGCTAATCAAACCGGCTATGCGCTCCGCTCCAGTGAGTTCCGCTCAACCTTCTACCAGCAGCCTCGGCCCCTTTCTCCGGAGATGACCATTTTTCACGGATCAGCCCAGCAAGCGGGGCATTCTCCGATTCATTGCATCCAGAGTGGCATAGGCGGCGGCCTGCCAGGCGCTTTCCCTTACCAGCGCCGAACCGACCAAGTGCTCATCGCCCCTGGGGGTCGTCAGCCGGACCGCCACTGTGACAACCTCCCCGATTCCCGGGGCGATGTTGCGCAAGACCGCCCTTACCTCCAGCCCGCGGCCCTCGGCCTCTCCGGAACAGTGGAGATACTCGTTCACCGCGGCCGCCGTCGCCTGGGCGATTGCCTCCAGTTGGGCTTCATGCCTGCCGCTGCGAGAGGTCCCGCTGAAGACATCCTCCCCCACCCCAACGCTCACTTTTATCTCCGTGTCGGCGCGGTCAATGGAGAGGTCAATGCTCAGGAACCTCACCCTGCCTTCGGCCGCCAAGAGGCCGGGTTCCCGCAGTTGGGCAATGCTGATCTTGCGGTGGTCCACCCGCAGGCCCAACTCGGAGACGAGAAGGGACTCGATGTCCCTGCTCACCTGTTTAGGATGGCGGGAATCATCGGTTACAACGTGAATCTCTTCGATTTCCCCCTTCTCGCTTCCCCTTACGCGCGCGGAGACAACGCTCCGCAGCCGGCGGATGGTGCCCTCAATCTCGGCGATCGTCGCAGTTCGTTGTTGATCGGTATTCATTGTCTGTGCAGGCCCTCGTATTCTTACGGGTAAAATGGGCGCAAGGCCCCTGCCGGAGTTAGCATCTCTTATCTGAACTGGTTGTAGTAAGCCTCCACGGTTTCGTAATCCACAGTTGCGTCCGGAGTCATTCCGACGCGCTCATAGACCTGACGCCGCATCCGCATATCGTGCAGCAAGACTGCGCTGGCATGGACTGCGACTTCTTCCGCGACCTCCAGGGGGACGACTGTCACCCCGTCGTCATCACAGCCTACGATGTCTCCGGGGCGCACCTGCACCCCGCCGCACCCTATCGGCACGCCACACTCCGCCTCCTGAAGACGCCCGGGCATGATGGTGCGCCCGTGGGCGCGGGCGCAGATGGGAATCTTTTGCAGGACGAGTTCCGCCGTGTCCCTGGCGCAGCCATCGGTCACAATGCCGACCGCGCCGTCTGCAACCGCGGACAAGGTGTTAAACGATCCCCAGTAACCTACCTCCGGGGAGCCTCCGCTGTCGGTGACGATGACGTGCCCGGGCTTGATCTTCCCGGTGAGGTTCAGTGACGCCACCTCCTTGAACCAGGCGCCGTGGGCGTCAACGATCTCTTTCGTTGAGTTGAGAGGCCACATGGGCCGATTGGCGGGGACACAGCGAAGGGTAAATGCCACCCCCCAGAACTTCATTCCCGGCCAGAAAGGACGAATCTCCGGTGACATCATTCCCAAATTGAAGTATCCAATGCCGTCCATGGCATCGGAGACGTCTGCTACGCGCAGATACTTGTAGAGTCTGCACAGGGCAAACGAATCTTTGGCTTTTGCGGTTTCTGCGGGATTCATAGCGCCACGGTCCTGGGAATACGCCTCCGGCCGAGTCTCTCTCGCCAAGTTGGCCTGTGTCGCCAAGGGCCCGTGCCTCCTTGCACCGCGATTTCTGCCTCTTCTGCGCTTCCTGCTATGGACTGGCTATGGCTGGATGAAGGCGGTACAACTTCTCCCGCTGGGGTTTGGTATATCTTAACATCCAGCAACTTCCCTGTCAAGCGAGTGCCACCTCAGTAACTGCTAAATCCAGGCGGGAGGAGTTTTGGCGGGAGGCGCGAATTTCATGGTATGTGGAATTTCTTATGGAAAGAGTCGCAGCCATGAAACAGCAATTCGTCTTCCCGGAAGTCGCAGAAGC
>Ga0299915_10000672_pt1 | contig 25702 bp, 26 predicted proteins | sample RVTome_13_FD_200263 | JGI IMG/M metagenome (GOLD analysis project Ga0299915, IMG submission 200263) | Soil microbial communities from uranium-contaminated site in the Upper Colorado River Basin, Wyoming, United States - RVT92D227 (version 2) ... | reverse complement strand
TAGCAAGATGCGACGCGAATTTGACCCAGCTTATAAGCTAACGAAAAACATGCGCAGCCGTCTCCATATGGCCATCAAAGGTAACTTCAAATCCGGCTCCGCCGTAAGAGACCTCGGGTGTACTATTGAGGAGTTCAAGACATACCTCGAAGCTAAGTTCCTTCCTGACATGACCTGGGATAACTGGTCTAAAACTGGTTGGCACATCGACCACGTCATTCCATTTGCCAGCATCGACGTCACAGACCGTGAACAGCTACTACCTATTCTCCACTACACGAACCTTCAGCCGCTGTGGGCTTCGGACAATCTGAAGAAAGGCGCTAAAATATGATGAACGGAGACCAGCTTGCTCAGGAAATTCTCATCGCCATCGGCGGCGTTACGAACAAACAGCGCCGCAAGGCATTTGAGAAACTCGCTAACGCTATCGTCCTCCACATCCAGACTCAGGGCGTAGTTAACGTCGCGACCACCTGCCCCGCTGGCGGCGGCACGGGTACTGGCACCGTTACCTAGCCGCAATCTACTATCTAGCTCATGTCTACCTTCCTCGATAACGCGAAAAACCTCTTCACCGAGGTCCCGGACCTGTTTCCCTCATCGGGGAGCCAGCGATACGACATCGCCACGAGCATCGACGAAAGCCTCTGGAATCAGTTTTTCCCATACGAGCTAGCCGTACTCAAGGCGTCCACCAGTACCAACCTGAGCGGCAGCGACGAGCGGCCCGGGGTCCGCTACGACATCTACGAAGGCCTCAAGTTCACCCTTCCCATCTCTCCCGAACAGCTAGTTATCTCGACGCCCTTCGCGATAAACGTCTCAGCGACTCTGGGTGGAGTGGTAGAGCAGCACGGCGGCGCTCCCTTCCGGCAAATTTCGTTCTCGGGCACTTTCGGTGTTGTGAGTGACCGCCCCACAGCCACTCAGCTTCAGAACGAACGTCTTGAGATTGCTGGAACAGGCATCTTCGCGGGCACCCTCTCGGCAGCAGCGTCGGTGGCCACACAGGCCACTTCGCTCGGCAGTGGCCAGAGGTACACAGCCAACCTGTCCAGCGCTGACACGACCAACTCCGACATCCAGCAGGGCTCCACAGGTTACTACCATTTCCGCGCCCTTCAGCGGTTCCTGGAGACGTACGCAGACGCCAAGAAGCAGTCAGGTGGAGCCGACCTACGCCTAGCCATCTTCATCTGGAAGGAGGACGTGGCGTATTTGGTTACTCCCCTAGCTTTCGACGTCACCAAGACGGCTGCCACACCTTTCGAGTATCACTACTCCCTACGGTTCCAGGCCTGGAGGCGAGTCTCCATCGGGCAAATCGGTGTGAGCGCGTCCGGGGTCTCTGCACCTTCGGCAAGAGCCTCAACCAGCTATTCTCTGGTCAAGGCCTATCGAGACATCTCGAACGCGATTCGCCTAGCCAACTCGGTCACCAACACCCTGCACGCTGTGCGCAAGGATATCGCTAACGTATTCAACGTACTTCGTCAGGTAGCTCACTTCTGCTCCGCAACCGCCGGAATCTCCCGAACCTTCCTGTCGCTCCCCAAGGAAATTCGCAAGGTCGCCGAGTCCGCTGTTCGCGAATCATGGAACGAGATTGCTGCCTCCTTCGATGGGTTATCACCGAGCGTAGGAGGAGTTGTTCAAAGCATTTCGAGCGAAGTAGCTGCTCTCAATTCTGGCACCGCAACATCGACCCCGACCCTGACGACCGCACTGAGCGATGACAGCCAGGCAGACCTCCACGACCTTATCCATCCCGACTCTCTCAATTTGTCGCCAGCACAGAGGCAGGCTACTGGTGACTATCTAGACCAGACCCTGTCGCTTACTAGTACCGATTTCCGCGCAGCAGCCGAGAACCTCTTCAGCGTCATCACCGATTTTGCGGACGTGGTCGGCCTTAACAACGCAACCTACGACAAGGTGACTGGCCGTGTACCTAAGGTCAAGGTCCGCGATGCGACCCTAGACGACTTCCGAGCTATGCAGGCCCTTTCTACGGCGGCTACAGCTATTCAAGCTCTGGTGGTGAATGCTCCCAGCCGCATCCCAATTACGACCATCGAGTACGTGGCTGGGCTTGCTAACGCCAACGGCATTGCTATGCGGGTACCCAAATCCAAGTTCGCGGTACCCTTTCCCTACGGCTCCTCCTTGGAGCGACTCTCGCAACAATACCTGGGCGACGCCACGCGGTGGATGGAAATTGCTGAGTTGAACGAACTTCGCGCACCATACGTTGATGAGACCGGCATCACCCAGTTGATTGCTTCGAATGGCTCGGGCAACCTCCTGAACATGACGGATGTTTCAACCCTGGTTCTGGGGCAGTACATCTCCGTCTGGTCGAATACCTTCTTGTCCGAGCGGCGCCGTGTACTGGCTCTCAAGCAACTCAGCGCTACCCAGTGGCAAGTGACTGTTGACGGGGAGGCTAACCTCAACCTTCTCAAGACCGTCGACGTTGCCAGCATTCAATGGTTTTTGGTGGGGACCGTCAATTCACAGCGAGTCATCTACATCCCCTCAGACTCACCGTCAAATCCGGATATCCTCAAGTACGTGCCAAACGAGTCCGACTTCAACCGGATTCTGACTATCGGTGAAGTAGACGGAATGTTGTCGAACACGGGCGACCTCGTCATCACTCCGGATGGTGATTGGCCGGTAGTTTTTGGCATGAGTTGTCTCATCCAATGGGCAAGAACAGCATTAAACACTCGCGTCGGAACGCTCCCCCTGCACCCCACCTTCGGTATTGACGTAGGGGTTGGCGATTCACTAGCAGACTCGACCGCAGCCGATATTCTGAAGAGCGTAAAGAAGGTCTTCCAGTTCAATTCGAATTTCACTGGCGTTAGCTCTGCTCTTGTGACCCGCAACGGGCCCACGACCCAGATATCTCTGGAGCTTGGTATCGCTGGCGTCGATTCGATGCTGCCTTTAACCTTCAACGTCAAGGGATAGCGGCGGTCGCGAGGCCGTGATAAGTTACTAGGATGAAGCCTTGTCGAAAATGCGGAGCTACGGACCGATATCCTAGCGGCAAATGCAGACCCTGCGGGAAGGTTCGCAGCGCGGCTCATTATGCGACAAACAAGGAAGAAGTGTTAGCTACTCATTCAGCCTACGACGCAGCGCACAAGGAAGAAGCGTCGGCCCGCTATGCCGCCAACAAAGAAGAAATAGCAGTTACCCACTCAGTCTATGTGGTTTCTCATAAGGAGGAAATAGCAATTACAAAGGCGGCTTACGTGAGGAGGCGCCTTGCTATTGACCTGGAATTTAAACTCATTCGTGACCTTCGTTCTCGTTTTAACTCAGCTATCCGAGGTAACTATAAAGCCGGCTCAGCAGTCCGGGACCTTGGGTGTACTATTGGTGAATGGCGAGCCCACATGACCGCTCGGTTCTATCCACACCCAGTTACCGGTGAAGAGATGACCTGGGACAACCGCGGAGTCCACGGCTGGCACATCGACCACATCATTCCATTTGCCAGCATCGACGTCACGAACCGTGAACAGCTACTAACCGTCCTCCACTATACCAACCAACAGCCGATGTGGGCTATCGACAACCTCCGTAAGAGCGACAAGCTCAACTGGCGGAAGTAATCTAGGTGGAGCAGGCTCCTGTAGCGCCCCCTTCATAATTGGACTGTGCTCATGGCCACTTCGTCCGTACCCGTCTTCCATTCTCTGAACCAACTCGTCGGGTCGATGGTTAGCTCATTCCTGAGCGAGCTAGATACCAAGGGTATTGTTCCCGGAATCCAATCACTCAAGCCGGGGTCTCCGTATCTAGCGATTTTTGAGGCGGTAGGTCAAAGTCAGTTCCGCGGGCAGGAACAGACCCTTTCTCTCCTTGACGCGAATGATTTGGACCAAGAACACGGCGAGCGCCTAGACCGCATCGGCGTAGCCGAGAGGCTTCCTCGTCGCGGAGCGACCTTCGCCTCCGGACTTGTTAACCTATCAGATACTGGCTTCACCAAAATCACTTCCCGTGTGTATCAAGGCAAGGCCGCTCCAATTCCTGGGAGCACCACCATCTATGTAGCTGATGCCACCCTCTTCACCGCAACTGGTAGTGTGTTCTTGGGTCGCGGCACTCCCAATCTTGAAGGCCCCCTAACCTACAACGCCAAGGCGAACGTCGGCGCGTACTGGACCATCACCCTCACTGCCCCGACCACAAATTTTCATGGGCTTGGTGAGACGGTCACCCTAGCTCAAGGTGGCGACCGCATCATCGCTACAGGTCAAGTTGTCGGAACCCCCGTAGGTAACCAGGGCACCGCAGCTACCTTCGTCACTACCTCATCTGCCACTATCCTCGACGGCGAGACCCTCATCGCAAACGTCCCCGTGTCCAGTCAGGTCCCGGGTGCAGACGGCAACGCTTCCGCTGCCGGCATCAAAGTGGTTACCTCACCCGCTTTCGCGGGCCTGGCTGTAACCAATCCCCTCCCTATCACCAATGGTCAAGACGTTGAAAACGACGACCTCTACCGCGAGCGCATCAAAGCTGCTCGACGCTCTCGATATGGAGTTGGCACCACTCTAGGCCTCAACGTGTTTTCGTATGGCGTCAAGGCGCCAGACGAATCTGCCACAGTCATTTCTTCGCAGTACGTTAATCGCTCTACCCTGCCCTCCTTGCTGGTCATCGACGACGGAACCGGGTACGAAGCTAAGGACTCTGGAATCGCCTACGAGGTCGTTATGGACTCGGCTGTTGGCGGAGAGGACATTTTCTTCCTGAATCACGGCCAGCCGGTTGCTAAGGCCAGCCTACTCACGGTACAGGCTGCCCCCTACGCCCTATCAGACCAGGCTACTCTGACCGTGAAGGTTGGCGGCGTCACCTATACGCACACCTTCGTTGTCGGCAGCTTCGGCGACATCACCAACGCCACCGCCTACGAAGTCACGGCCAGCATCAACTCGAATCCTGTAATTCCCTTCTCCGCTCGCACTACTGGTGCGGGTACCTACGTGGCTATCTTCGCGAAGGCCAACGTTAACGACGATATCGAGGTCATAGCGACCCCTGCTGGCACCGATGCCAACCTCGCTTTGCTATTCCCGGGTGGGCGAGTGGACGCTCTTCGCCTCTACAAGAACGACTACCTCCTCTCGAAGGATGGCCAGATAGCTTCGCTGGCGTCCAACGACCAAACACTGTGGACCTCAATGGTCTCGGGAGAGACACTAATCGTTTCGGTCGACGGTACTCCCTACAGCACCTACACCTTCACCGATGCGGACGCTATCGCTCTAGGCCTCGGCTATGCGACCCTAACCTCTACCCTACCGCTGTCTGCCTGGGCGTCCATCTTCAATGCAAAGGTTCCTGGGGTCACCTGCACCGTTTCGGGCGGTGGCCTGGTTTTCACCTCGAATCTAGGTCTCTCTGTCCGTGCCAGCGTCTCTATCGACCCGTCCTGCTCCATGTCCATCAAAGGCCTCTTCAATGCTCTAGCGTTGACTGCTCAAGGACGCGGTGCTGATTACGTCCTGGACCGCAATCGGGGCCAGATTGATTTGACATATGCGCTAGTGGCTGGTGACAAGCTAACCGCTGGAACGTCCTTCACTCGCGGGTATATCCAGTCGATTTCCCTCGGGGCCACCGTCACCGTGCCAGTTGGCGGCCTCAACCTGTGGTTGACGGTCGATGGCACAGCAGTAGCCGTACCCCACACTCTGAACGCTTCCCATCAAGTCCACCAGTATTGGACCGCTACTGACCGTGCCTTCTGGGCTTGGAGCGGGGCTGCATTCGTGCCCTGCTTCACCAACGTACAGGTTGGCGATATGGCTATCTGGTCTCAAGACGCTTGGGGCGGATTTGGTGGCGCCCCAGTCACCTACTCGATGATGCGAGTATCGAGCGTTGACCCGGCCGGAACGTGGTTCAAGTGCGACTACGCAACTGCCGGCGCTGGCAACAGCCTCAACGACCCCACCAAATCGGTCTTCAACCGGCTATACTTCGTTCGGACGATTGCGGTGCCTCAGCAAATTGGTCTAGCCGCGGGGGTCTACACCCAGGCTCAGCTTGTCGCAGCTATCCTGCCGATTGGAGCAACCGCTTCCATCCAAACTTCGCATCTGCGCCTCACCACGAACACCTACGCCTCCACAGGCGACATCGCCTTGTCTGCCCAGGACCTATCCGCGGCCAGTACGCTCGGCTTCTTGGTGGGTTCTGCTATCCAAAGCGACGAGCCTGAGGCGGCGGCTGTCCAATCTGGTAACTCTGAAATCGGCACCCCTAACACCGTCGAGAGCTTCGCCGTAGCGTCCTTCACACCTCCGCTAACCATCGGCAGCACCCTAGCCAACGTGTCTCGGGCCAAGAGCGGATTTATCGAAGGCGCTCTCTGGCTACTCTCTAAGCCTACCGTTACCGTCCCCAGTTGGGGAACCAATGCTGGCGATAAGGCCGAGTGGACCTCTACTGCCGCCACCAATCCGGTTCTCGACCACCTCCTGGCCCCAGCCCGCCCCGCAATCGACCTGATGGCGATTACCTCTCGCTTCCGTGTCGGTCCTCTCTCTTCTTTGAGCGTGGTCTTCGACAGCGACCCAGTCACCAAGGGTTACACGGTCCCGATGACCCGATGGCTCAAGGTAGACGCAGCGGTTCCGTACGGAGCTAGCTTGCGCTTGACTGATGGTGACAATCTCGTAGGTGGCGTACCCCAGTCCTTGGCGTCAGCCTTTGGTACGACCTTCGATTTCTCGAACTTCGCCCTGCACGCGCACGGACGAAGCCGCTTCGACCTGTCAGCGACTCAGCCTGGCAGCACTGATACTCTACTTCTCCGACTAAAGTCCTGGTGTGGCCGCGACGACACCCAGCACATGACCTTGCGTGCGCCCTTGACAGCTTCAGCCACCCTGAGCGTCAAGAACGTTCTACCTCTAGGCGACGTATCGGTCTACCTCGCCTCCGGCGCTGCCAGAGCCATTACCTTCACTGTCGGTGACGGGTTGCTGATGGCTCAGTCAGGCGCTGGGACAGCAACAACCCTTGTGTCAGCCTTTGCGCTCACCTCTATTGTTCGGGCTGGAGCCACGGTCACTGTCACTCTGACCCAGCCGACCGCTACCGTTACTAGCAGCTACCTCGCTCCAGCCGGCGTGGTCTATGTCAACACGACTGACGTCAACTTCCCTTCCGGTCTCAAGACCATTGTTGGCGTCGCAACCACCATCTTCACGAACGACACCTTCACCTATACCGAGGCTGGCGCTGCTGTTGGTGGTAGCGTGGTTGGTGCCTATGTTTCCAAGCAAGCCACCCCCACAGATTTCACTGGTGCCGTTGTTGGTGACCTACTTTCCCTGCCCGCTTCCTCCACCGCTTACTGGACTGTCGTTGATGCTCTAAGTGACTCTGTGTCACGTCTGCGCGTTACCGCAATTCCGGTCGCTACCCCGCTCTACTGGGTCGAGTTTGCAGCTACCACATTAACCTCCGCCTGGAAGACTGTCGTCGCCGCAACGGACCTGTCATTCTACCCTCTCACCGCCAACACCACGAATGCGGTCCTAGCCGCTATTAACGCTCTGGCAACCTCCTCTGTCACCGCCACTTTGGCTGGTGGCCCCGGCACCGGCGTCATTTCACAGGTGGATGGCACCCTTCTTCAGGCTATCATCGCCGACAGCACTCTACATATTTCCTCCGCGGCCTACAACGTGGGCGTCCTTAATTACGACATCACCCTAAAGCTCGCTCCCGACGCAACCCTTGCTGCCGTCCCCAATGACTGGGCTAACGAAGAGTTCCGCCTAGCCCCTACGACCTCCAAGAACGTAGCCGATTACCTGAATCGTGGTCAGGTCACCGGACTAGCCTCGACCGGCGCCTCAATCCAGGCTTCTTCGAGCGGTCACCGGGTGCAGCTTGCTACTGGCACCTTAGGTTCACTTGGAGCGGTCCAAGTAGCTGGCGGCACTGCTAACGACGTCCGCTTCACTGTTCTACAGGGAGTTAACTCGGGAACAGCTATTTCAGCCTCGGTCGTCACTACCGACAACATCGAGACCATCTCGAATCGCGCCTACGCTATCCTCGACAATGCTGTAGCCCTTCCTAAGATTCTAGACTGGACCGCCGCAACTACTTTGACCGCCGCAACGGGCGTAGTTACTGTCGGCGTAGCTGGCTCAGCTTGGACGTTCCCTGTCGACCCCAGTTTCGGGACACAGTGGCTCTGGGACAATGCCGGCAAGTTCCAAACGGTCTATCCAGCTATCAATGCCCCCACCTTGACTGGCAGCGGAGCTTGGGTGCACTTTGAGCCAGGACTCGGCAAGTGGAAGGTTGCTGGAGCCAGAACTGTGGCCGTGGTCGGCGCTTCGTATGTCACCCTGAACGATGGTCGCGTCCTGGCTATTGGCGGGCTGGATAGACACAACTTGGCCACAGGCGCGGCTAGCAACGCTGTTGAAGCCTACACGCCTAGCACCGATTCGTGGGCTGCGATGGCTGTACTGCCTGCGGCTAGGGCTTTCGGCGCGGCAGTCAAGCTAGCTTCCGGCAAAGTTCTCTTTGCGGGCGGCCTTTCGACGGGTGCCCTGGCTTGGCACACCGACGCTTATGTGTACGACCCCTCCACAAACCTCTGGACCGCTGTCGGTGTGGCCACATTGAACGTCGCTCGCTCGCACCATACGATGACCGTCATGTCGACAGGCGAAGTGTTGGTAGTGGGCGGAGCCACTACCGCAACCACGTTCACCAACACCCTGGACATCTATAACCTAGATGCCTCCGCTTGTGTTGCTGGACCGACTATGGCTCACGCGCGTGGTGGGCATCATGCCCAAGCCTACGGCTCTGACCAGTTGCTAGTTATCGGTGGCGCTGGTGGTGCTGGCACTGGATATGAGACCTTCTCGCTCCCAGCCGTTGTCTGGATGGCAGACACCGCTTTCGGGATTGATGCTGGAGCCACGCGCATCGGCCACGCAGTAGTGGCATTGTCTCCGGCCTCCTTCTTGGTGGCTGGCGGCTCGACCGCTGAAGCGTCTGTGGATGCTAACACATGGACCAACCCCAAGGCTACCTGCGAGATTTACGACACCTCGACCAATACCGTTGTTGCTGCGAGTTCTATGCAGATTCCTCGCTCGGCTGCCTCCGGAGCAGCAATTCCGAACGGCTTAGCCATCGTATGGGGTGGACTCGCCGCCCTACCGAGCGTTGGTGCGCCAGCCATTCTAGCTCAGCGCTCGGTAGAAGTCTTCACCACCACCACCGGCACCTGGGGTTTTGCTTCCGCCACCATCAACCCCCATCTGTATGCACCAGCCCTGCTAGTTTCAGGCAGTGAAGTCATCGTCTCTGAGAGCACTTCGACTGCGGGTGTGGCATCTACAGCCACCGACAAGTATGACTCCAGTCTGCTAGCTGCTCCCGCCGGCAATATTGGTACGTTCCGCCTGCTGAACGTCAGCACTGAGCGGCTGATGGTTGAGGCGCCCAACGCCCAGCCAGGTCTGCACGACTACGGGTACGTTGCTTTTTACACCTACAATTCCGTACTACCTAACGATTCGCTACGAGTTTCGTCGGCAGTTCTGGGCACGGCCCCGCAAGGAAACTACAAGGTTTTGTCTGTTGACCTGTACAATCGCACCAAGTTCACTATCGAAGGAGGCGCCTCCTGGGTCTCTGGCGCGCTAGGCACTTCGCTACCACTAGTAACCGTGCTCGCAGAAAAACCGTCTCGAATGCTCTATAACGTACGCTCCGTAGTAACCGACGACCTGCACGTTGGGCAGACGGTCCTAGGCCTGCTGCCGGTAGTCAACGCAGAGCACTTCTCTGCTGTGGCAGGGTCGGTACTGACACTACAAGACAAGCTATCGTTCCCGACCACCCTTGTACCGGGCCAAGACGGTTACCGCTACAATACGGGTCTCATCGCCGAGGTCACTCGGGTTATCTACGGCGACGAGCGAGACGTTGTCACCTACCCCGGTGTTGCCTCGGCTGGCGCAGCTATAGACGTGTCGGCTCCACTTATTCGCCGCATCATCGTTTCGCTAGCTATTCGAGCACGCTCAGGCGCTGTCGACGTGGTGGCCCGCGTTCAAGCGGCTGTCGCTAAGGTAGTCAACTCGGCCACTCCGGGTCCTATTGACATCTCTTCTGTCAGTGCCGCTGTTCGTGAAGTCGACGGAGTCACCTCAGTGGTCATGTTGAGCCCCGTAGCTACCACGAGCGCCGATACTATCCCGGTACAGCCTCATGAGAAGGCATTGATTTTGGACCCCTCAAACGATGTGCTCGTCAGCTTTATCGGAGCATAGGAGCAACGCATGGCTTACGAACGTACCTGGCAACCGATGGTGATGCAAGGACCGCGTGTTGCGGTCTCTTCTGCGGACGCAACCGCTCGGCACCTGTGGGAGTTAGCTCAAATGCTCCTCGGCCGTCATGGAGCAACCTTGGGGCTCTATACTGTCTACTATTCAAGCGACGGTACCGCTCCGGGCACCGGCACACCAGGCGACGGCGTTGACCGCTGGACGAACATCTATGACGCAACCAAGATTCCTAACTCGCCGGTCGGCTCTGGGGCTCACGGCTGGATGGTGTTGACGCGCCAGTGGACTATAGGAATCACCGTCTTCAATGTCTACCTTCTGTTATCTAATCGAGGGTGGGGTGCGGCCTGTACTGGCCGAGTGCTTGTTACAGCGGGTCTTGGAACGCCCACCGGCGGAAGCGCAACCACAGACCCTACCATGTCGATTATTGCGTTTGTTAACTCACTTCAGACGAATGTCGCTGCCGACAACTCTACCGATTTCATCAATCCGCGTCGATACTACGGCAATCTAAGTACTAGCGGCGACTTCTGGTTCGGGGAGACAATCTTAGGAGAGTTCTGTCTCGGGCAGATGATGTTCCAGCCGGTCGGTGTCAAGAGCAATGACCAGTGCCCGTTTTATGGACATAGCATGTCCTCCTACACTGCTGGGGGTCAGTTTCCATTTGCGGGCGCTTGGCTTTATCTTCGCGCCGCTCTTACTGCGTCGTGCGGCGGCTCAACTACCGCCTACAACGGGGTTGCGGCGCAGTTCCCAGCCCTAGACGCTCCTCCCGTTTTTTCACTACTAGATTCATCGGATGCATCTATTTTTGATAAACCAGCCTTTGTTACGGTCGGTAATGCAGCCTCGGCCACAGCGATTCATTCTCGCGGGCGACTGCCGGATACGGGGCTTTCTAGTGGCGCGATTACCAATGGGGTACCGTCATCGTTCAGACCGGTGAATACTGGAACCACAATCCGCGACCCAGCCACGTTAAACATTGTGTACGTCACCGCCAATGCGATGATTCTGCCGTATAACGCCTCCATCACATAGCCATGCCCGACATCAACCCTAGCGGATGCACAAGCCCCCTCGGCCAGCCCCATCTCCTTTCTGGAGATTTAGGTTACGCGCCGCAAGGCAGCGTTCCGTTCCCGATTCAGCTTAGCAAGACCGGTGGAATGGGGTTTCAATACGAAGGAGGTATCATCTCGGTGGTCGCATTGGCTGACCGAGTGGATGTCAGTTTTGACCGCCCCATGGTGTATAACGGAGCGTTCACGCCGACACCTCCCGGTACGCCATTCAATATCGGAGCACCTGTCTTGGACGGTGGACATGCGACAACCCTAGAAATTCCTGTCGTTATCGTATTTCCTACGGTTGTGTCAGTGACACCTTCTGCCGGTCGCTTAGTAGTTGTGTTTAGCGGCGTCGTCTCGCTGACTGCCGCTGGCGCGGTACCGTCGTTTTGGGGTGTTTCTACAACTACGGGTAGTGCTGTAGCCGTTACCGGTGTAAGTGTGTTAGCTAACACCGTTACGCTGACCACGTCAGAACAGACATTTGGATGCTTATACGTCCTGAACATTGCATCGGGGCTTGTGTCGATGTCGGGCGTCGCCAATACTCAGAGTAGCCACAACTTTACGGGCGTTGGCGCTTACCCATCGCTCTTGTCCGCTGTGCCGCAATCCCCCTCTTCAGTGTTGCTTACCTTCTCTGAGCCAGTCAATGAAGCTGAGGCCATGTTAATCACCAACTACTCGGTCACTGGCGGGCTAGCTCTACTGAGAGTCTCGCACCTCTTCGACTGTAGCTACCTTTTGACCACCGGAGTCCAGACTCCTGGCGTAATCTACACCGTGACTGTCAGTGGCATTCACGACCTGGCCGGCAACGTAGTCACCTAATGACAACCCACGCACTATTTACTGGCCTCGGCGTGCCAGTCGGCCCGGCGGCTGCCCCCTTCTCAGGGGCGAGCCCGAGTGCCTCTATTTTCTTGCGCGACGAGATTCCTGATAGCATGAAGGGCGACGTATGGTCGTGCCTCATAGCTGGATTAGCTGTAGGTGAACAGTTCGCGTGGGACAACGCTCCTCTAGTCGCCAATCAAATGTTCCTGGCTACCGCCTCCAGCATTTGGCTGAACCGACGCGCAGCCGGCTTAGGGTTGGAGCGTCCGGTAGGCGTCGGTATGCTCGACGAAGCCTTCCGACAGTATTCTATCCAATCGTCGTCGCGGCAGTTGACTATCCCTGCCTTCCTAGAGATGCTCCGAGTGTTCTACGGACAGGAAGCGGTTCAGGCTAACCTTGTCTCGGCAGACCAGACCTATATCCTGGTCAATGGTCAAACTCTGGTCATCACCTTCGATAACCTGACCACCGTCACGGTGACCTTCCATACAGCCGACTTTGTGACTATCGGTGCAGCTACGGCTGTTGAGGTGGCGGCGGTCCTCAACCGAGAATTCCTCTCGCGCGGTATCAATGCGCTAGCTCTGGTGGAGTTGACTCCTACTACCCGAGTGAACCACGTCGTACTGCTTACAGGCACCCTAGGAGCGCGTGGCTCTGTCCTGGTTGCGTCCGGGGCGGCTCAGGTAGCGCTGGGGCTTGCCACCACCCTATCTCGCCTCCTGGGGCAATCTAGAGCGTCCTACGTACTCACCCGCGGCAAGGGCTTGGTAGAGGTGCTCCTCCCGGCTACATCTGTTGTCGTGGCTCGGAATGACACCTCTGCGGCCTACGTCACTATCAATAACGTCACCCCAGGTGTAGGCCCTTATCTATATGAAGAGGTAGATAAGGGGCTCGCTATAACCGCGGCTGCCAGTACGACAGCGGGCATCCCTTTGGTTGGCGGGAATCAATACCGCCTAGTTGAGGTTGCGTCGAGCACTCTATTCCCCGATGTTGAGGGGTGGGTTGTCTTTGGGTACGGCAACGATTTTCAGGCTGGGCCGGTTGTCTATCTGGGCAAGGCGGGGCCCGCCCATATTCTCGTCGACCCGACATTCACCTTCCCTGAAACCATTCCACTCGGCTCTTATGTGAACCTATTGGTGAACGAGAAGCCTCCGGTGCCGGTAGCTGGCGAAATCGGCGACTTTATCTTGACGGACAGTCCCGCTGGCCGAGTTGCCGCAGCCGAAGCCATCGACTCTATTTCTGCGGCCGGGTACACTGTGACCAAGACGATAGTTTATCCTGGAGATGTGGGCGTTGGCAACGCTGGACATCCAACCCACGGGACGCAAGCGCTATCGGACATCGTCCAATGCTTTGCTGGGTCAGGCGTGGACGCAGAAGTTGCTGCGGCGAGGGAGGTCTAATGCCGTTTCCCCTTACAGTCTCCGCGCCGCACGTAGTTTGCTATATGAACGGCGTCATGTTTGGGCTGATTGTCGGTCTCCCTCAGTGGAATATCGAAACGGCTCAGCGTGAGGGTCGCGGCATCGACAGCAACACGGTGCAGGAATTGATTCCAGGTTCGTTTCGGGTCTCTGGCACTTTCCAGGTTCTCCGCGGCCGAGAAACTGGAGGCCTCGAAGGGGCCGGTCTGGTAGCAAGCGGGCGAGCTATGCTGCAACAGAAGTATATCAATATTGAGCTAGTCGACCGACTCACGGACACTACCCTCTTCAAGGCTACTAGGTGCGCTATCGACCGGCAGTCCTGGTCTGTGCAGCCCAAGGGGCTCGTGATGGGCACCTTCGGCTTTATCGGCTCCGATTTTGAAAACGAAAGCAAGTCCTAGGTAGCAATCTATCAGCTATGAGGTGCGTTTACCTTCGCTCCCACACAGAGGTAACAAATGGCTATCAAGCGTCAGTATAACTGGCTAGGAAATCAGCGTGTAGACGTACCCGCCCTACGGCTCATCGAGTCCTGTGTCGCCAACGATTTTCAGGCGCTATCCGGCACGCTCATGACCGGCACTAAGGCGCTAGTCGCCTGGGGTGCAGCTATTCTGGACGTAGGCATGGTCGGAGCCCCGGCAGCCAACCTCATCCTGCGTATGGCTAGCGCTGTTTTCCTACACGGCACAGCGACCGAGGCTGGAGCTATTTTCACCGTTCCGACAACCCAACCCGACGACGTCCTAGTGGGCACTAATCCGAATGTGGTGGGCTCGTTCACTCCGGGTGTAGTTAACTATGTGAGCATTGACCTAGTTCGCACCGCGGACGTAACCACCAACGACTCGGTAGTCTTCCGTGACGCCGCAACTAACCTAGAATTCACGCAGACGGTTCCGCTAGGCAGGGTTCTCAACTACCGAATCAACATCTCCACCTCGAACTTTGGGCTCACTCCCACTCTTTGCCCTATCGCCAAGGTCACCGTTGATGCTGGCGGAAATGTCGCCGTCGTTACGGACTGCCGACAGATGTTCTGGCGCCTAGGCACGGGAGGTTCTTCCCCTAGCGCTCTGGCTCAGTACGCTTGGCTCAACCGCAACGAGGCTACTTCGACCAGCGGATTCACTGGCGGGGACAAGGACATCATCAGTCAATCCGACTTCAACCGTGCCATTGCCCAACGTCTATGGGAGCTAGGCGGCGGTGAGCACTGGTACGCCCCTTCGGACGACCGTACCGTGCGTCTGGTTTATGACCCAGCAGCAGTGTTCGGTCTGACTGGCGAGAACTGGTACTGGAACGCCGGTAACCTAACGTGGCAGGGTCTGAGCTTCATTTTCGGCAACTCAACGGCGACATTCAACACTGTTGCGGACCAAGTTATCGCGTCACCTGGCCTAACCGACATGGCTGACGGCGACGTGATTTACGTCGAGTTGAATCGAACCGCCAACGCTGTTATCGCGGCTACTAAAGTCCAGCGCTCAGCCCTAGCTGCTCTAGTGCCAGCCACGCCGGGCTCGCGCTACATTCTGGCTTGGCGCTACGGCGCCACCGTTTATGTGGGCAATACTTCTACCCAAGTGAATGCGCCAGGAATCCCGGCCACCAACACGTCTATGGGTATCGTGCAGTTGAACCACACTTACGTTCCGGCACCAGCCAATCCGGTTGTGATTGTGACCAATGCTGCTGATGAGTGCGTAGCTAACGGTGTGCAGCGCTTTGTCGCTGGCGCGATGAACCTTGGTACCACCGCCACGACCACATCAGTCAGTATCGGAGTTGCTGCTATTCTCGCCACCATTCTTGGTTCGCTTCAGGTCAACCAAGGAGTTGTCAGCAGCAATAGCGTCGTTAACGGGGTTGGTGTGACCAGCAGTGGCAATGGAACCGGCTCTGGTGTCTCCGGCACCGGTGGCGCCACTGCTGGCGCGCGAGGCGTCTCTGGCACTGGCGGCGCCGGTGGTGGCGATGGAGTTACCGGACAAGGAACGCTTGCATACCCGGGTGTCTCTGGTACTGGCGGAGCTACCGCAGGAGCGCCAGGTATTACTGGTACTGGCGGCGCTGGTGGTGGCGACGGGGTTCAGGGGTGGGGTACTGCGGGCCGCTACGGAGTCCAAGGAGTGGGTGACGGAATCGGCTCTGGTGTCGTAGGCCTCGGTGGCGCCACGGCTGGCGCGGTAGGTGTCTCTGGTACTGGCGGCGCTGCTGGTGGTGGTGGCGTACGAGGACAAGGGGTTCTTACGGGCGCTGGCGTCAACGGCACTGGCGGCGCCACTGCTGGCGCGGTAGGTGTCTCTGGTACTGGCGGCGCTGCTGGTGGTGGTGGCGTACAAGGACAAGGAGTTCTTACCGGCTCGGGTGTCTCCGGCACCGGTGGCGCCACGGCTGGCGCGGTAGGTGTCTCTGGTACTGGCGGCGCTGGTGGAGGCGACGGAGTTGTCGGTGCCGGTAGCGGTAGCAGTAGAGGCGTCTATGGCATCGGTGGCGCCGGTGGTGGTACAGGGGTAAGAGGTGAGGGGGGCGGCGCCTCAGGCGTCGGCGTCTTCGGCGTTGGCGGAGCTACAAACGGATCTGGCGTTTACGGTTCAGGCGGCGCTGGGACCGGTGTCGGCGTCAACGGCGTCGGCGGCGCTGGTGGTGGAACAGGTGTTAGCGCTAGTGGTGGAGGCGCTGGAGGTATCGGTGTTGATGCCGTCGGGACCGCTTCCGGCGGCGCCGTGCACGCTACGTGCATCGGCAGCGGAACCGCTGTCCTCGCCGACTCGGTGGGTGGCACTGGATATGGGCTAGTGGCGCATGGTAACGCGACAAAGGCTGCCATTCACGTAGGACCTAACGTCGCGCCTTCAACCCCTTTGGAGGGCGACATTTATTACGACACGAATACCCACCACTTCTTAGGATGGACCGGCGCTTCATGGGTGCAACTCGACAACTAAAACTTGATTCCCCACCCGAGTCGGATGTTGTCGCGAACTACCTTGGCCTCCACCATGATGAAGACCCCCTGCCAGATGGTTCGGTAGGGCTTGGGAAGAGCGTAGGCGACTGCGGCGTGTAGAACGATACAGGATGCGAAATAGGTGTTAACCGTGTGGCGAGCGGGGTGCGGGCCTAGGTAGGGGTTGATTTCTCGTCCCGCCGCTGCGATACGGATGGTCTGGTTCCAGTCGAGAGCTAGGGTGACCGCAGTCGTAGCCTCCATGGCGGTATCGAACCTGGTCCATGTCCGATTGTCCTCCGCGAAAGCGAGGGCAGGCAGCAGGAGGGCGGCGAGCAGGAGGGCGGTCTTCATGCTTGTAGCCTACCAGAAACCTATGTAGCTGTCAAGGGGTACTATGTCTAATTGTATCGAAGCTCTTCGCACGGTCCTCTGTCATGAAGTCGGTGGTGACTCGAATGGGGGGCTAAATGATAGGCTCAATGACCCGGGCGGAATTACGAAGTGGGGCGTTACCGGCCCCGCTCTAGCAGCCTTCCTGGGACACCTAATCACCCACGGTGACATCGCGATGTTGACCCAGGGCGAAGCCTGCGCTCTCTACGAAAAGAATTACTGGGCACCGATGAACTGCGACAAGTTTGGTCAGTTGGTAGCGACCAAGGTTCTGGACGTTGCCGTAAATTGTGGCGTGCGCCGAGCAACTATCCTAGCTCAGCGCGCTGCTTGCGTAGCAGATGATGGCGTTATGGGACCCAAAACCGTTGCGGCGATTGTAGCCATGCCCGTACCGCTCTTCATCGAGAACCTACGGCAGGCCCTGGTCGACTTCTACGAGAGCATTGTGGCCAGCAGGCCAGCCTCCAATGGGTTTCTTGAAGGGTGGCTAGTCCGGGCTAACTGCACGGTCCAAACGCCTTGCAGGACGTGCCTGGCCTTTTTGAAGCGGTTCTAGAGGTGTACCCATAGTCGAAGTACATTCCAAGTCAACACTGCGACCAGCAACAAGATGCCTAGCTTTAGCTCTCTCTGGTGGTAAAATCTCCAGCAATAGAAAGCTAGCAGCGTTCCTACTAGAATCTTGACCGCCAAGAACCAGCCAAGGCCCTGTGAGACTAGCAGGGCCATGACAGGGAGACCTTCCTGTACCTCGCCGCCACCAGTGTGAATCGCCCACGCTGTCAGCAGGGCGTCCGCAATATTCAAGGTGACGAAGGTCTTGGCTAGCGTGCGGATGCGCATCTGGCTCCTTAGGCGACCTGAGCGGTGGCCCAGCCTCGAACCTCGCCTAGCACCGCCAGTACGTAGGTGCGCTCGGACGGGGTCAATGTATCGAAGGAGACTGGCTTCGAAGAATTTAGCGCTCGGTCCACGGCGCGGTCGCATAGTGCCTTCGAGATTCCCTTGGGCGCTACGGTCTTCTGCCAGAACAGCGCAACCGGCTTGATGGACTCTCGCTGGATATCCTGTGCCGCCCCAGGCAGAACCTCGTTAACCTGAGTCTTCCAGGGTGTCTGTGAGCTAGTTGCCAACTGGGTGAGGTACTTATGGGCGACGCGCATCATTTCGGTAGGCCTCATGTCACTTCCCCTGTGGTGGTGTGGTCATCATTTTCTGAAAGGCGTCTAGAGTGGCTTTAAAGCGGTCATCCTTGCCTGGATGCAAAATCATGAACTCACGCAGAACGAAGCAGTGCCACGCAGCGGCGATGATATGTGGTGAGTGCGTGTGATTCTTGCAGTCTGTGGGGCAGCCGGGCTTACAGTCGTCCATCTCTTCGCCCGCCCAGAAAAGCTGTAGGTGTCTCTGAAGCGCTGCGTAACTGATACTCCAAGAATATCCCTTGCGCCAGTTATTATCAGAGTATTTCTGAGAGCCTTTGCCGAAATGTTCACCCAACTCCCACAGTGGGATTGGTGGAATGAGGTCCAGGCGAGCCAGTTTCATGCACTTCTGGGCGCCCGTATCCTTGTCTGTGTGTCGAATCTCGTCCGCCGCTCCGAACATGGCCTCTCCTGACATCATACTAGCACGGTAGGTCGGCTACTGCTACATCAACTCGACATCGTCTCGCAGTCCAGCCAGCATCCAGTTGACGACTATCTGGTCGAGATTCTTTTCCAGGTGACCAAAGCAGGTCTCATTAACTCGACTCTTAGCTAGCTCAATAGTTTTCATGAGGTCGCCACCAGCTTCACGGATGAGCGGCACTAGCTGCTTTTGAGTTCGAGGCGCGCAGTTCGGTAGGCTGTCTGATGAGTCGCCGTAGAGTGCTTTCAACGCTCGGATGTGCTGTCGGTCTAAGCCCCAAAACTTCTCAGCCACCTTCTCGGCGCCCAGGAACTCTTGGGTGACGGGGTTGAAAATACGGACGGACGGAGAGTCGAACAATTGCCACAGGTCCTTATCTCCCGTTACCACGATGATAGGTACCTTACCTTTGTTGATGCGCACCAGCGTAGCTAGGGCGTCATCAGCCTCGTGACCAGGCGCGGTGAACCACTTCATGTTCGGATAGGCCTCGCGCAGGTAGGCTTCGGCCTCGGGTCGCGGGTTGAATCGGTTCGGGTCTCGCTTGCCCTTGTAGCCTGGGAAAATGTCGTACCTCCACTGACAGTGCGAATCCAGAACCATCACCAACGCCTCAATGCCACTTACGGAGAGGGCCTCAACGAGGGTCATCAGCTTGAGTCGGAGGTTAGTCTTCAGCACTTCGTGAGGGTCGTACTGCTTCGGCGGAGGGTTCGGACACTTCTCTCCGTTCATGCAGAACTCACATACGGAGATGTGCTCGGTCCAGCGTAGCTTACCTTGAGCCTCGGCCCTTTCGGCTGAGGCCCAACATGAGTATGCTATAGCGGAGAAATCCACCAACACTAGCGCCTTCGGGGCGTCCTGCCAAGCCTCGCTCACGGCCAAAGCTGGTAGGCGGCTAGAGCGAAGAGGGCGGCGCCGAGGAAGTGAGCAATCCTAGCGGCGACATGGTTGTATCGCTCGCTCGGCTCGTCACTAAAGACCACCGACATGTTGGCGAGCGCCAGCAGGCCCATGAAGACGGAGAGGGAGTAGTTCACGGCGTCACCGCAACAACCATCTTAGCGAGCCGGGCTCGCTCCTTCTTGGCACCGACGCCGGCACCGAGAATCCGGTCCAGGCGAGCTAGCCGCTGCGCGACCGGCTCAGCCGCAGTGACCTCCTGACGAATCTTCGCCTCAGCCTGACGCTGAGCGCGGAGGTCCTGGTGGACCGTATACTCGAAGTGCACACCTGCGTTATGCTTGTTCTGTCCCTTCGACTCGTGCGGCCACTTGGTCTTCATGATTCTTCTCCTGGTTCGGGTTGAAATCTCGCTACCATTATACTAGCACGAACCCTGCTTGCGCGCCACTTTGATGTGGACCATGTTGCCGCAATTGTCTGAGTAGAAGACCGCCTTGACGCCGCTCTCCTCGATGAGCTTCTGGCACTCGGGGCACGGCTTGGCCAGCCCCATCCTGCCGCTCTTCATGAGCCTGATGGAGTGCAGCTTGGTGCCGACTCGCTCTGATGGCCAGAGCTTCCCCAAGGCCATAGCCTCAGCATGTACGCATCCATTGGGACCGCCATTGTAGCCCACCGACACCACAGCCCCGCCGCGGGTGACGATAGCCACGTGCTGATGGTTCTTGTGCTGTGACTTGGCAGCAAGCCTGGCTACGAGATGGTTGGTCACAGGGACCTGGAAAGAAGGCCGAGAACAATGGCTAGAAAGAGGGCGAGGTGGAAGAGACAGCCTCGGACGATTTCGCGGCGGGTCACGACTTCACCAGGGAGATAGGCCTCTCGCCGCCGGAGTTGTCCTCGGTGGCGTACTCGACCACCGCCTCGACGCCGGGGACGAGCGCCTTCTTCTTCGACTTGGAGGTCAACAGCAGACGCTCTGCTCGAACCTTGTCGTAGGCAGCCTCGGCCTGCACCTGGGTCGTCATGACCTCTTCGCGAGCCTGGAGGGCAATAACTGAGTCGGCCATGAGTCTCCTGCGTATGTCTGGGTCTGCCAAGATGGCGCGGATGTTGACTCGGGTCATATAAACAGTGTACCAGAGCTATGGGAGGATGTCAAGTCCTACTCGTCGAGCAGGGCAGGAACGAACTGGCCGATGCCGCCTGGCGGGGTACGAGGACCTCGCGCACCGTCAGTCTCCCCCGCGGCGGCTTCCTTTCCGCCGGTGAAGTTGAACGGCGTCATCAGGAGGCCTTCTCCGCGGCTAGGCGGGTCCAGTCGCCTGGGGCGACGATGGCGCGGAACTCGCCGCCGCTGAGGCGGCAGAGCCTGTGGTGCGAGAAGTGGCGCTCGATGGCCTCGGCGATCGGCACCGGCAGGCCCATGGCCTGGAACTTCTCCCGCACCCACCAGAGCGGCAGACCGCGCGGCCGCAGCCCGGCGACGACCCGGAACATGACCCGGCTCACCCGCCGGACGTCGAGCCTCAGGGCGACGTGCGCCGGCAGGTCGAGCAGGACCACCGGGAAGCTCTCGAGGTCGGCCTCCTCGGCCTGGGCCCACAGGCGATCGAGTGCCGCGGCCGCCGCCATGTCGATGGGCGCTGCGGAGACCTGGGCCATGGGACCTCTCAGCGGACCTGGTGCGACTCGACGAGCTGGCCGGTCGCGACGTGCTCGCCGATGGCGAAGTAGCGACAGGCGTCTACGACGTGATCGTGCAGGCCGTCCTTGAGCGGCACGTCGCCCACCGGCCGGCCGTCCTTGGCCTCGGGATAGGCGTAGCCCTCGAAGTCCTTGACGACCCCGCGCGCCTGCTTCGGCTTGTCGAGCGACTTCGCCACCCACAGCCGCGTCTCGCCGAGGGCGTTGCGCAGCATCCCGCGAAGGAGCGAGACGCCAAACGGGATGTGGCGGAGCCGAGGCTCCGTCGTGAACCGGACCTGCGGGCCACCTGCGCCGCACCGCGTGCTCTTCAGCACCGAGACGTCCGACAGCCCGTTCGCCGACTGCGTCCCGTCGCCGGCCGGGTCGCAGTAGATCCTTTCAACCCGGTAGCCGCGCTGCTTCGCTTCCAGCGCCGCCACCTCGGTGGTGACGTTGTCGCGGACGAGCTCGTCGAAGAGGACGTAGGCGCCGCCGCGAGGAGCGGCTCCGCGCCCCGGGATGGACGTCCCCTCCGGCAGGTGCTGCGCCCAGAGGACGGCCGGGCGGCGGAAGCCGAAGTCCCATGCCTCCACCGTGCGGAAGCGCGGGTCGTACTTCCACTCGACCAGGTGCGTCTTGCGCTCGAACTCCTCGAGCACGGCGCCCACCAGGAGGCCGAACTCGCCGTCGATGAGTACCCGCGCCCGCGCGCCGACTGGGGTCCTCCGCCGCGCCATGAGACTGTCCCGACATGCGGCTAGCGTCGCGTCGAGCGCCGTCCGTGACGGCCACGCAAGCCACTCCCAGGCACAGCCTTCAGGCGGACGGGCTCGCCGACTCGATAGAAGTCGAAGCCGCGCCCACCCACCCACCCGACCGCCGCCGAGATCCCTCCCGCCTCACCGCTCACGACGGCGCGCAACCGCGTCGCACAGTGCGTGACGGCGTGCGCGCCGCTCTCGATACCGACGTACCGCCGACCCATCTTGTGCGCGACTGCGGCCGTGGTGCCGGATCCAAGATAGGCGTCGAGGACCAAGTCGCCCTCGTTCGTCGCTATCTGGAGAACCCGAGCTATGAGGTTCTCCGGTTTCGGTGTCTCGAACACCGCGGCGTCGGGGAACAGGTTCAGGAGGTGCTTCTTCGCTGAGTCGTTCGTGCCCACATCGGACGCGAACCAGAGAGTCTCGGGTGTGAGTCCAGCGGCGCCGGTCAAGAAACGCTTCAGCCTAGGAGCGCCATTGCCATCGCGACCGAACCACACCCTGTTCTCGCGGACCTCTCGGCTCATCCGCTCCTCGGTGTAGATCCAGCATCGGCCCCTCGGCGGCTCGTGCCTGCGGCCGTTAGGCGCGACAAGGACGTAGAACTGCGATGCGGTTCCGTGCCCCCCCTGCACATTGGCTGAGACCGATTGCCATGGCCCGCGCGGGTCACCGTCCGGGTTCTTGTAGCGGCTCAGCACTTCTGCCGTCGTGGGAAGCGGGTTTCGAGAGTCGCGAAACTGCTTCACATCCCGCGCGTACACGAGCAGGTATTCATGGTTGTTCGAGAACGCCCTACGGTTCTCACGGGTGGTGCGCTGCTGCCAGATGACCGTCGTGACGAAGTTCTCGCGACCGAAGACCTGATCAGCAGCGACCTTCAGGTAATGGACCTCTCTGTCGTCTATGGAGATCCAGATGCTTCCGTCCCCCCTGAGAAGCGGGGCAAGCTGCTCAAGGCGGCTCTTGAGGTCGGCAATCCACTCCTCGTGAGACCGCGCATCATCGTAGTGGAAGTAGCGCTCCTGATTGTTGTAGGGCGGATCAATGTAGATGCAGCGAACGGCCCCTCTGAGTCTCTCAGCGATACCAGCGAGAACGAGCGAGTTCTCGCCGTGAATGATCATGTTGCCGGTGCCACGTTGCCCGCCACCGAGGTCGGGAACGACCACGAAGTCGTCGGAGTCGGCGGGACGCTCACGAACCATCGAGTAGGATTTCATGTGCACACCTCTTCGTGAGCAATCCGCCACTGGCTCGGACACGAGCGGCAGGGCGAGCTTGCGCTTGTACTCGGCCAACGCCGGGCCCTGGACGCGCTTGTACTCGTCCCACGCCGGGCCCTTGATGCGCTCGTACTCAGCCAACGCCGGGCTCGTGATGCGCTCGTACTCAGCCAACGCCAGGCCCGTGACGCGCTGGTACTCGGCCCATGCCAGGCCCTTGGTGCGCTCATACTCGGCCAGAGCCGGGCCTTCGACGCGCTCGTACTCGTCCCACGCCGGGCCCTCGACGCGCTTGTACTCGGCCAACGCCGGGTCCCGGACGCGCTTGTACTCGGCCCACGCCGGGCCCTCGACGCGCTCATACTCGGCCAGCAAACTCTCCTTGGTAACCTTCTCGCTGCTCTTGGTCTTGGTCATGTTTGTAGTGCACCTTAATTCGGGTTGGATGTCAAGCCTCTACCGGCCTCGGGATGATTGTTGTCGACTCCAAAATCCAGGAGCCATTGTCGTAGAAGAAATGGAGCGACTGCGGACAGGCTCCAATGTGCCGCACTAAATCCATCTGCTGGGACAAGGTCTGAACCAGGGTAGCGAGCCCGACGAAGCCTGGCTGGCCATCCTCAGGCGACGAGTCGGCTGCGATGCGGACGGTATGTCGAAAGTGGGCCTCGCCGTAATTTGTCGTTAGGACTGTGCGTGTCATGTCCAGTCTCCGTCGTCACCCAGCCAAGGGAAGATGATCATGCGTAGAGCCGATGGAAGTGTCTTTCGCTGTTCTTGAGCAACAAGTCGTTCATCGTCTTCGGTCTATTCATCTCCTCGACAACCTCGGGGCAGAGATTTCCGATGATGTATCGGATGTGATTCTGCTCCTCCTCGGTCTTGGCTAGGTTGATTCCCCAGTCCACATCCGCGATGTGCTCGAAGGTCTCCTTGGTGCCGAAGTAGTAGGCCTCGATGATGAGAGCCGCCAGGTCGACGCACTTCACCTTGGCTCGCTCGTTCTCGGTGGGCGCAGGAATTCCACCAAGCAGAGCGCGGATGCGAGTGTCGAGCATATCCTCAAACGACTTAACCTCAACCTTGCCTAGGAATGCCTTCACTGGCGACGGTGTGTCCCCTAGGAGGTACTCATGCCCGTCGTGAAGTAGGGCGTAGTGCATGCCGCGAGTTCCGTAGGCGGCCATCCACAGCATCGAGGTGAGCATCGAATGGTGCAGCACGGTCCACGTCTTGTCGCCCCAGCCACCGAAGCGGCCCTCGCGACCCAAGTGCACTACGATGTCGATAGCGTGCGGCTTGCAGTCGTTGTTCGGCAGCGGTGCGTCATTGCCTAGGTAGGTCTTCATGTTAGAACCCTCTGGAAATGCTGACTCCGTACAAGTTGGACTGGGGGATGGCCTGGACACCAGCGCTGAAGCCCCAGAACAGTCGACGCTCGACGGTCACACTGATTTGAGCCTTGCTAAAATCAACCTTGAGGTCGGGTTTTACTAGAGCACCAACTCCAATGCGCCAGTCTGGCTGAGCGTTGTTGATGGTGCTGGCGGTTGTAGCGGTGTGAATAGCTTCGTGCGTGACGTCGGTTGTGTTAGTGGTAGTGTGCTCGTTGATGGTAGTAGTTGAATCATGGTTTTCTGTGTATACTTCGTGCTCTTCGATAATCTGGTAGGAGCACTTTGAGCAGTCAGTTGCGCAAGGAGACTTGCAGCCATCCGCAGGAGGTGGAGGAGTAGGACAGGGCACGGCGACCTTGCGGTCGATAACCTTGGTGACTGTGAAGAGGTCCTTGTGTGTGGAGACGTACTCGGCAATCTTCTGCTGAGTATAGACCTCGTCGCGCACCGCGACAGTTTCGGTGCGGACAGTAACCACGTCAGGTTTCGAGTATCGACCAGCCTCGAAGGCGGCGGCCAGAAGGACGGCCACCAGTAGAAGCCACTTAACGAACGAAGGGGTCTTGGTCCAGATATTGGACGCGGTCGACATAACTAGTTTCCCTTCTTCTGGATAGCCTTCAGGACTCGCTTCCAAGTCAGCGCCTTCTTGGCCGCCAGGCCCTGGACGCGCTCATACTCGGCCCTCGCCAGGTCCGCGACGCGGTAGTACTCGGCCCACGCCGGGCCCGTGACGCGGTAGTACTCGGCCAGAGCCGGGCCCCTGGTGCGCTCGTACTCGGCCAACGCCGGGCCCTTGACGCGCTCGTACTCGGCCTCGGCCAGGTCTCGGACGCGCAGGTACTTGGCCCACGCCAGGCCCTTGGTGCGCTGGTACTCGGCCTCAGCCGGGCCCTGGACGCGGTTGTACTCGGCCTCGGCCAGGTCTCGGACGCGCAGGTACTCGGCCAACGCCGGGCCGCCAACTGCGTGGACCAGCCAGACGAGCCAGTCCTGTCGCTC
>Ga0299915_10000671_pt1 | contig 25724 bp, 18 predicted proteins | sample RVTome_13_FD_200263 | JGI IMG/M metagenome (GOLD analysis project Ga0299915, IMG submission 200263) | Soil microbial communities from uranium-contaminated site in the Upper Colorado River Basin, Wyoming, United States - RVT92D227 (version 2) ... | reverse complement strand
CGTCGGCACCGTGTTCGGGACGCCGGGGTTCATGTCGCCCGGGCAGGTGCGCGGCGAGCCGGTCGGGCCCGACGGCGACGTCTACGCGCTCGGCGCGACGTTGTACTACCTGCTCGCCGGCAAGCCGCCGCACCACGCGAAGAGCGGCGACGAGATGATGTCGCTCGCCGCGGCGGGCGCACCGACTCCGCTCGCGAGGCTGGTGTCCGGCGTGCCTCCCGAGCTCTCGACGATCGTCGACAAGGCGCTCGCCTACGATGGTGCCGATCGCTATCCCGACGCCGGCGCGTTCGCCGAGGACCTGCGGCGATTCTCGACCGGGCAGCTCGTCGCGTCGCATCGCTACTCGAGTCGCGAGCGGCTCGTACGGTTCGTGCGCCGGCACCGCGGCGCCGTGGCGATCGGCGCGCTGTCGATCATCGCGCTCGCGATCGTCGCGTGGATCGCGGTGGCTCGCGTGATCGCCGAGCGCGATCGCGCCGATGCCCAGGCCGAGCTCGCGACGATGCAGCAGCGTGCGGCCGAAGCTGCGCGCGCGCTGGAGCACGAGCGGGCGGACCAGCTGTTGCTGCTGCGAGCCCGCACGCTCGTCGACACGAACCCGACGGCCGCCGTCGCGCTGCTCAAGCAGCTCGCACCGACGTCACCCAGGATCGCCGAGGCACGCGCGGTCTCCAGCGCGGCGGCGATGCGCGGTGTGGCGTGGGGGCTCCGAGGCACGGACGAGCTGACGATCATCGCGGAGCTCGATCCGGAGGCCCGGCGCTTGCTGCAGGTCTCGAAGGACGGCGACCTGCGGGTCTGGGATCTCGATCGACACGCGCTCGTGCTCGAGAAACAGCTGCGCGAGCGAGCCCGTGCGGCATGGGCACTCGATGGCACGAGGATCCTGCTGTACGACGAAGAGCCGACGGCGCTGTTCGATCCGGCGACCGGTGCCGTCGAGCCGCTCGCGCTACCGCGGCTGCGCATGGTCGACATGGCGGATCGCGGGGACGTGGCGGCCGTGCTCGACGAGCACCAGCAGGCGGGATCGTTCGACCTCGCGACCCGCAAGATCCAGCCTCTGCCGGTCGCCGGCCCCATCCGCGAGACCAAGGTCGCGCCCGATGGCAGCCTGATCGTGGTGACGACCAAGGCACGCGTGACGGTGTTCGATCGCGACGGCGTCGAGCTGACGCACCACGACGGCGCGAACCACCTGGTCCTCACGTCTCGAACCCGGCGGGTCGCGGTGATCGTTGATGATGGGATCGTCGAGACCGTGGCCGGACCGGGCTCGCCGTGGCGTCGGATCGATCTGGCAACTCGACGCAACCCCCTGCTGGGGGCGTACCGCGACGACGAGCTCGACGTGATGCTGCACAGCGGCCAGGTCGTGGCCTCCCGCGGCGAGTCGGTCTTCGAGCGCTGGCGCTTCGATGCCACGACCTCTCCGTTCAGCGAGGTCGGCGATGATCAGCTGATCTTCGCGGACAGCGCGACCAGCCTCGTCTACTTCAATGGCGTGCAGAAGGGAAGGCTCGCGCTGCCGCACGCCCTCAAGTGGCTGCGGATCGCGACGCGTCACGGTCGATCGCGGATCGCCGTCGTGGGTAGTGGAACGATCTTCGTGATCGAGCTGCAGGTCGCGTTACCGCGCCGCGTCCAGCTCGCGAAGTACGTCGTGAGCCGGTTCATCGATGAGGAGACGTTGATCGCCTGGAGCCCGACGAACACGAACTTGATGTGGCACGAGGTCTCGACGGGCGTCACGACCCCGATCCAGACCCCGCTCGAGGGATTCATCGACGGCGTCTTCCTGGACGTGCTGGAGCACCGCGCGCTCGTCGTGGAATCCACCGGAACGCACAGGACCCTGTTCGAGGCTCGCAAGGGCGAGCTGCAGCTTCGTAGGGTGTTCACCGGGAAGCAGCCGTTCGGCCACCTCGTTCCCGGAGGTGCGATCGTGTTCGCGGACGGCAACGTGCTGTATGGGCGGATCGGCGACGCGCAGCCGCGGCAGCTGGCCAGCTTCGCGCAGCCGATCGACTCGATCATTCCACGTGGTCCCCTGCGCTACGCCGCGTCGGCTGCGGGAGAGGTCGTGCGCGGAGATCTCGCGACCAACCAGCTCGACCGCACCACGATTCCCGGGGCCACGCGCCTCTTGCTGTCCTCGGATCGAGAGGGCCATCTGTGGCTTGGCCTGGGCGACCGCCTGCTGCGCTGGGACGTCGGCGTCGACGAGCTCGCGCGCCTGGACTCGGAGATCCGGACGATCCAGGAGGTCGACGGAGGGCTCCTCGTGATGCGGGCCAACCACATCAGCTCGGTGGTCGAGCTGCCGCGCGGGGCGCCGGTGCATCGGGTGTCGTCACGGGACGAGGATCCTCGCGTCGCGCCGGACGGCCGGCTGATGACGGTCCGGCGCGGCGGGTACTACGAGATCATCGAGCTGCCCTCGCGAGCGTCGTGGTCGACTCCGATCGTCCAGAACCGGAGCTTCGACATCGATCTGGCACCGCACACGCGACGGATCCTCCAGCGCACGCACGAGGGGACGACGTGGATCTGGCAACTGCCGGGCGCCCACGCCGATCTCGCGACGGAGCTCGGCACGCTCACCAATGCCACCGAGGACCGGGACGGCATGCTCGTGTGGCCGTGGCAGCGCTCGAAGTAGCGCTCCCGACGCGGCCTTGCCACCGCGTCGTTCACGACGCGGCGAGGTGATCGCCGGCGATCAGCTGGTGCTCGACGAGCCGGTGGTACGTCCCGCGGCGGGCCATCAGCTCGTCGTGACGGCCCTGCTCCACCACGCGCGCGTTCTCGATGACGACGATGCGATCGGCATCGCGCACCGTGCTGAGGCGGTGGGCGACGATGATCGTCGTGCGGCCTTCCATCAGGCGCGCGAGCGCCGCCTGCACCGCGGCCTCGCTCTCGGCGTCGAGGTTCGAGGTTGCCTCGTCGAGGATCAGGACGCGCGGGTTCGCGAGCAGGGCGCGCGCGAGCGCGATTCGCTGCTTCTGCCCGCCCGACAGCTTCGTGCCGCGCTCGCCGATCATCGTGTCGTAGCCGTCGGGGAAGCTGGTGATGAAGTCGTGCGCGAACGCATCCTTCGCGGCCGACTCGATCTCGGGGACGGTCGCACCATCGCGGCCGTACGCGATGTTGTCGCGGATCGTTCCGGAGAACAGCACGGGCTCCTGCGCGACGAGCGCGAGCGACCGGCGCAGGTCGGCGAGGTCGAGCGTGCGGATGTCGGTGCCTTCGAACAGGATGCGGCCGGCGTCGACGTCGTAGAACCGGAACAGCAGCGACAGGATCGTCGACTTGCCGGCACCGGATGGCCCGACGAGCGCGACCACCTCACCCGGCTCGATGTGGAGATCGACGTCGGCGAGCACCGCCTGGCCGCGGCGTGACGCGTACGCGAACGACACGCCCTCGAAGCGCACCGCGCCTGTTCCGGCGGGCAGCGCGACCGAGGGTTGTGGAGACCGGATGTCGGGCACCGTATCGATCACGGTGAACAGGCGATCGGTCGCGCCCGCGGCACGCTGCAACGCGGTCCACAGGTTCGCGAGGTCGGCGAGCGCGCCGGCGACGATGAACGTGTAGAGGAAGAACGAGGTCAGGTCGCCGGGGGTCAGGTCCTTGTCGATCAGCGCGCGGCCGCCGAGCCAGACCACGACCGCGATCGCGATGTAGCCCGAGGTCATCGCGGTCGAGAAGAACCACGACCGCCAGCGCACGAGCACCAGCGTCTTGCGGAACGCGCCCTCGACGCCGGAGCGATAGCGCCGGGCCTCGTAGCCCTCGCGCACGAACGACTGCACCGTCGAGATCGCGCCGATCGATTCCTGGACCTGCCCCGAGACCGCCGCGAGCTCGTCGCGGACCTCCCGCGTCATCTTCCGGATCTTGCGGCCGAAGAAGATCGTCGTGAACACGATCGGCGGCACGATCGCGAGCATCAGCAGCGTCAGCTTCACGTCGATCACGAGCAGCAGCACGATGCCGCCGAGCATCTGGACGCTGTTGCGCAGCGCCATCGACAGCTCGCTGCCGACGACGCCCTCGATCACGGTGACGTCCGACGCGAGCCTGCCGACGAGCTCGCCGCTGCGCCGCTCGTGGAACCACGCCAGCGGCAAGGTCAGGATGCGATCGAACACGAGGCCACGCAGGTCGGCGACCACGCGCTCGCCGAGCCAGCTCATGCTGTAGTGCCGCAACCAGACGAGCACCGCGTTGACGACGAACACGACGATGAGGCCGACGACGATCAGGTCGAGATCCGCGGAGGTCTGCGAGCCCATGCCGATGTCGACCGCCTCGCGCGCGGCCCACGGGTAGACGAGCGTGATGCCCGACGCCATGAACAGCGTGACGACCGCCAGCAGGAACCGCGCGCGGTGCGGGCGCAACAGCGGGGCGAGGCGCCACAGCACCCCGAGCCGCCGGCGATCGCGCGGCAGGCCATCCTCGTCCTTGGTGCCGTCGACGTAGGGGGCCTTGCTCACGCCTGCGCTGCATAGCGCGCGAGCCCGCGGCTGTCACCTGGGCATCCGGGGAGTCAGAGTTGCCAGTCCGTAGCGCGCTGGCCCCGACCGCGATACAAGCCGTGCATGCGGAAGTTGCTCTGTTCGCTCGTCGTGCTTGCCCTGGCCAGCTGCGAGGACGCGCCGGCGGGCCGTCCCACCACCGCGGCCGATGCGCTGTGGGGGCTCGCACCGGAAGGGGCTCGCGGCGGGATCGTCGTGTCGCCGTACGCGATCACGATGATCGAGCAGGGCTCGGTCACGCTGCGCTCGTTCATCGAGAAGGCGGGGCCGGAGGCCTCGCAGATCGCGGAGCAGATCGATGCGTTGCTCGCGCCGTTCGGCGGACGCAAGGCGATGCTGTCGGACCTCGGACTCTCGCGCGACAAGGGCGGGGCGCTGTTCTTCGTCAAGGACGGCATGGTGGCCGTGCTCCCGATCGCGAACCGCGACGCGTTCCTCGCGAGGGCCAAGGGCACGAAGGGCGCGACGGAGAACGATGTCGATCGCATCGAGACCACGGTCTGCAAGACGATCAAGGCGCACTACGCGTGCGCGACGTCGGAGGCGCTGCTCGCGACGCTCGGCAAGGGTGACCTCAAGCGCAAGCTCGCGAAGGCGAACGCGCGCGGCGACATCGAGATCGTCGGGGCCGAGCTCCCGCTCGGCGGCGCCGCGCCGAGCACGATCGTGGCCGTCGCCCAGCTCGAGCGCGGCACGCTCACGATGCGCGGCATCCTGATCAACCCACCCGCCGAGCTCGTCGCCCGGGTGGGCGCCTCGACTCGTGCGCGGACGGCGATCGGCCGCTCGGCCGGGTTCGCGGTGATCGATCTGCGGCCGATGTTCGCCGGCGTCCCGCCCGCGCCGATCATCGAGGGCGTGACCATCGTCGATGTCGGCAACACGATCGCCGGCCCGCTCACGATCTCGGTGCCCGCCGGCGAGCAGACCCTCGAGATGGAGGTCGCGCTCTCCGATCCGGCGCCGCTCCAGAAGCTCGTCGCGCGCTGCCCCGAAGTGGGGCCGCTCGCGCAGGTCGGCGCGACGGTCGCCAACGGGGTCTGTCACATCAAGATCCCGCAGGCCAACCTCGAGCTCGACCTGTGGGTCGACGGCAAGACCTTCCACGTCGGCAAGCAGGGCGCACCGCTCGCCGGCAAGTCGATCCCGATGCCGCCCGCCGCGATCGAGATCGCGACCGGCCAGTGGGGCTTCTCGTTCTGGGGCCGTGGCTCGATGCTCGCGCCGACGGGCAAGCCGGATCCGATCGTGCTCGACGGGATCAACCCGCTGATGACCACTCCGATCCGCTTGATGTCGATGGTCAACGAAGCCGGCTTCGCCGTGAAGAAGGAGACCACGAAGGACGGCGACACCCTGCGGTTCCTCGCGACGATGCGGACGTCGTTCGCCAACCCCGATGCCGTCGTCGCGAAGCTCGTCGAGGTCACCGCGATGGACATCCTCTCGAACACCGCGGCCACCAAGGCCCAGCCGATCGCCGACGCGCACCGCGGCACGCCGTTCGCCGGCGACTTCGCGGCCGGCCAGCTCGGCCTGCTCGTCCCGACCCAGCTGATCGGCACCGCCGCGGATTCGCTGATCCCCGCGCTCGTGCGGTACGCCCGCGGCCGCGACGTCGAGGATCCGGGTGGCCCGGTCCGCATCCAGGGCGACGAGGCCCCGGTGCTGCCCGAGGCCGCCGCCGCGGGCACGATGACGAAGCTGTTCGTCGAGAAGTACGCGAGCGACGTGTTCCCGGCGTGGGTCGCGGCGAACCCGACCAAGCCCTGCCCGGCGTCGATGACCGAGCTCGCGCGGTTCGTGTCGACCGATGCCGTCGTCGACGACGAATGGGGCAAGCCGATGATCCTCCTGTGCGGCAAGGATCTGCCCGCCGGCGCGAAGGGGGTCGCGATCGTCTCGGGTGGCCCCGACGGCAAGCTCGGCACCGCGGACGACATCAAGTCGTACTGACCCGCGGTTCAAGTCGTCGGCCGGCGCGCCGCGCGGAGCAGCACGAGCGCGAGCTCGCGCGCATCGAACCAGATGCCGTGGCGCTCGCACAGATCGATCGGCACCGCGTGCAAGAGCCGCGTCGCCATCGGCTCGCGACACGTCGGACACTGGATCGACTCGCGCGGATCATCGACGAGGAACAGCGGGACCGGCTCGGGCGGGATCTGCATCTGCGACGCCATCTCCACCACGCTCGCGGCGGCGATCCACAGTCCGTGACAGTCCGAGCACGCGTTGCCGACGACCGCATCGACCAGCTCGGTCCCGCATCGCGGGCAGCGCTCGTGCTCGTCGCGATAGGCCATCGCTCGCGAGCCTAGCGTGGCGCGCGACGAGAAGGACGCGTCAGGGAGTCTTCTCGACGCCGGGGATCACCTTCGGATCCTGCTTCGGCGCCGGCGGCTTCGGCGGATCCTTCTTCGGAGCCTTCGCCGCATCTGCCGGCACCATGATCGCCTGATAGACGCGCTTGTGGTCGAGGTAGCGCTTCGCCGCGGCCTTGACGTTGGCCGACGTCATCCGCGCGATCATCGGGGCCGGGTCGAGGATCATCGCGGGGTCGTCGCCGTACCGGTACGAGCTCTCGAGCCAGCTCGACCAGAATCCATTGGTGCGCAGCTGCAGCTCGCGCTCGCGCTCGAACCCCTTCTTGACGTTGTCGAGGTACTTGGCCTCGGCGCCGTCCTTGATGATCGTCGCGATCTCCTGCTGCGCTGCCTTGACCAGCTCGTCGACGCGCGCCGGATCGGCACCGAACCCCACGTTGAAGCTGCGCTCCTGGTGGGGGGACCGCGAGAGGAAGCCGCCGGCGCCGACGCCGTAGACCCCACCCATGTTCTCGCGCATGACCTCGCGAAGCTTCGTCGAGAGCACGCGCCCGAGGATGTACATGTCGCGGTCCTTGTCGCGCGTCCACGCCTCGTCACCGTGGAACGTGATCGAGACGCGCGCCTTCGGCTCCTGGCCGAGCGCCCAGCTCTTCTTCACCGCACCGCCGACGCGGCGCACGCCGAGATCCTTCTCCTTCTCCTTGCGGCCCTTCGCGGGCAGGCTCGCGAGGTAGGTCTCGACGAGCGGCTTCAGCTTCGCGAGGTCGACGGTTCCCACGATCACGAAGGTGAAGTCCGTCGCATCCCCGAAGCGGTCCTTGTAGAACGCGAGGGCCTTGTCGGGATCGATCTTCGCGATGTCGGCGGGCTTCGCCTGCTTGCGCCGGGCGTGGTTCTGCCACAGCACGTCGTTCGACTTGATCCCGAACTGAACATCCGGGCTGCGCTCGCGGTTCGTCAGCTGCTCGGAGAAGTTGGCCTTCCACACCGCGATCGCGTCGTCGTCCTTGCGCGGCGCCGTCATCCTGAGGTGGACGAGCTGGAACATCGTCTCGAGGTCCTTCGCGGACGCCTGGCCACGTACCGTCTCGGTCACCTCGTTGATCGACGTCGACGCGCTCGCCTGCTTGCCGGCGAGCACCTTCCCGACCTCCTCGACATCGAGCTCGGCCATGCCGCCGAGCGACGCGATCGTGTCGGCGAACCGGGCGTGCGCGTACTGCGCTGCGCTCGCCATCGCCAGCCCGCCCGGCGAGCTGCCGCCGAGGATCACGGAGTCGGCCTCGAAGTCGGTCGGCTTCACGATCACGCGCGCCCCGTTCGATAGCGTCCACTCGGTCACGCCGAGCTTGTCGAGCTTGCCCTCCTTCGCGACCGTGCCCGGCTTCGGCAGCTGCGCCATCAGCGCCGCCGCCGGAGGCTTCTCGATCCACGGCTCGAGCGAGGCCTTCGCGACCTCGTCGACGATCGCGAGCACGCGCGCCTCGGTCGGCAACGGCTTGTCGTCGGGACCGGAGATCACGATCACGCGGTTGTCTGCGCCGCCGTAGGACCTCGCTAGCGAGTTGAGCTCGGCCAGGGTGATCTGCGGCAACATCTTGATCGTCAGGTCGCGCTCCGCGGTCCGGCCGATCATGAACTCGCGCTCGAAGAAGTTCCGCGTGATCTCCTGCGCGTGCCCGCGCGAGCGAGCCGTCGGCGCATCGAACACGCTCTGCTCGACTCGCGAGCGCAGGTTCGTGCGGGCGCGATCGAGCTCGCCCTGGGTGAAGCCATGCTTCTCGATCCGCAACACCTCCTCGAACATGCTCCGCAGCGCCTCCTCGACCTTGCCACCCTTGACCGAGGCACCCCGCGAGAACGCGTCGATGTCGCGCGTCTGGTTCGAGATCCCCATGCCGGCGCCCATGAACGGGGCGCCCTGCTTGCGGGCGAGCGTCCCGAACCGCTCGTTGAAGATCTGGCCGTAGACCTGCTCGACGATGCTGCGCCGGAAGTCGCGCTCCGTCGCCTCCGCGCGATGCGCGAGCATGTTGTAGACCGTCACGCTCTGGCTGGTCTGCTCGTGATCGCGCTCGATCGACACGCGGGTCCCGCCGGCCTTCGGCACGTCGCCGCGTGGACGCGCGCGCGGCTGCGCGGGATTCTTGAGGTCGCCGAACTTCGCCACGATCTCGCGCTCGATCGCCGCCGCATCCTCGAAGTCACCGACGACGATCACGGCCATCATGTCGGGCCGGTACCAGTCCTTGTAGTAGCGGACGAGCGTGTCGCGCGGCGCGTGCTTCAAGGTCTCCGGTAGCCCGATCACGACGCGGTCCGCGTAGCGCGAGCCCTTGAACATCTGCTTGACGTGCTTGTCGAACAGCCGCCGCCCCGCGCCGAGGCCGAGCCGCCACTCCTCGAGCACCACGCCGCGCTCCTTGTCGACCTCGACGGGATCGAACGTGATCGCGCCGCTCCAGTCCCGCAGGATGTCGAAGCCCTTGCCGACGAACTCCTGATCGTCGGTCGGCACCTCGAGCGTGTACACCGTCTCGTCCCAGCTGGTGTATGCGTTCAGATCGGCGCCGAACCGCATCCCGATCTTCTCGATGTACTTGATGATCTCGTCCTTCGGAAACCGCTTGGTCCCGTTGAACGCCATGTGCTCGACGAAGTGCGCGAGCCCGCGCTGATCATCGTCCTCCTGCACCGAGCCCGAGTTCACCGCGAGCCACAGCAGCGCGCGCTTCTCCGGCTTCTTGTTCTTCATGACGTAGTACGTCAGCCCGTTCGGCAACCGACCGCGCTTGACCTCCGGCCACAGCGCGAGCGGTGGATCGACCGGCGCCGGCTTCACGGCCTCGACGACCGGCTGCTCGGCGTCCGGCTGGCCCGTTCCAGGATCCGGGATCGTCGGCGTCGGCTTCGGCCCGCCGCACGCGACGACCATCGCGAGGAGGAACAGGAACACGCGCTTCATCATGGCGGGGACATTGCCACGCCCTCCGCGCTGCCGCATCCCGTGGAGGTCAGCGCGTCGCGTCGTCCTCCGGCTGACCAGAACTTCGAGCCGGGGCGCGCGGGCACGCGGACGAGATCGCCGTACCACCGACCCACGGTCGCGAGGACGTGACCGTCGTCGCGGATCGCCGGGCTCCCGACCGTCTCGCCCGCGGGAAAGCTCGCCACGCGCTCGGGCTCGCCGGGTGGCACGACCCGGACGCGCCAGACCTCTTGACCGGTCGTTCCCATCCGGTACGCGACCCAGTTTCCCGACGGTGAGGTCGTCGCGTCGTACAGAAACCCCGGCGGAAGCGGCGGGCCCGGCCGCTCGCCAGCGGTCTGCGGATCGAGCCAGTACATCGCGTCGGCGCCTCTCACGAGCAGCTCGTCCCCGCGGCTGCCGTACACCGTGCGCGTGCTCGATCCGATCTGCTTCGGGGTGCCACCGTCGGCGGGGATCACGAACACCTGTTCGTTCGCGTCGTTATCCCCGCACGTGTACGCGATGAGCCCATTCGCGATCCAGACCGGGTTCTTGTCGCGAGCGTTCGACGTCAGCTGGTGGACCTGCCCTGCACGGTCCACGCTGACGATGCGAAGTCCCGGGTTCGGCTCGCTCGTGCCGAACACGATCGGTCATGGAGGGTCGATCTTCAAGCGGAGTCAGATCTCGCAGTCGGCTTCGTCAACGGTGGTGACGAGATCATACGTCGAGCGCGCGTCTCGAATCCGATTCTCCTCGTGGGTACGGTCAATGCGCAAACTCGGCGTCCCGGTCCGGCGAGCCGCACGGTTTTCGCGAACGCTCGTCGTGGATCAGAGTCGGGCTCGGCGGCGCGGCGGATGCACCGCTACGAGGCATGGATCGCCCCCACCCCTTTCGGGCGCTGCAGCAGCTCCGGCCCGCTCAGCGCCTCAAGGCGGGGCTGCTGTCGGGATGGTTCTTCCTGCTGATCACGACGCTCTGGTTGCTCAAGCCGATCCGCCAGGCATCGTTGCTCGCGCACCTCGGATCGGCCGAGATCCCGTACGTCCGGCTGGGCGCGGTCGCGGTCGTCGCCGTCATCGTCGCGCTGTACTCGCGGTTGGTCGACCGCCTCACGCGACTGCAGGTCGCGCGTGGCGCGAGCCTCGTGTTCTCGGGGTTGCTCGTCGCGTTCTGGATCGCGCTGCTCCTCGGCGGCGAGGTGCTCGGCGCCCAGCGATGGTTCGTGTGGGCGGTGTTCATCCTGGTCGATATCTACGCGACCGTGATGGTCGGCATCTTCTGGACGTACACGAACGACGTGGTGTCGCGCGAGGAGGCCGACGTGCTCTACGGGCCGATCGGCATCGGTGGGATCGTGGGCGGGGTTGCGGGCGGTGTCACCGTCGATGCGCTGGTGGGAGCGATCGGCCATGTCGATCTGCTGCTGCTGTGCGCGGGATTGGGCGTGGCGTGTGCCGGCGTGGTCACGTACGCCGAGCATGCGCTTCACCCGGCGCCGCGCCGCCCTCATCGCGAGGATCCGCGAGCGCTGCACGCCGCCCTCGAGGGTCTGCGCCAGGTCGTGCACAGTCGTTACCTCGTCCTGATCGTCGGGATCGTGGTCGGCTACGAGTTCGCCGCGGCGATGACCGACTTCGTCGTCAGCGTCATCTTCGAGGCCAGGTTCGTGGGGCAGCAGGAGCTCACCCAGATGTTCGGCCGGCTCGGCTGGATCGTCAGCGCGACCGCGCTCGTCGCCCAGCTGGTGATCGTGCCCGTGCTCCTGCCCCACAAGCGGATCGCGCTGCTCGTGCCACCGATCGCGATGGCGCTCGCGACGATCGGCCTCGCGATCGTCCCCGTCGTGTCGATCGCGATCCTGCTGTCGGCGACCGATCGCGGACTCAACTACTCGCTCCAGCAGGTCACGAAGGAGACCCTCTACGTCCCGCTGACCGACGTCGAGCGCTACAAGGCCAAGGCGTTGATCGACATGTTCGTCGACCGAGCAGGCAAGGCGCTGTCGGCGCTCGCGTTGATGGCGATCATCGCGCGCGCGGGGATCTCGATCTCGATCTCGCTCGCCGTCGCGCTCGTCGCGCTCGCGCTGTGGACCGTGTGTGCCCGCGCGCTCGGTCGTGCCTACGCGCGCCGCGTCGCCGAGGCCGAGCCCGCACCCGAGCCCGCGCTCAGGGGCACGGGATGATCGCGGGACACACGCCGCTCACGTCGCGTGGGTGAGTCTGGCTGCACCCGACGACGCTCGTGAACGTGTTCGACGGCAGAAAGTCCGGCTTCGTGTTGCTACGGAACCCACGGTCGATGCCGTGCCGTGCGCTCGACACGATCGCGGTGTCGGTGACGAACTGGGTCGCGGGATCGCCACCGAGGATCCGGATCGCCGCGTCATTCGGACCGGTCTGGGCCGCGTCCACGCACGACTCGCTGCCGGTGACGCTCGGGCCGCCGGCGAACTCGACGCGTGCATGCTGGATCCGCGTCGTCGGATCGGCAACGTTGCCGAGCCAGATCCCGTTCCAGTCACCTGCCTGCGGCGCTGCGGCGGCCGACGTGAACACGATCGGCGCTGCCGGTGTGCCGATCGCGATCAGCGCACCATTGGCCGGCGCGGTGCCGCCCGCGGGATCGATGCGGAGCCGGCCGTTCACACCGAACCGCAGGGTCACACCTGGTTCGATCGTCAGCGAGGCCACCCCGCCGATCCGCGACACGTCCAGCACCGCATCGGGCTGCGTGCCGACGCGATACGGCACGCCCCGCGCGAGCAGCGTGGAGCTCTCGCGGATCGCGCCCGCGCTCCCGTCGAGGAGGATCTCGTCGATCGCGTTTCCGGTGTACGCGCCCGAGGGGATCGTGCCCGCCGCACGCGCCCACGAGTGCATCGGAAAGCCCGCGGCACCGGTGATCGTCAGCCCGGTCGAGCCGGCGACGAAGCCGCCCCCCTGATGCAGCAGGATGCCCTGGCTCTCGGAGCCTTCGATCGTCAGGTTCTCGACGGTGAGGATCGGCAACGTGGCGCCGTTACCGCCGCGGACATCGAGTGCCGCCGCGAGCGGCAACGTCGCGTTGAGCGGATCTCCGCCACCCCTGATCACGGCGTGGCGAAAGGTGAGGGTGCCGCCGATCGCGCGGATCGAGGCCCACGAATTCGCAGGATCGAGGCGTTCGATCGTGACGGGGAGCCCCGGCGTACCGCTCGCAACGATCGATCCATTCGCGACGACCGTGAGTGTCTTGTCGTTTCCGATCCGCACGACGGCGCAGGCTTCGATCGTGACCGCGGCACTGATGGTCATGTCGAACGGCAAGTCGTGAGGGCTGGTCGCCGCGGTCCACGTCTCGGCACTCGTCACGCTACCGCCGTGCAGCGTGCCGGCGCCGGTGAGCGGCGGGCAGATCGCGACGGCATCGACCGGCGCGTCCGGCGGTGCGTCGGGAAAGCTCGGCGCGTCCGGCAGGTTCGTCACCCCTCCATCGTCTCCACACGCACCGAGCGCGATCAACACCAGCACGCGAGCGCAGCGAGCTTCGATCCCGACAAGACTTCTCCACATACGCTCTCCTCGTTCGCGTGATGGCGCGATTTGGGTTGGAGGAGCATCCACCGCGAGGTCGCGCAGGAATCGACCGCCGTGCCCCAACCCCATGAATGTACAGGAGGCAAGCGGCTTCGATCAGTCGACCTTCTCGGTCGCCTCGATGCTGTTCAGCTCGGAGCTCGGCGTGGTCGTCACGTCGAAGAGCGCGGCGAGCTCGTCTTCCTTCTTGGCGGCATCGCGGCGCCCGAGGTCGATGAGATCGGAGGCGAACGCGCCGTCGAACAGCAGGTAGGACAGCAGGTCGTTCTCGTGGCGACCTTCGCCACCGGCGAGGCGCTGGATCAGCTTCTGCGCGATCAGGCCGGTGACGCGCATGCGGCCGCTGCTGACGAAGTCCGACGCGAGCGCGCCGATGTCCTCGGAGGGCCGGATGTGGACGGCATGGATCCGGCGCAGCGGAGCGCCGCGCAGCCGGACGAGCTCGTGGTTCATCGTCGATTCGAAGCTGTCGCCGAACGAGGCGTTACCGGCCTCGAGGATGAGGTTGATGCGCTGCATCCGCTGGAGGTCGTACTCGGTGTGATCGAGCATGAGGGCGTTGAGCGCCTTGCCGGCCAGGAACAGCGGCTTCGGATACGCCTCGGTCTGGTCGGTGGCGGCGAGCTCGGCCGGCGGCTTGACGTGGCGCAGCGAGATGAGGAGCAGGCGGTCGGCGCCGAGCCGGATCGCCGGGGACATCGGGGTGTTCTGGCGTAGGCCGCCATCGGTGAAGAACTCGTCGCCGATCTTGACCGCGGGAAACAGCATCGGGATCGCGGCCGACGCGAGGACGTGACGTGGCCCGATGCGAGCGGCGCGGTGGCGGACGAACGGATCGCGGCTCCACTCGCGCGGGACCGGCTCGCTGCTCGACAGGAAGACCACGGTGTGGCCGGAGCCGACGTGCGTACACGAGACGGAGATCGCGTGGAGGTGGCGGCTGCGCAGGCTGCGATCGATGCCGCGCCATGGAATGACGCGGAGGACGAACCGCTCGAGCCCGCTGGTATCGAGGAAGCCGCCATAGCGAAAGCTGCCCGGTGTCGGCGGGGGTGGATCGCCGCCGAGCATCATGCGTGCCGCACGCAGCACGTCGCGCGCCTTGAGGCTGATCAGCTGCTCGATGTGGAGCGAGCGCCACGCGCTGACCATCTGGTCTGCTTGCGAGCTCGGGTCGTCGTGGGTGGCGGCCATGAAGGCGGCGTTGATCGCGCCGACCGAGGTGCCGGTGATGATGTCGATCGGGACGTGCCGGCCCAGGCGCTTCGCGAGGTCGGTACGGAGGTAGTGAATGATTCCAGCCTCGTAGGCTCCGCGCGATCCTCCGCCCGACAGCACGAAGCCGATCTTCGGTCGCGTCGACGAGGGCGCTTTCACGCTCCCATTGTAAGCGCAACTCGTCGGCACCGTGGTTGTCTGACGAACATGAAGCTCGCTGCCCTGGTGATCGCAGGCTCGGCCACCATCGCGCATGCAACCACGTTCGAGGAGTATGCGAGCGGCGTCGGTGCGCGGCCCGCGTGGCAGCTCTACGAAGCGGCTTGCGATCTCGAGGTCGAGCTGCGCGGGGCGGTCGCCACGGTCGAGCTGCGGCAGCGCGTGGTCAATCCCGGGCCGCAGGCGATGGCCGCGATCTACGAATTCGACCTCCCGAGCGACGCGGTCGTGACCAGCTTCGCGGTGCGCGGCCCGGGCGGCGTCGAGCGCGCGATGGCCGTCCCGACGACGTTCCGGACGGCGGAGATCGATTCGCCCGACGTGCTTGGTGCCGACCCCGCGATGCTGCGCAAGGTCGGAGACCGCCACGAGATCGCGGTCCAGCCGATCGAGCCCGATCACGAGATCGTTCTGATCACGAAGTACACCACGCTCGCCGTGCCCCGCGCCGGCGCCTTGCGGCTCGTGATGCCCGGTCGCTCCGCGCCGAAGCTCGCCGCGTGCAAGGGCAACTTTCGGACGACGCCGGGCCCGGGCGTGACCGTGAAGCGGATCCGCGTCGCGGGTGCCGAGGTCGGCACGCGCAGCGCGGCGCAGTTTGTCGTCGATACGAAGGATGTCGCGATCGATGTCGACATCGAGGTCACGGGCAAGGAACCGGTGCTGTGGAGCCAGACCCAGCCGCTCGCCGACGGCTGGAACGCCTCGCTCGTGACCGTGCTCGCCCCTCGAGTGAAGGCCACGGGCGCGCGCCGCGTGGTGTTCGTCATCGACGGCTCGCGCAGCATGGAGCTCGTCGGGCGGCACCACGTCGGCAAGGTCGTGAAGGCGCTCGGTAGCGCGCTGCCGGCCGGCGCCGAGGTCGAGGCCATCGTCTACGACCGCACGGCCACGCGCGTGTTCGGCGACGTCCGTCCCGCGACGGCGGCGAACCTCGCGCTCATCGAGACCGCGATCGCCAGGCGCGGCGCCTCCAACGGCAGCGACCTCGTGCGTGCGTTCGAGCTCGCGAAGCAGGTGATCGGTGGCGCGCGCGGCCAGGCGATGGTGATCGTGGTGACCGATGGCGTGACCGGCGAGCTCGCCGACATGGCGCTCGTCGGCGCGCTCGGCTCGAAGACCAGCGCCGTCGACGTCCACGCGATCGTGCTCGATCCCGCGAACACGCGGAGCCCGGGCGCGAAGTCGCTGCGCTCGCCGGTGAACCTCTACGGCGGCGCCTTCGTCGAGGTGAACGTCGACGACCTCGACGAGGCGCTGATCGCGATCGACGAGTGGATGCGTCCGTCCTGGCTCGAGCTCGGCCTCGCCGGCCACGAGATCCCGACGGAGGTGCGCGGTGGCGCGGGCTTCACGAAGATCGTGGTCCACAAGGGGCCCGCTCGCTTCGTGCTCACCGGGCATAGCGACGCTCCGGTCAGCGTCGCCGCACGTCAGGCGCCGGCCGCGCCGATCGCGGCGCTCGCGCTCGCCAGTGCCGGCGTGATGGACCTTGCCGGTACGGATCCCGACAGCGGCCAGACCGCCGCGCAGCTGATCGAGAAAGCCTCCCTCGTGCATGTCACCGCCTCCGCCGAGCGCGCGCTCGTGGTGCTGTCCACCACCGGCAGGATCGCGAAGAACCGCCGCGCGATGGTCGTCGGAGGCGGTCGCTACGAACGCATGGTCGCGCTCGCCGATCCACCGCGGAATACCAGCCTCCCCGCGGGGCCCGCGCCGATCCCCGCGGCGTCGATCGCGCGGATCACCCTCGAGCGCATCTTCCGCGACCAGCTGCACCCGAAGGCGTACGCCTGTTACCAGCGCGCCCTCGGCACGAACGCGGCGCTCGCCGGCACCGTCCACTTCCAGCTCCGCATGGGTCGCGGCGAGATCACCGACGTCCGGCTCACCGGGATCGGCGACCCGGCGCTCGATGCGTGCCTCGTCGACGCCGCGTACGGCATGACCCCGCCGATGCCCGACTTCAGCGTCAACGCGGACGATCAGACGATCGCGAACTATCCGCTCACGTTCAACCGCCGCGCAGATCAGGCCGTGGTGGTGCTCGGCGATGCAGACTCGACCTCCCCGATCGATATCGACGGGGTCGAGGGCGGTGTGCCCGGCACGGCGAGGCGGGTGAGGGTCGATGCGACGACGCCGCTCGGCAAGCTGCGCCCCCCGACCCCGTGAGATGCGCGCCCCCCCGAAGCACCAAGCAACGCGCGCGCGCCCTACCTTGATCGTCTGGTGACCGCGGCCCGAGGTAGCGCGATCCCCGTCCTCGAAATCGGCTCGTGTCGCCTCAGCCTTGTGTCCGGCTTCGTGTCCTCTGTGGCTTCGTGTGAATCCGGGGGCCGACTACGGCTGCGGGCCGCGGCCCATCTCCTCGGCCGCATCGATCGGCACGGCCATGCCGGCATCGATCGTGATCACGGTCTCCGGCGGGTTCACCCGCGGCTCCGCCGAGAACGTCGGCGAGCTCGGCGCTGCGAGCCCGCCGTCCTGCGGGTCCTCGGCGACCGGGTCGAGCGTCGCGTGAATCGTTCCGCTGGTGATCGGCACGAACCGATAGCGTCCGCTCGCGTAGCCACGCCTCGTGAACGTGAACTCGTGCTCGCGCCCGTCTGACTCGCCGAACCAGTACGCCGGCGTCAGGCCGATCTGCACGCCATCGACCGCGGCCACCGCGCCGGGGGGCGTCGTGCGCAGGATGATGTCGATCGGTCGCGCGGCGCGATCCTTCGGTCGCACGGGCCGCGTGATGCTGTGGCTCGGATCCGGATCGGTGAAGCGAGTCGGATCGTTGGTACCGATCTGCGTGATGCCATCGATGCCCGCATCGCCGGGAGGCGCGGGCGTCGGCGAGGGCGGTGGTGGTGAGCTCTTGCCCGAGCAACCGACGGCGAGCACCAGCGTCGAGAGCGCGGCGCCAGGCGATCGTGACCTCACCCGCGCCCTATACCACGGCCGCGCTACCTGTGATTCTTCTTCGCGGCGGTCTCGATCTTCTTGACCTGATCGGCATCGAGGACGCGACGCGCCTGCGCCCACGCGAGCAAGCGCGCCTTGCGGATCGACGCCTCGTGCGAGCTCACCTGATCGACGTACCGCGAGATGTCGGCATCGCTCGTTCGCGGATCGCCGAGTGCGGCCTCGAGCCGCTTCGACGCATCGTCGAGCTGCTTCTTGTAGCCGGCGACCCGCGCATCCGAATCGGTGCGCAGCTTCACGATCGCGTCCTTCTGCGCCGGTTTGAGCATGACGTCCAGATCGCCGATCGCGTCGCCGACGTCCGGATCGCTCGAGTCGGCATCCACCGAACCAGCGTCGTCGTCATCGTTGTCGCCATCGTTGTCGTCATTGTTGTCATCGTCGTCGTCGTCGTCGTCGGGCTTGTTGAAGTCGAGCTTGAACTTGTCCTTGGTGAAGTTCTTGAGCAGATCCTTGCCGACCTGCTTGGCGAGATCCTTGGCGAGCTTGTCGCCGAGCTGCGCGAGATCCTGGTCGAGCCCGGCCATCGCCTGCTCGAGCTCCTCGCCCATCTTCTCCATCGCGTCGTCGAGCTTGTCGATGTCGGTCGTCTTGAGGTTCTTGAGGCGCTTGTCGACGATATGCTTGACGCGATCCATCCGCGCCACGATCTTGTCGCGCACGTCCTTCGGGATGTTCGGGTTGGTTCGCAGCATCTCGCGCACGGCGTCGAGGTGCTCGGCCACGAGATCGTCGATGCCGTTGATCTGGATGTGATTGCCGTTGATCGAGATCGACACGCTGCGGCCGCCGCCGTGGCGACCGTGGCTGCGATGACCGCGGGGTGGAGTGGGTGGCGTTGGTGGAGTCGGTGGCTGGGCCCAGCGATCCGGCACCGGCGGCGCCGGGGGAATTCGCTTCCGCTGCGCGGCGTCGGTCGAGCCGACATCGGACGCGGCGGGCCAGTAGCCGAACAGGTCACCGGTCCCGGCAGCGGCATGACCGAACGTGTTGCGGAACACCAGTCCACCGACGAGCATCGATGGAATCACGAAGACGAACAGCTTACGGACGCCGATCATTGCGTCACTCCTTTGACAAGCTTCATGTAGGGCGCGAGCGGCTTCTTGATCCGGTGCCACGGCGCGGACAGCCGGCTCGAGCGGCCGGTATCGGCGAGCCGGACGAGCGCCGCGAGATCGCGCTCGTCGGCGGCGACCGGGGTCTCGTCTTGCTCGATCTTCGGCAGCTCGATCGCTGCCCGTTTCCGCGGCTCGTCCGCGGCGGGTGACCGCGTCACGACGAACACGCCGAGCACACCCGCCGCGACGGTCGCCGCGAGGCCCGCGGCGAGCCGGCGGCGGCGGCGGATCGAGATCCGCTGCTGCGCCCCGACGGTCATGCGCGCCGAGAACCCGAGCCCCGGATCGACCGGGTGCCGTGCCGCGCCGAGCTTGACGGGCATGGCCACGAGCCGCTGGCATCGCGTACAGGTGGCGACATGATCGACGAGCTCACCGAGCTCCTCTCCGAGCGCGATGTGCTCGACGACGGAATCACATACTGCCTTCATCGATGCTCCTCCATCAGATCGCGCAGCCTCGCGAGGCCGCGTACGAGATGCGTCTTTGCGGTCGCCAGCTCGACGCCGAGTAGCTCGGCGACCTCGGCGACCGGCAGGTCGTGGCCGTAGCGCAGCACGAGCGCGGTGCGCTGCTGCGGTGAGAGAGCGTGGAGCCGGCCGAGCAACGCGCCGAGCTCCTGCTGATCGACGAGCGCCTCGCGCGGTGCGGGGCCACAGGTCGCGTGCATCCTGCGAGCGATGTCATCGGTGGGTCCGGTGTCGGTCAACGAGGTCGGGGCGGCGTCGATCTCCTCGCCGTCCTTGGCCGGCATCCAGCCGAACAGCCGTCGCCTGAGGCGGCGTCTGCGTAACGTTCGCAGACACTGCGTCGTGACGATGCGCAAGAACCAGGCGGGCGCCGCGGCCGGATCGCGCAGGTCTCCGATCGATTCACACGCTCGCGCGAGCGCGTCCTGGACAGCCTCTTCGGCCTCGGCGCGGTTGCCGAGCAAGTCGTACGCGATGCCGTACCCCTTGCGCGCTGGGTTGGCCGCGAGTTCCGCGAGCAGCCGCGACCTAGCATCCGCTCGTGACGCCACGTCGAGGCGAGCTCCGGTAGTTAGGGACATTGGACCTCGAACCTGCACGCTGACGAGTAAGAGCCACGACGTACCATGCTGGTGGACAACTTCAGCAGCAACGTGGATCACGACGCATTTCCAGGGGTTGCGCGGTGGTATATGACCTCCGAGATGGCGAATGACCCGGAGCGGCCGATGTACAAGGGCCAACGGCCGTGGTTCGAGATCTGGTTCGCCGTCGTCCTCGACACGAGCCGGCGACGAGCGCTGTGGGTCCGCCAGTCGTTCTTCGTGCCTCGCCAGGGCGAAGGACGCGCGAAGATCTGGGGGGCGTGGTTCGATGCCGACTCGCCGACGCCGACCCGCGCCGCGAAGCGACACGCGGAGATCGCCGACGTCAAGCTCGGCGAAGGCGACGAGCTGATCCGGATCCACGACAGCTTCATGTCGCGCAGCGCTGCGGTCGGCTCCACCACGGGCCTCGACTGGGATGTCACGTGGTCGGGTGGGCGCGACGCCCAGGCCGAGGTCCCGACGTGGCTTCCGGCGCCGACCCACGCCCAGCCGATCGCGTACGACGCCGATGCGAGCGGGCGCGTGGTCGTCGATGGGGTCACCGTCGAGCTGCGCGGGCGCGCCACGGCGATGCACCTGTGGGGCAAGCGCCGGATCTCGACGCTGCAATGGATCTGGTCGCCGTGGACCGGCGACGCCTCGCTCGAGATGCAAGCGGTCTCGCTGCGCGACACGTTCTCGCTCGGCTTCGCGACGCTGCGGCTCGACGGACCGAAGGAGACGCTGCGCGGCCGCCCCGCCACGGCGGCGCACCCGAACTGCATGGTCACGTCGACGGTCGCCGGCGCGCGACGGTTGATCCACGCGCGCGCGTGGGCCGAGCCTTCGCAGATGGTCGGCTACGCCTATCGCGACACCGACGACCGCGATCTGATGGTCGCGCAGAGCGACATCGGCTCGGCGCAGTTCGAGATGTACACGCGCACGGCACCCGGCGCGCCGTGGCACCTCGTCGACGATCGTCGCGTCGCGGGCGGTGTCGCCGTCGAGATCCACCAGCACGCGCCGCTTCCCGACGTCGATTACATCCCGTGGGAAGCGACGACGCGCACCGCGCGCGAGGTCGTGCCGGCGCCGCTTGGCAACGAGGAGGTCGCGTGGCCGGAGGTCACCTCGATCGTCGCGCTCGGCCTGACCTACGGCGATCACGCGCGCGAGACCGGCCAGAAGCTCGACGCGAGCGCACCCCCGACCTCGTTCACCAAGCACATCCGCGCGTTCGCACCTGGTGACGGCAGCGTCCGCGTCCCCGAATCGCACGAGCTGCTCGAGGCACTCGAGTCGATCGAGGCGGGGGTCGGAGCGCTCGTGCGCGAGAAGATCCCGCTCGTCCCTGCGGTCATGGACTACGAGGGCGAGCTCGCGCTCGTCGCGCTCGGCCCGATCGATGACGAGCGGCTGGCGGCCGGCGTCGCCCAACCGTTCGGAGTCGCCGCCGCCAACGATCTCACGGCGCGGTTCTGCCAGGTGCTCGGCGAGACCACCGACCGCCCGCTCGACTACTGGACGTGCGCGAAGTCATTCGCGCGGTTCCTTCCGGTCGCCCCTCGGGTGTGGGCTCCCGGCGGCGGATTCGCGACGATGCCCGAGCTCACGCTCGTGACCCGCGTCAACGGTGCGATCCGCCAGAAGGCGTCGACGAAGCTCCTGATGTACGACCTCGCCGCGATCGTCCGTGCCGCGCGCGCGCACCTCGGTCGCCCGCTCGCGCGCGGCGACGTGATCCTCACCGGCACACCGGCCGGCGTCGGCCTCCGCATGTCGCCGCTCAAGCGCCGGGTCGCCGCGCTCGTCAAGGATCGCTTCCGCAAGGCCGAGCTGCTCGTCTCGGTCTACGCGACGTCCACCGCGCTGCTCCGGCCCGGTGATGTCATCGAAGTCGACGCCGGTCCCGCCGGTCGGGTGCGGACGCGACTCGTGGTCGGCTAAACGCCGCTCGGGTGGCAAAGCCCGGCCGATGAAATTTTGCCGCGCCGAAACCTGTCTACCGGTCATGCGCTGCTTGCTCCTCGCGATCATGGCCGCGTGCAGCTCGCCGAGCCCGGCTCCAAAGCTCGCGAACACGCAACCCGTCTCCACGGCTCCGGATCCGCAGGCCTTCGCGCTGCGGCTGATCGAGATCCTCGAGCGCGACGATCTCGAACAATGGCGGCAGCTGCTCTCGACGACGATGCAGCGCCGGATGTCCACGGACGACGAGCTCCGCAACCAGCTCCTCACCTGGCGTCACGAGCTACTGCCGCGCGCCCACGCGCTCAAGACCGCCTCCTACTCGCTCGATCGTAGCGGACCGCAGCACTTCGTGATCTATCGAGTCGAAGGCAAGGAGCCCGAGGCGCTCGCGATGGTCGTCGAGGAACACGGCGTGCTCCGGCTCGCCGAGAACTAGGGACGCTCTCCACTTTCACAACTTTCGGCAGCCACCGTGGCCGTGCTCGAGCCCGAAAGTTGTGAAAGTGGAAAGCGTCCCCACGCCGATTGCCGGGTACGATGCGGCCGTGTCGTCATCGGATGGAACCCAGCCGCCCAGGAACCCACCGAAGGGTCCTGCACAGGGGACGTTGCTGGGGTTTCCGCAATCGAACGATCCGAAGGAGCCGGCCGCCGAACCGACGAGAAAGTCGTCACCGACGACGCCCCCACTCGTGAGGCATCCGCTGCCACCGCCGAGAGCGCATCGCGATTCCGTGGCGGGTCCGGCGCAGCCGTCTCCGCAACCGCCGGTCGCACCGTTGCCATCGACCCCGGTGCCGTCCGCGCCGCAACCGTACGCGCCCTCGTCCTCGGGCCCGACGGGTCCACACTCGGCACCGTATCCACAGCCGTACGCCCCGCCGAATCCCACCGCCGCGCCGCAGCCGTACGTGTCGTCCTCGTCGAATCCCACCGCCGCGCCGCAGCCGTACGTGTCGTCCTCGTCGAATCCCACCGCCGCGCCGCAGCCGTACGTGTCGTCCTCGTCGAATCCCACCGCCGCGCCGCAGCCGCACATGCTCTCGGGGCCGACGACGCCGCATCCCGGACCGTCGGCGTCGGGGCCGACGAGCGTGCCACAGCCGTACGCGCCGACATCCTCGGGGCCGAGCGGGCTGCCGCCGAGCTTTGCGTCGTCCGAGCCGGGGCCGACCGGCGCATCGCCACCGTGGGCTTCGAATCAGGGCTGGGGCGGCGACGACAGCTCCAGTCTGATCGACGAGGTTCCCGGATCGAAGTTCGTCAGCTTCCTCAAGATCTCCGCGAAGCGAGCGTTCCGGCTCCGGATCGAGCCGAGCGAGGTCCTGCCGGCGGAGCGCGAGTCGCTCGAGCTGGCGTCGCCGCCGGTGGTCGATCCCAACCTGCAAGCGTTCCTCGCGTGGCGGCGGTCGGTGCTGTTCCTCGTCGCCGTCGCGCTGGTGCCACTCGCGCTCATCGGGCTCATCGATGTGATGGCCGTCAAGATGTCGACGCCGATCCGGGTCGTCAAGATCGCGCCGGTGCTCGCCGAGCTCGTGTTCCTGTTCATCTGCTGGAGCCAGCTCCGGAACTGGGCGCACTGGCGCAAGCAGCGCCGCTGGCTGCTCCTCGGCTGGTTGCTGTTCATGGCGACTCCCTTCGTCGTCTTCGCCTATCCGCTCAGTGGTGGCATCTCGCTCGACCGGGAGGCGCTCAATCTCGAGGGGATCCCGCGGGCGGTCATCCCGTTCCAGATGGCGATGATGGCGATGCTCCAGCTCGCGCCGAAGGCGATCTCGCTCATGCCCGGGCTGATCCGCGCATCGCTCGTGATCAAGCTGTTGTTTCCCGGCTCGACGGCGCCGGGCTGGCTGATCGTGGTCGCCGCGCCGATCTATGCGCTGCTCGCCTACGTCATCCTGATCATCCCGTACCAGTTCACGGGCAGTGGCTGGTTTGTCGCCGGCGTGATCGGCATCGTCGCCGGACAGGCGCTGCTCGCACGCGCGGGCTTCGCGCTCGCCCAGCCGCACACCGAGGAAGAGGCGCTGTTCCACATCAAGCGCGTCCGCAAGATCTACGTGAGCGTGATGATCGCCTCCGGCGTGCTGATCATCGTCGCGCTCGGCAGTCTGGTCTCCCAGCTGCGGATGCACTGGGTCGATGTCCTCCTGTCGGTGCTCAAGTTCGAGGCCAACGTCCTCATCCTCACGCTGATCGGCGCCGACCTCGTCATCATGAACCTCGACCAGGCGCGCCAGAAGACCGCCGGTCGCGATCACGTCGAGGACCAGGCCGAGCTGAAGATCGCCGCGTTCGTCAGCCTCGACGCGCCGCACGTGCCGCCACCGCAAGGGCCGGCTCCGACCACGTCCGATTTCGCCGATCGTCCGTAGCAGGTACGACGTCGTCGTTCTCGAGCGTGCACCCGTCGCACGCGCCGTCGGGTGCCGTGCGCACGCGATACACGTCCCCGCCGGCTCTCATGCCGCTCTCATGAGGAGCGCGCACCGGTTCCCTCGGTTGTTCGACAGTTCCCGTCGCGAGGTGAGCACGTCCGATCGCGGGGCGAAACTTGCAAGCAAACGATCGAAACGAGAAAGGACCACCGATGTCGATCACCCGGCGAAACACTCTGGCGATCATCGCGAGCAGCGGACTCTTCGGCGCGTGCGCCTCGGACGAGGACGAGCTGGTGACAGAGGCGCCCGCGTGCGTGCAAGCCGACGCCGACCAGCCCATCGACTCGCACGAGGAGATCCAGTTCGCGACGGCCAAGCTGCTCATCGAGCACAACGCGACCGAGGAGGACACCGGCTTTCAGGGCTTCGTCGATGGAGAACCGTGGAAGCGACTGGAGATCTATGGTCCCGACGGTCGGCTCGCGATGTCGGCCTTCGCTCACCACAAGCTGCGGCGGCTCGGGCTGACCGAGCTGTTCTTCGAGACCAACGAGCCACCGAACGCGGAGATCCCGATTCCCGAGCTACTCGAGAGCATGCCGGCCGGACGCTACGAGCTCAGGGGCAGGACCGTCGACGGAATCGTCGAGCGAGGCTTCGCGATGCTCTCGCACCAGATTCCGGCCGGACCCGAGGTGGTGCTGCCCGCCGACGACGCGACGGTCAATGCCGGTCGCGATCTCGTCTTCCAGTGGAGACCCGTCACCAAGGCACTCGACGGCACGAGCGTGACCATCACGCACTACCAGCTCATCGTGAACCGGATCGGTCTGCCCGCCGGTCCCGGGTTCGGTGCCGAGACCATGAGCATCCACGTCCCCGCGACGATCCGGCGGCTCAGGGTCCCCCACGAGCTCATCCAGCCGGGCGCGCAGTACGAGTGGGAGGTCATGGCGATCGCCGCAAATGGCAACCAGACGTTCTCGGAGGGAGCGTTCGCGGCCGAGTAGCGATCGGCGTACACCTACGCCATGGGCTACGACCTGCGGCTCCGGCCGCGCGATGGCGTGCTGACCGAGGCGCGCTTCGTCGAGGCGTTCGAGACCCGCACGCACTGGTCGTTGTCCGACGACGTCGCCGCGTTTGCCAACCCGGCCACCGCGGTCACTTTCCACGTCACGCACGTGCCGCCGGCCATCGAGCCCACCGGCGCGCTCGTGTTCTCGATCAACTTCCATCGCCACCGCGGGTTCGTGCTCGAAGCGGACCTCGTCCTGCGCGAGCTCGTCGACGAGCTCGACCTCGCCGTCGAGGACGTCCAGCCCGACGGGATCGTCGGCGAC
>Ga0299915_10000670_pt1 | contig 25751 bp, 17 predicted proteins | sample RVTome_13_FD_200263 | JGI IMG/M metagenome (GOLD analysis project Ga0299915, IMG submission 200263) | Soil microbial communities from uranium-contaminated site in the Upper Colorado River Basin, Wyoming, United States - RVT92D227 (version 2) ... | reverse complement strand
GACCTCGAGGGCGTCGCGGCGATCGGTCGCCGGCTCATGGAGGAGCACGGGCTCGACGCGGACACGGCGACCCACCTGTGCGGGGTCTACGGCACGCGCAGCCCGATCATCGCGCAGCGCATCGCCGCCGATCGCACGCTCGGCGAGCGGCTGGATCGCGAGCTGCCGTATGTCTGGGCCGAGGTCGAGTTCGCCGCGACCCACGATCTCGCCCGCACCGTCGAGGATGTCCTCGCCCGCCGGGTGCCGCTGCTCCTCGTCAGCCGGGATCAGGGGCTCGGTGTGGCGGAGCGCGTGGCCGACGTGCTCGGCCAGATCCTCGGCTGGGATGCTACGCAACGCTCGCAGATGCTCGACGAGTACAAGGCCGAAGTCGCACTGTCTCGTCGCTGGCGCTAGCCCTGCCGCTGTCCATAGATCCCGTGATCGCATCGTGTTACGTGATCGAGGGGCCCTTCGGCCGCTCGCAGCAGCATGAACGAGACAGCCAAGTCCGACAGCGCGACCGGGACCCATCAGACCCACCGGCACGCCCACGGCGGCACGGAGACCCGAGATACGAAGCAGCTCACGTGGCTGTCGCTCGGCGCACTCGGGGTGGTCTACGGCGACATCGGCACCTCACCGCTGTACGCGATGAAGGAGTGCTTCCACAGCACCAATCCGCACCACGCGAACGCCGCGGATCCGACCGCGGTGCTCGGGGTCGTGTCGCTCGTGTTCTGGTCGCTGATGATCGTCGTCATCATCAAGTACCTCGCGATCGTCCTGCGCGCCGACAACAAGGGAGAAGGCGGGACGCTCGCGCTCGCCGCGCTGGTGCAGCAGAAGATCGCCGCGAATCGCAGGCGGCTCACGATCCCGATCCTCCTGGCCTTGTTCGGCACGGGCCTGCTGTACGGCGAGGGCCTCATCACGCCGGCGATCTCCGTGTTGTCGGCCGTCGAAGGGCTGTCCGAGCAGAACCCGGACCTGGCCCACCTCGTCATCCCGATCTCGGTCGCGATCTTGATCGCCCTGTTCTGGGTCCAGCGCTATGGCACCGGCCGGATCGGATCGGTGTTCGGCTGGATCATGCTCGTATGGTTCTTCGCGCTCGGCATCGCCGGGACCATCGCGACGGTGCGCAATCCAGAAGTGCTCGCGGCGATGAGCCCGCACTACGCGATCGGCTTCTTGACCAGCAACGGTAGCCACGGGTTCCTGCTGCTCGGCTCGGTGGTGCTGTGCGTGACCGGATGCGAGGCCCTCTATGCCGACATGGGGCACTTCGGCAAGACCCCGATCCGCATCGCGTGGTCGTTCGTGGTGCTCCCGGGGTTGCTCCTCAACTACTTCGGTCAGGGCGCGCTGTATCTCGAGCAAGGCACGAGCGTCACGCACCCGTTCTACGGCCTGTTCGAAGGCCCGTTGCTCATCCCGATGATCGTGCTCGCGACCATGGCGGCGGTCATCGCGTCGCAGGCGCTGATCTCCGGCGCGTTCTCGCTGACGAACCAGGCCGTGCAGCTCGGTTACATGCCGCGCGTGACCGTGGTCCACACGTCGAGCAAGCACGAGGGTCAGATCTACATCCCCGAGGTCAACTGGGTGTTCATGATCGCGTGCGTCGCGCTCGTGCTCGCGTTCCAGACCAGCTCCAACCTCGCGGCCGCGTACGGGATCGCGGTGACCGGCCTGTTCATGATCACGTCGTACCTGATCTTCCTGGTGTGCCGGCACAACTGGGGCTGGTCGCTCGGTGCGGCGCTCGCGCTGTACCTGCCGCTGGTGGTCATCGACGGCGCGTTCTTCTCGTCGAACGTGGTCAAGATCGCCGCGGGTGGCTGGTTCCCGCTCGCGGTCGGCGTCGGCGTGTTCGCGATCATGACCACGTGGTGGCGCGGTCGCTTCGAGCTCTCGAAGATGATGGAGACCGGGACGATCCCCGACGCGCTGTTCCTCGAGGACATCTCGGAGACCAAGCTGCCGCGGGTCTCGGGGACCGCCGTCTTCATGTCGTCGGGCGTCGACGGCATGCCGAACGTCCTGTTGCACCACGTGAAGCACAACAAGGTGCTGCACCAGCAGGTCGTGCTGCTCTCGATCATCACGGAGAACGTGCCGTTCGCGGTCGGGGCCTCGGCGATCTCCGTGCGCGAGCTGGGCCAGGGGTTCTATCGCGTCGTCGCGCACGTCGGGTTCATGCAGCAGCCGGACGTCCCCCGCATCCTCAAGCGATCCGAGAAACACGGGCTCACCGTGAGCGCTGCGGACACGACCTACTACCTCGGCCGCCAGAGCCTGCTCACGACCGGCAAGACCAAGATCGCGCATTGGCGGAAGCTGCTGTTCGGGTTCCTCGCCCACAACTCGCGGTCGCCGACGGCGTTCTTCAACCTGCCGCCGAACCGCGTGGTCGAGCTCGGGCTTCAGATCGAGCTCTGACGTCTTAGCGAAATCTATATCTGGTCTTGACGCGACCCTCACGGCGCGGGTGGTAACCAGCATTCGTCACGTGCATGCGCCGCTGTTGTCGGCACGGCCGATTCGATGGAAGCCACCGCTCCGGTCTCATCTGCGCCTCCTGGGGCACCGCATGGCGCACCTGTTGGCCGGCGCGAGCTGGCGCTCGCCTCGCTCGGTGCGCTCGGGGTCGTCTACGGTGACATCGGCACGTCGCCGCTCTACGCGATGAAGGAGTGCCTCGCCTGGCACCCGGACGGCAAGTTCCCCTCGGGCCTGGCGTCGTCGCCGCACGCCGTCGAGCCGACCTTCGCGAACGTCCTCGGGGTGCTCTCGCTGATGTTCTGGGCGCTGCTGCTCGTGATCTGTCTGAAGTACCTGATCTTCGTACTTCGAGCCGACAACAAGGGCGAAGGCGGGATCCTCGCCCTCGCCGCACTGGTCGAGGGCGAGACCGGCGGCACGCCCCGCACGAGCCGTTCGGGTCGTCCCAAGCTCGCGATCCCGATCCTGCTCGGCCTGTTCGGCACGGGCCTGTTGTTCGGAGACGGCGCGATCACGCCGGCGATCTCGGTGCTCGGCGCGATGGAGGGCCTGTCCGAGCAGAGTCACGCGCTGACCGTCTGGGTGGTCCCGATCACCGTCGGGATCCTCATCGGGCTGTTCCTCGTCCAGCGCCACGGCACGGGCCGCATCGGCGTCGCCTTCGGTCCCGTGATGCTGGTGTGGTTCGTCGTGATCGGCGCGATCGGCGTGCGCTGGATCGTGGCCGAGCCCGCCGTGCTCCAGGCGATCAACCCGCTGTATGCCATCGAGTTCCTCGCCGCACACGGCGCGATGGGGTTCCTGCTCGTCGGGCTGGTCTTCCTCGTCGTCACGGGCGGCGAGGCGCTCTACGCCGACATGGGTCACTTCGGCAAGACGCCGATCCGGATCGCGTGGTTCTCGCTGGCCCTGCCGGGTCTCTTGCTCAACTACTTCGGACAGGGCGCGCTGCTCCTGTCGCATCCCACCGGCACCATCCAGAACCCGTTCTACGCCACCGCCGACGGCCCGATGCTGATCCCGATGCTCGTGCTCGCGACGATGGCCGCGGTCATCGCGTCGCAGGCGCTGATCTCCGGGGTGTTCTCGATCACCCGCCAGGCGATGCAGCTCGGCTACTGGCCGCGCGTCACCGTCATCCACACCTCGGCGAGGACCGAGGGGCAGATCTACATCCCCGAGATGAACTGGCTGCTCATGGCGGGCTGTATCGCGGTCGTGCTGCAGTTTCGATCGAGCTCGGGCCTCGCCGCCGCCTACGGCATCGCGGTGACCGGCACGATGGGCATCACCTCGTATCTGTTCTACCTGGTGTGCCGCCGCCGCTGGGGCTACTCGCAGCTCAAGGCGCTCGCGTTCCTGGTCCCGTTCCTCGCGATCGATCTCGCGTTCTTCAGCGCGAACGCGGCGAAGATCCTCGACGGCGGCTGGTTCCCGCTCGCGATCGGCGTGGTCGTGTTCGCGATCATGACCACGTGGTGGCGCGGCCGCATCGAGCTGTCGCAGATCATGGATGCCGGCCAGATCCCCGACGACCGGTTCCTCGCCGACCTCGCGGAATCACGTCCTCATCGCGTGCGGGGCACGGCGGTCTTCATGTCCTCGACGCCCGCCGGCGTCCCCAACGTCCTCATGCACCACCTCAAGCACAACCAGGTCATGCACGAGCAGGTCGTGCTGTTCTCGATCCAGATCCTGAACGCGCCCTACGCCGACCCCGTCAGCTCGCTCGAGGTTCGCGAGCTCGGTCACGGGTTGTTTCGCGTGATCGCCAGGGTCGGCTTCATGCAGAGCACCGATGTCCCGAAGCTGCTCGCCCGGTGCGCGCGGATGGGGCTCGTCGTCGAGCAGATGACGACGACGTACTATCTCGGACGCCAGACGCTGCTGACGAGCGGCAAGTCCAAGCTCGCGCGCTGGCGAAAGCTTCTGTTCTCGTTTCTCTCACGCAACGCGCGGCCACCGACGGCGTTCTTCAACCTGCCGCCGAACCGCGTCGTCGAGCTCGGCTTGCAGATCGAGCTGTAGATCTTTGCGTTTTCTTGATGCCGTTCGATCAGCGACAGGAGTAAGCGTCGATCATGAGCGACCGTGACATCCAGCGAGAGGAGCGTGCGATCTACCTGATCATCCTGGCCTCCATCGCTCCGGTCGTCATCGCGCTCGTCATCGACCGGGGGGCGGTGGATAGCGGTGGCACGTTGAGCTTGATCCTGGGGAGCTTCGGGGTGGTCGGGCTCCTCGCGGGCCTACGAGCCGTCCAGTCCAGGCTTCCCCGAGCGCGAGCGGTGTCGAAGCGCGAGCGGTAGTGCTACGTCTCGATCAGGATCTCGACCAGCAGACGGGGTCCCAAGGCCCTGAATGGACGACGACCGCGACGATCGCCCGGATCCCGACGCCCTGCTCGCGCAGGTCATGGCGGAGGAGACCCGTGCGAATCGCGCGCGCTTGAAGATCTTCTTCGGCGCGTCCCCCGGCGTGGGCAAGACCTACGCGATGCTCGAGGAGGCCAGGCGTGCCCGCGCCGACGGTGAGGACCTCGTGGTCGGCGTCGTCGAGACCCACGGACGCCCCGAGACGGAGGCGCTGCTCGCCGGCTTGCCGATCCTCCCTCGACGCGTGATCGAGCATCGCGGGGTGATGCTCGCCGAGCTCGACCTCGAGGCCGCGCTCGCGCGCAAGCCGGCGAAGATCCTGGTCGACGAGCTCGCCCACACCAACGCGCCCGGGAGCAAGCACGTCAAGCGCTGGAACGATGTCCTGGAGCTACTCGACGCAGGGATCGACGTCCACACGACGCTGAACGTCCAGCACGTGGAGAGCCTGTCCGACGTGATCCAGCAGATCACCGGGATCAAGGTGCGCGAGTCCGTGCCCGACGCGGTGCTCGAGCGGGCCGACGAGATCGAGCTCGTCGACATCTCTCCCGAAGAGCTGCTCGAGCGCCTGGCCGAGGGCAAGGTCCACGTCCCCGACCAGGCGCAGCGCGCCGTGCAGAGCTTCTTCCGGAAGGGGAATCTCCTGGCGCTGCGCGAGCTGGCGCTGCGTCGCACGGCCGAACGCGTCGACGCCGACGTGCTCGCATACCGCAAGGAGCACGGCATCTCGTCGCCGTGGGTCGTGACCGAACGGATCCTGGTCGCCGTCGGGCCGAGCCCCGGATCCGAGCGGCTGATCCGCGCGACCAAGCGGATCGCCGAAGGCATGCACGCGGAGTGGACCGCCGCGCATGTCGAGTTGCTCGGCGCGCCGCCGCTGTGCGACAAGGATCGCGAGCGGATCGAGAACCACCTCCGGCTGGCGGAGTCGCTCGGCGGCGAGATCGTCCGGCTCGCCGGAGTCTCGGTCGCCTCGTCGCTGCTCGACCACGCCCGCGATCACAACGTCACGCGGATCGTCGCCGGCAAGCCGACGCACTCGCGGTGGCGCGACCGCGTGCGCGGCTCGTTACTCGATACGTTGATCCGCGGGTCCGGGGCGATCGAGATCCATGTCATCGCGCCGATCGACGACGTCAAGCCGTCGCGACCGGCGGTAGTCGCGCCCGAACGCGGGACGGCCGTCGCGTATGCGTGGGCCGTCGGTGCGATCGGTGCGGTCACGGCCCTCGGGCTGGCGGTGTTTCCCTACGCGACGCTCGCCGACATCACGATGCTGTACCTGATCGCGATCATGCTGGCGTCGTTGTCCTCGCGCGGTCCGTCGCTGGTCGCCGCGTCGCTCGCGGTGGTGGCGTTCGATTTCTGCTTCGTGCCACCGCGGTTCACGTTCGCGGTCGCCGACGCGGGGCACCTGCTGACGTTCGCCGTGATGTTCGGTGCCGGCCTGACGATCAGCACGCTCACCGCGCGGCTTCGCCGGCAGGAGCGCGATGCCGTGATCCGCGAGCGCCACACCGCAGCGCTCCTCGCCTTCACGCGCGATATCGCCGCGGCGACCTCCCCCGGCGATGTCGCGGCGGTCGCGGTACGTCACCTCGAGGAGTCGTTCCCCGTGGCCGTCTCGGTGCTGGTGCCGGATTTCGACGAAGGCGGCACGCTGGTCGCCGCCGCCGGCCTCATGCCGCTCGCGGCGCAGGAACAGGCGGTGGCGCGCTGGGCCTTCGATCACGGCGAAGCGGCGGGGCTCGGCACCGATACCCTGCCCGGCGCGCGCGTGCTCGCCGTGCCGCTGGTCGCCGGCGACGTCACCGTCGGCGTGATCGCTGTGCAGGCCCGGCAGGATCCCAGGCGCCGCGGCGGCACCGCGTTGCCCCTGCTCGAAGCCTTCGCGCGCCAGGCCGGCCTCGCGCTCGCGCGCGTGCGATACGCCGAGGAGGCTCGCGAGTCCGGGTTGCGCGCGCACACCGAGGAGCTGCGGAGCTCGCTGCTGTCCGCCGTGTCGCACGATCTGCGGACCCCGCTCGCGGTGATCACCGGTGCCGCGACGACCCTGCGCGACGATGCCGACCGGTTGAGCCCCGAGGCGCGCGGCGAGCTGCTGTCTTCGATCGTCGACGACGCCAAGCGCCTCGAGCGCGTGCTCGGCAACCTCCTGCAGCTGACGCGGGTCGAGAGTGGCCTCGTCCCCAACCGCGACTGGATCCCGGTCGAGGAGCTGGTCGGTGCCGCGCTCACCCGCCTCGAGGATGCGATCCAGGACCGCGCGGTGAAGCTCGAGATCCCGTCCGATCTCGTCGTCTCCGTCGATCCGGTACTCTTCGAGCAGGTGCTGATCAACTTGATCGACAACGCGCTCAAGCACGGCGCACCACCGATCGAGCTCCGCGCACGCCGGCGTGACAAGCTGATCGAGATCGAGGTCCGGGATCACGGCGCCGGGATCCCGGCGGGGAGCGGGACGCGGTTGTTCGACAAGTTCGTACGAGCCTCGAATGCGCCGGGCGCCGGGCTCGGGTTGGCGGTCGTGCGGGCGATCGTAGAGGCCCACGGTGGAACCGTGAGCGTCGAAGAACCCACCGGCGGGGGTGCGCGCTTCCGCGTGCAGCTCCCCGCCGATCAGGGAGCACGACGCCCCAGCAGCGACACGCTCGCGCGGCTACCGATGCGCGAGGCAACGCCGTGACGGCCCCGACCACGATCCTCGTCGTCGACGACGATCTGCAGCTGCGCCGGTTCCTGCGCACGACGTTGTCCGGGCACGGGCACTCCGTCGTCGAGGCCGGGACGGTCGCCGACGCGATCGCCGCGATCCAGCGCGTCCACCCCGCGGTCGTGCTCCTCGATCTCGGGCTGCCCGACGGCGACGGTCTCGCGGTCGTGCGGGCGATTCCGGCCGAGGAACGTCCACCGATCATCGTGCTATCTGCGCGTGGCCAGGAGGGCGACAAGGTCGCGGCGCTCGATGCGGGGGCCGAGGACTACCTGACCAAGCCGTTCGGAGCCAGCGAGCTGCTCGCGCGGATTCGCGTGGTCTTGCGGCGTGGTGGCTCGCCCGTCGCCGACGTGATCGAGGTCGGTCCGATCAAGATCGATCAACCTCGTCACAGCGTCACCATCGACGGCAAGGAGATCCACCTGACCCCGATCGAGTTCCGGCTGCTCCTCGAGCTCGCCCGCCAGCCCGGCCGCGTCCTCACGCACCGCCAGCTGCTGGTCGAAGTCTGGGGCCCGAACGCCGTCGAGCAGACGCACTATCTTCGCGTCCACATGGCCGCGCTCCGCCGCAAGGTGGAGGCCGATCCGGCGCGACCGCAGTGGCTGCTGACCGAGGCCGGCGTCGGCTACCGCCTGCGCGAGCCGACCACCTGATCGCGTTCGTTCACGTTCGTCGACGGACTTGCCGCCGTGTGCCTCGTCACCGACCGCTCGCAGGCGCTGCGATCGTGGCCGGACTATGTATAGTCACGCGATGCGGACGCTCTTCCTCGTGCTCGTGGTCGCGGCCTGTGGTGGAGGCGGCCAGTCTCCGGTCGGCGGCGTCGGCGGCGCGTGTCGGCCCGACCAGACCTGCGATCCGGGCCTGGTGTGCAGCGAGGGGTTCTGCGTCGTGCTGGACGCGCCGATCGCGGGAGGCGACGACAGCGGGAAGCCGCCTCCGTTCGCGTGCGCCGACGACGGCGCGCTCGAGCCGAACAACTCGATCCAGACCGCGTTCCAGGTCCCGAGCCAGGCGACGATCTCGTTCGCGGCGCTCTCGATCTGTCCCGATGGCGACCAGGACTTCTATCGCGTCGCGATCGCCGCGGCGAACCAGACCCTCGACGCGATGATCACGCTGGACGGCGGCGATCCGGTCGCCGCAGCGATCCTGAACGCGGCCGCGACTCCGATCGCGAACGCGACCACCGATGGTCCGGGCTCGCTGCGGGCGGTGGTGCCGAACCTACCCGCCGGGACGTACTTCGTGCGCATCACGAGTGCGGGCTCCGGGAACTACGCGATGACGCTCGGCGTGCATCCCTAGCGCAGCAGCTTCGGTGGCGCGTCGGATGGATTGTCGACGACTGGGGTCGCCGTCGAGGGTCGCGGGTGACGGACGAGCAGGCGTTGATCTTGGCCAGCGCGAACTCCGTCGACGGCAGGCCGAGTGCATCGTTGCCCGTGGACTCGACCACCGCTCCCTCCGCCGTGAACCAGCTCGCGATCCCGAGCCCGACCACGAGCAGGACGATCGTGCCAAAAAGCGATCCGATGAACACCAGCCCGTTGCCGCGTACGACCTGACGAAGATCCATACGGCCGCGCATGGTAGCAGCCCGTCGCGGCTCACCACTTCCGATCGTCGATCAGGCGGGCGTCGACGTGCGCGAGCATCCGCTGGACGCGCTCGCCCATGTCGTCGAGCTCGGAGAGCTGCGACGCAGCCCCGAGCTTGCGCGCGAAGTTCATCACGCGGACGAGGTACGTGAACAGATTGCCCTCCTCGTGCTCGAGGTGGTGCTGCTCGACGAACTCGAGGAACTGCAGGCCGCTGTCCTCGAGCGTGGCCCACACATTCTTCGCCTTCTTGCCACCGTGCAGCTCGGGGTGCGGAAGCTTCCCCGAGAGCTCCTGGTGGATCACCTCGACCTTGAGCAGCTCGCGCGGGTTCTCCTTCTCCCACAGCGCCTCGACGTCCTCCCAGCTCACCTGCGGATTGCCCTCGCGGAGCTCGCGCAGCTTCGCGCGCATCCACTCGCGCTTCGCGTCCTCGAGCTTGCGATCGAGCTGGCGCTGGATGATGTCGTTGTCGATCAGATACTCGACGAGCTGGCGGAGCTCGACGTAGTCGAGCTGGTGATTGAACAGCACGTAGTAGATGAACAGGCCGTCCATCCCCTGCAGCTCGCGGATCATCTGTCCCGCGACTTGCTTGCCGTGCTCGTCGAGCACGCCGATCGCGCGCAGGTTATCGACGAGCTGCGCCAGCGTCTTGTGCAGGCCGCGGCGCTCGCGGTCGTCGAGCAGCAGGTTGTCGATCACCGTGACGATGTCGAGCCGCATCGACGGCGGCAGCGAGGCCTCGGCGTCCGCCATCCGCTGCGCCGCCTCGGTGGCCACCGCTCCGGGGAGCGTCGTCGTCGCGATGTCGGGCAGGCCGATCGCGAGCACCTGCTCGGCGGTGATCTTCGTCTTGCTGCGAAGCTCGGCCGGCTCGCCGCGCACGAGCTCCGCGTGCACCTCGGGCGTCCACACGAGGTCGCCCTTGCGCTGGGCCTCGCTCTTCGCCTTGTTGTAGACGGTCTTCTTGATCTTGCCCTCGTCGTACGCGGGCCGCTTCGCGCCGTCCTTGAGCTCCTTCTTGATCTCGCTCACGATCTCTTCCGGGGCGAGCGTGATCGCGAGCCCGCGATCATCGAACTGCGGGCGGCCCGCGCGGCCCGCCATCTGGTGGTACTCGGCCGCGGTCACGAGCCGGACCTGCTGCTTGATGAACTTGCGCAGCGACGGGAACACCACGGTCTTCGCCGGCAGGTTGATCCCCGCGGAGATCGTCTCGGTCGACACCACGAACTTGATCAGCCGCTCGAGGGCGAGCTGCTCGACGAGGTGCTTGTAGCGCGGCAGGATCCCGGCGTGGTGGATGCCGATGCCGTGCGCGAGCAGCGGCCTCAGCTCCTTCGCGCAGCCAGACGGCAGCAGCGCCTGCTCGCACATCGCCTCGATCTTGGCCTTCTCCTCGTCGGTGGTGAACCGCCGGCACGACTTGATGAGGCGCGCGACCTCGAAGCACTGCTCGCGTCCGAACACGAAGATGATCGCGGGCACGTCGCCGGTGTGGGCCAGCTCGCGGACCGTGTCGATCATCATCTCTTCGCGGAACTCGTGCACGAGCGGCACCTTGCGCTCGCGCGAATCGACGAGCGCCATCGGCATCCGCCGCGTCAGCTCGACCCAGTGACAGAACCGCTCGGGATGCCCGACCGTGGCCGACAGGATGACCAGCTGGGTCCGCGGATCGAGGCCGATGATCGACTGCTCCCACACATAGCCGCGCTCGGGATCGTTGAAGTAGTGGCCTTCGTCCATCACGACGATCTCGGCCGGACACACGTTCTTGTCGGCGACGATCCGGTTCCACAGGATCTCGGCCACCTCGACCTGGATCGGCGCCTCGCGATTGACCTTGTAGTCACCGGTGGCGAAGCCGACGTTGTCGTCGCCGAAATCCGCGCACAGCTCGCGGTACTTCTCCTCGGTGAGCGCGCGCAAGGGTGTCGTGTAGACCGCGCGGTGACCGCGAGCCAGCGCGACATGCAGCGCCGCCTTCGCCATCAGCGTCTTGCCGGTCCCGGTCGGCACGGTGACGAGCACGCTCTCCCCCGCGATGATCTTGGTGATCGCGAGCTCCTGCACCGGATACGGCTCCAGCCCACGGCTCCACAGGAACTTGTCGTAGAACGAGAGCTCGAGCTCGCCGTCGCTGGGCACGCCGTGACGTTACAGGTCGTCAGCGCGCCACGGAATCGAAACGCACGCGATCTCGATCATGCTCCGCCATGTACGCCTCGACGTGGAGCCGAGGGTGCGTCTCGAGGAGCTCGGTCATCGCCAGCCGCAGATCGGCCAGCTGGCGGTCGCGGATCTGCGAAGCGGACAGATCCGGAAACTTGCGCCCGTAGTAGCCACAGCCGGCATGCGCGAGCAACACGACAACCGTGATGTGGTGCTCGCGGATCAGGAACTCGGCGGAGCGCGAGAACGTGTCGCAGTCGCTGTACCCGCTCGTCTTGTGGTTGAGCAGGCCGGGGCCGCCGGGGATCGTCAGCGTGTCGAGCCGTGGGTGGCCGAGGTGCCGGAGTAGCTCCTCGACCGCTCCGGTGAACCGGCCATCCGAGCAGTAGACGGCGAGCGCCGCCGGATGCGTCGCCTCGAACTCCTTCACGGTCGTAAAGCTCGCGCTCACGCTCCGAAGATGAGCCCGGCCAGGTGATCGCCACAAGGGGAGCGAGTGGATCGTTGTGAGCGGATCGCGGTTCGCGAACGACGAGCAGCCTTCGTCACCGTTCCGGTGCTCTCACGGCTTGACGATCGTTTCCAGGGCGGAGACGCGACCTGGCAAGTCTGCGTACTTCTCATCGACGGCAGCGACGCGGGTCCACGTCGCCTCGTTGGAGGCGTTCACGTGCTGTCCTAGCTCCGCGGACAATCCCGCCGAGATCTGGGCGCCAAACCCCTCGAGGAGTCGGATCATGCGTTGCTCGATCGCGCCGGCCCAGGTGCTCAGGTCGTCCTTGGTCGGGTAAGCCGCGAGCTTCTGTTCGAGCTTCTGTTCGAGCTTCTGTTCGAGCTTCTGTTCGAGCTGCTGTTCGAGCTTCTCGAACTTCTGTTCGAGCTTCTGTTCGAGCTTCTGTTCGAACGTCTCGAACTTCTGTTCGAGCTTCTGTTCGAACGTCTCGAACTTCTGTTCGAGCTTCTGTTCGAGCTTCTCGAGCTTCTGTTCGAGCCGTGCTTCGGATGCTGCGAGCGCGGCTCCTAGCTGGGCATTCGTGACCAGGGACATGTTTCGGCGACCGGGCATGACTCTACTCCTTGCTGCGGGAGCGAGAGAGCAGATTCCATGCCGGCAGATAACACGCGACGATCACACACGGTGCATCGACGGCTGTCCGGTGGGCGTCCAGTGGGTTCGGCAGACTCCAGCTCGAACTACTGCCTCACACGAGGTGCCCCGGCCGCATCGTCGTCGCGTCGCCGGTATCGATCGGCGTCGCCAGGCGCCAGGTCAGGTGGAAGTCGCACCGCTTGGCACCCCCGGCGAGACATGCGTGGTGCTCGACGTTGACCGAGACTCCGCCGGCACGCGCGACCACGGCGGCCAGCAGCCCGGCAGTCGACGCGCAGAGGATCGCGTTGGGGATGCTCTCGGTCAAGGTCACGTCGGCGTCGGTGTCGCGCGCGACGACCGACATCGCACCCCAGCTGTGGTAACAGCGCCAGAACAGGTCGGCGGTGCGCAGCACCTGCGCCGGGCTCACCGCCGACGGATCGGCGCCATAGAACTGGCCAAAGCTCGACTCGCCGACGGTCCGCCCGAGCTGCATGGCGATCGTGCGGCACTCGAGCTCGTCCCTACCAAGCGACTGCAAGACCGCGATGAACGCGCTGGTCGGATGCCACGTGAGCGTCGAGCTGTGCGGGGCCAGTGCCAGCGCGAGCTCGGGAAGCTTGCGGGAGACGTCGGTCACCCACGCACTGCCGCGGCGTGCGCCCAGAACCTCGTAGGCCGAACGGAACAGGATGCCGCGGGTGCTCGGCACCGACGGCGATTCGGCCTTCGCTTGCGATTGGTAGGCCGTGACCGGGCGGCGGGTCTCGAGCTGCTCGGCCACCGGTCGTTCCATCGTCATCCGCGGTGCGACGTCAGGCTGCGCGAGGACGTCGGCCAGCGCCTTCGCGAGCTCCCGCGCCCTCTGTGGACGCCGCGATGGATCGGGATCGAGACAGGGCAACAGCACGTCGTCGACGGCCGGCGGCAGATCGCCGCGGAGCTCCGTGAGCAGGCGAGGCCGCTGACTCGCCTGCAGGTGGAGAATCTCGACGGGACTGGCATCGCCGAACGGTGCGTGCAGGGTCAAGAGCAAGTAGGCCAGCGCCCCGAGGCTGTACACGTCGGTCGCCGGCAACCCGCCACCATCTCCGATGAACACCTCGGGCGCGGTGAAGCCGGGCGTGCCAGCCGGGTTCTTCTCGCCGCGCCGCACGGCGATCCCGACGTCGACCAGCACACAGCGCCGGTGGATGCGATCGATCAGGACGTTCTCCGGTTTGACGTCGCGATGGACCATGCCCGCGCGGTGAACCGCCTCGAGTGCCTCGGCGACCTGATCGATGATGCCGATCACCTCGGAGAGCGGCAGGTGCCGCCGCCGCCGCCGCGCCGAGTGGATGCGCTTGTCGAGCCCCTGTCCTTCGACGAGCTCCATCGCGAAGTAGACGTTCGCGCCGTCGACACCGAACGCGTACACCTGGACGAGGTTGGGGTGGCGGATCCGCGCCAGCGTCGCGGCCTCCGTACGGAAGTTCTCGACGAAGCCCGTGTCCCGCGCGAGGTCGGGGCGCAGGAGCTTGAGCGCTACCTGGCGGCCAAGCGCCAGATCCTCGGCGCGGTAGACCACCCCGAAGGCACCGCGGCTGATCTCGTGTCGGATCTGGTAGACGCCGCCTAGCGTGGCGCCGATCTGGAAGTCGGGCTGCGCCGCGGCGTCCGCCACCGACGTGTCGGCCATCGCGATCACCTCGCCGTGCAGACGAGCGCGCTCGCGGGCAGCCATCGCGCGGCCCAGCGCCACCTCGCCGGTGTCATCGTCGTAGCGCAGCTCCGCGATCCCCGCGGACACGGTGAGGTTGATGGGCGAGTCCTCGTACAAGACCGGCGTGGCGTCGATCGCGCTGAGGATGCGCGTGAGGATCGTGGTCGCCATCACCGACGACGCGCCCGGCATCGCGATCGCCACCGAGTCGCCGATGTAGCGCGCGACGATGTCCTGGGTGCGCATCTCCAGGCGCGCTACCTGCGCGACGTGCGCGAGCACCGCGTCGCCGGCCGGATAGCCATTTCGCTCGTTGATGAGGCGCAGTCCGTCGACGTCGATGACGGCGACGCTGAACGGCTCGCCGCGACGCTCCGACTCGGCGACCTGTCGTGACAGCTCCTCCTGGAGCGCCATTCGATTCGCGACGCCCAGCACGGGGTCGATCCGCGAGAGCTCGCGCAGCTTGTCGCGGTCGGTCAGCAACCGCTCGTGGACGAGACGCCACGACAGATCGATCGACAGCCGGCTCGCCAGCCTGCGCAGGTGCACGATCGCGGCGCGCCCGAACGGCACGGGACGGGCGCGGCAGAGCAGCAGCTGAGCCAGCGGCGGCGCGTTGTTGTGGGACAGCGGGATGCCGAGGAACGCGCAGTAGGGACGTCCGGGTCGGGGCGGCGCGATCACGGTGGTCGCGAACTGGCAGACCGTGTCGCACAGGCGAGCCAGATCGGTCACCACTTCGCTCGCGACCTTGCGCGCCATGTAGCACGTCGCCTCCTCGGGCAAGAGGACGACACAGTCGTCCGCGCCGAACGCGCGCGCCAGGCGGATCGCGAGCTCCTGCAGGATCGTCGGCAGGCTCACCCCGAAGACGCTCAGGCTCAGGAGCTCGTGGAGCAGCAGGTCGGCGTTCACCGGCGGCCCGCCCGCAAGCACGCCCTGGATGGTCTCCTCGTCCGGGTTCGCAAACAGCACGCAGTCGGGCGGTGATGCGTTGGGCGCCTGCGTGATCGACCGCGGATCGCCGATGGCGATCACGCGAATCGCTTCGGGGAGCCGGGCGGTCAGGTCGCCCAGCAGCGTGCTCTCCTCCTCGCCGAGCTCTACCAGGATGGCATCGGGCATCCGCTCGCCGATCCGAGCAAACACCTCCTCGGCCGACGTGGCGAACCGGACCGCGGCGCCGCTCGCACGCAAGGTCTGGATGAGCTCCACGTCAGCCGATGCGCCACCGTGTACGACGATGACCTCAGCCCTGGTTTCACCGGCCGCCACCCGCGACATCCTAGCAGCGAACCCGGCACGCGATCACTACTCGTCCCAGCCCTGTTGACCCTGCGGCTGCTTCGCACGCTCGATCATCGACTTCACCTGGTAGGTGACGCCGTCCCAGCGCGCGTGCCACTTGCGACCCGCGATCTCGGCGAGGACCGCGTCGCCTTCGGCCGTGCGGCCGAGCGCGATCAGCGCCTGCGCCTTGCGTAGCCGCGGCGTCGGGTTCGTCTGATCGATGATCGTCGCCTGGTGCCAGTACTCGATCGCATCCGCCACCCGGCCCTGCGCCTCGAACGCAGCTGCCACGGTCTGGTAGCCGTCGCCCGACATCGGGTCACGCTCGATCACCGACGACAGCTGACGCCACGCCTCGGCCTTGTTGCCGACCGCGAGTAGCAGCTCGCCGAGCTGCTGATCGATCTGCGCGTTGCCCGGATCGATCGCGCGCCACTTCGCGCCCCAGCTCAAGGCTCGCTGTACCGCCTGCAACCGGGCCGCGCCTTGCGACTGCACCGCGAGCTGCCGCGAGACGTTGAGGATCTGGCCGAGCTCGGCGCGGATCGTCGACAGCTGCACGGCTTCGTCGCCACCCGCGGCCTGCGCCGCTTCGAAGTGAGCGAGCGCGTCCGCCGTGCGGCCCTGACCGAGCGCGATCCCCCCGACGAGCTGATGGAGCTCGCGCGTCGGATGCTGCTTGACAAGCGGCTCGACCAGCGCGTGCCCGAACGAGGCATGGCCATGATTCATCGCGAGCCGCGCGACCTGCACGATGCGCTCGCCGTCGTCTCCCGCGAGCGCCGCGGCCTTCGCGAGGATCGCCGGCATGTCGATCGGGTGATAGGGCGCTTGCGACACCAGCATGATGACGTGCTCGTAGCTATTCCCGGCGAGCACGCGGTCGCGCAACGTCGCCCACACGAGCTGCCAGCCGGCGGCGCCGCGCCGCGACTGCTGGAACTGGTACTGCAGCGACGCGAGGTTGGGCGGCATCGCGTTCAGATCGAGGTCCGCGACCAGCTGCGCGACGCGCTCGGCACCCGCGTCGTACTGACCGCGCCCCATGAGCACCATCGCCGACTGGGCGCGCGCGATGTTCTTGTACTCGCCGTACGCGACGCTGTCCCACGCGCGGACGACATCCGCGGGCTTCATGCGATAGCGATTCGTCGTCGCACTCGCACCGATCAGGCGCAGCTCGAACGCGCGCTGGCCGAGCGAGGTCAGGCGATCGACCGCCTGCGTGTCCTTGTCGGCCTGGAGCAGCGCGGTCACCTCGCGAAGCGTCCACAGCGCGCCGACGAAGCCGGTCGTGTCGGTGCGCCCCGGCAGCTTCAACCGCTCGGACTTCGGGCTCTGGCCGTAGAGGCGGCCGGCCTGGAGATAGGCCGCGATCAGCGACTGCTTCACGCTGGCAGGCGCGAGCGCGGTGGCGAGCTGCGGATCCGTCGTCGCGGTGGCGATGCCGCCGCTCGCGAGCGCGAGGTCGCCGAGCTCGACGCCACCGTTGATGCGAAGCGCGTCGTACGCGGCGAACAGCTTCGGGCGATCGTTGATTGCCGCGAGGCTGACCATCCGCTGGCGCTGCGCGTGGCGCCACTCCGCGCTGCCCGCAGGCAGCGTGTTCAGCTTCGTCTCCCAGAACGCGGGCAGCCGCGCCGGCAGCTCGACCACCACCCCGGTCGCGGTGCTGCCGTGCGCCCACGTCACCGCGTCGGTGATCGGCAGCCCGGAGAAGCCGATCGCGACCTCGTCACCGAGCACGCGCGCAGCCGTCGGGCCGATCGAGCCCCACGTGATCTTGACGAGCTCGGTGCCCTTGGCGTCGCGGATCGCGACGAGGTGCTGCTTGTCGTCGAACTGGAGGGTGTACGCGACCTCGGTCCTGGTCTTGCCGAGGGTGCGCGACAGCGTGACCTCGCGCGGATTCGCCAGCCGGACCTCGAACCACCGTGCGTAGTGCGCGGGCTCGGCGATCCACAGCGGCAGGTAGCTCATCGCGAGGGCGAGGTCGTCGTCGGCGAACGTGCGGGTCACGTCGACGCCGAGCTCGGCGTAGCGGCGGGTCCACGTGGTGCCGTCGAACGAGGCGGTCTCGGCGAGATCCGCGCTCGTCGTGCGGCGCCAGCCGAACCGCCGCGCGCTATCGACCGCGATCTCGAGCTCGCCCCAGCGATACACGCCGGCCGGGAGCTCGCGCCGCGCGGCCTCGAGCAGCGCACGCGCGCCGTCGTCCATCGCGTGGGGCTTCGAACCGCCTGCCGAGCCCGCGAGCTCCCGGCGCCACGAGTCGCTGCCGTCGGGCAGGAGCGCAGGGATGAACGCCGTGAGGTCGTCGTATCCGGTGTCGGTCGGAAACCCGAGCCGCTGCGGATAGCCGATGTTCGGCGACCACCGCTCGGCCTTCTTGCCCAGCTTGCCGCCGCCGATCGCGCCGAACCGTCCGGTACCGGCCCCGCGGAGATAGCCGCCGCCGCCGGCACCACCGAGCTCGTCGGCGAACACTTCCTTGCGCTTCTCGCCGGACGCAAGCTCGGCGCCGTCGCTGTCGAACGGGTCCGCCGCTCGCGGCGCGTCCTTGTACACGACCGACTTGTCCGCCGTCGTCTTCGTCTCGAACGGCCGCCTCGGCCCGGCGCCCGCGCCGTGGCCCAGCCCCAGGGATTCGCGCGAGCCGGAGAAACCCACCTGGCCCTCGAGCGAGCGCGAGCGGTCGCCACGCCGGCTCCAGCCGAGCTCGCCGTCAATGCTGTCGACGAGGCCCTGGTCGTAGCCGGCGTTGTAGAAGATCTGCAACGGGCGACGCACGAGCTCGGCATCGTCGGCGACGTCCGAAGCCAGGGTGGGCTTCGTCGACACCACCGGGATCTTCGCGGGCACCGCGTACGGCGCCCACGTATCACCGGCGCCCTTGGTGACCTCGTACTTCTTGTACATCGCGTCGTCCTCGAGGACGAGCAGCGAGGTGTGGCGCGACAGCAGGAAGTACTGCTTGCCGAGCGTGACGATCTCCTTGCGGATGCCTTCGTCGCGCTCCTCGCGGAGCTCGAGCTCGGTCTTGCAGGCCACGGGGGCCACCGGGCCACCGCGGGTGACGGGTGCCTGCGTACCGCATGGCGGCACGACGACCGCATCGTGCTTCGCGAGCAAGCGCGCCGCGATGTGACGCTGCGCCCACAGCCGCGGCAGGTAGCCAGCGGCGTGCGAGGCGCCTTCGAGCGCGACCGTCTGCTGCCACGGCGCGCCGTTCAGCGTACCGGTCAGCTCCACGGCGACCGGCGAACCGCTGCCGGCGAGCTTCGCGACGAGCTCGAGCTCTTCGCCATCGGCGAGCTGCGGCGTCTTGATGTAGACCGTCGCGGGGACCGCGGCGCCACTCGCATCGACGAGCCTGGCGTCGAGGCCGTTGACGCGCGGCGTGTGCAGCGCGGCGATCAGATCGAACGCGCGCCAGCCGACGTCATCGGCGAGATCGATCGTCGTCGAGTAGCCACCGGTCGCGGCCGCGAGCGACTCGAGCGTCTGCGTGTCCGGACCGTCGCCGACGCCGACGCCGACGAAGTGCGCCTTGCCGGCGAGCCGCGCGCGCAGCGTGTCGAGCTGGCGCGCGCCGCTCGTGATCACGCCGTCGCCGAGGTAGACGATCATCGCGTCGTCAGGCGCGACGCCGGCGAGCAGCCTGGTCGCCGCGTCGAGCGCCTTGCCGAAATCGGTCGCTCCGACGCCGCCCTCGGCGATGAGCGCGGCGCGCACGGCCTTGCGATCGACGTCGAGCACGCGGGTCGGTGCCAGCTTCTGGCGCGCCTCGACATCGAACGCGATCACGGCGACGCGATCATCCTCGTCGAGCTCCCGGAGGAAGCCGTCGATCAGATCGGCCTGGGCACGGCGCGCCATCTCGTCGCGCGAGGCGCTGACGTCGTCGAGGATCACCCAGGTGCGCGGGCGGTACTCGCGCATCCCACGCTCGAGATCCGGCCGCGTGCGGAGCATGACGAACTTGTCCTCGGCTGCCTGATGCGATGCGACGATCGCCTCACGCCGCGTGTCGCGCACGTGCAGGACGAGCGAGTCACCGATCCGGACGCCGGTCTGCTTGTACGCGACGACCGCATCCTCACCGGTGCGCTTGACCTCGACCTGGTGGCTCGTCGACGTGATCTCGCAGTTCGCGCAGCCCTTGACGCGAACGTCGAACGCGAGCTCGCCGACCGGGAGATCGACCTCGGGCAGCGGCACGGTCAGCGAGTAGTCGTCGTACAGCTTGGGGAGGCTCTGCGTGTACGCGAGGAGCAACCGCTTGTCCTCCTGCGCCGGCAGCGGATAGACCTTGAGCGAGAGCCGGCCGGTGCCGGCCCACTCGAGCAGCGCGGGATCGAGGCGGCGGTAGACGACGTCCTCGTAGATCCGCCGCGCCTGCATCCGCTCGACGACGGCCGACTCGGTGAGCGTGCCGTTGACGTACATCGCGAGCCGCTGCAGCGACGCATCGGGCGGAATCGCGAAGCGATACATGCCCTCCATCACGCGCGGGCTCGGGTTGTGGAACGTCTGATCGATCGCGACGCGCGCGACCTGATCCTCGACGACCACGTCGACGCCGAGCTTCACGATCGGCAGCGGCGTCTCCGGCACCCACGGGTTGTTCGGGTTGTTCGGCTCGCGCGCGAACAGCGTGCCGTTACGCAACGGCCGCACCGCCTGCTCCTGCTTCTTGCGAGCCTGTGCGGCCCACGACACCAGGTGCGAGAGGCGCGGCGCCGGACCACGGCTCGGCGGACGGCCAGGCTCGGCGACGCCCTGCTCGCCTGCGTGCAGCAGCACGTTGCCGTCGGTCGAGGCGAGCTTGACCTTGCCGCGAACCACCGCCGCGGTCGTGCGATCTGCGCTCGCATCGACGAGGAAGCGCGTCCCGATCACCTCGATCGTGCCGCGCGCGGTCTCGACGACGAATAGCCCCTTGCCGGGCGCGACGTCGAGCAAGGCTGCGCCCTCGACCCGGACGCGCCGCGCGCCGAGCTTGGTCACCTTCGCGCCGTCCTCGGCGATCCACGTGGTCCCGTCCTCGAGCCCGTCGGGAGCCGTGATCTCGGGGCCTGCACCGCCACGCGTGACGATCACGGCGCCCGCTGCGGTCGCGGCGAGCCCGAGGCCGATCGCGATCAGCGGCGACCGCTTGCGCTCGGTGCCCGCCTTGCCGTGCTGCTCGACGAGCTGCGCGCGCATCCGTGCGCGGGCCGTATCGGGCAACCGTGGGGCTTCCCCACCTGCCTCGAGCAGCGTCGAGACGTTGCGCTCCAGGACGCCATCGGCGTCGGTCTTCGTGTTGGACTTCATCAGGACACCTCCGACAGGTTGGCCGACAGCGTCTGGAACGTGTCGCGGAACGCGCGCCGGGCGCGTGCCAGGAGTGACTTGGTGGCGTCGATCGAGATCCCGAGCTCGCCTGCGAGCGTCTCGAGGCTCTCGCCGTCGACGTACTTGCGCGTGAGCGCGTTGCGGTACTGACCGGGGAGGTTCGCGACCGCCATGTGGACGAGGTCGCGGGTCTCGGCGAGCTCGAGCACCTCTCCGGGAAGCGGGCGTTCGGCCATCGAGGCGAACGTCTGCGCGAGCGTGGCATCGATACGATCCCACGCGGTCGCGAGCTCGTCGCTGCGTTTGTGTGCGCGCAGGTGATCTCGGATCACGTTGCGCGAGAGGACCGTCAGCCAGCTGCCGACCGAGCCGCGCGCCGGGTCGTAATCCTCTTGTCGCGACAGGGCGACCGTGAAGGTCTCCTGGACGACGTCTTCGGCCAGCGCCGTGTCGCGTCCGACACGGTAGTAGACAAAAGTATACAGGCCATCGACGTGCGCGTCGTAGAACCGCTCGATCGCGAGCTTGTCTCCAGAGCGCGCGGCACGGAGGTCACCGCCCGGTCCTGAGCGGAACAACCGTGCGAGCAGACTCGCGATCATGGGGTCCTCGGTGGGGTCATTGCTTGCTCTTGTGTCATCCGGTTCCGGCCAGGTGTCGGCCAGGTACCCAGATCGATAGGTTGGCAGCGGTTTCGCATGGATACTCGTCTCGACGACGTGGAGAAGCTGCCGGTAGGTGTGGTGATTTCGATAGCGTTCCACGCGGTGGTGGTCGCGTGGGCGGTTGGCTACGAGCCTCCACCGCGCGGGCGCGTCGTCGACCGGCCGAACGTCCCGATCGAGCTCGTCGTCAAGGCGCCCGAGCCAGAGGCCGTCCAGGTCGCGCTGCTCGATGAGGGAGTACAGGACGCGGCGCTCGTCGCGCCCGATCCGATCGTGCCGGCGCGACCGGTTCGTCGGCAGCAGGCGATCGCGCTCGGCAGCACGCGCGCCGTGATCGAGCAGCCCGGCACCATCGAGCAGCCCGGCGTGATCGGACCGCGCAATCCGCTGTTCGACATGCGCAGCATCAGGCAGAGGCCGGCGGATCTGCAGCTGCGCCGGGAGTTCCGCGACAGCCTCGATCACGCACCGAAGGGGACCGTGCCTACCGCCCCGGTCGAACCGACCGGCCAGCTCCGGCCGAGCGGCGGCGGCACGTATCGATCGGACGAGGGCGTGTTCACCGCGCGGGTCAGCAAGGACGGCTCGGTCAAGCTCAAGGACAGCAAGAACCTCCGGTTCAAGTTCCCGAACCCGCTGAAGATCCCCGCGGCGGTCGGCCGGCACGTCGCCGACTGGGCCGCGAGCGACAACAAGATCCCCAACGATCCGGAGCAGGTGGCGCTCAACAACAACCGCGCGCCCGACAAGGATACGCGGCCCGATCACGGGGACGCCTCGGTGCCGATCGTCGGCGGTGGCTTCGACATCACCGACGCGCTGATGCGGCGCAAGAAGATCGATCCCTACGCGAGCCGCAAGCTGAAGTACCTCGACTCGACGCGCGACGAGCGCGTGCAGATCGGCAACAAGTATCGCGCCCAGCAGCTCAAGCAGTCGGCGGAGCTCATGCAGCGGAACCTCGACTACCTGTGGTCGAGCTTCCCCGATCCGGCCGCACGCAAGCAGGGCCTGTTCGAGCTGTGGGACGACTGCGCCGAGACCGGGCCCACGAGCATCGTCGAAGGTGGCCGCGCGGCGCGCTCGCTCGTCGTCGGCTTCATTCGCGCGAAGCTCCCGGCCGGCAGCGAGCACGCCTTCAGCGTCGGCGAGCTCGCCACCTTCAATCGCGGGCGCCAATCCACGGCGACCTTCGCGCCCTACGAATGAAGCAGCTGGTCATCAGCTTGATGCTCCTCGGGTGCGGCTCGGCGCCACGCGGTCCCGTGTCGGCGCCCACGCCGGTCGAGGTCGCGAAGCCGGTCGTCGACGCTCCCCGGCGTGAGCGCCAGGTCATCTCGGAGGCCAGCATCGAGATCCTCGATCAGATCACGTTCGTCGACAACACGGCCGAGCTCACGAAGGAGTCGACGCCGATCCTCGAGGCGCTCGCGCGGACGCTGAACGGCAACCCGAGCATCGTGCTCGTCGAGGTGCGCGGCCACAGCGACTCGCGCGAGGATCGAGTCACGCGCGCGGAGCTCTCGGTGAAGCGCGCCGAGGCAGTCGTCGCGTTCCTCGTCGCCCAGCAGGTCGAGCCCGCGCGGCTCACGGCCTACGGGGCCTCGGACAGCGAGCCGCTCTCGACGACCAACGACGAGCTCAACCGCCGCGTCGAGCTCGTCATCCTCGATCGCGACTAGAGCGACAAGTCGGAGCGAATGTGAACCTGCTCGACCCATGGCCGCTCCGGTGAGTGCTTCTCGAAGCGAACCAGCCGACGCACGGTATGCCCTCGTCCAGCTGTGCGTCACCCGTCGGGTCTCGACGGTGGCGCAGCTCGTTCTGCGGGTCTCGCGGTTGCCGCGCTTCGCGCACGCTGGTCCGGATCTTCTGGATCCCGGGATCGTGACGCGTGCCCGTCTTGCCCCAGTCCCACTCCTCGACGCCGCCGGGGTAGAGGCGCGCGTCCTTGAACGTGCGATCTGCGGACACGACGATCTGCCCCCAGCGAAAGCTCGAGACCGCGAGGTTGTCCGCCATGTCGGTCGATCAGCGCACGATACGCAGCTGTCGCGCCACCGTGATCGGAACATTGACGTAGATGCTCTGCACCAGGTGCGGCGTGCCTTCGACCTCGATCGTCTTGCCGACGAACGCCGCGGCCTTGCCGCCCATCGCTTGCCACACGTCGCGCGGGATCAGCACCGACACCATCTTGTAGCGCTTGAGCTTGCGCAGCCCGATCTGGAGGAACGCCGTGTCGCTGTCCATCATCCCGCCGTGGAGGACCGTGCCGCGCAGCGTGCTCGCCACGTTGAGCGCGCGGGTCACGGCGTCCTCGTCATGCGCGTCGACCGCGCGAAGCGACAGCGTCGTGAAGCTCCAGCTCCACGTGCCCGGCTTGCCCTTCCACGACGCGTCGACACGCACCTCGTACCGGCTCTTCGCCTGGAGCGGGAGCTTCGGAATCAGACACACCACGCCGTACTGACCGAACGAGGTCGCGGGATGCTCGGGGTCCGAGAGATGAAACGCCACCGCCTTGCCGGCCGCGTCGACGAGCTGCGCCTTGACGTCGGTGAGCTTGTCGAACGGTGGAAACTGGATCGTGATCGGGTATCCGGCACGTCCACCACCCGGGACCGGATTGGGGACCTCGTTGCCGAACTCGAGCGGGATGTCGCCCTGCTTGTCGGCCGGGTACGCGATCGGCCACCGCGCCCCCGCGTCCGGATCGGTGCCGTCGACGAACATCAACGCGGCCATGAACGATCCGTCGTCGAGCTGCGCGTAGCCGACCCCGATCTTCTTCAGCGTGGGCGTCAGGATCGGCCGGCGGTGGTACAGTCCCGACATCCAGGCGTCGACCGCGACCTCGAGATCCGACACGCCGGGAAACAGATCGGCCGCCTTGCCGCACGCGGCGCCCTCGGGTGATGCGCCCGGCAGGTTCGACCGCTGCTGATGCGCGTTGAGCCCGACCATCGCATCGGTGTTGCGGTTGAGCCGCATGTACTCCGCGTGCTCCATGCAGCCCTTGCTGAGCTTCGCGTCGAGGACGACCGCCGGCAGCCCGACGGCCTTGCGATAGCGATCGACGAGCCGCAGCACGCGCAGCTCGGGCGCGTCGGGTCCCGTCGAACCGCCGGCCTTCGCGGGCTCGGGTCTCGCCGGATCGGCGGGCTTGATCGGATCGGCAGACGCGACGCACGCCGCGAGCACCATCAAGACCACGCAGCGCATCACGGGACCCATGCCAGATCGGACGGCGCGCCGCACGGTTTGTTCATGCATCAAACATAGCCCGCGATCCGCGGACGCTCGAGGTGCCGCCCGACCCGCGTCGTGGCGCGGCGCCCTCGGCCTCCGCCTTCTTGTCGCGGGCAGCCTTGCGTTCCTGCCGCTTCTCGCGGCGCTCGGCGCGCTTCTCCTTGAGCTTCTGCTTCTTCAGGTGCTTGCCATCGGGCGTCGCTGGCTCGTCGGGCGTCGCCGGTGCCTCCGGGGTGGCCGGCGCCTCCGGCGTCTCGGCCGGCGGCGCCGCGGGCGCGGTCTCGGCGTGTGCCGGTACGGCGACGGCGAACGCGCCTGCCACAAACGAGAGCTTCACGAGCAGCGAGCGAAGTTGCGCGATCCTCATCATCGGTAGTCTCCTGGTTGAACGGACGAGCCGGTCCGGTGCGCTCGACGTGCCAGCGCGCTGCCGATCGCAAGTCGCGGTGTTGGCCGGACTCTGGTGAGGATCCCGACATCCGACGTCGATCCCGCGCGCCGTTTCGGCGCGACCCTGCACGAACCCAGCGTGGCGCGCCGAATCGGCGTTCGCTGTTGCGGCCGGCCGTCGTGCTTGCCGCGCAACACCGCGAATCGTCGACCGCGCGCGGCTGGCATCGTGGTCGCACTGACGGCTGCACGAACGGTTGGCCGTTCTCTCAAGGAGCAATGCATATGAAGATCACGAAGAACCTGTTTTGCCTCGCCCTGTCTGCCGCCGGCCTCGCGACGAGCGCGCCGTCCGCATTCGCCGACTCGACGTGCAGCCCCGACGTCAGCGTCACCTACAAGAGTGGATCGGGAACCTCGATCAAGGTCACGGCGATCGAGTACCGCCTCGACGGCACGACCCAGTGGCATCGAGAGGGCGTCACCAACAAGGTGCTCGACAAGGGCAAGAGCCACTCGTTCAAGTCGCAGCGGCTCGGTGCGGTCGCGAAGGGCCAGAAGATCGACCTGCGCGCGGTGTTCAAGCCGGACACCGGCAACGACTACGGAGCGGAGGAGCCGTCTCCGATCCGCAACTCCGGCAAGGC